>JACCDZ011290553.1_pt1 | contig 18438 bp, 12 predicted proteins | sample 7449551 | NCBI WGS metagenome assembly JACCDZ01 (sample SAMN15323452, study PRJNA562643) | freshwater metagenome | isolation source: river surface water | place: USA:Blue River Watershed | collected 2017-08-18
AAAAAATTAATGTAAAAATGGCGCTTTCGGTTAATAAATGTGATTTAAGCTTCAATTTTAGAAGTTAAAATTCGAGCAATGTCGCTGTAATGAGCATGGATTCGTCAAAATTTTGTCCACAGATTCTATATATATAGTACTTGTAAGTGTGTATATAGTGTTAAAATTATAAAATTTACCTCTTTTAATTGCTAAACTAGATGATGGGTATATAGTTTTTATTATGTTTAATGTGTACAGGGGCTGCTAATTGTCATCTGTAAAAGTCACAGCAACCATCGTCGAAGATAATACAGGTATCAAAAGCCAACTCCCGATTTTACTGACTGAGAATGGCGAGTTAAGTTCTATTACCGATTATTTGCTAAAGTTAGAAGCTGACGGTGCAAGTAGATCTGTAATGAATGGTTTAATCAGAGCTACTTCTCTGCTTTTGGACTACATGGAAGCCAACAAAGGCTTATTTAATGATCCCAAATTACTGTTTCAGACATTTGCCAAACGTTTATACACAGGCACCATTGGTGAAGATGGATTGGATCCATCAGGTTTATATTGGTTACCGAGCTCAACAGAAAATGTCAACAAGCACATTCATCGGTTAACGAGGTTCACTGATTGGCTGGGTAGCAAGCTTGGTACAGAGCAAATAAACCCATTACGTGAAGCCACTCCGCATGAACAGCGCTTAAATTACGCTGCGTGGCATAGGAAAAACCAGAATGATTTCCTTGGTCATATTGAAGACAAATCACTCAACAAGACAATCCATAAAGCCCGCACCATAAAAGGGCGTTTACCATTAACTAAAACGATAGATGATGCGCTCGCGTTTCCTGAACAACACTGGGAATCTTTTTTCAAAAACGGCATAGGGGGGGCAAAAGATCCTCGTGTCGCACTTAGGGATAAACTAATACTGCTTCTTATGCACGGAGGTGGCTTACGTGAAAGCGAGGCTACGATACTTTGGGTAACGGATGTTCTTGAAGACCCTTGTGATCCTGAAAAAGCAGTGGTGAGAATTTACAATGAAGTTGATGGTAAAGCTCCTTATGATTGGTTTAGTGGCTCAGGTACAGCTACCAGACAAGCTTATTTGAAAGAAAAGTATGCTCGTATTCCTCGTAAAAAAATGAAAGGTACGTCTTACATTGGCTGGAAAAGTAGAGTAGTTGATCACAAAGATAAATACATTCAGGTCCAGTGGTTTCCTACCGACTATGGCAAGGTATTTATGTCATTGTGGAAGAATTATCAAAAGTACCGTGCGAGTGTTGATTGTCATCACCCATATGCGTTTATTTCGTTCCATCACTGCGCACTCGGTAATCCTTATACTTTAAATGCTTTTCATCATAGTTACGCTGCGGGATTAAAACGTATCGGACTAGAGCCAAACAAAGCTGAAGGATTAGATCCTCATGGTCATAGACACAACTATGGACGACGATTAGAGCGGGCAGGACTTAATTCTTTGGTGATTCTTCGCTGCATGCACCATAAATCTTTAGCATCTCAAATTCCTTACACAGGCAAAGGGCAACAGGAAATCTCTGACGCACTAACTCAAGCGACATTACACTTATCAAGTCCAAAATCAAGAGTCAAAGAATGGGATTGGAAAGATTTGGTAGAGAATGGCTTTGATGACATTGATCCGTATGGATACTTCACTGGTAAGCATCCAAAGTTGAGGGGCAATTGATGCGAATAAAAAGAAGATTAAATGACAAAAGTTCAAGCGATTTAAAATTTACATGGGTTGTAGAATTACTCGGAAATGAATGGAGTCAATGGCAGGATTTAGCAATGAGTTTTGTTGAAGAACGCTGTAAAACTGCATCTCCATCACCTTATTTTTGGGCAATAAAACAATTTTTAGCGAAGTATCTATACATTTGCGCTCCGTATGCAAGTGATCCTGTACTTTTTTTTAAAGGGACGCCAGGGCATAAATGTTCTTCTGAGGAGTTTAAAAAAACTCTTGAAAAAAGTATCTCACCATATGAAACTTACAGAGCCAACAAAATAGCAACTGATTTTTCAGACTTTATTATTAACAAATCATTTTCCCAACGGGACGACTTTGGGAATTTAATTCCATTATTTCAAAATCCTTTTTCTACGATATCTACTCCCGAGCAGCATTCAGAAACTGTTCGAAACGCCTTGCCTTATAGATATATCCAAGATATGCGCCAGATATTATGTCCATTACCAACCAAAGCAGAGTTGGCTGAAATCAAGCAAACTCTTCAAGATGGCGAGAACTTAAAACCAGCATACCATTATAGACACTTCAAAGATTGGAAATGGGCTCAGTTACAGAGCGGCCAAGGTACATCAGGCACTGATGGCGACTGGTTTGAGGTTGATCAGGAACTTATTGACAAATCTGACCCAGATTGTGTCTGGCGCACAAAAGAATATACACGAGTCAAAGTAGGCAAAGAGTACAAGCCTCAAACTATTTATCAACTCTGGTCGCCAGTCAAAGCCATGATTATATTCATGAAGCTTCATCTACCACTGCGTACCTATCAGGTTCGTTTACTGGATAGTGGTGAGGCAGATACATGGCGCTATGAAAACGGCAAATGGATACTTAATAATAAACATGACTTTGCTATCGGAAGTAAAAAGAATCCGTTTAGTAAAGGTGTCTTTCGGCGCATTCAAGACAACATGATTGGGCAGTTTTCGACAGGTTTATACATAAACACCAATAAAACCGCCGATATAAATAAAAAAGAGCTAGAGCGTGGCTATGTTATCCCCTGGGAGCATAAAGAGGTTTTGTATTGGTTAGAAAAATTGCGAAATTGGCAAGAAAAATATAATCCTATTGAAAAGCCGACAGCATGCACTGAGTTGGAGAAAAAGCATACAAATCAACGAAAATCTAGAGCATATCTGGAATCTATGGGGGAAGTTTCATTTTTATTTCGTAATGCATCGAGTCAAAGAAATGATCGTGATAAACCTGTGTCTCACGGAGCTGTAATACCTATGTGGTACTCTTTTTTGCAACATTTTGAAAACCAACTTGCAAAGCGAGGTGACACACTAGATGACGGCGACCGACTTCGACTAGTGGTAGATGACACGACCGCAACGCTTTTTCCTTTGCACAGCTTACGAGTCTCTTTGATAACTGCTTATACGATGGATACAAAACTTCCACTACCTGTTATTTCGAAGTTGTTGGCAGGCCATACTCGACTGCTGATGACTATTTATTACAACAAAATAACGCCGTCAGTGATGGGTAAAAAAATGGAGGAAGCAGAGATTCAACTGGAAAGTAACTCCAAACAATCTGTGCGAAACTTTCTCAAAGATGCGTCAATTGAGCAAATCCAGTGCAAAATGGTATATCACATGGACGAAAGCATTCAATCTGCACTGGTAAATCGCAATCCTATAGGCTGGGAAGAGCGTGCTACAGGAATTTGTTTAGTTGGTGGTAACACTGTTATGTCTGATGAGGTAAGTACGCTTGGCGGATGTTGGAACGGTGGGGAGTTACTGAAAGATTCGATAACAGGTTCTCACCGAATCTATGAGAGCGTTCCGCATGGCCCTGAAAACTGCATTCGTTGTCGTTGGTTTATCACGGAAGCACGTTATTTACCGGCTCTTAATGCGCAGTTTAATCAACTTAGTTATAAAGCCCATCAAGCTGCTAATCTTGCGATTGAAATCGAAGGTGAGCTGGAAGCACTTAAAGATGAGCTCTTCTTCTGTGAAGAGCAAGGTAAACCATTCATCAAATATAATGAGATGCAAGCATTACAGCGACGTTTTGAAAAGCAGCAAGTCGAAGCAGATGAGTATGCAAAAGACTGGATAGCTTGCTTTGAATTGATTAACAAAATCATCCTTGTCGAAGAGAGTCGTGCTAAAGATGTTAGTAAGAACAAGCTGGTTGCGGTGGGTTCTGCACAAGATGTTAGTTATGCGATGAAATTCGTGGAAACCAATTCTGAGTTATTGCATTTATCCTTGCTTTGTGAGGATGCGGAGTTCTATCCCGATTTACAGGATGAACTTCGCAAAACCCCAGCCATTCAAAAACGCTCTATGCAACTTAGTCGCATTCTAATGAAAAAAGGCTTCGAGCCCATTTTTTTAGAAATGGACGAAAAAACACAGTTAATTGCGGCTAATGCAATGCTACGTCACATGGCAAAGATTGCTGATCCTGATGATAAACTGGAGGGGTTTCGAAAGGTTGCTAATTATCTAGAGGCAAGTAAATACCTGCAAGAGTACAAACTGCTTGATGAAGGTATAAGTGCACTAAATTACAAAGTTCTTCACTTACAATCCTCATGCAATGTTTTATTGGAGGCTTAATGGACATCAATGTAGATGTAATATTGGCAGATTTAAAAGACGAAAAAACACCAAGAACAAAAAAAAACCTAGATGCACTCAACGCTATCCTCAAAGCTTATGCAGAATCCGGCCAGCATGATTTTTCTATAACCCAAATTGGACGTATTTCAGCTGTAAATGGCGGCCCCGCATATGAGGCGTTGCGCGCTACACGCAACACACATTATCGAGCTCTTATAGAAGCATGGGCCGCAACTTGCAGGACAAGCACTAAAAAGCCGTTGTCGCCCAGCTCACGGTCGAAGTCTATACCACAAGATAATAAGCTTTTAGAGCGTATTCCTGATGCTGCGGTACGCGCGTTGTTTGGTCAGATCATTGCGGAACGCAATCGCTATCTTAAAGAGGTCAATTTACTTAAACAACATGCGAATATCGTCATCGATAAACGTCCTCTTCGTCAATTTGAGGCAACTTCAGAATCAAGCATCGAAGTTTTGTCGTCATTATCCGGTATCTTAACGGAGACCGAGAAAAATGCATTAGCTTACGCAATTTCTTATGAATGTATGCAAAAGCACAATTGGCAAACCACGCAAGCAGGTCAAGTGAAAGATATGGAATACAACATAGAAATCTTTCCAAGAGGATTTGTCACTGGATTGCGTAAGATATTAGGTCAGGCATATGACATAGGGTAAGTGTTCAAAAACAGAACTATGAACGAATTTTACACCCCGTTGAGTAATGTTGATTCTATTTACTAGAACGGATGGTGAATGTTCATGTTTTTTTCTTAAGTAGATATATTTCCTTGAAAAACTTACTTTGTATCTTAGTGTAGAAATCAGGTGCTACATGTTGAATATAGCTCAATTGTCCTATGAGCCTTTTTTCGTCCTCTTTTACCAATTGCCCCTTTTTAAACAGGCTGAGCAGCAATCTAATATGGTCTTTTTGTTCTCTGTGAATAGTTATATGCCCGTTTGCGCAGACCTTGAGTCCAGTTACAGATGCTGAACCTCCAGTGCTACTACCTGTTTTTGTCTTGCTAAAGTTCACAGTAATTTTTGGCGAAATGTTCGATCTAATGAGATCGTATATTTCTTCTTTGATTGCTTGGCATGCGTGTGGCACGTTTGTGGAGAAAACCATATCATCAGCATACCTAGTATATACGGCCTTGCCGTACTGTTCTTTAGAAACAATCTTAACAGCGTCTTTATCAAAGTTTGCCATAACAATATTACTAATGACAGGCGAGCAAGGATAACCAATAGCAAGTTTGTCATCTTTATAAAAGCAAACATTACGGATCAGATTTAGCAATCCTGGATCTAAATTCCAGTTCGGTTTGTTAACGCGATGCCACTCAGTAAGGTGAGGTTCGAAATCCTGAAAAGTAATACTGGGAAAGAACTTTTCTAAATCTATTCTGAGAAAGAATCTATTTTCTCGGTGCTTACTAGCATTTAATAGTGTTGAAGTGTTCTTTTTGTAAGCCGTTGCTGCTTCGTGAACATGCATTTCATTAAAAATGTTATGAATTAGCCAATATTGAATTGTCTTCAATTTTTTTGATGGATGAAAAATTTCTCTTTCTCCACCCGACTTTGTAGGTATTTTAAATACTTTTACCTGAACCCTAGCAACTTTAAGTGCTTCCTCTATAAAATTCTCAGGAATTGACAAATCTTTAGATATCAGTTCTTTAATATCCATATAGACGCTCCGGATAATTTTTTAGAGTGCAATTTCTAAATGTCGAGATGTATTTAAAAGTGTCGAATTTAAACTCATAGAATGTTTTATTGTGTTTGCTTTTGTAAAGGCCGCTTGAATTACGTTCAATTGATTCGAAAGAGGACAAAATTGCAAGCAAGTGAGCAACCTTGTTAAAGCTCTCTGAGCCGAAAATTATTTTCAATATCTCAATGAGCTCTTTATGAAGGATTGGACCTGATAGATATATCAGGTCATGCAAAAACATTGCTGATCTTTTATCAAAGTTTTTTGCAGGATTTAATGAGTCAAGGTCAACTGCTTTGTTTGAAACCTTTATTGGATCTTTGAATATTTCATAGATACTATGAAACGTATCGCCAATCGCATCGCGCTTATGAACACCGTCAGGGTTCATTTTATAATAGATAATATGCCCCTTGCCGGAACTTTCTTCAATTGCCTTTATCGGGCCTAAGTTTATAAAGGATTCTTCATTTTTGAATAGAGAATTATTGATTACAACGAGTTTGTTTCTCAACTTATCATGAGAGAATGCACCTAGCTCTGTAAATGAGCTAGGGCTCTCCAATATAATAAGAATATTGTCGGAAAAGTCTGAAATTAGATTTTCCACATCGAGAATGTTACCTTTGTGTCCTTCCTCTTTGAGTGTTTTAAACATCTTTTCTGCTAGAAAAAAATGCGTGTGAGGTAGGTTAACTCTGGAAAAATCAATTAAAGCTTTTCGTCGTTCAGATATTTCATGAAGACTTTTGTTTGCACCACACAAAAATACAAACTTAGAAACGTTGGATGGCATTAAAACTTTTGACGAGTTTATACCTTTTTTCAAAGATTCGACTCGCTCTCGAAGAAGTTGTTTATTTTTTATTTCATACAACATTAAAAATGGCCTACTAAGAGCACGCGTAACTTCCTCGATCGGAAGACGCTGACTAGCGCCTTCCGAACGAGGAAGTTACGCCAGAAAGCTAAAAATTTAAGGCAGAATGTGACTCACATTCCGATGGGGAGAACCCCACAATCGCTAGGCAACTCAAGCATACTAAAATGTATTTATCTGAATTTCAAGGGCTTGCCATTTTTTGGACAACTCTTCGGATTTCTTGGCGTGCAAAGTGCGTGAGTCTAAAATAGTTGCCAGCTAGTTGGGATATTCACCGAACCTTTATCTGAGGCTCATTTTGGGGGCTGTAGTGACTTGGAACTTTTTTTATTCCTGTAGGCTTCAGAAAGCCAATTAGCCGAAAAACAAAAACCGTCACATGGCATCAGCAATACCTGTTCAAAAATAATCCTACTTAACCTCGATTGAGGTAAATAAATAGGGCGATTGAATTGAGTCAATTGCCAGTTTTCTGTTTTTGCCCTAGTTAATAGTCGCTCTAAATTTGGGATCACTGAGTTAGCAGCCTGTTCTGGTGAAATATTCCCAGACCTAAGCCTGGCCAATTGGCTTTTTAGCGATGACCAGAGTAAACCAATGATTTCGCAAACATTATATGATTGCAAAATAGTCATTAGTACCTGTTCTGTCTTTTCACCGAGTTCAAAAGGTAATCGATGCCGCCTAAATTGGTATTGAAGAAAGCCTAAGCATTCGTGCGCAGAAACTTTGATCAGGAATTCGGCCAATGTTTCGTCGTAGCTCTGTGGCATCAATTCAACCATTACTCGTCGCAATATCTGGGCGTACTCAAAGTAAGATGTAATTCCGCTTGGCAGGATAACTTCAAATAGCCAGGAAAATACATCGTTGGTATTACGAAGGTTACATATATTAACCCACTCAGATTCAGTCAGCTCTGCACTGGGTTCAAGCAGAATCCATAGCAGCTGCTGATCTAAGTTCGAAGAAGGTGAAAACTTGTATGGCCCGATATCGGCTAGGCAACTGAAATTACAGTAGTTGTCGTCAGTAAATGCTTCAATTGCCGCTAACTTAATGATTGAAATGAGCAATGTTTCTTTAGACGAAGCGTCAATATTTTGGTTTGACAATTTGTCAGTGCCTAAATGAGCGTTATAATCCGTGGAATTATAAGCGCCAAATCTTGATAGTTCTATCTTTTGGATGGAACTGTTATGCGCGACCCGCGACTAGAAGCTTTTGGCAAACGAGTGCGTGAAATCAGAAAATCGAAAAGCCTGTCACAAGAGGAGCTTGCAGCAATAGCAGGTATCGACAGAAGTTATATGGGACATATCGAGCGCGGCGAAAAAAATATAACGCTAACAAAACTCTATCAAATTTCGGCAGCATTGGGCGTGTCGGTCATTGAACTGCTCTCATAATTTTGTAGTGGGAAAAAAGCATTTTCACTTACTATTCAATTCTAACTGAAATATTTTGAACTGAACTCGTAAAATTTCTATTCAAAGATTAAAGTAGTGTTATCCTAATTCCCTAAGATCGCTATAAACATTGAGAGGCAATCCAATGGTGCGCTGTCATCTCGCCCGTATGATGGGCGAACGTAAAATGCGAATTTCAGATGTTGTCAGAAAGACGGGTCTTAGCCGAGCAACAATTACCTTGCTCTACAAGGAGACGGCTCAAAAAGTTGACTTGGACGCGATTGAAAAACTCTGCAGTTTATTTGGGTGCGGTATAGGTGAGTTTTTCGAGCTTCAATCCTTGAAAGATGGCCAACAAAATACGGACGAGGCGCAATAGATGCCTATTACAAATCATCAAGCAAAATATTTTGCTCACGAGCTAACAATTAGGCATGCCGCAGGTGGTGTTGATAGCCTGTCACAGTCCTTGTTCGATGCTAGTGTTGATCTTAACCCTCATCAGATAAATGCAGCTCTTTTTGCTTTAAATAACCCACTGAGTCAGGGTGTGGTACTTGCTGATGAAGTTGGCCTAGGGAAGACTATTGAGGCAGGTTTAGTATTATCTCAATACTGGGCAGAGCGGCGTCGCAAGCTACTAATTATTTGTCCTGCATCTTTGAGACGGCAATGGGCACAAGAGTTATCAGACAAGTTTAACCTTCCTTCACAGATACTAGATGCCAAAACTTGGAGAAATTTACAAAGGGAAGGCAGCCTTAATCCTCTAGCTGAAAAGTGCATAATCATTGTTTCGTACCATTATGCAGCCAGACTGGAAGAACGCTTAGTTGCAGAACCTTGGGACCTTGTTGTTATTGATGAGGCTCACAAGCTGCGTAACGCTCATCGTTCTAATAATCGTATGGGGCAAGTACTTAGAAGGGCATTAGCCGGACGCAAAAAACTACTTCTTACTGCAACCCCACTACAAAACACACTGATGGAGTTATACGGTCTCTCAACTCTCATCGACGAACAGCTCTTTGGTGATGAACGCTCTTTTCGTCAAAGTTACATACAGGGTCATGGCTCTGTCGCAGAACTGAAAGGACGGCTCAGAGGTTTTATTCACCGGACGCTTCGACGCGATGTTTTGGAGTATGTTCGTTACACCCAACGCCAAACATTAACAGTACCTTTTACCCCAACGACACAGGAAGAAGACCTTTACAACGGTATATCCGCGCTATTGGAGCGTGATAAGAGTTACGCTTTGCCTCGAAATCAGCGCCACCTCACAGGGCTTATTCTCCGAAAACTGTTGGCTTCAAGTTCGTATGCGGTAATGAACACGCTGGAAACTATTTTAAAACGATTAGAATCGCTGCAATTAAGTAAAAGAAGCGATATTGACGTTGTTGCCAGCTTGGTAGAAGAAGACGATCTTGAGCAGGATTATCTTGAGGACATCGACGAAATTGCTGGCGACGATGACGATATTGACCATGAATTACTAAAAGACGAAATCAACGAAATTAGGCTCTACATTAGCAAAGCCAAGGCAATTCAAACCGAAAGTAAAGCTACTGCACTTCTTACTGCTCTGAATCAAGGCTTCGAAAAAATGGAAGCCATGGGTGCACCAAGAAAGGTAATTATCTTCACCGAATCCAAACGCACCCAAGAATATCTATCGCGTTACCTATCGGCGAATGGGTACCAGGATAAAATAGTCACCTTTAGCGGTTCTAATAATGATTCAAAAGCCACCGAAGTTTATCAAAGCTGGTTAGTCGAAAACAAAGGCACTGATAAAATCAGTGGCTCCCCCCAAGTTGACCGGCGCTCCGCCCTAATTGACCATTTCAGAAATCATGCAGAAGTTATGATTGCCACAGAAGCTGCCGCAGAGGGGGTAAACCTGCAATTCTGTTCGCTACTGATCAACTACGACTTGCCATGGAACCCACAACGTGTTGAACAACGAATTGGTCGCTGTCACCGTTACGGGCAGAAATTCGATGTTGTCGTCATCAACTTCCTTAATAAATCCAATTATGCTGATCTGCGTGTTCTAGAGCTGCTGGCTGAAAAATTTCAATTGTTTGATGGCGTATTTGGCGCTTCCGACGAGGTTCTGGGTAGCATTGAGTCTGGTATTGATTTTGAAAAACGCATTCAGGCTATTTACGAAACCTGCCGGAAGCCGGAAGAGATTGATGCCGCATTCAACAAGCTTCAACAAGAGCTGGAAACAGACATCAATGAAAAGATGAAGGAAACTCGGCAGCTTCTGCTGGAAAACTTCGATGAGGACATTCATGACCTGCTCAAACTTCGACTCGATGCGGCTGAGCAACGCCTCGACAAAGTTGGCCGTTGGTTCTGGCAGCTGACTAAGCACGAATTGGAGAGCCTTGCCGCCTTCAATGAATCTAACCACAGTTTTGAATTAAAATCGACGATTCCGCATATAGCATCCGGCGTTTACCAGCTCCACAAGCGCAGTTCAGCCCAACAATCAGGTAATGAATTATCCGACGCGCATCGATACCGATTATCAGCCCCACTTGGTGAATGGGTGTTACAGCAGGCGATAAATCGTGATCTCCCAATTGCTGAATTGGTATTCGATTATTCATCACATTCAGCCAAAGTGTCTGTCATTGAGGATTTGACTGGTAAATCGGGTTATCTGCGATTACAAAAGTTCAGTATTGAATCACTGGAACGAACCGAAGACTACCTGCTGTTTGCTGCATTAGACCAGCAAGGCAACGCTATCCCTGCTGAAGTCGCGCAAAAGCTAATGCAATTGCCTGCTCAAGAAAACTCTATCCATCAGGGCAACCAGATCACTGAATTGCTTCCATCGAGCACAGCACTGGATAGAATTCTAGAGACAGAACGTCATCTGGTTGAAAAATCAGTAAATAGCCGCAACTTGAGCTTTTTCGAACAAGAGGTGAGCAAATTAGATGCCTGGGCTGATGACCTGAAAGAAGGGCTTGAAGCATCGATAAAAGAACTCGACAAGCAAATTAAAGAGGTACGACGCGACGCCAAAATCGCGGTCACTCTGGAAGAAAAGCTTGCCTTGCAGAAGCAGCAGAAAAACCTCGAAAGTCAGCGAAATAAGAGCCGCCGAGAGTTGTTTGATAAACAAGATGAAGTGGACGAACGTCGTGAGGCCTTGATTACTTCTCTTGAAGGTAAGCTGAATAAAAAAGTAACCGTCGAAAACCTATTCACCGTGCAATGGAGTGTGCAATGAAAATTAAAGAAATCAGAATTAAAAACTTCCGTTCTATAAAGGAAGTTGTCGTGAGCCCAGCAAGATTCAATGTTCTCGTTGGTCAAAATAATCATGGTAAGTCGAATTTCTTTGAGGCAATTGAGTGGTTCTACAGCGGTAAAGGTAATCTTGAAGAGATACGCCATTGCGATGCCGAGCTCAGTGAGCATGTAGAGGTTGAATTAGTCTTCGATGATGTACAAGCAGGTATATCTCATATCACTAGTGAGGATAATCAGAAGAAGTTGCTAAATATTCTTGGCTCGTCTGATGAGATGCGTGTTAAGCGAAGCTCGGAAAGTGTCAAAGACAGGCTGCTTTATAATCCGGCAAAGGATGAATGGAAAAAGCAACCGATGGGGGCGGATCCTGCGTTCAACAACGTCATTCCTCGCTTTGAATTCATTGAGGCAACTAAAAACTTTAAAGATGTGTCGGCATATAAAAATACAACGCCCATCGGTCAGATGCTTAGCGGATTAGTTTCAGAAACTCTAGAGAAAGACCCTGAATATCAGGCCTTTGTTGCACAATTCGAAAAACTTTTCGGCGATCAGGATTCTAAAGTGAGGCAGGCTCTCAATAGCCTCAGTAGCTCTGTCTCTAAATACCTTCAGGAGCAATTCCCTGATTGTACAAAGATCAACTTCAGCGTAACTACACCGGCATTTGATGAGTTTTTAAAGAACTATACGACCGAGCTCGACGATGGCGTTGTAACTAAAGCTGATGATAAAGGCGACGGTATGCAGCGAGCGTTAATGCTATCAATTATCAAAGCGCATGCCGATTTCCGACGAAGCGAGGCTCTAGGCCGATCATTTATTTTTTTTATCGATGAAGCAGAACTGCATTTGCATCCAACAGGCCAACGGCAACTAAAGAAGTCTCTACTCGATTTAACCTCAGGCGAGGGCAATGATCAGGTGTTCATGACGACTCATTCTTCAGTAATGATTGCTGACGGCGATCGGGATGTGAGTCAGGCTTTCTTTAGGGTTAGCAAAGAAGATCGTCAAACCAGCATTAGAAAAATTGGTAAAACGGAAAAGCATGCCGTTGTTTATGACCTGTTAGGCGGCAGTCCTGCCGATATTCTCCTGCCCGCTAATTTCCTTATTGTTGAAGGGCCTTCAGAAGTGACCTTCTACAGCGAAATAATCCGTCGATTTTATAACGACCAGCCAGATATTCATGTTTTGCCCGCTAACGGTGATGACGAGGCGCAAAGTCAAAGCATGAACAGTTTGAACAAGACTTTTGCTCCGCTCAAAGCAAAGCCTATTTACAAAGACCGGATGATCATTCTTTGCGACCAGCCTGACCCTGAAAAACTTCCTCGATTTAATGAGTTTAAACGAGAGAATGGATACTTAGAGCGCAATGGGCAGCTATTCGTTTTACCATGCAACGGTTTAGAAGATTATTATCCGGCAAACTTAACTGCAGCATGCACTCGTACTGATAAAGTAAAAAAATCCAAATGGATGGCCAACAATATAACAAAAGAACAGTTTGAAACGGAGATGCCCGTTATGTTTTCAGCACTGAATACTTGTTGGGGATATGCTTATGGCCCTGTTCCTCATACCGAATTAACTGCATTACCTTTGGAAACTACAGAACAATGAGTAAAACAAAACTAGAATTGACCTGGATCGGAAAAGACAAACATCCAAGATTAGAGCCACGTATTCTTCTGGAAGACCCTGAACTCTCTTATCATGCAAGTCAAAAGGTATCCGAAGACGATATTTTTGATAACAAGTTGATTTTTGGGGATAACTTGCTGGCTCTTAAGGCCCTAGAGCAAGAATATACTGGTAAAGTGAAATGCATTTACATTGACCCCCCCTATAACACTGGTAACGCATTTGAGCACTACGATGATGCTGTAGAACACTCTCTGTGGCTTTCGCTTATGAGAGATAGATTAATTATCTTGAGAAAATTACTTAGGGACGATGGTTTTATTTGTTGCCACATTGATGACTCTGAAGGGCATTATTTAAAGGTATTGATGGATGAGGTTTTTGGACGATCAAACTACCTCAGTACAATATATGTACAAGTACGATATGCAGACAAAACCCTAAAGCAGGATATGAGCTTCCATAAGCAAATTGAACAAGTTCATGTATATCGTAAAGATTGGGGGGCAAGACCCAATCTAAACATAAAAGAAAAATCATTTGATAAGTTTAATTTCTACATTCAAGAAAAAGGGGTAGGACGTGAAATTACACTGGGAGGAAAACGAGTCGTAATATTTAATAAAGGAGACTATGAAATAACAAAAGGTGAAGGTTCAGGAGATGGCCTGAAAGAAATTTGGGCGACCGGTTCAATATTAGATGGCAACTCTTCTGGTAGGTTTTTTCGCGATTACTTTGATGGCCGAGTCGAAGAAGATGGCTTAGGCGTATTATACAAAGTATATGGTATTGGCGATGATAAATTTGACTATCGCTATTTTACTGGTCCCCAAAGAGCTGGTGCTACAAAAGGTAAATATTTTCAAGGAGTTCCTGTAAAGCAGCTGGAAGATGAAGACCTGGTCCAAACTACGCCAATTGAAAATTTCTACGACCTAGCGGGGAGTTTTGGTAACTGTAGGCATGAAGGTGGGGTGGATTTTCGTAGCGGAAAAAAACCCGAAAAATTGCTCGAAATTATTCTAAAACACTTCTCCAATCGTGGTGATTTAGTTTTAGATTCTTTTGGCGGTTCAGGCTCAACGGGTGCTGTAGCCCACAAGATGGGGCGCCGTTGGATTATGATAGAGCTCGGAGAACACTGCCAAACCCATATTATTCCAAGACTTCAGAAAGTTATCGATGGCGAAGATCAAGGGGGCGTTTCTAAATCTGTAAATTGGCAAGGTGGCGGTGGCTTTCGCTATTACAAACTCGCATCTTCTTTAATTGAATACGATCGATTCGGCCAACCGGTTATCAACAAAGAGTTTAATGCAGAAATGCTGACTGCAGCCGTATGTAAGCTGGAAGGCTTTACTTATGCTCCTTCAGAAATGCTTTGGTGGCAACACGGCTATTCCACGGAAACTGATTTTATCTACGTGACCACACAAAACCTTTCCATCGAACAGTTAGAGCAAATCAGCGAAGAAGTTGGCAGTGATAGAACGCTACTCGTAATGTGCGGTGCTTTCCGTTGCAACGCCGACCGTTTTGCTAATTTGACGATAAAAAAGCTGCCAAAGGCGTTGCTTAAGCATTGTGAATGGGCACACGACGATTACAGCTTAAATGTACAGAATCTGCCAATGGCTGACAGTGAACCAGAACAAGAAGACCTGTTTTAACAAATGGAGTAGATAGAATGGATACCAGAATTATTAATAGCATTTCAGGTCGCTTGAGTTTACGTACCCCGCAGCGGCAGTCGTTGGATGCTCTTGCTAAAGCCATTGATGCAACGAATAACAGGCTGCTGGACCCTAAGCATGATGTTCCGGCATTGCTTACAACCCTAAAAGCCGAATTTCCTACGCTGGAAAACTTCGAGCGCGATTTCCCATCACTCTGTTTTGCTTTGGCAACCGGTGTGGGTAAGACTCGTTTGATGGGGGCTTTTATTGCTTATCTGTATTTGGCTCATGGAATCAAAAACTTTTTTGTGTTAGCTCCAAACCTGACCATCTATGAAAAGCTGATTGCCGATTTTAGCCCAGGCACACCAAAGTATGTTTTTAAAGGGATTGCAGAGTTTTCAGCATCCCCGCCAGAAGTGATTACTGGTGATAACTACGAACAACGTGGTGCACTGGTTATGGGGGATCTATTTGGTAGCGCGCGTATCAATGTATTTAACATTTCTAAAATTAACTCTGAAGTTCGTGGGGGGAAGGCTCCGAGAATTAAGCGATTGTCAGAATACCTAGGAGACAGTTATTTCAGCTATCTAGCAGGGTTGCCAGATTTGGTTCTGCTGATGGATGAATCACATCGCTACCGCGCAAGCGCTGGTATCAAAGCGTTGAACGAACTCAATCCAATTCTGGGATTGGAACTAACTGCTACACCGCATGAAGAATCAGGCGGCAATACCATACCGTTTAAAAACGTAGTTGTTGATTACCCCTTGGCCCGCGCAATGGAAGATGGTTTTGTCAAAGAACCTGCGGTAGTGACACAGCGTAACTTTGACCCTAGCCAATACAGCAAAGAAGACTTAGAGGAAATCAAATTAAAAGATGGTATTCGTTTACACGAAACAACTAAAGTTGAGTTGATTACCTATGCGCATCAGAACGATGCACGGATCGTAAAACCCTTTATGCTAGTGATTGCTCGCGACACCACTCATGCCAAGGCTTTGAAAGAAAAACTTGAAACGGTATTTGATGGCAAATACGCGGGCAAAGTGATTCAGGTTGATAGTAGTAGTAAAGAAGAAGAAACCGTGCAGGCCTTGCTAAATGTTGAAAGTAGCGATGAGCCAACCGAAATTGTTATCCATGTGAACATGCTTAAAGAAGGCTGGGACGTGACCAACCTTTATACTATTGTGCCGTTGCGTGCAGCCAACGCTAAAACCTTGGTAGAACAAACTATTGGACGGGGCTTACGTTTACCTTACGGAAAACGCACAGGTGTAGAAGCGGTCGATCGTTTAAGTATTGTCGCCCATGACCGATTCCAAGAAATCGTCGATGAAGCCAACAAAGACGATAGCGTCCTCAGAAAACTGAAATTCATCGAAGTAGACTTTGCTGAAGAGCAAGGCAAGGAGAACTTTCAGATCGGCTCCAACATTGATGCTCAAATTTTAGGTAGTGAAACAAAAGGCAGTGCTGGAACAGTTTATGCGCCGCATACACCAGCGAAACCGCTTTTTGTTACTGAACCGGAAAAACAGGTTGCAAGTGCAGCGCTCGCTGTAATCAAGCAGTATCAGACAAAGCCTGATCAAGCCCCTACTAGCCAAGCCCTTCATTCAGAGACAGTGCAAAAGCAGATTGTTGCGGCGGTTAAAGAACATCTAACCCAAGGCCAGCAATCGCTGTTAGACGGGGCAGAGCAAATTGATATTGATGATGTGGTCGCAAAAACAACTGCTTTGGTTGTCGATAACACCATTGATATTCCTCGTATTATCGTTACCCCTAAAGGCACAGTAACAAGTGGCTACCATGCATTTGCGCTCGATATTGCAGGCATCAAAGGGCTAAAACCACAAGAACGAGCACTGGTAAGTCAGAGTTTGCAAACTAATGAGCAAACAGAAATCGGTCAAGGTGATTCAGGCAATTTCGAACCCATCAAAGAAAACTATATTCTCAAAAAACTGTTCGACTACGATGACATTCCTTATGACGAGCATGCTGAATTGCTTTACGACCTAGCAAAGCAAGCGGTAGATTGCTTAAGTGCCAGCAATGACGAAAAAGATGTAGAAAACATTCTGCAAAATCAGAGTGATGCTATTGCCCGACTGATTCATGCTCAAATGGACAAGCATTTCTACGAAGAAGTGACTGAGTATGAAGTTGAAGTTCGAAGCGGATTCACTACGCTGAAGGAATGTTCTTATACTGCAACACAAGGCCAAGATATTAAAAACTATCGTGAAACAGTGGCTGAAGTAAGCAAATTAAAACAAATGCTTTTTGGCGGTTTCAAAAAGTGTCTCTACCCAATACAAAAGTTCGATTCTGACACTGAACGACGTTTTGCCATCATCCTAGAACGTGATGCCATTAAATGGTTTAAGCCCGCCAAAGGGCAATTTAAGATGTATTACAAAAAAGGTACTGAACATCCAGAATACGTTCCTGACTTTGTTGTCGAGACAAATGAGTATGTGTTGATGGTTGAAACCAAAAGCACCCAACACAGAAAAGACGATGGCTCATGGAGCGATGAGGTCGCTGAAAAGGCCAAATCAGGTGTTAAATGGTGTTCCAATGCCTCCGCATATCTAAAAGCCAACGGCGGCAAGGAATGGAAGTATTTACTAATCCCTCATGACGAAGTGAAAGAAGCGAATACCTTAGCTAGCTATATTTCTAAATTTCAGAAGTCATAGTTGAGTTTTAGTAACAATTGATAGTGAGGGCGCTGTCTTTGACTGGTGACAAAACTTTGGTTTTGTCGCCAGTTAGAGAGCTGTCAAAATATTTTTCCGCCTAGCAGAATTCAAGTCTTAAGCAGCAAAAGATTAGCTATCTATCGGCATTAAAACTCGCAATATTTAACTTTCACACACAAACATTTCAACACATTGTAAATGAGAGTACCGCTATGCTGATGCTTAAGTGCGACCCAAATCGATGATTGTCGGATGAAATTTTGGTTTCTAGAAGTTCTTGAGCCAAAGCTAAGATCCTTCCTAACGGACAGACTGTATTTTTTTATTTTATGTATAGAATATATGTTGTACTAGCCTATTTTTCCTATATTTATCAGTTTGTTACAATCCTTACGCACAGGATTTGATCTGCCTTATCCAGAGCTTCTGTGGATAACTTCAAAGGATTCTGAAGTCATGCTGCATCTTGCTCAATACACACTAATATACATGGTATGTATATCAATGCTTGATGCAATTAAAGCCTAATTACATGACTTATAACCCACACGCTTAGTGAAATACATGGATTTAACTATATACTTTGAACCTGTGGATAACTTTGTGTATTGTTATGTTTAAAGTTGTTATGTTCATGAAATTATTTGATTTATGTGGGTGGCATATTTTTTGTCAAATCGAAACTTTCAGTTGGAGCTATCTAAAAGGTTAAAATG
>JACCDZ011404814.1_pt1 | contig 18431 bp, 16 predicted proteins | sample 7449551 | NCBI WGS metagenome assembly JACCDZ01 (sample SAMN15323452, study PRJNA562643) | freshwater metagenome | isolation source: river surface water | place: USA:Blue River Watershed | collected 2017-08-18
ATTGTTGGCGTAACTTTGTGCGGATTATTTGGGCGATCAAACAACATATGCAGAAAATTTTCGGCAAAACCATGTTCCTTATTTGGATAAATAATCGGCTCACCAATTGAATATTTGTAAGCCATCGCCGCCAAAGTTGGCATTTTTGAAATGATTTTATAAATCACATCCATTCTGCCTTCCGCCGTATGAATATCCATTGCTTCGTGATAAAAAGCCGAAAGCGAAGCAACGGCTCCAACCATTATTGCCATTGGATGTGCGCGACGAGGAAAGCCGCGATATAAAATTCCAATTTGCTCATGCACCAACATATTTCTAATGATGCCGCTACGAAAATCTTTATATTGCGTGGCGCTTGGCAATTCGCCATTAACTAAAGCATAAGCAACTTCCAAATATTCGCTTTTTTTTGCCAACTCTTCAATTGAATAGCCCCTGTGCCTTAGAATTCCTTGATCACCATCAATGAAGGTAATTTTAGATTCACATGAAGCTGTTGCTAAAAATCCTGGATCGTAAGTGAACATTCCGCTCTCCTTGTAAAGCGCCGAAATATCAATCACATCCTGACCAACCGAAGCTTTACGCACAGGAAGATTTATCTCCTTACCATTTGGCAAGGTGAGCTTAGCAAATTCAGACATAATGAATTTATGATTTTAGATTAGGATTTGAGGGTTTAGATTCGCGAAGTTTTTAAATCTTAAATCTCAAATCTAAACCTAAATTTTGACATGAATTCACTGGGTTTTAACAAGCCAAATAAAGATACCAGAGTTGTGGTTGCAATGTCTGGCGGAGTTGATTCTTCGGTTGTAGCCTGCCTTTTAAAAGAAGAGGGTTACGATGTTGTTGGCATCACTTTGCAATTATACGATCACGGCGAAGCGCTAAAAAAGAAAAATGCCTGCTGCGCTGGAACTGACATTTATGACGCCAGAAATGTGGCTCAAAAGCACGGATTTCCTCATTACATATTAAATTACCAAAATCTTTTTAAAGAATCGGTAATTGACGATTTTGCCGATTCTTATTTGCGCGGCGAAACGCCAATTCCCTGCGTGAAATGCAATCAATCGGTTAAATTTCGTGACTTGCTAAAAGTTGCCCGCGAATTAAGCGCTGACTGCATGGCAACTGGGCATTATGTGCGTCGCTTAATCGGAAAAAATGGCGAGACCGAACTGCACAAAGCAATCGATGAAAACAAAGATCAGAGCTATTTTCTTTTCGCCACAACAAAAGATCAGCTTGAATTTTTACGCTTTCCTTTGGGCGGAAACACAAAAGAGCAAACACGCAAAGAAGCTGAACGCTTAGGCTTGGAAATAGCCAATAAACCAGATTCTCAAGATATTTGTTTTGTACCAAATGGCGATTATGCTGAAGTTATCCGCCGCCATCGCCCTTCCGCTTTCAGAGAAGGAAATTTTATTCACATCGAAACTGGCAAAAATTTAGGCCAACATTCGGGAATTATTAATTTTACCTTAGGCCAGCGCCGCGGCCTTGGAATTTCTTATCCAAATCCACTTTATGTGATAAAAATTGATCCCAAAGAAAATATCGTTTTTGTTGGCGAGGAGAAATTTTTGCAAAACAAAAAATTTAAAATTCGCACCATTAATTGGCTTGCAAACAACATTGATCTAAAGCAAGAAATTCATGGCTTTGCTCGCCTTCGCTCTAATCACGAAGAAGAGCCAGCAATCATAAAATTTTTACCAAATGATGAGGCTGAGATTGAAATGAAATCAATGACTCGCGCCATTACTCCAGGGCAAGCTTGTGTTATTTATCAAGACAGTCGAGTTCTAGGCGGCGGCTGGATTACTAAAGAAATCGTCTAGAATTTAAAAATTTTTCGGAATTAATAATCTTGCGATTTCTTTACAGAAATTTCCCAAAAACTTAATCAAATTAAAAATGTCTGAACAAAATTTTGATGTCGTCGTTATTGGCGGCGGCCCCGGTGGATATGTTGCTGCAATTCGCGCAGCACAGCTTGGATTAAAAACCGCCTGCGTTGAAAAACGCAAAACTTTAGGCGGAACCTGCTTAAATGTTGGCTGCATCCCCTCAAAAGCATTGCTCGAAATTTCGCACAAATTTCATGACGCAAATCATCAATTCGAAAAACTTGGCATCGCAGTTTCAAAACCAAAAATTGATGTAAAAAAACTAATCGAAAACAAAAACGAAATCGTAAAAGGCTTAACAGGCGGAATATCTGGCCTATTCAAGAAAAACAAAGTTACTCACATTGAGGGCTTAGGAAGCTTCCTCGATAAAAACACCATCGAAATTACTAAATCCGACAACTCAAAAGAAAAAATTTCAGCCAAATATTTTATCATCGCAACTGGCTCAGAAGTAACGAATTTACCAGGCGTTGAACTTGATGAAAAAGTAATCATTTCTTCAACTGGCGCGCTAGATTTAGAAAAGGTTCCTGAAAAAATGATCGTTATTGGCGCTGGCGTAATTGGCCTTGAAATGGCTTCGGTTTGGAGTCGTTTTGGCGCTGAAATTGAAGTTGTTGAATTTCTTGATAAAATCACACCAACAATGGATGCAGAAGTTTCTCGTAATTTCCAAAGAATCTTGGAAAAAGATGGCTTCAAATTCCGCCTTTCAACCAAAGTTTTATCGGTAAAAAAAGGTAAAAAAGGAGCAATTGTTGAGGTTGAGTCAGTTAAAGATGGCGCAAAAGAAACTTTATCGGCCGATGTAGTTTTAGTAGCAATTGGTCGTCGCCCAAATACTGAAAAATTAGGATTGGAAAATGTTGGCATCAAAACTAACGCACGCGGCTTCATCGAAAATCATCATCTAAAAACTTCTGTTGAAAATATTTTTGTAATTGGCGATGTAACCACTGGCCCAATGTTGGCGCATAAAGCGGAAGATGAAGGTGTCGCTGCAGCAGAAATGATCGCTGGTCAAGCTGGCCATGTTAATTATGATGTAATTCCAAGCGTAATTTACACTTACCCAGAAATTGCCTCCGTTGGCAAAACTGAAGAAGAGTTGAAGGCTGCTGGCGTGGAATATAAAGCTGGAAAATTCTCAATGATGGCAAACTCACGCGCTCGTGCAACTTTTGACGAACAAGGTTTTGTGAAAATTTTAGCTTGCGCCAAAACTGATCGCATTTTAGGCGCTCACATCATTGCTCGCGAAGCTGGCAACACAATTCATGAGGTTGCGGTTGTGATGGAGTTTGGTGGATCTTCAGAAGACTTAGCCAGAACTTGTCACGCTCACCCAACTTACAACGAAGCGGTAAAAGAAGCCGCAATGGCCGTGGAAAAAAGACAAATTCACAGCTAATCACCCAAACTTTGTCCGAAAGATTTTTGGCGCCAATAAGCTCAAAATAAGCTTTTGCAGCAAATAAATTTTTCGGACAAAATTGGCGCACTTAAATTCCAACCAAAACAAAAACGCTCATCAAAAATTAATCAAAATTAAAAATTACGGTTTTTTTCAAATCATCGTGGACGCTTAACGCAACCGGACAAGAGTAAGCTGCTTGACGCAAAATTTCTTTTTGATTCTCATCAAAATTATTTTCCAAAAAATCAAATTCCAAAACAACTTCCACAACTTTTCGTGGCAAATTTTGTGACATTATTTTCGATATTTTGCATTCAGCATTATCAATATTTAGCTGATTTTTCTGCGCAACAATCCCCATAATTGTAAACATACAAGTTGCCAAAGAAGTTGCTAAAAGATCCGTTGGCGAAAAGGCTTCGCCCTTACCATTATTATCAACTGGCGCATCGGTAATTATTTTTGACTGCGATCTTAAATGCAGAGATTCAGTTCTTAAATTGCCCAGATATTTACTAGTAATTGTGTGAGTCATGTGATTATTTAAAAATTATAAATTTCTTCGTTCTTACAGCAAAGCGCCCTTTTAAAAGTCGATAAATAACAAAAGCAAAAATGATAAATGATGTTTTCATAGCCAAAAAAAGGCTATTTCCACAAAGCGTAAAAGGTAAATTTCGTCGCCTCAAATGGCTGTTAAATTTTTTCTTTATTGCCATTTATTTATTGACACCTTTGGTAAGGTTTGATCGTGGTGCAAATTTGCCAAATCAGGCGATTCTTTTCGATTTCAACGCTAGCAAAATTTATTTTTTCTTTATCGAAATTTGGCCGCAAGAAATATATTACCTAGCCGGAATTTTAATAATAGCGGCCATAACTTTATTTTTTGTAACTTCACTTTTTGGCAGAATTTGGTGCGGATATGCCTGCTTCCAAACGGTTTGGACTGATATTTTTATCGCCTTAGAAAAAATATTTCAGGGCGATCGCAACGCGAGAATATTACTCGATCGCAAAAATAATTTTGCCAAATTTTGGCGAAAATCCGCCACTCATATTTCTTGGATATTGGTTTCATTAATCACCGGCTATGGCTTTGTATCTTACTTTAACGACTCAATAAATTTAGCAAAAAATTTAACTTCTGGCGAACTGAATTTTAGCGTTATTGGCTGGATTTGTGGAATTGCCTTCATGACCTACATCATGGCCGGATTTGCTCGCGAACATGTTTGTACTTACATGTGCCCCTATTCTCGCTTTCAATCGGCAATGTTCGATAAAAATACTTTGATTATTACTTACGACTCAAAGCGCGGTGAACCTCGCAAAAAATGGGATGGCGATAAAAATAAAAACATGAGTCATTGCATTGATTGCAAACAATGCGTGGTGGTTTGCCCAACTGGAATTGACATTAGAAATGGACTACAAATGGAATGTATAGCTTGTGGACTTTGCGTTGACGCCTGCGATGGCGTAATGGAAAAAATAGGTCTGCCAAAAGGCCTAATTCGCTACGATACTTTAGCAAATCTTGAAAATCCGCGACCAGAAAACAAATTCAAAATCATAAAACCTCGCACCTTTTATTACGCCGCGATTTTATTAGCCGTTTGCTCAATCATGCTATATAATTTAACATTTAAATCTGAGCTTGAAATTACCGCCATTCCTGATCGGAACCCAGTTTTTGTATTACTTTCCGACGGATCAATTCGCAATGGTTATAATTTAAAAATAACCAACAAAACCCACGAGGAAAAAACTTTCATCATAACCCTAAAAAACAGCAATTCTGAGCAATTAAAAATTCAGGATCAAAATTTAAGCAATGAGGTGAAGGTAAATGGCAACTCAATGGAAAGCGTTAAAGCTTTTGTTACCATTGATAAAAAACATCTAAATGAGACAGAAAAAATGCACTTAATTCACTTCGTAGTGAAAGATAAAAATTCAAATATTGAGGAAAAAATAGAGGCAGTTTTTCTTAGTTCGCACTAAACAATTAAATAGCTAAAGGCCTTAGAAATTAGCCTTCATCCACTTACCTTCTGATTTTTTATAAAAATTTATTTTTGCCCCAAAATCTTGTATTTTTGTGGCATAATTTTTTATCGCCAAAAAGTTTCTTTCCTCAAAAAAATAAAAAATACGAGAGAAATTTTTTGCGTAATCAATTTCAACCTCTTCAAGCAAAATTAAATACTGTGAATTATTTGCATTTTCTTGCTTATTGGAAAGCAAAATAGGTTGGCGCTCTAAATCAAAACCCTGATCAAAAATTGTAATATGTGGAATAAATTTATTTCGCCCATAGATCCATAATGAATTATCAATTTCGCTAATTTTTTTCTCATCGCGACAAAAAATTAGCGCATTTCTTTCTTCATCTAAAATCTTTATTAGCAAAGGTGCGAGCGACTTTACCAACTCTTCATCATATTGATAAAAATTTACTTCGGGAAACATTATTTTTGTAAAAATTCTGAAAATTCATCGATAACATCACGATAAAGTGAGCGCTTAAAACCAACAATGGCATTAATTATTTGAGAATTTTCAATCCATTTCCAATCAGAAAATTCTGGATTTTCAGTTCGAACATCAATCAAAGATTCATCGCCAACAAACTCAGCCAAATACCACCTTTGCTTTTGTCCCAAATATTTGCCGCCCCAAAATTTTTTCTGCAATTTGTAGGGCAAATTATAGTAATGATAACCGACGCTTTTTCTCAAAACCCTTATTTGCGATTTATCAATTCCAGTTTCTTCTTTAAGCTCGCGAAACATTGCCAAATCCTCATCTTCTCCCGCGTCAATTCCACCTTGCGGCATTTGCCAAGCATCAGAATTATTATCTATTCTTTTGCCAACAAAAATCTCTTTTTTGTTATTAATTAACATCACGCCAACGCCGCAACGGTATAAATAATCAGGCTTTTTCATTTCTTTATTTTTGGCTATGGACATTGGATTTACTGACATTGACTTAATGTTGAGGAATCTTTAAAAATTTTTGCCCAAACTACAGGAATCAGCTTAAAAAAATCAAATAATTGCTTTCGATGAAATTCATCTCAACTCGCCTAAAATCGCCTATTCTTTCTTTTGAAGAAGTTGTTTTGCAGGGGCTAGCGGCAGATGGCGGATTGTATGTACCAGAATTTCTGCCACAATTTAGTCAAAAAGAAATTTCAAAAATGACAAAAATGACCTATGAAGAATTATTTTTTGAGGTCACAAAACATTTTATCGACAACGAAATTGATGCCGAAAATTACAAAAAAATTATTCGCAAATCTTACCAAAACTTCTCTCATCAAGCAATCGCCCCACTAAAACAATTAGATCATAATCACTTTTTATTAGAATTATTTCACGGCCCAACTTTAGCTTTTAAAGATTTTGCTTTGCAATTTTTAGGAAATTTGTTGGATCACTTTTTAACAAAGCGCGATGAAAAAATTGTAATTATTGGCGCCACTTCTGGCGACACCGGATCAGCAGCAATACAAGGCTGCATGAATTGCAAAAATGCCGAGATTTTCATTCTTCACCCACATAATCGCGTTTCCGATGTGCAAAGAAAGCAAATGACCAGCGTAATTGCCAAAAATGTTTTCAATATTGCCGTTCAAGGAAATTTTGACGATTGCCAAGCGATGGTTAAAAAAATGTTTGCCGCTCAAAATTCTGGAAATGATTTCTTGAAAGGCAAAAAAATGGTCGCCGTAAATTCAATCAATTTTGCCCGAATTATGGCGCAAATCGTTTATTATTTTTACTCTGCTTTGCGTTTGGGTTGCGACGAAAAAACTCCAATTTCTTTTTCAGTTCCAAGTGGAAATTTTGGCGATATTTACGCTGGATTTTTGGCAAAAAAAATGGGCTTAAATATTGGCAAATTAATAATCGCCACCAACTCAAACAATATTTTAGAACGCTTCCTCAATAACAACGATTACAGCAAAGGTGAAATGATTGAAACCATCTCTCCAAGCATGAATATTCAGGTTTCGAGCAATTTTGAAAGACTGCTTTTTGACGCTCACAAAACCGAAAAATGCGAAGAGAATCTTGCTATTTTGATGACTGAATTTGAGCGCACCCACTCCTTAAAAGTGTCAGACAAAATTTTACAAAATATTCAAAAAGAATTTGTCGCCTTCAGCGCCGATGATTTTACAACCAAAAAAACTATTAAAAAATTTTTCGAGAAAACTTCTGAAACCATTGATCCACACAGCGCAATCGGACTTTTTGCCGCAGAAGAATTTATGAAAAATGAAGAATATCGCAGCGAAATTATCGTAACTTTAGCAACCGCGCATCCCGCTAAATTTCCTGAAGCAACCATCTCCGCTGGCGCGCCAAATCCAGCTTTGCCAAATTTTTTAAAAGATTTATTCGCTCGAAAAGAATCTTACGAAGTTCTTGAAAACAACCTAGAAATAGTGAAGGAATTTATTTCAAAAAGAGTTTAAAATGGCTGCTAACCTTGGATTCACACTGCTTTTAGTAATTTTTTTAAGCGGCATTTTTTTGCCATTTTTTTGCTTTTTTTCACTAAAAAATCAGCGACATCAAGTTAGCGATTTAGTCAAAATTAGCAAAATGTTCAGCGCCACAATTCTTTGCTGCGCTCTAATTTCGCAAGCCGCCCTGATTTATTCTTTCTTAAAATCTGATTATTCGGTTTCAAATGTTTACTACAACTCACACCATCTCAAGCCGCTAATTTACAAAATCGCCGCCAGTTGGGGAAATCACGAAGGGTCAATGTTGCTTTTGATCACAATAATTTCCGCTTACAGCTTCGCTTTCGCAATTTTAGCCAAAATTGGCGATAAGGAAAAATTAGTAACTTTATGCTCGCAGGCCGCAATTTCAGCTTTATTTGCCGCATTTACAGCATTCACCTCAAATCCATTTCTGCCAATTTTTCCCATTCCGCAAGAAGGTCTTGGTTTAAATCCTTTGCTGCAAGATATTGGTTTGGCTTTTCACCCACCAATGCTTTACACCGGATATCTTGGTTTTTCGCTTATTTTTTCTTACACGCTTGCAGGATTAATTTGCGAAAAAATTAACGGCGAATTTGCCAAAAATTTACGCAACTGGCTTTTATTTTCTTGGGGATTTTTAACTCTTGGAATTGGCTTAGGCGGCTGGTGGGCTTATCGCGAACTTGGTTGGGGCGGATATTGGTTTTGGGATCCCGTTGAAAATGTAGCTTTAATGCCTTGGATTGCCGCAACAACGCTAATTCACAGCCAAAAAATTCTGCAAAAGAAAGAGCTTTTCAAAAGCTGGACAGCGCTTTTAGGCATAATTTCTTTCATTCTTTGTTTGCTTGGAATTTTTTTGGTGCGTTCAGGAGTTTTAACTTCCGTTCATTCTTTCGCCGTTGATGCCAAACGCGGATTTTTTATCATTCTTTTAATTACCGCAATTGGTGGAATTGGCTTGTTGGTTTTTGGCAAAAAAATATCAACCTTAAAAAATCAAAAGAAAAATTTTGATTTTAATTCAAAAATTGGCGCCATTTTATTTAACAATTATATCCTTGTAATCGCTTTATTTACAGTGCTTCTTGGCACAATTTATCCAATTTTATTGCGTGGAATTTTTGATCAATTCATCTCAATTGGCCCAGAATATTATAATAAAATTTTCACAATTTTATTGCTGCCATTTTTACTATTTTTAGGAATTTCCGCCAACTTTCATGAAAGTGAAAAAAGCAAAATTTTAACTCGCAAAAATATCTCTTTCACCTTTATTTCTCTAGCTCTAGCGCTAAGTGGCTTTTTTATCAAAAGCGATTTAGAAATTTTACAGATTTTAGTTTTAACAGCAGCAATTTTTGCTGGCCTGAAAAATTGTCGCGGTAAAAATTTAACAATGAAATTGGCGCATTGCGGATTTTCAATGGTTATAATTGGCGTTGTTGTAAGCTCATCTTTTGGCATTACCAAAGAAATAAATCTCGCTGAAAAAGAAAATTTTAACCTACAAAATTATCAAATTGAATTCCTTGAAACCGAATATTTTATCGCCGAAAACTACATTGCGCGCGGCGGCAAATTTGCAATTTCAAAAAATAACTCAGCAATTGCCCAATTATTTCCCACGCTAAATTACTATCCCACATCGCACCAAACCACGAATGAAGCCGCTATAAAACATCAAATTTTTAGCGATTTATATTTAGTTATTGGTACCAAGGATGAAGAAAATAATTACGCAATTCGTGCCATTTTTAAGCCATTTATAATTTTTATTTGGCTTGGCTGCCTGCTGATTTTCAGCGCCGCTTTTATAGGTCATTTACCGCAAAAAATTATCCAAAAAAAATCTGCCTAATCATGAGAAAAATCTTACTTTTCCTTGCCACATTTTTGCTTTTTTCTTGCAACATTGGCGAAAAAAAAGTCGCCAAAATTCTTAATTTTAGCGCTTCCGACGAATGGATTGGCGAGCCAGATTCTGGATTTCGTAACTTAAAAACCGTTGAAGCCAAAGAATATATGGTTGTAGCGGCACATGAACTTGCCAGCGAGGCTGGAGCTGAAATTATAAAAAGCGGCGGAAATGCAATTGACGCAACAATTGCAGCGCAATTAGTTTTAAATGTTGTTGAACCTCACTCTTCCGGCATTGGTGGCGGAAGTTTGCTGCTTTATTTCGATAAAAAAAGTGGTGAAAGTTTTTATTTTAATGGTCGCGAAAATGCGCCAAAAAATATCAAAAATACCGCTTTTTTAGATTCAAATGGTAAACCGCGCCAATTTAGCGATGTTGTGCGCGGCGGACTTTCGGTTGGAACTCCCGGAAATTTAAAAATGATGAAGGAAGTTCATGAAAAATTCGGCCAAATACCTTGGAATAAATTATTTCAGCCAGCAATTAAAATTGCCAAAGAAGGCTTTTTGGTAAGTCCAAGATTTCACAATTTATCAAAAGAAATTTCTTACCTAAAAGATTTTGACCAAACCGCATCGATTTATCTCAATAAAAACAAAGAGCCGCTGCAAATTGGCGAAAAAATAACCAATCCAATTCTAGCAAAAACCTTTGAAGAAATTGCTAATCGCGGAATTGATTCATTTTACCAAGGAAAAATCGCTAAAGACATAGTAAATGCAGTACAAAACTCAAAAATAAATCCCGGAAAATTAACGCTTTCCGACTTAAAAAATTACCGCGTTAAACAAGATGATTTGCTTTGCACAACCTATCGCCAAAAATATAAAATCTGCACCGCAAACGCCCCTTCGAGCGGCGTAACTATGTTGCAAATTTTAGGAATTTTAGAAAATTTCGACCTCAGCAAAAATAAAGCTGGATCACTTGAGGCCGTTCATTTAATTACCGAAGCAACTCGCCTCGCCTATGCTGATCGCAATCAATATCTTGGTCATGATTTGCAAATTTCTTTGCGCCAATTGCTTGATAAAAATTACTTAAAACAACGCGCCTCTTTAATAAATCCAAAAAAAGCTTTAACCGAAATTTCTGCTGGAAATTTTTCCCAAGAAAAATCAGCCAAAAATTTATCTGCGAGCGCTTTTGAACCACCATCAACAACGCATATTTCGGTTATTGATTAAGATGGAAATGCGGTTTCAATGACCAGTTCAATCGAATATTTTTTTGGCTCAGCCCTTTCGGTGCGAGGCTTTTTACTAAATAATCAATTAACCGATTTCGCCTTCGAGCCAATTAAAAACGGCAAAAAAGTCGCCAATCGCCTTGAACCAAAAAAACAGCCTCGAACTTCAATGTCGCCAAGTTTTGTTTTTGACGAAAATAACAAAATTATTATGATTGTTGGCTCGCCCGGCGGGCCTAGAATTATTCAATTTGTTGCCAAAGCGATAATTAACCATCTCGATTTCAACATGAATATTCAAGAAGCCATTTCTGCGCCAAGTTTTGTTGTTTTAAATGATGTGATTGAATTGGAGAAAAATCGCGAAATAACCAATTTAGCCAAAAAATTAGAAGCCTTTGGACATAAAACAAAAAACATCGAAATTGTTAGTGGAATTGCGGCAATTTCACTGAAAAATCAAAAAATTGAAGGCGGCGCCGACCCAAGAAGAGAAGGTGTTGCCATTGGATTTTAACCCTAAATTAACACAACAATGAAAGTAAAAATTTTTCGCCCTAGCAAATCAGCAATGCAATCTGGCAAAAAAAATAGTAAAAAATGGCTTATTGAGCCAATCGCAAGCGAAACTCCGCGCTCAATAAATCAGCTAACCGGATGGGTTTCGGCAGGCAACACTAACTCGCAAATTTCTTTTGAGTTTAACAGCAAAGATGAAGCGATAAATTTTGCCAAAAGCAAAAATTATGAATTTGAAATCTTTGAGCCAAAAAATTCTTCGATTAAGAAAAAATCTTACGCCTCAAATTTCACGAGCTAAAAATGATAAAAATCACCGAAATTCTTGCCGACAAAATTACCAAAAATCGTCATCAAATTGCTGATTTTTTTGCGACAAAATTTCAAAAAAATCCGCCACTTTTTTACAATTCTGTCGATCTTCGCCATTCCGGATTTAAGATTGCCCCAGTTGACACAAATTGCTTTCCAGCCGGATTCAACAATTTATCTAAAGAATCAAAAAATTTCGCCCAAACGGCGTCCACAAATTTCTTAAAAAAATATTTTCCAGAAGCGAAAAAAATTCTAATAATTCCAGAAAATCACACACGAAATTTGCGCTATTTAAGCAACATTTCAGCCTTGGTTGAGATAACTTCAGAAAGCTTCGAAACAAAGGTTGGCAGCTTAATTGAAGATGCCGAAATTAATCTTGAAAATGGTGAAAAAATCACGCTTTTTTCAATAAAAAAAGTTAATAACAAAATAATAACCAAAAATGGCTTTGAGCCAGATTTGATAATCCTCAACAACGACTTAACCGATGGAATTCCGGAAGTTCTGCAAAACATTTCGCAGCCAATAATTCCATCAACAGAAATGGGTTGGTTTAAGCGCACAAAATCGCACCATTTTAACATTTACAATCAAATTGCCGCCGAAATTGCGCAAATTATTGATATAGACTCTTGGCTCATTTCCTCAATTCATCGCAATTGCCATGAGATAAATTTTAAAGAACAGCAAGGCTTGGAGTTGCTAGCCAATCATGTTGACGATGTGATTTCTGAGCTGAAAGATAAATATCAAAAATATCAAATTAATGACGAACCTTACTGCTATGTCAAAGCAGACAATGGAACCTACGGAATGGCTGTTTGGGCTGTTAAATCAGGATCTGAAATTATCGAAATAAACAAGAAAGAGCGCAATAAAATGAACATGCTAAAAGGCTCAGTTCCAAATAATCAGGTAATTATTCAAGAAGGGATAAAAACAATAGATCGTATTCATGGAAAAATTGCGGAACCAATGATATATTTGCTTGGCGGCGAAATTGTGGGAAATTTATTTAGAGCCAATGAAAATCGTGACGATAAAATTTCGCTAAATGCCGCCGGAGCTTCGTTTTTTGACCTAAAAAACTTGAATGACTCAGAAATTACTATTGGCGCAAATAGAAGCCAAATTGGAGAAATTTACTCTTTAATTGCCAAAAGTGCGGCTTTAGCTGCTGCAATTGAAAATCAACAAACTCACAATGATAAATCTTAAATCTCATCGACCAATAATTGGAATTGTTCCCGATTACAAAGAGGGCTGCGCCAACGGATATTCAGCAAAAAACTATTACGCTTTGCGCGCTAATTATGTTGAAATGATCAATAAAGCTGGTGGCGCCGCTGTTATCTTAACTTACGATTACGACTTAATTGACTCTTACTTAGAATCTTTGGATGGATTGGTGATAGTTGGCGGATATTTTGACATTCATCCAAAGCGTTACGGGGAAGAGAAAATTCACCCAACGGTAAAATTAAACGATATTCGTGAAGATTTTGAACATAACCTTGGAAAGAGGGCATTTGCTACGAAAATTCCCTTTTTTGGAATTTGCAACGGCATGCAATTACTAAATGTTTTGCATGGCGGAAAGGTGATTCAGCACATTCCAGACGAAGAAAAATTCATGAATCACGAACAAAGCCACAATCCAGAATTTAAAGATTACAAAACAAGTTATCACGAGGTTACTATCGAAAAAAATTCGCAACTTTTTAAAATTATTGGCGAAGAAAAAATTCACACAAATTCATCGCATCATCAAGCAGCTAAAAATGCAGGAGAAGGCTTGAAAGTTGTTGGCCGAGCGCCAGATGGAATTATTGAAGCAATTGAAAAATCAAATCACAATTTCTGCATTGGTGTGCAATGGCATCCAGAATTTGAAGTTTCTGAAGCCGACAGAAAAATATTTGAGGCATTTATAGCGGCAGCAAAAAAATACAAAGAATCAAAATGAGTAAAATTGAAGGAATTCGCGTTGCAAAATTAATCGCCCAATCGGGACATTGTTCGCGCCGAGAAGCTGAAGAATTAATCACCGAAGGAAGAGTTAAAGTTAATGGAGTTACAATTGAATCTCCGGCAACTTTTATAACCGATCAGGCGGTAAAAATTGACGATAAACTGATAAATGCCAAACAACCAGTTAGATTGTGGCTATTTAACAAACCAGAAGGCTTTTTAACTACAACAAAAGATCCGCACGAAAGAAAAACAATTTTCGACTTCCTGCCAAAAAATTTACCTCGCGTTATCAGCGTTGGACGCCTTGATTATAATCCTGAAGGCTTGCTTCTTTTGACTACGAGTGGCGAGTTGGCGAGATATATGGAGCTACCAAAAAACAAGTGGATTCGAAAATACCGAGCCCGCGTTTTTGGCAAATTAAATCATGAAAGATTAAAAAAGTTAGAGCGCGGAATAACTGTTGATGGAGTTCGCTATGGATCAATAAAAGTAGAAGTGGAGGTTGAAAAAGCAGCCAATTCTTGGCTTAAAATCTCTTTGGAGGAGGGAAAAAATCGCGAAATCAGAAAAGTTATGGAACATTTGGGATTGCGCGTAAATCGCCTAATTCGCGTTTCTTACGGACCATTTAAGCTTGATAATTTGAATGCCGGAGAAGTGCGCGAAGCTACAAAAGCTATGATGAAGAATTCATTTCCCGACATTTTAGAAAAGGAGAAATTAAAAAAATAACCCACACCCATCATCATAAGCGCAATGAAGGATTCGTGATTTTGACAAAATAAAATCCTTCAAAGTGTTTGCGATGGTGGATTTTATTTAATCTGCAAAATTTTATGCGCCTGCAAAGACAATAAATAACCCTCATCTAAGCACATTCTCACCGCATATTCCAAATTCTCACGATTCTTCACTTCATCATATTCATCCATTGCCTGCAAATAAACATCAGCACCAAACTTTGATTGACCAACATCCAAAACTTTAGAATAACTCGAATTACCTTCGCGCGGAGCTCTAATAATAAATTTAAAAGCGCTTATTTTTGGCATTAAATCAGGTCTTATTTGATGATATTTACCGCTAGACATTTTTGGCGAACAAATAATTTTTACCTGCATTGGCAATTCGCGATAAAGCGTGCCGTTGGTTTCTATTTGCACCAAAAATCCTAATTTTATTAAACCATCGCAAAGCTTCTCAATTGGTTGCCGCATTGGCTCTCCGCCAGTAATAACAACAAGATTTCTAACGATTTTATTGCTAGAATTTTTTGATAAATTTGTCACCTGTTCGAATATTTCTTGCAGCGAAAAATTTTTATAAGAATCGAATTCAGTATCGCAAAAATCACAAGCCAAATTGCAACCACCCAACCTAATAAATATTGAAGGATGCCCAACATAAGGACCTTCTCCCTGCAGCGTTGGAAAAATTTCCTGAATATCGAGCCGCTCACCTGAATGAATCTCAGGCTTCATGATTTTATTTTTACCAAACATTTAAATAATATTTTACTCATGGAAAAAGCTATTTATCGAGCCATTGCCGACACGCTATCCTGAATTTAAAAACCTTTTCACCCCTTAAATCACCACTAAATTTTGAAACGATAAACTGCTCAAAACAAAAACTTTCTTCAATTATCAACGAAAAAATACACCAAAAAACAAAGAAAAATCAAAATAAAAAATTACAAAAAAACCGCCGCAATCAACAGCCGCAAAGCATTTATTATTACAAATTACAATCTTACCTGAGCCTGATTAGTCAACACGGGGCAAGTAGAAGTAGCGTTAATAGAGGCGGCATTATAAGAATTTATAAACCTCCCTTCCTCAATTTCTTTTTTCATAATTTTAGCAAGCTCTTCAACTTTCACCTTTAAAATAACCTGCTCTCTTTCGCAAATACGCTCATCAAAACCAACAAGCTCAATTCCGTCTAATTTTTGATGATTAATTTCTAGCTCAATTCCCTTTTCTTCCGCCCATTTTTTTACCCTTTGAGCAGTAATTCCGCCCATATAAAACATCGCTTCACAATTTTGCTCGTCTTCTGCGCATCTTGATATTTGATGAACGCGAATTGGCGAAAAAAAGAATTTATTCAAATCCAAAAATATCTCCTCAATTTCAGAATCCATCTCACCGCGCGAAGCGTAAACCGATTTTGCATTTTCCGGAAAATCTTCAATTTCACAAGCCGGCCGCTCTTTTAGATCAAGAAATTGCTTATTTCTAACAATTTCTAACAAATGCCCGTATTTTTGACGCAAAGATTTTTGTTCAACTAAGGAGCCAAGAGATTCTTTTTCTGCGCCAGAATAGCGTTCCCATCTTTCTTTTAAGCTTTCTTTTTGGTTATTTTTTTGATGATGAGAAATCATTTTCATTTCATTAACATAGGCACTTTCTATGTGACTTTTGAAATGCGAAAGATGCATAAAATAAGGCGGCAATCCTAGTTGCGGAGCAATCACTTTTTTGTCTTGCAGCACTTTGTCAAAATCTATCGGCACTTCAGTTTTGCCGCCGTAAATGCTAGAAATAGGATTTTCTTCGCTTGGATAACGATAAAAAGTTTTTAACACCTCCTCATGTTGTTCACGAGTCATTTTGGCATCAAAATAAGCTTTCTCATAAGAAAATATGCTGCAATTGGAATTTCCCTTGGCCTGCAAAGGTTCTGAATTGTAATGAAATTTATTTTGCTCAAATTCAAGGCCGCTATCTTTTAGAGCTTTCACCAAGGTTGCATTTATCGTAATTGCGCCCACAGCCATCCGCTAGCCACATAATTCTGGCAAAATTCCAAATCGCCACGCAACAAAGCTGGAGAGGTATCAAAAAAATCAATTATTGGCGAATTTTCGTCAGGATTTTTTCTTATTGTCACGCAAACAAAATGATTTCCTCCCGTAGTTCCAAATGTTTCAATTAAGTAGGTACGGTTAAAATCATCATCTTTATTATCTGCGAGATCTTTAGTTAGCTTTTTGGCAAAGCCATCGTGAACACCATTTTGCTCAATTAGAATATCCGCTGCTTTAACCGAGCCGCCAGAAGTGCGTAGATTTTCATTTTTCACAACCACCACATTGTGCAAAAGACCATTTTTATTGTTTGGCTTAGTTGCCATATATTGATTCAATATTTCAACACCATCAGCGCCAATAACATAATTCCAATTTTCTACCTGACCACCCTCTTGTGCAGCACCAATCAGGCGACAATCCCTTAAGAACTCAGCAATTACTTGTAGATTTTCCTTAATAAATGTAGCAGTGATTTCACCACTGAAAAGGTGGCGATATTTTTCACTTTCTTTTAAATTATCTGCCTTTGCTGCAATAGCTGACAAACGATCCGAGATATGATCGCAACCACTAATTATCTCCCCAATTCTTTCGTCATTTAAAGGCGAAAACTTGGCAACCTCTTTTCTTTTTGACATATTTAAACAAAAAAACACCCCAATAAAAATCACAAACAATTTTATTGGCGCGATATATTTACATGATTCTAAATATTTTCAAAAATACTCCCGAAATAAATTCTGATTTTAGAAAATAATGCTTATTGCAAACTTTTAAGCTTACGAAAATATCGATTCATTGCCCAGTTGAGGCTAAAAAATCTTGAGAACTAGTCTGGTTGTAAAATTTACACCTCGAAAAAAGGTAATAAAAATCAAAAAATTCTAAGATTCTAAATTAAATTTCTTAACTCTGAGTTTCTAAGAAATTTTAATTTACAAAATATTATGAATTAACAGACCGAGTTAGTGGCAATTTTAACGAAAAAACAACAATCTGTATCAATCTCAATAACATTAACTTCAAAAAACATTACCTGATTTTTTGATTCAAATCAGGCGTCTCGATTAAAGCAACTAATCTTCAATTCTAATTTTTTGATAGGCTTCGCGATCCATCTCAACCATATCAACAGAAATATCGCAACGCTTTGCGGGAAGATTTAAATCATTATAAAATTTATGCACAAAAACGCTGATTTTTGCTGATAGACTTTTTTTTATTTCTGCACTCCTGCCACTCAAAGCTTTTAGAGTAATATGAATAAAGCTTGCTGCCGATTGATCCTGATTACCAACCAAATATTCATCAAAAAAATAAGTGCGACATTTGCACTGGTCAGCATCATAATTTCCTTCATGACAATTCATGATGGATTGAATATTTTTTTGAAGATTTGCGACTGAAGATTTTGGAATATTCGAGGAAAGCTCGATTATAAGATGGGGCATTCGTAATTATTTTTTGTGTATTATTTGAGAAAAACAAAGGCGATAGTCACCTAAAAGCTTTCGCTAAAAGGGATTTTACTCTACTTGTTAATTTTTTTAGAAATGATGCCGAAGCAACATTCTTTAGAAGAAATCATAAAGATAACTTCGTTTCTTAAGGAGGTAATCCAGCCGCAGGTTCCCCTACTGCTACCTTGTTACGACTTAACCCCAGTCACTCCTCCTACCGTGTAGATCTGCCTCCTTGCGGTTAGCTCAACCTATTCGGGTAGAAACAGCTTCCATGGCTTGACGGGCAGTGTGTACAAGACCCGAGAACGTATTCACCGTGGCGTGCTGATCCACGATTACTAGCAATTCCAACTTCATGGGGGCGAGTTGCA
>JACCDZ010242906.1_pt1 | contig 18406 bp, 19 predicted proteins | sample 7449551 | NCBI WGS metagenome assembly JACCDZ01 (sample SAMN15323452, study PRJNA562643) | freshwater metagenome | isolation source: river surface water | place: USA:Blue River Watershed | collected 2017-08-18
AACGCAAGGCAGGGTGGAATGAGCGTAAATAGTCTTTGGCATCGAGGGGCCTGGAAGAACAGGAGGAGGGGGGCGAAAGTATGCTGACGTTGCATCCGATGAAAGAAATCCGCATCGTGGTCGAGGGGGAGCACCTCAAATTAGTGACGAACCTACTCGATCGAGTCGGCGCCACCGGCTATACGATTATCAACAACGTCTCCGGAAAGGGACATCATGGGTTCCATGAAGGCCACCTGCTGTTCGACGACACCAGCAGTCAGGTGATCATCTTCACCGTCGTGCCCGAGGAACGGATCGAGCCGATTCTGGCGGGACTGGGCCCGCTCTTTCACAAACATTCCGGCGCCATGTTCGTCAGTGACGTGGCGGTCACCCGTCGGGATCATTTTGTGGTCCCGTAGCCGGGGTCAGGACCGGTTTCTCCCTCTCGACGGGTGGAGACCTGCTCGGTATACTGAGCCCGCACGCATGCGTGTACTGAACCAGGCACGTGTCATTCCCGGCGAGCGCGACACTCATGGCCTCTACCCATCGTAGCCGTTCCAAGGCGTCCAGGCCGGTCCGATCGGAGATCGCCGCCGCTGAGGTCCTGGCCTGGTTGAGCGACTGTATTCACGGGGGTCTCTGTTTCGTCTGCCAAGGCCTTCTCATCTTCGAAAATTCTCAATTCGCGGAATTAGTAGAGAGTGCGTCTCCCCGGGTGGGGGCAGGAGAGCATGCCCTTCGGAAGCGCCTGCTGGATGACGCCATTGCTTGGAACACACGTGCGCTCGGAGCCCGAAAGACGGTCGAATATACAGTGGAGGCGCAGGACGGGCGCCCGCTCTATTATGCCTGCCGGTTCAATGTGGTGCCCTACCGTGGTGAGCGCGGTGTGCTGATGGTGGTGGAAGATGTGACCGAGCGGGTGCTGCTCGCACAGGACGCCTCGCACGTCGCCCGCTTTCAATCGGCGTTGGCGCGTATCGGTACTCTGGCGGTCAGCGGCCTGTCGGCTCAGGCGCTGATGAATGAAGCGGTGCAGGAGACGGCCACGGCGCTGGAAGTGGAACTCTGCAAGATCCTGGTGCCGCGTGAGCGGGACGGCCATCTCTACATCATGGCGGGGATCGGGTTACGCAGCGATCTCATCGGCAAACTCACGATCGAAGGCGGCACCCATTCTCAGGCCGGATATGCGATCCGGGAACGGATTCCGGTTGTGGTCGACGACTTTCGCCGAGAAACCAGGTTTTCCGCGTCCAAATTGCTCACGGAACATGGCGCGGTTGCGGGGATGTGCGTGCCGATGCTGGTCGAGGACCGGGTGTACGGGGTGATGACCGCCCATTCCAAGCGGGTTCGCAAGTTCAACCAGAAGGAGCAGGAATTTCTCTGCACGATGGCGAATACCATCGGCACGGTTCTGGAGCGGCGGCGTCATGAAGAAACGCAGATGGATTTCTACCATCGCCTCTTCCTGTCCGCCCAGGACGGCGTGATGATGACGGACACCACCGGCCGGATCATGGAGTGGAACCCGGCCCTTGAGCGGATGACCGGTTGGACCCGTGAGGAGGCCTTAGGCAGGCGTCCCGCCATTCTCAAGTCCGGAAAACATCCGCCCGAGTTTTATGAGCGTCTGTGGGCGTCGATTCGCGCGGGTCATCCCTTTGTCGAACGATTCGTCAATCGGCGGAAAGACGGGTCTGAGTTTCTGGTGTGGGAGAGCGTGAGTCCGGTGAAGGCGTCGGATGGGACCACGCAATACTTCATGGCGATCCTCACGGACCTGAGTGAGCGCGAACAGATGTTGGAGGCGTTGCGACATACGGAACAGGTCAAGCTGGTCGGCCAACTGGCCGGCGGCATCCTCCACGAGGTTCGCAATCCGCTCATCGGTCTGGGCAGCCTGGCCACGCATCTTGCCGATCAGGCCTCGCTGCCGCAGGAGGCGCGTGACCGGTGCCGGTTGATCGCCAGGGAGGCGGCGCGGATCGATGAACTTCTGGAATCTCATTTGGGACAATTGCGCCCTCGCCCCTTTGATATCGCGGTGTGTGAGCTTCCCGCAGTGCTCGACGATACGTTGACGCTCCTTCGACCGAACCTGATCAAACACCACATTCTGGTCAAGTCGTCGCTGGCTCCGGATCTGCCCGCGGTTGACGCATCACGAGCCCATATCCTGCAGGTCTGCCTGAATATCGCGATGAATGCGATCGATGCGATGCCAGGTGGCGGGAATCTCAATGTGACCCTCTCGTCGGACGTGCGGCGTGTTCCAGGTGTGTTGATGCGATTCGCGGATTCTGGCAAGGGGATTGCCGGTGAGGATCTCACACATATCTACGAGCCCTTCTTTACGAACGGGAAGGCGAAGGGGGTGGGGCTTGGGTTGACCATCACGCGCGACATCGTGGAGCGGCATCACGGACAGCTCATCATTCAGAGCCCCCCGGGGAGCGGAGCGGTCGTGGATGTGTGGCTTCCCCTGAAGCACGAGGCATAACATGGCGTGGCATCTCTTATTGCTGGAAGATGAGGCCTCGGTTCGTGAAGCTTTCGCGTTGCGGCTGCGCGACCAGGGGTATGTGGTGCAGACGGCGGAGTCCGGAGATGAAGCCTTAGGGCTCCTGCGGTCGTTCGAACCGGATGTGCTGGTGGTCGACCTCGTCATGCCGAATTTCTCGGGTCTCGAGGTGTTGGCCCGCGTGAAACAGCTGTCGCCGGCGCTGCCCGTGATTGTGTTGACGGCGAGAGGCACGGTGAAGGACGCGGTGGAGGCCATGCGGCTCGGGGCGTTCGATTTCGTCGCCAAGAGCATCGACATGGACGATCTGCTTCATACGCTGCGTCGAGCGACGGAGTTCCTGACGCTGCAGCGCCAGGTGCAATTGCACAGCGGGCAGGATGCCGCCCGTTATGCGTTGGATCGGGTGATCGCCAAGAGTCCTGTCACCAGAAGTTTCCTCGCCCAGGTGCAGGAGCTCATCAAGAACGATCGGGTGACGGTGCTGCTGCAGGGCGAAACGGGCACAGGTAAGCAATATATGGGGCGTGTGATCCACTACAATAGCCCCCGCGCAGGCAGGCCATGTGTAGAGGTGGACTGTCCGTCGATTCCGCGCGACCTGTTCGAGAGCGAGCTGTTCGGGCACGAGAAGGGATCCTTTACCGGGGCGACCGGTCGAAAGTGCGGCTTGATCGAGATGGCCGAAGGCGGGACGGTGTTCTTCGACGAGATTGCCGATCTGCCGCTGCCACTGCAAGCCAAATTGCTGCGTGTGCTGGAGGAGCGCACCATCCGGCGGGTCGGAAGCGCGGTGAATATTCCCATCGATGTGCGGGTGATGGCGGCGACCAATCGCAATCTGAAAGAGGCTGTGGCGAAGGGCGAGTTCCGTGAAGATTTATATTTTCGTTTGAATGTGGTGACTCTGACGGTGCCCCCGCTCCGCGAGCGGCGGGAAGATATCATTCCCTTGGCGGAGCAATTCCTGAATCGCTCCGCGCTGGCGCTCAAGAAGCCCGTGCGTACCCTTGGTGAAAGCGCGCAAGCTCTGCTCCGGGGTTATCACCTTCCCGGCAATGTTCGCGAACTCAGCAATCTCATCGAGCGGGCTGTCCTGTTTTGTGCCGGGACGACGCTGGAGGCGTCGAATTTTCCCATCGATGTTCAGGGGGCCCTATCGATACCGGTCGCGGCGTCCCTGGACGCCTACTCTGTTGAGGCGGACGGATCCGATTCCGGGGACGTCCACATCAGCTTTCGGGTCGGAGCTCAATCGTTGGCCGATCTGGAGGATCGGATCATCGAAGAGGTGCTGGCCCGATCCGGCGGCAACAAGACCCTGGCCGCGAAGCAATTGGGGGTGACGCGGTGGATGTTGGATCGCCGTCGCAAACCCAGGGTCTGACGTGACGTTCCCCCGTTCATGCACGATTCCTCCGCCTGACCGATCCAGACCCCGACTGCTCCTGAATCCGGTCCGGTTCAGCCGCTCCCACATACCGCTCTACACATCGTCACGGCCGAAGTTGGATCGCCGCACGTGTGTTCGCCGATACTAGACGACGGGTACCCGTGCACGCTTGTTCGTGCATCCGTGCGCGCGCACACACCATGGGGAAGGCAATCGAGCCGGCGCGGCCGTTGATCCCCGTCATAACCGGTCGCGGCCTGGGTAGAATCGCTCATTTTTACGAGAAATCCGGGCATGCGAAACGCTGTCCTGCCGCCACACCTGCGTGGACTGAGGTTTGCACGGTGATCGAGGAGACATTCCGGCTTTGACCAACAGCACCAGCAGATACACCATGGAGACGGTTATGAATTGCCTGCGATGTAACAGCCCGATGTATGCCGAGATCTACGATCATATATCCGAAACGCAGGGGCAGGGATTTCCTGCCATGCATTGCCTCATGTGCGGTGATATTGTCGATCCAGTCATTTTGAAACATCGACAGGCCCGTGTGGAGCCTCGCGGAGAACGGGCCCGGCTTGCAGTCGTGACTGCGACGTCGTAAGGAGCCGCTGGACAGGCTGTGAAGTTGAGAGACGGTGCCGGAATTGCTGCAATCACCATGGGTGAGAGGTCAATATGGCGCAGGCTCGGAATAAGGCGGACATCGAATATGCCGTGATGTTGGCGATCTTGAACTTTCACACCGAGTTCATGAAGTCAAACTATGCGCATGTCCGGGTTCAGATGTCCCCGGATGAAATTGACGTGACCCTTACGAGACAGGGATCCGTTCCCGCTGAAATGAGATTGGCTCGATCCGAGGAGGGGTGCGCCTTGCTTCGCCAAGTGCATGAAGCCATGTTTGTATCCTGTGAGGACATTCTCAGGGAACGTATCGAACCGGTGGTAGATCGGAAAGTACGGGAAATGGTCACCACTCTCGACCCCCTCTCGGGGCAAAGCCGGATCGCGATCAGATTCTGAATGTGTCCGGGAAGTTTTACGGCGGTTCCTTCCACTCCCTAGCGCTCATCCCATATCAGGTTTGTCGACGAACCCATGTAATCGGCGATCATCGTGGGCGTTGCGATTGCACGTCGGTGTCGGCCCCTGTGGAAGTCAGTAGATTCTGAATCTTCTGAGGCTCCCCGTCGGTTGTAACGGTGATGAGCACATTGCCCCGATGCACCGCTTGCTCCTAATGGTGGAGCGCGGTTTCAGGAATATTGATACTGATCAGCGCTCCGACGAGGCCACCGGTGACAGCGTCGAGTCGGCTCGCTGCCACAATGTAGGCACCGGTTGCTCCCAACAACGAGATGAGCGATCCACCTGCCAGGAGGGGATCCAGACCGGGCATGGCTACGAAGCCTGCCGCTGTCAGCAACCCGGCAAGCCCTCCGATGATACCGCCTCCTACAACCCCCTGGGTGGCCTCTTCCGCTGTGGGTGAGGGACGGTCCTCCTCGGTCGTTGAGAGGGGTTGTTCCGCTTGCCGCATGGCCAGTCCGATCTGCTCGTCTGAAACACCCTGCAAACGGAGAGATTCAAGAGCCAGTCTGGCGGCAGCCACGCTCGGCAGGAGGCCGACGATGACATGACCGCCTGCTCCGGGGGCCTGATGCAGGGACGTTGAATTGGTCATGAAGGATCCCCTTATGGCTCCATCGGCACATACCGGTGCGGAAGCTGGAAAAACGAATCGGCGAGCCGTCCGAGCTTGACGTCACGATATTCCACCATCCAGTCACCGTCCTTTTTGACGAGCTTGAGTGGAAAATTCATATCGGTAGCGACCCATTGATAGTAGGTTTCCTTTTGTTCTCCGAGACCGGTCGCAACCACTTCGTACAGCGTGGTCGGATGCCCATCTAAGGTCTGCGTGCCGATGAATTCTCGTGATGTCTCGTTATCCAGTCGGATCGTGAGGTGCAGCGCATAGTCGCTGCCGTATGACTCCGTCCTGAAGTGATGGATCGAGGGGATCAGGTGCCAGACCTGGTTACGGTCGGCCCTGACGATTGTCGCGCTGACGGCCCCAGGCTCGTTGTATTCCAACCGCCACATGTGGTCGCGGTAGAAGATCCGGGCATGGTGAACTTCCTGACCGGTACGGGATAGTCGCTCTGCGGTAAATTCCAACGCCTCGCATGGAAGCGAGATTCCTGCCGCGACCACTACCATCAGCGCATACAGGCTCAGGTGTTTCATACCTGCCCCATTCTGTGGAGGGCGAGTCCAAACCTGCCGTGAGGTGACTCTCGCCCAGAGCGTTGCACCGGAGTGCTCTGAGTGTTTCGACCTGACTCAATCGGACAGATGAGCAAACGGCATGCCGGAGGGCGCACTCTCTAAAATGCGCGCGATGGAGTGCGAGTGGGGGCAACGGCGTGGTCGTGAGGGGAGCGAAGTATCCCGCGCGGGACAACTTGTCCTCCGTATGAGACCACTATTTTCTTCACAACTGAACATCAGGAGCAACCGGGGTTAATGGGGAGGGGCAGGGGGGATCGGCTTTGGAGCAGGAGCCGGGATCGGTGACGGAGGAATCGGTTTTGGAATCGGCCCTGGAATGGGCGCAGGTGGAATAGGCTCTGGTTTTTGAAGAATCTGAGCGCTGGTGACAGGAGGAATGAGCGCGCTCAGGAGCGCCAGGAAGCATGTGATGATGCGGCAATGATGACCAACGCCAGGCAGAGGAGGAGGACTACTCACGTCATGTCTCCAACCATTCCATGCTGTACCACGCTGAGGCCGACTCATGGTTCTCGATTGCCTCGTGGGCCAGGGTTTCTTCCAGGTTACGATGTCGCCCCTGGGGCGTACTCTACAATTTCTATACTGGGCCTGATTGATTGCCTTCAGGAACGTTTACAGATGTCTACCTCACATGCCCGAATTCTTCTCGTCGACAGCAACGCTGACGCGGCTCAGGAATTGCGCGACATTTTGTCCCATGAGGGTTATGAGGTGTCATCCGCGCGTGACCCGAAAAGCGCCCGGCGATATTTCGAGCAGGGATCAGCGGATCTGATTTTAACGGATTTGCAACTGCCTCAGCTCGATGGCCTGACGTTTCTCACTGAAATGCGCACCCGCTTCCCGAATATGCCCGTGGTGTTGATGACGGCCAACGGTTCTCTCAGGACTGCCGTAGAGGGGCTGAAGGCCGGTGCCTTCGATTATTTGACTAAACCATTTATTGTCGATGAAGTGCGATGCGTCGCCAGACGGGCACTAGAACATACCTCTCCGCCTTCAGAGAGTCCCACCGCCTCAGACCTGCAGCCGGAAGACGCTTCGCCGTTCGGTAGTCTCGTCGGCAGTAGTCCACGCATGGTGCATGTGTACAAAGCGATCGCCCGGGTGGCACAAACCGACAGCACCGTTTTATTACAAGGCGAGAGCGGTACCGGAAAGGAACTCATCGCTCGCGCCATTCACGTCAGCGGCCCTCGAAGCAGCGGCCCCTTCGTCACCGTCGATGGGGGGGCACTTGCAGACAGTCTGCTCGAATCCGAATTGTTCGGACATGAACGTGGATCTTTTACCGGGGCGGTGTCATCGCGCAAAGGTCTCCTTGAAAAGGCACATTCCGGGACCTGTTTTCTGGACGAGGTCGCTGACTTGTCTCCGGCTCTGCAAGCCAAGCTACTACGAGTCATCCAAGAGAAGGAGATCCGGCGTGTCGGGAGCAGCGCTTCGACGTCGCTGGACGTGCGGATTATTGCGGCTTCCAAGCTGCCCCTCGAACCTCTCGTCCGCGCAGGGACATTCCGCGAAGATCTCTATTATCGAATGAATGTCGTCACGATCGACATACCGCCCTTGAGAGAGCGCCCGGAGGACATTCCAGCCCTGGCGCAACGGTTCCTCAACCTGTACGGGGCGATAAAAATTCCGCCGGTGAAGGAGATCTCCTCCGAAGCCATGGAATTGTTGAGTCGATACTGGTGGCCGGGCAACGTTCGGGAACTCGAACATGCGATTGAGAGAGCCGTCGCCTTGAGTCCGCATGCCGTGATCTATCCGGAGGATCTTCCTCCGGTCGTCAAGAACGCTGCGCCGGAGTCCCTCGCGCGCGCTCAGGGATGGGTGACGCTGGAGAATCTTGAACGAGACCACATCTTGCGGGTGCTCGATTCACACCGGCATGATGTGGGTCGATCGGCCGTCATTCTCGGCATCCATCGGAAGACGCTGCTTCGGAAGCTCCGTCAATACGGCATGGCGACTGCCGCTCCCGCGCATGGCAGTCTATGAATGCGCGGGAGCATTTGTGCTCACCGTCCCGGCGGTGGCACCGCAACATCGATCACTTTATTATCTGTATCTACGAGCAGAATGACGGCATCCCCTTTACGAAGAGCGGCGAGTTTTTTGTGAAGGAGCTCCCGTACTTCAAAAGGTTTCTCAGACCCATTGGCCGTTCGAACGGTAATGTGATTGGCCCGGAGCGGGCTGGTAACGGTTCCGTCTATCTGCTTATGGGCGCCCTTGATGGGCGGCATGGAGTCTGTGAGTCGATCGGCCTGTTTGCTGGTCTGTTGACCGGACAGTCCTACATCCGCAATCTGATTCGTCTCATCGATCAAGAACACAGCGGCCACGCCGACGGGTATCGCGGCAACTTTGCTGCGTGCCTGTGAACGGATAGTGAAGGACATTTCTTTCCCTGCGGACTTAATCACGACCTGTTCCTGGCCCACCGGAAGGTTTTGCGCGATCTCTCCTCGAATAATCGTATGGGCGCTGGCTTGCCCGTCCAGCGGGTGATAGTCCACCAAGAGATTTTGCGCATTCAGCACGACGATCAAATCATCTCCTTCGGCGACACCAGGGAACCCTTTCTGCTGGGCCTGTTTGAGGGGGAGGAAGCGGGGCTGCACTTCCCCGATGTCGACTTTGATCTGATCCGACGTGATTGCCAACACCTTTCCTAAGACAGAGCGATTCCCTTTCAGGAGTTTTTCCGCATCGTCTCGCAATTGAGCTCCTTCGCCCGGACTGATACGCTGTCCGGCTTCCGCTGATTCCGCCATCGGTAGCAAGGCGCCCCACATTCCGATGAGGCCGAAGCAGATCATCATTCGAATGCCGATGTATGGATATTCGCTACGAGTAATACATTTCATGATGACTCCCTCATGTTGAGTGTGGTCACGCCTACTCTCTTAGCAAGAGCCGCGCCTTTTCACTCCAACCATAATAGGTCTGTTCTGTTCCACCAGAGGGCAGCTCGGACTACCATGGCCCGGTTGTCATGATGAGGCTGATCCCCGGATCTCGGGGACAAAATGTCTCTCATGGGACAATCCATCCGAACTGAGAGCCTTCGCGAGACATGATTCAGGTCTCAGTCCTCGCGAATAAGAAGATTCCCCCGGCTTTAAAAGGGTGGCTGTAAGGGGCGAACTCGCCCGTTCATGGCAATGATAGAGCTGTAATGTCTGGATGGGGCTATCTGAATGCGCTTCGGCATTGCTCTTGCTGAGCACAGGTCGCATGCAAGCAACCACGACGAAGGAGTTGGTGTTGGTGACAGGAAGCAGCGGGCTCATCGGCGCTCGAACCGCGGACCGGCTGTCTGCTGAATTTCGAGTGGCAGGACTGGACCGGCCCGGCGAACCGCATCCGCCCTCCTCTGTGGAGAATATCCCCTGTGATCTCACCTCGGACGACAGCGTCGTCCAGGCCCTCACCATGGTTAAAGGGCGCTTTGGCTCGGATATCGCCGCGGTTGTTCATCTGGCCGCGTATTTCGATTTCTCGGGTGAGCCCAGTTCCAAGTACAGTGAAGTCACGGTCGAGGGGACTCGACGCCTGCTTCGCGCCCTGCATACCCTCGGGTTCCGGGTGGCGCGATTCATCTTCTCCAGCACGATGCTCGTGCATAAACCCTGCGAACCAGGAGAAGCGATCACTGAGGAATGGCCGCTCGATCCCCGTTGGCCCTATCCGCAATCGAAAGTGGAGACGGAGCGGATGCTTGAGAAGGAACGGGGGAACTATCCGACGGCCGTCTTGCGAATCGCCGGGGTGTATGACGATGATTGTGACTCGATTCCACTGGCACATCAAATCGAGCGCATCAATGAACGTCACATTACGAGCAAGATGTTTCCCGGTCATATCTCCCACGGCCAATCCTTTCTGCATCTCGAAGACCTGGTGGACGCCATTGTGCGCGTGGTCGAACGTCGCCGGAGTCTGCCTGACCAGGCCGTGATGCTGCTGGGTGAGCCGGAGCCGCTGACATACGACGAATTACAGCACCGATTCGGCCGGCTACTGCATGGCGAGGAATGGGACACCGTACGAATTCCAAAGATGGTGGCCAAGACAGGCGCCTGGCTTCAGGGGGTGACGCCGCTGTTGGAGGATCCGTTCATTAAACCCTGGATGATCGATTTTGCCGACGATCATTACGCCTTGGACGTGAGTCGCGCCAAGGAGTGGCTCGATTGGGAGCCCCGGCATTCACTTCGGGACACGCTGCCGAAGATGATCGATGCGCTTAAGCGGAACCCGGTGGCCTGGTATCGGGCTCATCAGTTGAGCCTCCCCGCTGAGCTGGAGGAAACACAGTGACGGGAACCGACGCTCTTCGACCGCCAGGATGGACCTATAACCCGTCGAGCTGGTCCGAACGTCTGTGGCTGATCGGCGTGGCGATTCTCGGCTTTCTCATTTCAGGGTATCTCGGGCTCTATCAATGGGGAATCCTCGACTCTGTTTGGGAACCGTGGTTCGGGCGGGGCAGCGAGACCGTGTTGCATTCGCCGCTCTCACGAGTGCTTCCGGTACCGGATGCAATTGTCGGGGCTATGGCGTATGGGATCGATGCCGTGGCCGGTGCTATCGGTGGGACCACACGGTGGAAAACCATGCCCTGGATGGTGGTCCTGTTCGGGTTGGCGGTAGGGCCGTTGGGGTTGGTCAGTGTCCTGCTGGTGACAGCCCAACCGCTTCTCTTGCACGCGTGGTGCACATTGTGTCTCTTGTCGGCCGTGATTTCCGTTGTGATGATCGGACCGGCGATGGACGAAGTGTTGGCCAGTTTGCAGGTCCTGAAACGGGCTAAAGAGCAGAGGCGAGCGGTGTGGACGACCTTTTGGAAAGGCGAGGGCAAGGCGGTATGGAGCGGATAACCATCCATAGGAAGGCAGCTCGATCATGTGGGCCCCGGCAGTGACCGGCATGCTCGGAGTCTGGTTGGCGGCGGCCCCGGATGTGATGGGGTATGGCGGCCATGCCCGCCTCAGCAACCAGTTCGTCGGGGTGTGGATGGCCGCCTTCGGGGCGATCGCGATGTCGGAGTGCCTGCGGGCGGTGCAATGGGCCAATCTCGCGCTGGGTGTCTGGCTCGTCGCCGCACCGTTTCTTCTGGAGTATCCCGACGAACGGGCTTGCGGCAGCCTCGTCGTCGGGATTGCGGCAATATCGCTGGCCCTGGTTCGAGCGCCTCTGAGAGATCGCTTCGGCGGAGGCTGGACGTCATTGTGGAGACAGGCTGAGCGGTGAACGTGAACAGGTCAAGGAGATCTACCCATGGGCGCTGCAACACCAGTCAGAGAGCCGGGTCATAAAAAGTCGCCAAGGCAGGAACCTCCGGATGATCCTCCTCCGCGGCAAGACCCACCCTCCGATGAGCCTCCACAAAGGGATCCGCGGGATGAAAACCCACCGATGAAAGTGAGGTGACGTCATGGTCACGTTGCTCGTCGCGATTGTGCTGATCGGAATGATCAGCACTGCGCTGTATGCGTTCGGAATCTTCAACACCCCCTACACAGACGCCTTCAGGATTGGTTTTTACCTGATCCTACTTCTAGGGCTCGTGGCGGTCGTGCTGACGATCGGGCGGCATCCAATCGAGGGCTACGACCCAACGCAGGCCACGCCATAACCGAGGAGATTCAGCATGCCGAAAAAAAAGACTCTCGAAGAGGCGCGCAAGGCGAAACGAGAGGGAAAGGCTGCGACGACGCAAGCCGGTGCTTTCGTGAAAGAAGAGATTGAGCACATGAAAACCGGCAAACATCCGGTGAAGTCTCGTAAGCAGGCTGTGGCCATTGGGCTCTCGAAGGCGCGGAAGTCCGGAATCAAAGTTCCTCAACGCGCTTCGAATTCGAGGTCCACAAGGTCTCGCCGGAAGTCGAGGAGTTCAGCAAAGACGTGAGAAACCACATGTCGGCGGGGATGCGGGAGAAGGCAGTGTTCGTAGTAGCGAGGGAAATGGTCGGGCGTCAGGGAATGTATTCTCGGCCCGCTTCAGCTACGGCCGGCGAAGCGGAACGGAGAGCCTATCGCCTCTTGACCCTGGCGGGATTCACGATCGTCATATTCACAGCGGACGCCCTTGCCGTCTGCGCCGAATGCCATGAGGGAAACAGCACATGCGATGCTGTCCGCTATAGCACCAGGCCGACCCCGCTCAGCAAACAGATCATGCCCCTCCTTGATGCGACGGCGGCATTGCACATTGATCTGGCCTGCTCATGGCTCGTCGGCGACCGGCTGGACAACATTGAAGTCGGCCGCTTGTTGGGGTGCAACACCATACTTTGTTTGAACGGGAGTGAGACTGACTGGGATATGACCGCTATGCGTTGGCCCCATTTCATTGTACGTGACATCTGGGAAACAGCCTGTCTGATCGTAAACGCAGGCGGTACATTCGTGGCATCGGTGTCCGATGAGGAATCCGACCAGGACGACTGACACGCCGTCCTAGTCGGTCGGGCTATCGCTGTACCGCTATGGCGTTGATACGATGTCGCGCTCCTCTGTTGTGACGCGCCTCCTCGCTCTCATGGTCCTTGTTCCGGTTGTCCCGGATTTGCTGATCCATGATCTCCCCGCAGGCGAAGCATCGCCAGGCGGGCGAGTCTTTCCTCATTAATCCGCCGCCCCAGTCCTGTAAGGCAATCGGGAACATCAAATTATTGCAACGATGACAGTGCATGGTGCGTCCTCCCGTTCGGTGGCATCAATGACACTTATGATCGTAAGGAATAGCGCTCAGAGACATCACTAGGGGCAACCCTGGTTATTGACAATACTGGTCTTCATCGCCAGGGAACTACCTAGTAGTGCAATAGGCCATACGCCGCTAAATTCACACTCACTAACCATCCGCGAACGCTTCTCTCAACCACATGAGGTCTCACATGCGTACGTCACGAAGAAGGCGAATTGCCACAGCGGGGCTTCTGGGAGCGTCTGTTTTCGGCATCGCCATCGTGTCCGGGCTGGTATTTGTCGGGGCTCAAGGGCATGGCGAGGAGAAGCGGAACCAGCCACAATCCGCGATCGAAAAAGCAAAGGAAAAGGGGTTCGACGGTGTGGACTTTTCTTACGATCTGTTCGGGGCGCCATCCGGTCAATCGACTGCACACATTGCGGAAGAAGTGATGAGGAAAGACATGGCCGACAAACCCAGGGTGATGGCCAATCACGCCGCGTTGTTGCAGGCGCGCTATACTCTCGAATGTAAGACGCAAACAGGGGCCATCATGACAAAGGGGAAGCCGCAGCCAATCGGACCTACGGTACAGCTCAAGGAAGGCATGACCTGGGACAAGCTCTCGCACATAAGCCCGGAGGATATTCGCCGGCAGAAATTATTCCCATCCGGATTCATGCGTTTACCGCACGTCAAACATGAGGTCGGCGGCCAGGTGTTTCCTCAAAAGCAGGTGGAGCAATTTCCACGGCTTCAGCGTTTCGATGTAGACTTCGACCTCCCGGATTGTTTTCTTCCTGAATTTCCCCCGCCCATTTTCCTGACCACCCATCCAGAATTGGGCGACGTCTCGCAGGGAGAGGTGCTGAGCGCGGATAATTTTGATCGCCTTTTTCGCGGACTCATCACGCCCGTTCAGTTGGATGGTTTGAGAATGTTGGTGACCCAGTTCCCGCAGGAAGAATTCAACCTGACACCGGATCGGAAATCTCCCAAGCCGAGTCTGGGCGTGGCCTGCCTGGATTGCCATGTCAATTTTCACACCACCGGTCAATTTCATCTCAATCCGGACACCCGCCCTCAACGCGACCGGTTACGGCTGGATACGGTCAGTCTCAGGGGGATGTTCAATCAACAGGTTCACGGTTCAAAGCGAAGTTTGAGATCCATCGAGGACTTCACCGAATTCGAACAACGGACAGCCTATTTTAACGGCGATCCGATCCGCGCGATGAAGAAAGGGATGAACGTCATCGACCGCCTCCAGGTGGCACATATGGCGCAAATCCAAAACATGATCGATTTTCCGCCGGCGCCAAGGCTGGATCCTATGACAGGGCGTTTGGACCGCGCGCGAGCGAGTCAGCAGGAGATCGCAGGCGAGGACCTGTTCTTCGGGAAGGCGCGCTGTGTCACCTGCCATCAGCCTCCGGCCTATACCGATCACATGCTCCACGATCTGTTTCTGGAACGATTCGGTGCCGAGGCCGATGGTCCGATCAAATCGTTCGCGCTACGGGGGATCAAGGATTCGCCGCCATATCTTCACGATGGGCGATTGTTGACGTTGGAAGATACAGTCGAATTTTTTAACCTTGTGGCAGGCCTTCAACTTAATGGGGACGAAAAGTCTGCGCTGGTGGCCTTTATGCGCGCGCTTTAGCCGGAGTCCGTCCGCAACATGCTGATAAGAGCGAGGTGGGGAAACTATCATTGTGAGAGCCTCCGCCCGCCGGTCGTAGCTAGGGATGTGTCCAGTAGTCCAGGTTGGTCGCTTTCTGTAGGGTGGAAGCGAACGAACAGGTGGGTTCCTGCGCACTCATTCGGATTTGACGAGGAACAATATGGGAACTCATGCGCGTGAGAAGCAACCTCGTGTCCTGGCCTTGATTCTGGCCGGCGGCAAGGGGGAACGATTGATGCCCTTGACGCAGGTACGCAGTAAACCCGCCGTGCCCTTCGGAGGCACGTACCGTCTCATCGATTTTGTCCTGAGCAATTTCTACAACTCCGGGATCACCGCCATGCATGTGATGGTCCAATACCGCTCGCAATCGTTGATCGAGCATCTCCGACGAGCCTGGCGCATCGGCGACGGTGACCGGCAGTTCGTCACGGTGGTGCCGCCGCAAATGAATTTGCATCGCGGCTGGTATGAAGGCACCGCGGATGCCGTGTACCAAAACCTCACCCTGATTCACGACTTCAATCCCGACATCGTCGCGGTGTTCGGAGCCGACCACATTTACCGTATGGACATCCGCCAGATGGTCCGTGCTCATCAGGAGCGGGAGGCCGAGGTGTCGGTCGCGACCCTGCCGGTTCCCCTGGCATCGGCGCAGGGGTTCGGTATCGTCGAGGTCGATCGGAACAGCAGGATCGTCGGATTTGAGGAGAAACCCTCTGATCCCAAAGGCCTCCCGGGACAACCGGATCGCGCCCTCTCGTCCATGGGCAACTATCTGTTCAATACGGACGTGTTGATCAGAGCCTTGGAGGAGAACGCGGAGAGAGAAGGATCGCATGACTTCGGGAAAGATATTCTTCCACGCCTCATCTGTCAGGAACGAGTGATGGCGTACAACTTTCAGGAGAACGACATTCCCGGACTGGCGTACTACGAGGAGCCGGGGTATTGGCGGGATGTCGGGACCATTCCCGCCTATTGGCAAGCCAACATGGACCTGCTCGGGGACACGCCGCTCAATGATTTGCGCAATCCGGAGTGGCCCATCCGGAGTGAGCCGTCATTCGGCCCTCCCGCAAGTGTAGTGAACTGCTATCTGGATCATGCGGTGGTCGGAGAGGGGAGCCGTTTGATCGAAGCGGACATTCGCCGCTGCATCATCGGTCGCCATGTGCGGATCGAAGCCGGTGCCCACATAGAAGATTCGGTCATTCTCGATCACGCCAGGATCGGCGCGAAGGCGCATCTGCGTCGAGTTGTGATCGACCGGAACAATGAAATTCCTGCCGGGGTCGAATTGGGGCATGGGGATCGCGAGGTCGGACCGAACGCTCCCTGGATGGCCTCCGATGTCATGGTGTTTCCCAAGCCGGACGTACGGACTGAGCTGTTCAAGCGCCGATTGTCGTCCCACTGAGAGCCGGCCGAGGTGCAATAGGTCATGCCGAGGATTCCTGTTTCGACCTATCGTCTCCAGTTCAACCACACCTTCACGTTCAAGGACGCCGCCGCCCTGGTGCCCTATCTGCGCGCCTTGGGTATTACCGATTGTTATGCCTCTTCATTGCTCAAGGCGGCACCGGAAAGTATGCACGGATACGATCTGGTGGAACCCGGTACCTTGAATCCTGAGTTGGGAAGCGACGAGGATTTTGCCCTCTTCGCTGACGCGCTGAAACAACACGACATGGGGTTATTGGTCGATGTCGTCCCCAATCACATGGGCATCGGGACCCCTGACAACCGTTGGTGGTGGGATGTGCTCGAAAACGGTCCTGGCGCTCGCTACGCCGCGGCCTTCGACATCGATTGGACTCCGTTGAAACGGGAACTCGAAGATAAGGTGCTGCTTCCCATCCTTGGCGAGCAGTATGGAACGGTGCTCGAAAATCAGGAGATCCGCCTGCAGTATGAGGAGGGCGGGTTCCTGGTATCGTATTACCGGCAGCGGCTTCCACTCGCTCCCACGTCCTGGGCGGCGATCTTGTCCTTCCGGCTCACCGAGCTCATCGAGCTCCTGGGATCCGGGCATGCAGCCATCCTCGAACTGCAGAGTATCCTGACCGCGCTGTCCCATTTGCCGCCACGCCGGGAACGTGATCCGGAAAAGGTCGCCGAGCGCTATCGGGAAACAGGAATTGTCCGGAGAAGGTTGGCTGCATTGATCACGGATTGCCGGGAGGTGCACGCGCATGTGCTGGCCAACGTGGAGACCTATAACGGCACGAAAGGCCTGTCGGCAAGCTTCGACAAGCTCGACGCTCTGCTGAACGAACAAAGTTACAGACTCGCGTCCTGGCGTGTGGCGTCGGAGGAGATCAATTATCGGCGATTTTTCGACGTCAATGAATTAGCCGCCATCCGGACCGAAGAGGAATGTGTCTTCACAGAATCTCACCGGCTGATCTTCCGTTTACTCACACAAGGGATTGCGACCGGCCTGCGGATCGACCATGTCGATGGGCTGTACGATCCTGAGCATTATCTGCAGCAGCTGCAAGCCTGGGCTGCTGCAGAATTGCCTCGGGAACGCGAGGGGGACGCGCCCTCGCTGTTCGTCCTGGTCGAAAAGATCCTGGGTGAAGGCGAACAGCTTCCCCGCAGCTGGCCCGTCGCCGGCACCACCGGCTATGACTTTCTCAATCTGGTGAATGGATTGTTTGTCCGGGCGGATCAAGAACAGGCGATGGAGGCACTGTATACGCGCTTTATCGGAGAGCGGCGGTCCTATCGGGATTTGGTGTACCAATCCAAGAAACTGATCATGCGGGCCTCCATGTCCAGCGAACTCAATGTGCTCGGCCACCAATTGAATCGACTGTCCGAGCGGGACCGGCACTACCGGGACTTTACCCTCAACAGCCTGACCCATGCCGTCCGGGAAATCATTGCCTGTTTTCCCGTCTATCGCTCGTATCTGACGACCGACCGCGAGGCTCCGCTTGACCGCGATCAGGCCTATATCGTGCTGGCTGTCGCCAGGGCCAAACGGCGCAATCCAACACTGAACGGTCAGATATTCGACTTCGTCCGCGACCTGCTCTTGGGAAAGCTGGACCCGTCCACAGGATTGACGAAGGAGGATCAGATCCGGTTCGTCACGAAGTTTCAGCAGACGACAGGTCCGGTGATGGCCAAGGGCGTCGAGGACACGGCCTTCTATGTCTACAACCGACTGATCTCGCTCAATGAGGTGGGGGGAGATCCGGCTCATTTCGGCTCCTCCGTGGAGGCGTTTCACCAGGCCATTCGGGAACGCCGCGCCGGCTGGCCCTACTCGATGTCGGCAACTTCAACCCATGACACGAAACGTGGCGAAGATGTGCGCGCTCGAATCAATGTGCTCCCGGAACTTCGAGAGCGTTGGAGCAAGGCCATCGCCCGCTGGGCCAGGCTCAATAGGCGGTACCGGACCGAAGTCGAGGAGAGGCCTGCTCCCGATCGTAATGACGAATATCTTTTCTATCAGACACTGGTAGGGGCCTGGCCGCTCATGACGATGGACGAGGTCCGGTACGAAGAGTTTGTGACGCGCATCGAGCGGTACATGATCAAGGCAGTTCGGGAAGCGAAGACGCACACCAGTTGGATCAATCCCCACCCGGACTATGAAGCCGCGCTGTGCCGGTTCATTCGCGCCATCTTGTCATCGCGGGAACCCAATCCGTTTCTGGACGACTTTCTGCCGTTTCAGGCGGTGGTCGCTCGATATGGCATGTACAACGGCTTGTCGCAGTTGTTGGTGAAGGTGGCCGCCCCCGGCGTTCCGGACTGTTACCAGGGCGCAGAATTATGGGA
>JACCDZ010148442.1_pt1 | contig 18390 bp, 18 predicted proteins | sample 7449551 | NCBI WGS metagenome assembly JACCDZ01 (sample SAMN15323452, study PRJNA562643) | freshwater metagenome | isolation source: river surface water | place: USA:Blue River Watershed | collected 2017-08-18
CGAACAAAAACCTCGATTTTCTTGGCCAGGAAGAGCTTTTTGAGGACCTCATCCTTGTTCTCAAAAATGATGGCCGTCTGCTCAGGGAAGCGGGAGAAAGGATCACTCATAACCTCAATAGCCTGCCCATCGACTTTGATTAGCCGAATAGTGCGCTTATAAAGGCGGTCAGGTTGAATAAAAATCAGGCGTTTGATGTATTTATCTAAAACCAACTTTTGCCCCTGCTCGTTGGTCTTGAAGTAATAAACCAGCTCATCTTTGCCGTTGGTAGTGATGTCCCGCTCCTCGTCCCACTTAGCTAATGCAGCCTGGCTAGCAAGTGCACAAAGAATTAGCACCACCAATAATCTATAAAGATGCATCATTTACTTTCTTAGTTTGATCATTTCATCTTATCAGTCATCTGCACCCATGAAACTTCTCTCCATATCTACTGGCAAAGTAATGCCACTCTTTGGGTCTCATCACCCAAACTACTCAACAGTAGCATCAGCTATTAATAAACATCCCATTAGCACTCTTGCCTCCCCCGCGCCCGTGGAAATCACTCGACTTGGTGTAGCCGGGGATGAGCAGGCAGATCCATCAGTGCACGGTGGAGTAGAAAAAGCGATTTATGTATATCCAGTCGAGCACTACGCTTTTTGGAACGAGCTACTTTCTCGTGAGACTAAGAAGCCCGTCGACTTAGCCTTCGGTGCATTCGGTGAAAACTTCACTATCCAAGGTTTGCTAGAGACTGAGATATTTGTTGGGGACCAAATGCAGATTGGAGAACTCCAATTTACCGTAGTCAAACTACGTGAACCCTGCTTTAAGTTCAATGCCAAGATGGGCTACAAAGGTGCAAGCAAAGCCATGTTGCAATCCGGCTGTAGTGGGTGGTACTTACGCGTAAATCAAACCGGCGTACTTGCAGCGGGCACTGAAATCACAGTACTGCCAGGTCAAAGACTGACATCTATTGCCGATCAGAATCAAGCGCTATTCAATCGGGGTAATCAAAAAGATCTCTGGGAATAACTTAGGGATTGACTTAGGCAATAAAAAAACCCGACCACATAGTGATCGGGTTTAGTTTTTGAAACAGACCAGTAAAGCTTAGTCTTTAGCGTAGATATCTACGTCTTTGGTTTCTTTAACAAACAGTACACCGATTACCAATGTCATCGCAGCGATGATGATTGGGTACCAGAGACCGTAGTAAATGTTACCGTTTTGCGCTACCAAGGCGAAGGAGATCGTTGGCAACAAGCCACCGAACCAACCGTTACCAATGTGGTATGGCAAGGACATAGATGTGTAACGAATACGAGTTGGGAACATCTCAACAAGCATCGCTGCGATTGGGCCATAAACCATGGTTACCAAGATCACCAAGTACACCAACAAGAGCAATACAGCTACATAGTTGATTTGAGCTGAATCAGCCTTAGCAGGATAGCCAGCAGAATTCAATGCCTCACGAATGGCTTTCTTGAACTCAGCATCTTTAGCTTTTGCATCAGCAGGTGCCAAGCCTTTTGCAGAGTAACCAGTGATTTCTGTATCACCAATCTTCACAACAGCTACACCGCCAGCAGGACCAGCAACAGTGCTATAGCTAGCAGAGTTGGAAGCCATCACTTGTTTTGCGATATCGCAAGAACTTGTGAACTTAGCTGTACCTGTTGGGTTGAACTGGAATGTACATTCATTCACATCAGCAGTAATAGTTGCTGGTGATGTTGCCATTGCTTTTTCCAATGCTGGGTTAGCAAAGTGAGTCAAGGCATTAAATACTGAAACTGGTGTATTTGGAATGTATGTAATAACAGCCAATAACAAGCCACCCATGATGATGACCTTACGGCCAATCTTGTCTGACAAGCTACCGAATACAACGAAGAATGGTGTGCCGATTACCAATGAAGCAGCAATCAACAAGTTCGCAGTCTTAGCGTCTACCTTCAACACTTGTGTGAGGTAGAACAAAGCGTAGAACTGACCTGTGTACCAAACCACCGCTTGACCTGCAACCAGACCAAACAATGCCAAGATAACAATCTTCAAGTTCTTCCATTGACCGAATGACTCTGTCAAAGGTGCTTTAGACAATTTGCCTTCATCTTTCATCTTCTTGAAAGCTGGGGATTCGTTCATCGATAAACGGATGTAAACGGAAACACCTAACAAGGCGATAGAAAGGATGAACGGAACGCGCCAGCCCCAAACGTCAAAGTCTGGACCAGTCAGTTCGCGTGTGAACAAAATCACTAACAAGGACAAGAACAAGCCAAGAGTAGCTGTTGTCTGAATCCAAGCTGTGTATGCACCACGACGACCATGAGGAGCATGCTCAGCAACATAAGTTGCAGCACCGCCGTACTCACCGCCCAAAGCCAAACCTTGAAGCATACGCAATGCGATCAAGATCACAGGAGCAGCAACACCGATAGTGGCGTAGTTAGGCAGAATACCAACGATAAACGTAGCACCACCCATGATGAGGATCGTCACCAAGAAGGTGTACTTACGACCAATCAAATCGCCTAAGCGACCGAATACCAGAGCGCCGAATGGGCGAACGATAAAACCGGCGGCAAACGCTAGCAAAGCGAAAATGAAGGCAGAGCCTGCATCTAAGCCAGAGAAGAACTGCTTGGCGATAACGGCGGCCAATGAACCGTAAAGATAAAAGTCGTACCACTCAAAAACCGTACCTAAAGAGGAAGCAAAAATAACTTTGCGTTCTTCAGCGGTCATTGGGGCTGCTTTAGTTGATGTTGACATCAGTAGCTCCTAACTATTTTTATTAAATAAAAAACAACGGGTCGATTATGCTTTGAAAAAAATCAAAGAAATCCACTAGTTAGGGTAATTCCCCATCAAATCGGATCGGGGTTTTCACTTAAAGAATGGGGGAAAACAACGTTTCCCCCCAATAAGTCATCCCTACAGAGTACTTACCAGCCAATTGCCTTGGGTAGCCACAAGGATAAAGATGGGAAATAAAAGACTAAGAACAAAGCAACACCTTGCATTGCGATGAATGGGACTACACCCTTATAGATATCCTTGATCTCAACTTCTGGTGGCGCGACCCCTTTTAAGTAGAAGAGCGCCCAACCAAATGGCGGCGTCAAAAATGATGATTGCAAACAAACGGTAATCATCATGGCGATCCATACTGGGTCAGCTCCCTGCGAAAGTAAAACCGGCAGGAATAAAGGAACAGCTATGTAACTGATCTCAATCCACTCAATGAAGAAACCGAGAATGAAGATTAAAAACAGCATGAACCAGATATCGCTATTTAATCCGCCAGGCAAGAACTCAAACATCCCCGTAATTAAATCTTCACCGTGTAAACCACGGAATGAGAGAGCAAAAACTTGAGCGCAAATCAAAATAAACATCATGAGCGCACTAATTTTTGTTGTATCAATCGCAACTTCTTTGAGCTTAGCCCAAGAAAAGCGGCCAGAAAAAATAGTTACCAGCACTGAACCTACTGCACCCATACCTGCTGCTTCAGTTGGCGCGGCTATGCCTCCAACAATTGAGCCCAGTACCGCAACCACCAACATGATTGGCGGAACTACCACCTTCCAAAATCGCTTCCACAATTCTTTTCCAGAAACTTTGCTACGCTCCTCTAGAGGTATCGGCGGCATTAGGTCCGGCTTAAACCAACCCAGTATCAAGATATAAATGATGTAAACAGTAGTCAGCAAAAGACCTGGAATGACAGCGGCTGCAAACAAAGTGCCCACCGAAAGCTGCATGATGTCTGAAAGCAGAATCAAGATGAGGCTAGGCGGAATAATTTGACCAAGTGTGCCTGAGGCGCAGATAGCCCCACAAGCAATACTTTTATCGTATCCACGACGGATTAAGGTTGGCAGGGTTAATAGGCCCAAAGTGATGACTGTTGCTCCAACAATTCCAGTTGTGGCACCCATCAATGCACCGAAGAGAATAATGCCTATAGCCATACCACCTTTAAGACCGCCAGCAATATGGCCCATCACATCCAAGAGATCGTCTGCTAAGCGAGATTTCTCGAGCGCAATTCCCATAAAAATGAACAAGGGAATTGCTAACCATTGATACCCGCCAACAATTCCAAAAATTCGTGCTGGTAGCAAACTAAATAAGGAGCTTCCAAACCCCAAATATCCAAATACAAATCCAACTGTGGCGAGAGTGATTGCGACAGGGATTCCAGCCATCAACATGGCGAAGAAACCAATCAGCATCAGAACGGCCATTACTTGCGGTTCAAACATGATTATTCGCCTTTATCTTTTTGTGGGCCAACATCAATCTCATTAACTCTGCAGCACCCTGAAGCGCGACAAAGCAAAATCCAATTGGTATTAAAGATTTAATAGCCCATCGCGCAGGAATGCCACCAGGGTCAGGTGACCCCTCTCCAATCGAAAGAGATTGCTCTACATAGCTAATTGATAGTTTGATAAAGATGAGTGAGACAACAATTGTCAATAAGGCCGAAATAACATCTACAATAAATTTTTTCTGCGGTGAAAACTGCGCATAAAAAACATCGACTCTGACGTTATCTCCGCGTTGCAGAGCAAAACTCATTCCCAATAGAATCATCACGGCCAGAAGGTGCCACTCCAACTCTTGAGCCCATACTGATCCAAAGCTAAAGGTGTACCTTAAAAATACATTGACGGAGATAAGACCAACGATGGCCAAGGTTGCCCATGAGGCAACCTTGCCAACTTGGTCTATCAAGCCTTCAATTTGTGTTGCTGTTTTTGAAAACTGATTTAACACGACCGCCCCCTATTTATCCACGCACTTTGCTGTGATATGCCGCTTCGCTATAAACCGCCCAAGCGTCATATTTTTTCTTAAATGCGAAATAAGAGTCATGCACCTTTTTAACCATTGGATCTGCTGCACTAGACTCATCCAAGATCTTGGTTGTTTCAGCGCGCATTGCAGCAATCACAGAGTCAGGTAAAGGCAATGCGGTCACGCCTTGATTCTTCACCAGATCTTGCATAGCTTCTGAGTTAGCCCTCTGACACCAGGCCTCTCCAATCACATTGCAAGCAGCCGCAGCATTTTGAACCACCGCCTGCAGGTCTTTAGGTAACTTTTCCCAAGCCGCTTTATTAATTAAAAGCTCTGAAGTTGTTGCAGGCTCGTGCCAACCAGTGGTGTAGTAAAACTTAGCCGCCTTTTGCAAACCAAGGCGACGATCTTGATATGGGCCAACGAATTCAGCTGCATCAATCACGCCGCGCTCAAGTGCCGGGAAAATCTCGCCGCCTGGCAGTACTTTGACATCCACACCCAATTTCGCATAAACCTTACCAGCAAGCCCAGGGATGCGCATCTTCAGACCCTTAAGGTCTGCAACGCTATTAATTTTCTTCTTAAACCAACCCGTCATTTGCACGCCAGTGTTGCCACAAGGCATTGCCACCATTCCAAAAGGGGCATAAACCTCATTCCATAAATCAATACCGCCTCCGTCATAGAGCCAACCATTCATACCCTGATAATTGAGGCCAAACGGTACTGCCGTGAAATATTGAGCGGCAAAAGTTTTACCAGTCCAAAAATAACTATTCGCATGGTTCATCTCGACAGTCCCAGAGCGAACCGCATCAAAACCTTCAAATGCTGGGATAAGTTCACCAGCCCCAAATACTTGAATCTTGAGACGTCCATTGGACATTTCGCCAATACGCTTAGCCAAATCTGTTGCGCTACCAGGACCGTCCATATAGAAAGGGGATCCCTTGGGATAGGCGCTGGTCATCTTCCAGTTAAATGTTTGGGATGATTGGGCCTGAACAATTGCTGGGGCTCCTAAGGCAAGTCCTGCAACACCAGCCCCAATACCCGTACTCAAAAATTTCCGACGATTTGTAGTCATTAAGCTCTCCTGTTATTGATCTCGTTTGGGAAGCGCATACCGCTTCGCTTCTCGATACCAATTTATTGAAACTTGGACTTACTCATCAGTAGAAATACTGACTTATGGGCATAAAAACACCTATCTGGTGCACGCGCATACTTTTGGGGCATTACAACAATTAAATTCAAAAGCGTGAAAAAATGAATTACTAAAATTTGTTGTATCTAACAAAACTAAAATAGGGACAAATGACTATGCAACAAAAATGGGGTATTCGAGGGATGGCGGTAGCGCCACACTCACTAGCATCTGAATCTGCTTTGGCAGTTCTGCGCGAAGGCGGCAATGCACTTGAGGCAATGATCGCTGCTGCCGCAACGATCGCAGTTGTGTACCCCCATATGAACTCCATTGGCGGAGACTCTTTCTGGGTAGTCCACTCCCCTGGTAAAGCCATGGGTGGAATTGATGCCTGCGGCGCAGCTGCTGGCCTAGCAACTAAACAATGGTATGCCGAGCGCGGAATCACCAAGGCTATTCCCTTCAGGGGAGCTATTGCAGCCAATACTGTTGCAGGCACCATTTCTGGCTGGGGTGCTGCGCAAAAGCTTTCAAAACAAGGCTTAGGTGGAAAGCTTCCACTCTCTCGCTTATTGGCAGATGCGATTCACTACGCGGAGGCAGGAGTTCCAGTTACTTACAGTCAATCTAGTCTTACAGCCAAAAAACGTGCCGAGCTAGTTGATATTCCTGGCTTTGCCGAAACCTTCTTGGTGAATGGCAAAGCGCCCGAAGTGGGCAGCATCTTTAAGCAAGAACGTCTTGCAAAAACCTTGCGCCAAATTTCTCGCAAAGGCACAGAAGATTACTACCGTGGTGATTTAGCTGAGTTACTTGCTAAGGAACTCACGGATATCGGCAGCCCTCTCCGACTATCTGACCTTCATCGCCATCAAGCCAAGCTCATTGATCCACTTGAGCTCAAGCACAGCATGGGTAATGTCTACAACATGACTCCCCCAACCCAAGGCGTCGTGTCTTTGATGATCATCGGCATCTTGGATCAACTCAATCTCAAGAGATTCAAAGTCGATAGCGCGGAATATGTTCATCACTGTGTTGAAGCTACTAAACAAGCATTCAAAGTGCGCGATCAATTTGTTACCGATCCAGCGTACATGACAAAAAATGCGCAGTCTTTCTTGGCGCCCGCTTTTTTAAAGAAGTTGGCAAAAAATATTGATCCCGAAAAAGCATTGCCTTGGGGTCAAGGTAAAGGGCCTGCAGATACGATTTGGATGGGCGTGATTGATGGAGATGGAAACTGCGTCTCCTTTATTCAAAGTATTTATCACGAGTTTGGTGCTGGCATCGTGTTACCCAAATCTGGCGTGAACTGGCAAAACCGTGGATGTAGCTTCTCACTAGATCCAAAAACACTCAATCATCTTGAGCCCTATCGCAAACCATTCCATACCTTGAACCCAGCGATGGCTTTGTTTAAGGATGGTCGATCGATGGTCTACGGGACGATGGGCGGCGATGGCCAACCCCAAACACAGTGCGCGGTCTTTACTCGGACAGCAACCTACGGCCTAGATCCACAAGATGCGATTAGCCGCCCTCGTTGGTTGCTTGGTAGAACTTGGGGTCAAACCAGCGATAGCCTGAAATTAGAGTCACGCTTTAGTCCGTGGGTTGCTAAAGAACTCCACGCCCTAGGACACGAAATTGAAATGCTCGATGCCTTTGATGAAACCGTTGGCCACGCAGGCTGCATTATTCGCGATCCCTCCGGTACCTTGCATGGCGGCTGGGATCCCCGCAGTGATGGCGCTGTTAGCGCGTTTTAGTAATAAACAATTTGGGTACGCGCAGATCCCAGTAAATGGCAGCTGCGCGTAATCCAAAAATAGCGAGCATGCAAATCACAGATCCCTCGAGCGTGAACTCAGGAAAGAAATTCAGAATCAGAATGTAGATGCAGCAACCCAAGGTCACAGGGATTGCATATAGCTCATGTGACATCAATAAAGTCTTTCTACCTGCCAAGATGTCACGCAGCAATCCGCCACCAATCGCAGTAACAACACCCAGAATCACTGGTGCAACTGGCAATCCAAAGCCCAAGTTCCAAGCCTTATCGGCCCCCTGGATACCAAACAATGCAGCGCCAAGGCCGTCGATATAAAGCATCCAGCGATAAATTTGAGGTTGTGTAAAAAAAGATTCAGCTATAAAAGTAACTATGCAGGCACCCAATGCCACCCAAATATAAATTTGAGCAATCGACCAAAAAGCGGGCACTTCTAAAATAATGTCTCTCAGCGTTCCACCACCAATGGCAGTAATCACACCCAATACCAGCACACCAAAAAGATCTACGCCTCGATCGGCAATAGCCAGCACCCCAGTCACCGCGAAAGCAATCGTAGCAATGATGCCAATCCAAAAATTGATGTGATCCATAGCGTCTAGTCTAAATCACTGGAGCAAGCCAACCAATCAAGTCCTCAATATACTGAGGGAATGCCATCAAGGGACCTTTTATGAAAACTCAGCTTTATAGCTTTTGGCGCAGCTCAGCAGCCTTTCGGGTACGGATTGCCCTGAACTTAAAAGGTATGGCTTATGAAGTAATTCCAGTGCATCTCCTTAAAGATGGTGGCGGACAACGCACCCCCGAGTATGCAAGCAAAAATCCCAATCGTTTAGTGCCGCTTTATACCGATGGCACACACGCTATTCACCAATCTCTTGCGATCATCGAATACCTTGATGAGATTCAAGCAAATCCGCCGCTTCTGCCCTTGTCTGCAATTGATCGAGGCTGGGTTCGCGCAGTCGCAATGGACGTAGCAATTGAAATTCACCCGCTGAATAATTTGAGAGTGTTGCGCTATCTCATGAAAACCTTGGGTGTTAGTCCAGAGGCAAAAGATGTCTGGAGTCAGCACTGGATGACTGTAGGTTTAGAGAGCCTAGAAAAGCAATTGAGTACAGATGCAAGAGTAGGTCGCTTTGCTTATGGCGATCAACCCGGCTTGATTGACATTTGCTTGGTGCCACAAATCTTTAACGCGCTTAGTGTAAAGATGGATATGAAGGCCTATCCAACATTGATGGGGATATTTCATCAATGCATGGCGCTACCAGCATTTATTGAAGCCTCTTGGGAAAATCAAATTGATGCCGAGGGATCAAACCCCTTTGCTCCACCACAGGAATAAAGATAGCGTCAGTAAAGACCCCACCGTGGTTAAGAGTACGACCCGAGAAATGACTTTACCGTCAGCGTTGTAATACTGCGCCAACATAAATGGGCCTGTACCAGTGGGAAGCGCCGCCAGAATCACAACGGCATTCACCCATAAGGCAGGTAAATCTAAAATTGGTCCGGCGATTAACCAAGCAACTAGAGGCTGAATAATGAGTTTTGCAAAACCAATGCTCCACGCCTGTTGAGGCGCTGACTTTTCTTGCTGCATTAAAAATAGGCCGATAGAAACTAGCGCACAAGGTGTTGCGGCTGCGGCTAAGAAAGAAATCACTTGCGCCAACGGGTCATACAAAATCAAGTCAGTAGATGACCACACCAAACCGGCAACTGGTGCAATTAATAATGGATTAGTGCACAGAGACTTCAATACACTCCAAACAATTTCATGGGATTTTTTATGAGACTGTATGCCGACCTCAATGAGCACGGTTGCTACAGCAAACATCACAAAGACGATAAAGGTAGCAATGATTGCTGGCGCCAAACCATCTTGGCCAAGCGCTAAAACGCAGAGCGGAATGCCCATGTATCCTGTGTTGGAGTATGACGCACTCAAGCCTGAAAAACTTGCGGCCACTACATCTCGGTTACGAACCCAGCTGACTACCAACACCGAAAGAAATACTAGCAGGCAACTCAGAAAGAAAGCGGTAATAAAACCAGGCTGCCAAAGTGTTTGCCAGCTACTGCTTGATGCGAAATTAAATAATTGTGCAGGTAAGGCAAGCCAAACGACAAAACGATTTAATTCAATGGATGCGCTTTCACCTAACTTGCCAGTTCTGCCGCAAATGTAGCCAATCAGAATTAGTGCAAATACTGGGAAGACAACATTGAAAACGTAGAACAATTTAAATGTGCTTTTTTAGATCAAGCAATTTTCTTCAGAGTCTTCTGGTATCGCTGCGCATTTTTGACATAACGACCAGCAATATCTTCAATACCCGCAATCTGTTCTGGTGTGAGCGTCTTCACCGCCTTAGCTGGCGAACCCAAAATCATCGAGCCATCAGGAAATTCTTTTCCTTCTGTAACTAATGCGCCAGCACCCACTAAACAGTTTTTTCCGATTTTGGCGCCATTCAAAATGACCGCGCCAATACCAATCAAACTACCATCGCCAATGTGACAGCCATGAAGCATCACTTGATGACCAACAGTTACTTGCTTACCAATGATGAGGGGGTAGCCAGGGTCAGTATGCAAAATAGAAGCATCTTGCACATTACTGCCCTCGCCAATTTGAATGAGATCGTTATCACCACGGATAACCACCTTGGGCCACACACTCGCACTTGGATGAAGCTCAACCCGACCGATCACTTCTGCGCTTTCGGCGACCCAGGCTCCCTCAGCTAAGTGGGGAGCATTTCCGTCTAGTTCAAATATAGCCATGACTCATTATAAGTAATGGCTATATTTAAGAAAGCCTACCAGTTAGGCTCACGATCAGGGGTTGAAGAAATGCGGTGAATACTCAAGTCTGCACCGTCATACTCTTCCTCATGGGACATCCGGATGCCAAAAACAGCTTTGAGCAACCCATAGACCACAAAGCCGCTAATCAAGGCAATCGCGACCCCTAAAGCGCTACCAATGAGTTGTCCCAGGAATGTCACGCCGCCAATACCGCCCAGGGCTTTAGACCCAAATATGCCGGCAGCTAATCCCCCCCACAAACCGCAAAGACCGTGTAGCGGCCAAACGCCCAAAACATCGTCAATCTTCCAGCGGTTTTGCACCAAGGTAAACATGTACACAAAAAGAGCACCGGCGATTAAGCCAACAACCAATGCGCCCATGGGGTGCATCAAGTCTGAGCCAGCACAAACTGCCACCAAGCCAGCTAAAGGGCCGTTATAAGTAAAGCCTGGATCGTTGCGCCCGATAATCCAGGCAGCTAAAGTGCCGCCAACCATCGCCATCAACGAGTTCATAGCAACTAAGCCGCTGACCTTATCAATCGTTTGCGCACTCATGACGTTAAATCCAAACCAACCTACCGCCAAAATCCAAGCACCTAAAGCCAAAAACGGAATGCTTGAAGGAGGATGTGCTGCAACGTTGCCATCTTTGGTGTAACGACCACGACGCGCGCCTAGAAGAATGACTGCTGGTAGCGCAATCCAACCACCCACCGCATGCACAACAATTGAACCGGCAAAGTCATGGAACTCTTCGCCAGTGAGCGACTTGATCCACGCCTGGATACCGTAATGCTGATTCCAGGCAATGCCTTCAAAGAAAGGGTAAACAAAGCCAACCAAAATAAAGGTGGCAATCAATTGAGGATTAAACTTCGCACGTTCAGCAATACCGCCAGAAATAATGGCAGGAATAGCAGCAGCAAAGGTCAGTAAGAAAAAGAATTTGACTAATTCATAGCCATTTCTCTCGGCCAATAGTTCGGCACCAGAGAAAAAGTTAACGCCGTAGGCGATGCTGTAGCCAATAAAGAAATAGGCAATAGTTGACACTGCAAAGTCGACCAAGATTTTGACTAAGGCATTCACTTGGTTCTTTTTGCGAACCGTACCAAGCTCAAGAAATGCAAATCCCGCATGCATCGCCAAAACCATGATGGCTCCGAGCAAAATAAACAAGACATCACTGCCTGATTTCAAAGTTTCCACTGAATAACCCCCTCTATTTTTTGCATCATTATGGGGAATTTAGAGGTGGCTCCTTAGCAATAATGCACTCATTTAGTGCAATTTAATGCCCGCAATATGGTTTATTATGAAATTTACATACACCGAAGGGAGAACCCATGAAAAAAGTTTTAGTTCTATTGGCCGCTTTAGGCGCACTTTCCGGCTTAGCCCAGGCTCAAGAAAAAGTTCAGGTACTCAGCACTCAAGAGCTCGTCAATGTCTGCAAATTACCTGCAAGCCCAGAATCCCGCAGCTTTTGTGTAGGCTACACAACCGCCATTTACGACACTTATTTAGCTACTCGTCATCCACAACGCGCTAAGCCATATATTTGCGTAAAGCAACCAGCACCGTCACGTGACGAAGTGATTGGTGAGTTTGTAAAATTTGGTCAAACTAACCAACAGGTTTCCGATAAACCAGCGGCAGGTGTTTTCTTGGGCTTCTTGGCAGCACGCTTTCCTTGCGCCAGAAAATAATCCAAGACATTTAGCCAATTCAATTTATAGACATAAGGAACAGTTGATATGAAAAAAATTATCGCTATTACCGCCGCAACTCTCGCAATCGCAGGTTGTTCAAACATGAGCAACACGGAACAACGTACTTTATCGGGCGCTAGTATTGGTGCTGCAGCTGGTGCGGTTGGCACTGCTATTTTCCACGGCAACCCAATTTGGGGTGCAGTCGGTGGTGCAGCAGTTGGTGCAGCTTCTGGTTACGTATACGATGCCTACAAAAAAGAGCAGGCCTCTGAGTACAACTCTGGCTACAACGCAGGAAAAAATAATCAGCCTGCCAAAGCCCCTCAGTAAAACTTAGTTGCAAAAACAAAAAACCCGACCTGCGTCATGCAAGTCGGGTTTTTCTTTAAGAGTTCAGCAAGTTAAGAAAGTAAGAGCTGATTAATGCGCTTTACATAAGCAGCAGGATCATTCAACTGACCACCCTCAGCCAAGAGAGCTTGATCAAACAAGACTTGAGTCCATTCATCAAAATGTTGGTCGTTTGATTTCAGCTTAAGCAGCAAAGGATGCTCTGGATTAATCTCCAGAATAGGTTTGGTATCTGGTGCTTGCTGGCCTGCAGCCTTGAGCATGCGCAATAGATTTCCAGAAAGCTCATTCTCATCAGAGACCAAACATGCTGGAGAATCAGTCAAGCGGAATGTCACACGGACATCCTTCACCCGGTCTTCTAATGCCGCCTTCATGCGATCCAGCAAATCCTTGAAATTTTTCTCAGTTTCTTCGTGCTCCTTCTTTTCTTTCTCATCGCTGAGATTGCCAAGATCAAGACCACCCTTTGCTACTGAGGTCATTTGCTTGCCATCAAATTCAGTAAAGAAAGACAGCATCCACTCATCCACTCGATCGGATAGCAATAGGACCTCAACACCTTTCTTACGGAAGATTTCAAGATGCGGGCTATTTTTAGCAGCGTTAAAAGTATCACCAGTGACGTAATAAATCTTGTCCTGACCCTCTTTCATACGGGAGATATATTCAGCCAAAGAAACAGTTTGCTCTACGGAGTCGTTATGCGTACTTGCAAAACGCAAGAGCTTTAAGATGCGCTCTTGATTTGGCTGGTCCTCGCCAACGCCCTCTTTAAGCACTTGCCCAAACTGAGTCCAGAAGGTGCGATATTTTTCTTTCTTTGCCGCATCATCGCTATTTGCTAGATCCTCCAGCATGCTCAGTACACGCTTAGTAGAACTCTCTCGAATAATTTTGACATCACGGGACTCCTGCAGGATTTCACGTGAGACATTTAAGGGGAGATCTGTTGAATCAATCACACCAGTGACAAAACGTAAGTACATCGGCATCAATTGCTCAGCATCATCCATGATGAATACCCGCTTCACATACAACTTGATACCGCCACGCTTATTACGATCCCACAAATCAAAAGGCGCACGTCCAGGCACATACAGCAACTGTGTAAATTCACTGCGGCCTTCAACCCTGTTCAAGGAATAGCACAAGGGATTTTCATAATCATGTGATAAGTGCTTGTAGAACTCGTCGTACTGCTCTTCAGTGATTTCAGATTTAGATCGAGCCCATAAAGCGCTGGACTGATTAATACTCTCAAGCTCGTCCTTAATGACTTGCTCTTTTTTATCTGCATCCCACTCTTCTTTATTCATCTGAATTGGTAAAGAGATGTGATCGGAATATTTACGAATGATCGATTTCAACTTATGGGTGGAGAGGAAATCATCCTCTCCTTCGCGCAAATGCATTGTGATCGACGTTCCGCGCTGTGGGCGATTAATGCTCTCCACTGTAAATTCGCCTGAGCCATCAGACTCCCAGCGGACGCCATCGGTCGCTGGTAAGCCTGCTCGCCGTGTCTCCACAGTAATACGGTCGGCCACAATAAAAGCTGAATAGAAACCCACACCAAACTGACCAATTAATGCAGCATCCTTTTGTTGATCGCCAGAGAGCTTGGAGAAAAATTCCTTCGTGCCAGAGCGGGCGATGGTTCCCAAATTGGAAATGACTTCGTCACGGCTCATACCTATACCGTTATCCGAAATAGTGACGGTTCTAGCGGCTTTATCAAAACTCACTTTGATCTTCAGATCAGGATCATCACCATACCAATCAGGATGCTCGATTCCCTCAAAGCGGAGCTTGTCTGAAGCGTCAGATGCATTAGAGATCAACTCACGGAGAAAGATTTCCTTGTTGGAATACAAGGAATGAATCATCAGTTGTAAAAGTTGCTTTACCTCGGCCTGAAAACCTAAGGTTTCTTTACTAGCTACAGTCATGCGTATTCCCTCTTCCCTCTTAATTAATGAACATAACCCCCTGTAAATGGGGGTCATCTAATACATTTCAAGATCTACTAAACCAGAAATTTAGCCCGGATGTGGCTTTGAATGCTTCTCCGCTACAGGCAAATCAGCCTTTTTCCAGGCACTAAAGCCGCCCTCAAGATGGCAAACTCCAGGGACACCCATTTTTTGAAGGGTTTCTGTTGCTAGGGCCGAGCGCCATGCGGATGCACAATACAGTAGCAAGCGCTTGCCCTCACCAAAAACTGGCTTGTAATACGGGCTATCTGGATCAACCCAAAATTCCAGCATGCCCCGAGGAGCATGAATTGCATTGGGTATCATGCCATCGCGCTCAAGCTCCCTCACATCCCGAATATCCACAAAAACCGTATTTTGATCATCTAGTAGTTGCTGAGCCTGCCCCAATGGAACGGTCTCAATTTGTGCCATCGCGTTTGCAATTAACTCTTGATAACCGAGTTTTAATTTCATCAAAATCTCCAAAATTACTAATACATTTATTTGATCATTCTTAAGAGCGTTTTATCGACTCTGCCCTGATAATATGTACCTATGAACTTTACCCCTACCGAGCTTGGTGCTAGCATTATTTTTGCCATCGCAGTGCTACATACGTTTTGCACTTCCTATTTTGAGGCGCTCGCAAAAAAATCTCCAAGACATGCTGGTTTATGGCACCTCCTTGGCGAAGTAGAAATCGTCTTTGGATTTTGGGCGGCCATCCTCATTATTTTTATGTGGTTTGCAAATGATCTAGCCACAGCAAAAGAGTACGCCAATAAACGCAACTTTACAGAGCCACTATTTGTTTTTGCCATCATGGTTGTCGCTGGTAGCAAACCCATCCTACACTTTGCAACCCAGCTTCTTTATAAGCTCGGCAAAGCAATTCAATTTGTCTTGCGCACCAAGCAAACTCCAACGCTGTATTTTTTAACCCTGAGCATCACGCCATTACTTGGCTCACTCATTACTGAGCCCGCCGCAATGACGCTGGCAGCTTTTTTGTTGCGCGACCTAGTCTATCGCCATAAATGCTCTACCCCACTTTTGTTTGGTACCTTAGGTGTGCTGTTCGTCAATATCTCAATCGGCGGTACGCTCACTAATTTTGCAGCACCACCGGTGTTGATGGTTGCATCCACATGGGGCTGGACTACTGCTTTCATGTTCTCAAACTTTGGCTTTGAGGCAATGATTGCTATTTTTATTAATGCTGGGATCCTCACCTTACTCTTTCGTAAGCAACTTATTGAACCTACAAGCACAGTGGATCACGTTCGAATTCCACTAACCATTACAGCAATTCACCTTTTATTTTTGCTGGGTATTGTGGTCTTTGCTCATGATCCAGTCATCTTCATGTGGTTATTACTCTTTTTTATTGGTTACACCACCGCTTATCCAAAACATCAAAACCCACTCATCTTGCGCGAAGCTTTGCTAGTGGGATTCTTCTTAGCTGGACTCGTAGTGCTAGGCGGACTGCAAGGTTGGTGGTTGCAACCAATCCTCGAAACCATGAGTCCCACCGCTGTGTTCTATGGCAGCCTGGTATTAACTGCGATTACTGACAATGCAGCTCTCACCTATTTAGGCTCTTTAGTGCAGGGTACTTCACCAGAGTTCAAGCTGGCCTTAGTTGGTGGTGCAGTGGCAGGTGGTGGCTTAACCGTGATTGCAAACGCCCCCAATCCTGCCGGACTAGCCATTTTGCGTAGTTACTTCCCAAATGCGGTAGTTTCTGCAGGCTTACTGTTTGTAGCCGCCATTCCACCGACGATTGTTGCGATTCTGGCCCTACGTCTTCTCTAAACGTCTTATCCCGTAAAATCTGAGCTTCGCCCCCAGCTATAAACCTGAGAACGGCATATGAAAAAGCTCTATATCAAAACCTTTGGCTGTCAAATGAACGAGTACGACTCGGGCAAGATGGCCGACCTCCTACATGCCGATGAAGGCATGGTCATGACCGATACGCCAGAAGATGCAGATGTGGTTCTGCTCAATACCTGTTCGATTCGTGAAAAGGCCGAAGACAAAGTATTTTCAGACTTAGGGCGCCTGCGCGAGCTTAAGAAAACTAAGCCTAATTTATTAATTGGTGTGGGCGGTTGTGTTGCTAGCCAAGAAGGTCAGCAAATTATTAGTAGGGCGCCATATGTTGATGTTGTATTTGGTCCGCAAACCTTGCATCGCCTATCAGACCTGATTGCACAACGTCGCGAAACTGGTAGATCTCAGGTAGACATCTCTTTTCCAGAAATAGAAAAGTTTGATCACCTTCCCGCCTCTCGTCAAACTCGTGGCTCAGCTTACGTCTCTATCATGGAAGGCTGCTCAAAGTATTGCAGCTACTGCGTCGTTCCTTACACTCGTGGCGAAGAAGTATCGCGCCCCTTTGATGACGTACTGACTGAGGTAGCCGGTCTTGCAACCCAAGGTGTAAAAGAGATTGTCCTGCTTGGCCAAAACGTGAATGCCTATCTTGGTAAGATGGGTGGTAGTGAAGAGATTGCAGACTTTGCTCTACTCATTGAATACATTGCTGAAATTCCTGGTGTAGAGAGAATTCGTTTTACTACTAGCCACCCAAAAGAATTTACCCAGCGCTTGATTGATGTCTACGCCAAAGTGCCTAAGCTAGTAAGTCATCTCCACTTGCCCGTACAGCATGCATCGGATTCCGTTTTGTCCGCCATGAAACGCGGCTACACCGCACTAGAATACAAAAGCATTATTCGCAAGATGCGTGCCGTGAGGCCTGACCTGACGCTCTCTAGTGACTTTATTGTGGGCTTTCCTGGCGAGACGGATGAGGATTTTGCAAAACTACTCAAGATGGTTGAAGAGCTCAATTTTGATAATAGCTTTTGCTTTATTTTCAGCGCACGTCCCGGGACGCCTGCTGCTAATTTGAGTGACGACACCCCCTATGAAGTCAAACTCAAACGGCTACAAACATTACTCGCCCTAGTAGAGTCACAAGCAAATCAGATTAGCAAAAATATGTTGGGCAATACTGAGCGAGTACTTGTTGAAGGACTGGCGAAGGATGGCGTGAACCTGCAAGGTCGCGCTGCTAATAATCGTGTCATTCACTTCACTGCGCCAAGTGATGATATCGAATCCCTCGTGGGTCAAATGGTAGACATCCGCATTACCGAAGTGCTCAACTTCACACTCCGAGGCGATCTCATGAGCGAGCTCACCACTACCCATACTCACTGAGATCATGACCAAGCAAGCATCTCCCTCTAAATTAGAGATCGATATTCAATTTGCTAGCGCTGCTATCGAAGAAAAAGTTCTTGCAACTGCATCTCTAGCGACCATTAAGAAATGGGTGAAAGCAGCAGTTCAATTGCATGGTCTCATCACTTTGCGCTTTGTTAACGCAGCGGAAGGTAAAAAACTAAATTTTGCTTTTCGCAATAAAGACTATGCAACTAACGTACTCACGTTTCCATACGAGTTAACTAAAAAGACATTAACGGCTGATGTTATTTTTTGTCTTCCCGTGATTCAAAAAGAGGCGTCCGAACAAAATAAGGCTGTGAAGACCCATTTGGCTCACTTGATTATTCATGGCTGTCTACATGCGCAAGGCCTTGATCATGAGAACGATAAAGAGGCAAAGAAAATGGAAGGTAAGGAAATTGCCCTCCTAAAGTCTCTCGGCTTTGCCAATCCCTACGCACCCATTTAAGGCATCTTTGACATCCTCTTCATTGAATTTACACATTTCTAC
>JACCDZ010126956.1_pt1 | contig 18387 bp, 21 predicted proteins | sample 7449551 | NCBI WGS metagenome assembly JACCDZ01 (sample SAMN15323452, study PRJNA562643) | freshwater metagenome | isolation source: river surface water | place: USA:Blue River Watershed | collected 2017-08-18
AACTGGTGCAGCAGCAGCTGTATCAGCAGCAACTGAATCAGCAGCAGCCTCAGTTTTTTTCTCACCACAAGATGCTAAAGTTACCATACCAGCAACGAAAGCTAAAGCGAATACTTTTTTCATTTTTTGTAATATTTTAAGGTTTGAGCTACAAAACTACGCGATATATTTTTAATTGCAAACTATCTGATAAAAATTTTAAGATTTTTTTAAGAATTGGATGATTTTTTTTGCAAAATGCCCTTTGGGGGGCCTATGGGCCATCTTAAATCTTAAGAAAATTAAGATTAATCTAATACTTATTGCTTGAGTTAGCGGTTAGTTACTTAATTAGGTCCTTGAAACGGTCGTAAAAACCACTACTTTTGAAGGTAAATGTTTTGTGTAAAACATAGTTTGAGACAAAACTAAATCCCATACCATTCAATGTTGTGCTGATTTGAGTAATATTTACTTTTTTGAATGAATAGGGGATTTGAAAGAATAAATCGTTGTATTCTGCTTGGATGACATGATATGGGAGAATACTAAATCCCCACGTGACAAAACCTGAAAATGTTGCTACCATCATGAATTTGATCATTTCCCTCCGGGTCTGTTGGGATTGTCTCGCATTGAATGCAAACAACTTGGTCAAAATAAACCCTGCGATTAACGAAATGAAATAGGCCGGAAGAATTGTTGATTCATAGGCTAAATGAAACCAATCTTTTAGTAATGCCCCAGCTAATAACTGAATCAGTGCGCCTGTTCCCGCAATCAGGAAATAGGCAATTAAATCTTTTCGATTAAAGAGTTCTGATTTTTGCTTCAATTAAAATAGACTTTTAACTAGGTTAGGAAATAAGCCTAGTACCAATGTTCCTAAGGTTGTTAGACCTAAGGCCACTTGATATAGCGTGCTAATTTCAATTTTTTGAATATCTCCTTGTTTGAAATAAACAGCAATTATCCCTTTGAAATAATAATAAATACCTACTGCCGACATCAAAATAGCCAGGATGATTGGGTAAACAATGTTCCGATTAAACGTATCTGTAAAGACGAAGAATTTCCCCCAAAAACCTGCTGTTAAGGGAATCCCTGCTAGTGATAATAGGGATACCGTAAAGCAAAATGCTAGAAATGGATTGTTTTTTGCTAAGCCTTCAAAGGATTGGAAATCAGCGGGTTTCTCTGTTCTTCCTGTTTGATATTCTGATACCAATTTAAATACCGCAAATGCTGTTAATGTAGCCAATGTGTAGGCCAATGAATAAAACAAGATGCTGGAAGTGGAACTGCTTTGCCTTGCCGATACCGTTAATAACATATAGCCGGCATGTGAAATGCTGGAATAGGCCAACATGCGTTTAACGCTTTGCTGATAGACTGCCGTCACATTTCCGATTACTAATGTCATCATGCTGATGAAATATACGGGCATAACCCACGTCGTGTATAGTCCACCGAATACGCCGGCAAAAATGTGATAAATAGCCGCAAATCCAGCCGTTTTTACTACAGTTGACATGAACATCGTAAAAATTGTAGGGGCTCCATCGTACACATCAGGTGTCCAAAAATGGAATGGAGCGGCAGATACTTTGAATAACATCCCTACTAGCATCAATAAAACACCGGCATATAAGAAGGAAGGCATCGATTCTGGAGCGGTATTAGCAATCACATTGAACATGCTCGAGATGTAGAATGTACGCGTTGCTCCGTACACTAATGTCATACCGAATAATAGGATTCCTGTCGCAAATGACCCCATTAAGAAATACTTGATAGCTGCTTCATTCGAACGTAAATTTCGCTTGTCGGATCCCGTTAGCACATACATGGCTACGGAGAGAATTTCGAGCCCTACGAATAACATCATCAAATGGTCAAATGATACCATGATAATAGCTCCCACCGTTGAGAATAACAAAATCGCATAGTATTCCGCTGGATGCGTATGCTCGTCATCTTGACCAAATGCGTTCGAGAAAGCAACGACAAAAAATGCCGCAAGCTGAATAATTATACTGAAATTGATCGATGTGTTGTTGGTGCGGAACATATTTCCAAACCACAAAAACTCATGATTCCAATCCGCGATTGTTATCCCCATGCCGATAGCAAGGAATAACAAAGTGATTTGTTGGATCATTTTACGCGATAACCAAAACCCTAAAAATAGGTTACTGATTCCAAATAATGATAAAGCAATGATAGCTGTCATAATTCTGCTTTGCTGTTGTTAAAATTCCACTTAGTTAAGTAATGCGACAAGTTTTTCTACGCTTGCGGCACTAAAGGATAAGACATATTGAGGGAACAAACCTCCCAATATTACTAAGAGGATTAATGGTATTAATACTAATTTTTCTCCAATCAAAAGATCTTCAAAGTCTTTCGTCACTTTGGATACATTGCCAAAGATTGATTTTTGAATCAAGCGCAAAGTATAAACTGCGCCTAAAATAATCGTGATTCCAGAAATGATACCCAAGTACATTTCTTGGTCGAATACACTTTTCAATAATAAGAATTCACCAATAAATCCATTCGTTAATGGAAGCGCGACTGAACCTAAACTCAAAACAATAAATGCCACAGTCAGTACATAGGATGATTGTGTAATACCACCCAATTGAGCCAACTCACGTGTTTTAGTACGACGCTCGATTACTTCAATCACAAAAAATAGACCTACCAAATTGATACCATGCGAAAGCATTTGGTATAAAGCGCCCTGAATTCCATCGACACTTTGTGTCATGATTCCTGCCGCCATTAAGCCAACGTGTGCGAAGGAAGAGTAGGCTAGTAGGCGTTTCGCGTCTTTTTGTTGGATCGCAATCACCGAACCATAAATGATACCGATAATAGCTAAAATCGATACCGTTAATCCCCATTGTGCTATGCCCAATGGAAACATGGGGATAACTAAGCGAATCATACCATAGGTACCCATTTTCAACATAATACCACCTAGCAACATACTGCCTTGAACCGGTGATATCGTATATGTATCTGGTTGCCAGGTATGAAACGGAAATACAGGCATTTTGATGGAAAATGCGATAAAGAATGCTAAAAATAAGAATCCTTGGTGTTCAGCACTTAGATTACGTGCAGTCAAATAAAGTGTTTCGATGTCGGCTGAGTGTGTTTCACCTGGTGTGCGCAAGTACACATAAATCAAAGCGATCAATAAAAACAAAGACCCGAATAAGGTATAGACAAAAAACTTAAACGTGATAGCTGTTCTGTTTTCTCCCCCATATTGTGCCGCCAAGAAATAAATGGGTAACAAGGAAGCTTCAAAGAAGAAATAAAACAAAAAGGCATCTTTAGCTAAAAACGCTCCCAATAGCGCTGTTTGCATAGTTAATATTAATCCCAAATAAGATGCATTTTCTGATTTGTCGGAGTTTGTTGTCGATGCAATAATAAAGGGAATTAACAAGCCCGTTAATCCAATCAAAATTCCATTGATACCGTCAATCCAAAGGGTAAAGCTGATACCCGCTTCTGGAATCCAAGCTTGACTAAATTGCAGGTTGGTTGATTCAGCCGGACAAAGTGCATAGGCAATTGCGATGGCCTCGATAATAGATCCTGCTAGCGCAATAGCAAATGGTTTACTTGGTTTTGCTAACAGCAAGCCAGCGCCCAGTACCAAAGGAAATAAAAGTATAAATAGTAATAACATACCTTTTTGTTCTATTTTAAATTACAAGATCCAAGTGCGTAAACTCACCGCGAGAATGACAGCAATGGAAATAACCATGATGAAAATATAATAACCAACATTCCCGGTTTGAATCCGACGGAACTCCGTAGATGCATAGGCTACAATTCTGCCAACACCCTCAACGATTAAATCAATCACTAAGAATTCAACGACTTGGAAACAGAAGTTACCTATTACTGTAATCGGTTTTACAATAACGACATCATATAATTCATCGATATAGAATTTGTTGTAAATCACCTTTTGGATTCCTGAAATAGATTCATCTTCCGCAGGAACAGATTTTTGTACACCAAATAAATATATCGCGAAAAATGCGGGTAAAAATGCGGCTAGCAATGGTGCACCCATTTCTAAACTCAAGAAGGAAACCTCAGAAGCTTTCCCAGCTTCAGGTAAAATTGGCGCTAACCAATGTGCTAAGAATTCGTTGCCTCCCGCAAAATGGGGTAGGTTGATTAAACCACCAATAACGGATAATACAGCCAATACCATTAATGGCAAAGTCATGGAAATTGGAGACTCATGTAAATGATGTGCTTGCGCCTCCGTACCTCTGAAATCACCAAAGAAAGTTAAAATAAACACACGGAACATGTAGAATGACGTCAATGCAGAACCTACAATGGCCAAACACCACATCGCAAAATCATGGTGATATAAATGAGCTAGAATTTCATCTTTAGAAAAGAAACCAGCGAACGGTGGAATTCCTGCTATGGCAATAGTACCTAACAAAAAGGTGATGTAGGTAATAGGCATTTTGGATTTCAAGCCACCCATTTTACGAATATCTTGTTCATCTGACATCGCATGAATGACAGATCCAGCCCCTAAGAATAAAAGTGCTTTGAAGAATGCATGCGTCATGACATGGAAGAAAGATGCTGTATATGCCGAAGCTCCCAAGCCCATGAACATGTAACCCAATTGGGAAACGGTTGAATAGGCTAATACTTTCTTTATGTCGTTTTGGAATAAACCAATCGCAGCGCCTAAAAGGGCTGTCGCTAATCCTATCCATCCCACAAAATGTAAAACTTCTGGACTTAATTCGAAAATCACATTCGCACGAATCACCATGTAAATGCCCGCTGTAACCATTGTTGCCGCGTGAATCAAGGCCGAAACGGGGGTTGGTCCTGCCATCGCATCAGGTAACCACGTGAATAAGGGAATTTGTGCTGATTTACCCATCGCTCCAATGAACAAACAAAAGGCGATTATGCCGACGTTCTCAGGAACGTTTCCTGCTGCAATTTCTTGGAAAATAACAGAGTAGCTCGTCGTATTGAAGTTTTGAATCAATAAGAATATACCTACCAAGAACCCTAAATCACCAATACGGTTCATGATGAAGGCTTTGCGTGCCGCATCCCCATAGCTGTTTTTCTGATTCCAGAATCCAATCAATAAATAAGAACAAAGTCCTACGCCTTCCCAACCGATAAACAATACAGTAAAATTGGCCCCTAACACCAAGATCAACATGAAGAAAACGAAGAGGTTTAAAAAGGCAAAAAACTTACCAAAACCTGCATCATGTGCCATGTAACCCATGGAATACACGTGAATCAACGTGCCTACTCCCGTGATAATCAATAGCATCAATAGGGATAATTGGTCGACTTGGAATTCAAATGGAATCGATAGGCTTCCTACCTTAATCCACTCTGCAAGCGTATAAATTTGCGCTTGGCCATCAATGTTCAAAAACAATTGAAGAGACAAGGCAAAAGCCACCAATGGTGGAATGGTGCCGATGATACCCGCAACAGATTTACTTAGTTTTGGGAATGCTAAACCATTTATGGCGAAGCCAAGAAACGGTAATAAGGGAATTAAATAGAATAATGACATAGGAATTCTGATGGATTGTGGCGCTTAATTAATGTTTGATTTTATTAAGTACACCAATATCAATACTTTGAATATTGCGGTAAATCATCACGATAATTGCGAGTCCCACAGCTACCTCTGCTGCCGCTACCGCCATAATGAAGAACACGAAAATCTGTCCAGCTGGATCAGCATAATACGACGAAAATGCAGCTAACAACAGGTTGACGGCATTTAACATAAGTTCGATGGCCATGAACACGATAATCGCATTGCGACGTGTCAAAACCCCTAAAATTCCGATACAAAAAAGTGCAGAACTAAATAAAATGTAGTGCGTGAGCGGAATCGTACGTAATACTTCTGGAATCGATTGCATAGTTATTAATTGTAATGCATTTATGCGAGGCAAAAATACGAATTAAACTGAATTTTTAAGCCCCTAGCGTTGAAAACCTTGTAATTTAATTTCGGTCAATTTTCGTTTCGTGTCCATCGGAAAATCTCCCTTCATCATCCAGTCATAATAGGAAGGATCAGATTTTAATACCTCTAAAATTGGCCGACCGATATGCTTTCCGAAGTTAAACACAGCAACTTGATCTTTGTTATAAACCATGCGATTTGCAAAATCAATCGAGTTAGATGCGCTCAGTTCATGTAACTTATTAACATCATTCTGGATAGGGAAATATTCTTTACCTTCTGCATCTTTCATCGCTGTCGCTGCATAGCGTTTTACTTGCGCATTTAACACCTCAAGGGTAGCTAATACATCGGCTTCCGCACCATGGGCTCCCACCAATTCCTTATCACAGTAAAAACGATAGGCTGCCGTTAAATTTCGAGGCTCCATCATGTGGAATATGCGTTGTGCATCTACCAATTTGCGGTTTTTCATATCGAAGTCAACTTCTGCACGCAAAAACTCTTCCACGAGCATCGGAACATCAAAGCGATTGGAATTAAACCCGGCCAAATCACAACCATCTAAAAATCCTGCTAACGATTTGGCTACTTGCTTAAAGTTGGGTTCATCCGCCACATCTGCATCATAAATGCCGTGAACCAATGATGCCTCCAAAGGAATAGGAATCCCTGGATTTACGCGACGTGTTTTGACTTCGACTGTGCCATCGATATTTGCTTTGGCAATAGAAATCTCGACAATCCGGTCTTTATTCACTTGAATGCCGGTAGTTTCTAAATCGAAAAATGCTAAAGGTTTTTTTAATTGTAATTGGTGCTCCATGGCCTATCAGAAATTAATAGGGACAAAGGTAGCTTATTATTACCTTTGTTCGATGAAATTTAAACCAAAAGCCATATTTTTTGATTGGGACCATACGCTTTGGGATCACGACCGAAATGCTTCCGAAGTTATCCAAGAATTATTCGGTGAATTTGCGCTTTTAGATTCCATTTCGCATAGTCAAGAGCTTATTTGGCAAGTATTCACGCGTATTAATGATGCATTGTGGGACGACTATCAGCATGGACATATCGATCAAAAAACCTTACGTGAGACTCGCTTTGAGCTTTTTTTTGAGGCATTAGGGATTCATGGCAATGCCACATTATTTTCAGATAGCTATCTCGAACGAACCCCGAGGAAAACGCATCTTATCCCTGACGCCTTTCAAGTTATAGAAGCTCTTGCCTCGAAATACCCAATTTATGTGTTGACTAATGGTTTCGACGACATTCAACATGTTAAAATTGCGGGGGTCGGTATGACGCATTTTTTTGAGCGCGTCATCACCTCTGAGCTGGCTGGGTGTAAAAAACCAGCTGCGGAGTTTTTTGAATTTGCTTTGAAACAGGCGAATTGCCTACCTTCTGAAGTGGTCATGATTGGTGATCACCCGATCATCGATATACAAGCGGCTGAGGCGATGGGAATTCCAGCCATTCATTTAAACTTTCGCGCAGAAGATGTTTCTACTAACATCCAAATAAGTCAATTAAAGGAATTACTTGATTTATTCGAATAAGGATAATTGATTATCATTCGATTTGCGATCAAAAATCTTTTTGTCACGAATGAATTTCTTGTTCTCTTCTAAAAAGGCTTGAAATTGTTCGATTTGGTCATATAAAGGGCTGAAATCGTATTGGTTTAAATAATACGTTTCTTTATATACTGCCTTAAAGTCGGTAATTACATAGTCTAGTTGTTCTATGCCTAATTTTTGTAATCCCAATAAATACAGGTTTTGGTGATTTTTAGCGAATCGACCGGGTTCGTAAAAGGAAGTACTTTTCAAATCAAAGGCTACTTGATCGCCTACGCCATCTACATAACCATAAATCAACGCGTTTTTGTAGCGTGATTCTACATAATACTGCGTTTTGTATTTTTCAGGAATCAATTGGCGAGCTTGGTCAATGATACCTTCAGCAAATAATTCTTCATCCTCGCCCAAAATAACGGCACGCTCAAAATCCATGCCTTTTTGCTGGGCTTTGGTCGTTGGCTTTTTTACCCGATTAATTCGTTCGATCATTTCGATTTCATCTACAATGACTTTGCCTGCAGCATCGCGGGATTGTTGGAGATAAAGTGAAAATGAATTCAGGAGGGTAGGGTATAAACGGTATTGCATGCGTCAGGTATTATCCGATTTGTAGGCGTGTAACAATTTCGCCTTCAATTAAATGTTTTTGGGTGAGTTCTTGTACATCTTCCATTTGTACATTGCCATAGAAAACACCTTCAGGGTAGACGACCATGCTTGGGCCTTTGCCACAAAAATCTAGGCATCCCGCGCGTTGGATGCGAATTTTGGCAGGGCTTCCCGCTTCCGCGTAGGCAGCCTTAAATGCCTCTACTAATTGCATGCCATGGCCAGAACCACAACATTTTTTGGGAGCATCTTTATCATTGGCACAAATGAAAACATGTTTTTCGAAATGCATCTTAAGCGGGATTTAGTTCAAGTACAATAGGACAGTGGTCTGAATGCATCGCATCAGGTAATATGTAGGCATTTGCAATACGCGGCTTTAATGCTTCGCTTGCCATGTGGTAATCGATACGCCATCCGAGGTTTTTGCCACGAGCTCCGGCTCGATAGCTCCACCAAGAATAAGCATGTGCTTGTTCTGGGTTAATATGGCGGAATGTATCAATGAACCCATCTTGAACAAACGACTCCATCCACTCGCGTTCTTCCGGCAAGAAACCCGAACTATTTGCATTTCCTTTCGGATTGTGAATATCAATCGCCCGGTGGCAGATGTTGTAATCCCCGGATATAATTAACTGTGGGATTTCTTTGCGCAAAGTTTGAACGTATTGTTGGAAATCAGCTAACCACTCCATTTTGAAAGCTTGGCGCTCATCGCCGCTTGACCCGGATGGCATGTACACGCTCATAACAGAAAATGTATCGAAATCCAATCGGATGACACGTCCCTCAAAATCGTATTTTTCGATGCCGCAACCGATTTCGACGTGCTTAGGCGTTAATTTTGAAAATATCGCTACACCAGAATAGCCTTTCTTTTGTGCCGAGTGCCAATGCACAGAATACCCCAATTGCTCTATTTCAATTGTATCTACTTGGTCAAACTCAGCCTTTAATTCTTGAATACATATAACATCAGCTTGCTGCCCGGCTAGCCACTGGGTAAATCCTTTTTGCATGGCGGCCCGAATTCCGTTGACATTATAACTGATGATTTTGATCATAGCTTAAAATACTTCTGTTTTGAAATAATGAATAATATGAGCTTTCAAGAGTAAATCTTGTTCTTTTAAGTTTAGCGAAGGAACCGGTGTTATTAATTTCCAATGTGGCCAGCCTGCCTCGTCAAGTCCCTCCAATTCGTAAAATCCACTAAAGCTTAACACTTTACAAGTGGCAATATGCATTAAGTCTTGTTTTTCTTCTTTGGTGAAAACTTTGTGACCTATCCCCAATTCCTGTACACCAATTAAAAATAAAATGGACTCGAGGTCCGTTGGACGTTTTTGGAATTGCTTTTCGAAAAAATCAAGTATATTTTCCCAAGCAGTTTGAACAACAGCTGGCTCGAATTCAATCATTTCCATTAAAGCTGTAGGTTTACTTTGAATTTGGCAGCCCCTAAAATGGCTTGCTGTCCAGCTGGGTTATTTCCAATTAATACCAAATCACCTGCAATCTCATCATTTGAGAAGGAAGTGATATTCACCCGACCAACCCCATTGGCGATACCTGCGGCATTGGGCCGAGTAGCCTCGTAGAAGTTGTTTTTATTCTGGTAATCTTGAATGTCTTTAATTAGGTTGCCAATGTTTGATGAAGATCCATCTCCAGGGATAAAATAGGCGCCCACTCCCTTGAAATTCTTGATTTGTGTATAAACCGTCACAGAATCATTCAGACTTGTAGCGGTAATTTCTAAAATTTGTTCTCCACCTAACTGGGTGATATCTGCCTTGATTTTTGTTGTATTGATAATGGAGGCAGGCTGTTTGTCAAATTCGATTGAACCACTAAAATAGCCTGACTGTTTAGGCGTATCACTAAATGAGTGTTCGATGTTGATTAAAACGGCGAAAATAAATAGCCCTAAATATAAAAAGTTAATTGGATTTCGGGATAACGAAACCAATCCATTACTCAAAGGATTGGATAAAACAGAACGCCAAAACCGAAATTTGCCAGCAGTAGACTTGTTCATTTTTTCGAATTGGGTTGTTGATTTCGTAGAAGATTCAAATGTAAAATTAACATAAACAATTCATTACTACACAACATCTACCTAAATCAATTATTTAATGGTAAATGATTACATCATGCTTAATTCCATGTCGAGTTTTGTATTTTTGAAAACACTTAGGTCTAAAAAGTGTTTTATTCTTACATTTTATTGTCTAATTCATCCCGATGAAGTCTTTCTCAATTCCTAGTTTATTCAGTAGTTCTTTGATAGGAGCAATCAAGGAACAAAGGCGTCTACATGATAAATTGAAGAAAGACTATCGTCCATCTCATTTTAGTTTTGGGCCCGTCGAAGTGTATTTATCCCGCCATTTTGGCTTTTGTTATGGCGTAGAAAATGCAGTTGAAACAGCATATAAAATCATCGAGGAAAACCCAGAGAAAAAAATTTATTTACTCTCTGAAATGATACATAATCCAGCTGTTAATGCAGATTTGTTAGATCGTGGAGTTTCATTTATTCAAGATACCAAAGGAGGGCAAATTATTCCTTGGGATGACTTAAACTCTTCCGATATCGTCATCGTTCCGGCCTTTGGAACGACGTTGGAAATTCAAGCCAAATTAACCTCCATCGGTATTGATACTTATGCTTATGATACAACGTGTCCATTTGTTGAAAAAGTATGGAATCGAGCAAGTGCCATAGGCCAAAAATCATATTCCGTCATCGTACATGGGAAACCCAGTCATGAAGAAACAAAAGCGACCTTTTCCCATTCTCAGTCGGTAACTCCTACGTTGGTTATTAAAGATTTACAACAAGCGCAACAATTGGCTCATTACATTCGCAAAGAAAAGTCAGCTGAAGAATTTTATGATGAATTTGAAGGGCAATTTTCGAAAGGTTTTAATCCGGACACAGATCTAGAGCGTATTGGTGTGGTCAATCAAACGACAATGCTTGCGACAGATACGCAAGAAATTGTTGATTATCTTCGGGAGGAAATTATTCAGTTTTATCAATTGTCTGCTGATCAAGTAACGGAACATTTTGCCGATACACGCGATACACTCTGCTACGCGACGAATGATAATCAGAGCGCTACCTATGGCTTACTAAAAGAGGAGGCTGATTTTGCTATAGTAGCCGGAGGTTATAATTCTTCTAATACTGCTCATTTGGTGGATTTGTGTGCAGAAAAATTACCTACTTATTTTATCAAGTCGGCCGACAAATTAGTCAGTCCTACGGAAATATGGCATTATAATAACCGTCGGAAGGAAGAGGTTCGAACGCTAGATTACATCCCAATGAAGCAGCCGGTTAAGATTTTGTTGACTTGTGGCGCTTCTTGCCCAGACGCGGTCATGGAAGAAATTTTACGCAAACTTGTGGCATTTTTTCCGGGCGCAGCTGATACGGATGAGGTTATTCAGCAATGGATTACTGACCGCAATCAGTAGCTTGATAATATCTTGGTGACTGCCGGTAAATACCCCTCTCCAAACAAATTTACGTGCACCATCAGTGGGTATAAATTGTACAAGGGGATACGTTGATGAAAATCTTTTTCGATTGGGAAAGTCCGGTGATAGGCCTCGTAAAATTCGGTAGGAAACCCACCAAACATTGTTGTGAAAGCTAATTCCGCTTCACGAAGCCCAAAATAACAGCAAGGATCTACGAGTGTAATTTCCCCATTTTCATTGACCATGGCATTACCAGACCACAAATCCCCATGCAACAAGGCAGAAGACTCATTTGGGATTAATTGAGGTAATTTATCGTACAGTAGATTGAATTTTTCTTCCATCTCTGCTGAAATTTTACGGTGATAGATTGCCGCATCTACCTGTTTTTTAAGTCGATTTTGGATGAAGAATTTCACGCCATCCATTTGCCAAGTATTATCTTGTTTGGCAGCTCCTAAAAAATTATCATAGTCCAGTCCATGACCTTTACTCGCAGGTTGTTGATGCAAGTGAGCTAATTTATTTCCAAAGTCCGACCAGTAGTGGGTGGATTTTTCTGCCGATTGGATACAATCCAACATGAGGTATTCCTTCTCATCTAGGGTACCTACCCCTAACACATTGGGCACGTTGATCGCACCTGTTTTTTGAATGAGTTGAAGGTTCTTGGCTTCGGCTTCAAATAGTCCTTGATGCTCGCTCTGTGTCCATTTGATGAAATATTCGGAATCCCCCGTTTTGACGCGTACCGCCAGATTGAAATTCCCGCCATAAAAAAACTGAAGATCGTCAATGGCATTTCCAGGTCCTAAATGTTTTGTTAGGATGGCAGCTATGAATTGATATTGTTCTTGGGATTGTTGGGACATACGAATCAGCTAAAGCGCAAATTTATGAAAAGGGAAGGACTATTTTGCTTTTTTATAAATGGGTACCGTACTGCAGGGTTCCCCAAAAAAGATGCTCCTTACCATAGGGCGAAGTCGATTTGTAAGGCTAATATAGGCGTCTAGTGGAACGGCTTCTTTCGAACAACCTTTGATGACAATCTTGCCATCTTCAAATTCTGTCAAATCCATTTGTTGGATAACTTGATCAAATAAATGTTTTTCTAAATCTGCTAAGTTTCCATAAATTAATGTAGCAGCCTTTCCGCTTAATTGAGAGCCCACGAGCATGTATGCCCATGTAGGGATAATAGCATCAGTTGTGCAAGCGACGGCAACATGTTTACCTATATACTGCGACCAATCGTGTTCTTGAATGAAGGTTCTGAAGTCCTTTTCGCGCAGAGCTAAGCCCATGTACAATTGGGGCGCTATGTCGAAAAATACCCGTTCACCTGTTGGTCGTAAGTTTTCCAAGTCGATTTGAATAAGCCCACTTTGTTTGACTTTGTTGACAATCTCTTCCATGCTTACAATGATTTAATTTTGGGTTTTGTGCCCATGAATTCTTTTAGATAGGCTGGCTCAGTAAGTACCAATGATGCAAATTTCTTTTCAGCAAAATCGCGCGCGGCGTCTGTTCCCATAAATTTGGCATGTGGGAAAGGATGCTCTTCCGAAAAGGAAATTAGTGGATTTTTGCAGGCATCTTTCCATTTTAATGCACCATTCCCAAAGGCAATGCTGGGTAGATTCAGCGATTCAAATGAAGTTGATTCCAAGACAATGGGATGAGTTTCCGTCTTGGGAGTTTTACTTTTTCCATCAAAAACGGCAGCATAAACTTCCATACGGCGGGCGTCCAGCATAGGCAATAACAGCGTGTTTTCAGGTAAACCTGTCCAAGCATTCGCCATAATCTGTAAGGTATTCATCGTAATCAAGGGAATATCTAAGCCAAAGCATAATCCTTTAGCGGTTGCTAAACCTATTCGTAATCCTGTGTAAGATCCAGGGCCATTTGAAACGGCAATAGCATCAAGTTGTTGCAAGGAAATGCCAGCCATGGAACAGCATGATTCAATTAAACGGGTTAGTTTTTTCCCATGTCCACCATCTTCCTGCGTTTCTTGGCTTGCCAATAATTCGCCTGATCGATGCAGGGCAACCGAACATAAGGGGGTGGAAGTTTCGATACTTAAAATCAAACTCATGGTTTCTCTCGTCTACTTAAAATAGATGCAAATTTAGTCGGTTTGCTAAATAAATCGACAGCAGCCAATATACTTGGATCTTTTCGCGTGGACCAAGTATTTAATCCTTTCTGCAAATAATAGTGCATAATGATTTCTTGTTCAAGCAGGGGGGTGATTTCCTGGGCATGAAGCTTGAGTTCACGCTCTAAATTTGTTTTCCAATGTCCGGATTGGCCTTGAAGTAATTGTTTGAGTTCTGAATATTCAGACTGTTCTCTTGTTGATTCGAGTAATTTTTTTACCTGATTTTCTACCGGAGTTTCATAAGAAAAATGTGCTTTTGTGAGCCAAGCATTGAATTGGCTGAGGATTTCAGTATTTACCGCGAAATTTTCTGCTTGGGGAATTGTACTGTGGGATCCATGATAATCACTAGCAAACCGGAAGAACATTTCTTTACTCAACAAGGCTTGGGCAAAAGTAGATAAGGTTTTTTTATCCGTTGGCTGATCGGGCAAGATACCTCCACCGTCTACGACTTTTCGCCCATTTTTTGTGTAAAAAACGTTAGCCACAGAATCCTGAAATGCTTTTGCTGTCCCATCTGCATTTTTGTTTTTATAGTCCAAGGCTTGAATGCAACGCCCGCTCGGGATATAATACTTGGCCGTGGTAATTTTCATTTTGGTTCGATACGGTAAGTCGCGTGTTACTTGGACGAGGCCTTTGCCAAAACTCTTTTGTCCCATAATCACGGCTCGGTCATAATCTTGCAATACGCCTGCAACAATTTCAGCTGCAGAGGCCGTTCGGTTGTTGATCAGTACAATGATGGGAGTCTCTGTATCTATGGCTTGATTGAGTGCTTGGTAACTTTTGTTCCATTCTTCTACCTTTCCACGCGTCTCTACAATCTTTGAACCTTTTGGAATAAATAAATTGCATACATCGATCGCCTGGGTCAAAAGCCCTCCCGGATTGTTCCTTAAATCCAAGATCAATTTTTGCATACCTTGTTTTTTCAACTCAAGCACGGCTGTTTTTACTTCCTTCGCTGCGGATACATTGAAGTCCTCGAGCAAGATATAGCCCACGCCTGGTCGAATGACGGATGCGTCTACAACGTTTTTAATTTGGACGGTTTCGCGTTTAATCGAGAAGGTTTTGGGGGTGCTTTTCCCCACTTGCAAGACTTCGATATTGACAATGGAGCCGGCGCTTCCTTTCATGAGTACCGCGGGGTCTGTTTCGGGTGTTTCCCCTAATTTCGTCCCATTAATGCTTATTATTTGATCTCCTATACCTAATCCAGCTTTGTTTGCCGGACTATTTTCTTCAATAAAACTGATGCGATGGCTTTGGTTGATATCGGATAGGATAATCCCAATTCCCTGGTATTTCCCCGTGGTCATCTGAAGAAATTCGTCAATCTCACTTTCTGGATAATAGACTGTATATGGATCAAAGCTTTTAAGAAGTGCTTCGATTGACGTTTCAATGGACTTTTTCGGGTCTACTTCATCAACATAATAGGCATTCAATTCCTTGAAGACAGTTGCGTAAATATCGAGGTTTTTAGCAATTTCAAAAAAACGATTCCCCGGATTGGTAAAGGCTAGGAATAAGCCCGAAACGAGGATTAACCCAAGGAAAGATTGCTTAAATGAATTTGGATTTATTCGCATGGCTGAGGCGTGCTGAGTTCTTTTAAAATACCAATGACTCTTTTTTCGATTTTCGCATAGGGTTCAATGACAGAACCAATATAGACAAAACCTAGGTAATCCGGTAATTTCTGGAATTCAGGTCCGATATAGTGGGGTTTATTCAACCGGTATGCCTCCCGAATTCGTCTCTTCAAAAGATTTCGATCTACCGCTTTTTTGAATTTACGCTTGGGAACTGAAATGATAATTTGGGGAGCTTGCAGATTTGCACCGGAATTGGTCTTGTACAAAACTCGAAAAGGATAGACAAAACGTTGCGTAACGCTTGTACTATCCTTTTGGAATAACGAATCGATTACCTTGATTTGAGTTAATCGTTCGGATTTAGGGAAACTGAAATTCATGGCATAATTACTTATAGGATAAGTAAATGGCCTCAATCAGCTTAAACTAAATTATGGCTTATTTACCTCTTTTTTCGTCAGAAACAGACAACTTATGGCGACCTTTCGCGCGACGTGCTGTTAATACACGACGACCGTTTGCAGTAGACATACGCTCACGGAATCCGTGCTTGTTCTTTCTTTTACGTACTGAGGGTTGGAATGTTCTTTTCATTGCTTTATTAATTAAAATCCGATTTAGAATCGAATTGGGTTTGCAAAGGTACGGAAAAATATATTTTTGTCAAGCCTTCACTCAAAAAAAATACTTTTCATTCTTGAAAATAGAGCGAGGTGCTTTGAAAGGGATTTTATTATCTTTGGTTTTTAATCAAATCCATTGAAAGTTTCCATTCTGACCGTAAGTTTTAATGCTGTGGCTACGCTCCAACAAACCATTGAGAGTGTATTGGCCCAGGATTATCCTAATATCGAATATTGGGTAATCGACGGGGATTCAAAGGATGGGACGAAAGAACTGTTGGCGAGCTACGGAAATCGGATTAACTATATATCGGAACCAGATCAGGGCATTTATGATGCCTTCAACAAGGGGCTTGCCCTTGCAACGGGTGATGTGATTGGCGTGATTGGTGCGGATGATTTTTACCCGAGCTCGGATGTCATTCGTTCTGTCGTGGAGGTTTTTGAGCAGCAAGGCGTTGATTCGGTCTATGGCGACTTGCAATTTATTGATCCCGTAAGCTCAAAAGTGGTACGAAAATGGAAGGCGGGAGAATACAAGCGTTCCAACTGGCTGTTGGGTTGGATGCCGCCGCATCCCACATTTTATGTGAAGCGGAGCGTATACGAAGACTTGGGAAGTTTCAAAACACATTATACCTGCGCAGGGGATTATGAATTCATGTTGCGGGCCTTGTACAAACACGGGATTTCCGTGGCCTATCTGCCCAAATTATTGATGACCATGCGGAATGGTGGTACGAGCACGGCATCTTTAAAGCATCGCTGGGTGGCCAACTTAGAGGATCGACAGGCTTGGCGAGAGAATGGTTTGAAGCCATATTTTATTACTGTTTCGCTGAAGCCGTTGCGGAAGATTTTTCAACTTTGGTCATAAAAAAAACCTCTTCGATTGCTCGGAGAGGTTTTTTATTGAAGTGGGACCGAAGGTTAAACCTTGATCTCAACATCAACACCTGATGGTAATTCTAATTTCATCAAAGCGTCAACAGTTTTTGCTGAAGAAGAGAAGATATCAATTAGACGCTTGTACGTACATAATTGAAATTGCTCACGCGCTTTCTTGTTCACGTGTGGTGAACGCAAAACTGTGAATTTCTCAACTTTAGTTGGTAATGGAATTGGACCAGAAACAACAGCTCCTGTTGCTTTAACCGCCTTAACGATTTTTTCAGCTGATTTGTCAACCAATGTATGGTCGAACGACTTCAACTTGATGCGAATTTTTTGATTCATCTTGTTTGGTTCATTAGGTGAATGCAGGATGAAAGAACCATTGACTCCATCATGCATGTAATTTTGGTTTGCAAATCTACGGTATAATTATCTGATAGACAAGGCCTCAATTAAATTTTTGTCGCTCTGTTGCTTGAGCTAATGCCTGTGAGAGCGTGGTTTTATTGGCCTCGTAGGTGCTTGGGCTTAATTTTCTTAAGGCCTCAATCGCTTCATTTCCATATATGATTTCTCCGATGTGATAAGCTTGCATCGCATAGACGAGGTAATAAACTGGGATATTTTCATTCCATTGGAGGGCGGCCAATGCTGCATCGTAGCCTTCCTTTTCTTTTTTTGCTTGATTCAAAAGGGTCAGCGATTTTTGTAATACCTCAATTTGAAAGGGGTATTTGTCCAATGCGACTTGAGCCTGTTTCCAATTTTCAATAGGAGGACTGGCTTTTGGTTCCAATAGACTTTGTTTCCAAAAACCTAAAATTTGCTGGAGTCCCTCTGTTTTTGATGTCGTATCCGCGCTAATCAATAGATTGACCTTTTGAAGCGCCTTTAGGCATTTCCCATGATGAAAATCTTGCCAAGCATCGAGGAGTTTGATTTCAGGGAAAGTAGCTAAAGCAATAGGATCTTTTATCCAATCGGAGGGGATTAAGGCGGCCTGATCCTTGGCCCAAATGTGATAATTGTAGCAAAGTGCCCAAACGCGTAAATCTCCTCCTGGATTTGAATCCAATTCGGGCTTAGGTTCAGTGAATTTGTTCCCTTTCAACATCGAGATGGCAACCTGGTTGGCTTGAACTGCAGGGTCATCTTGATTTTCAAGGGCTTCTTGAAGCTCCTTGGAGGCATATAAATAATTGGCTAGCGCAATTGGATGCGAGGGTTTCATACGCCAAGCTCGTTCATAGTAATGCTTGGCGGAATCCGCTGATTGTAAGCTTTCAAATTGACGAGCTAATTGTGTATTCATCTCCAAAGATTCAGGGAATTTTTGTTGGCCCTGCTGAAGTGCGAATAGCGCTTCAAAGGATTTATTTGCTTGTTGGTATATCGCTGC
>JACCDZ010646134.1_pt1 | contig 18378 bp, 21 predicted proteins | sample 7449551 | NCBI WGS metagenome assembly JACCDZ01 (sample SAMN15323452, study PRJNA562643) | freshwater metagenome | isolation source: river surface water | place: USA:Blue River Watershed | collected 2017-08-18
AAAATACTACTTAGCTGATCTATCTTCATTTTAGGCATTATCTATCTTTTCTTGGTCGAAAATTCGATAAATTAACCTATTTTTGAAGATATGGTCAGCTTTTTTTATTTTCTGTCATGTAGCAAGATAATTTCTAATAATGTCTCATCATGAAACTCATATCCGTCTTTAGTATGCCTTTCAATATCAATTAGATAAGCACTATTGCTTTCAATACGAATAAATAAAATGTATTGTGTAGGTTTTACAGATTGTTGCGTATCTTGCAGAACATTTAGGTGTAAATGACGTATATTCCAATGTGTAAAGATATAATTAATTTTGGTTTGGAGCTTTTCATTTAAATGTCTTTGATATGGCTGGACTGTCACGCCTGTTTTTAGCTTGTTTTTTATTTCATAATACGCATTTTTATGATTTTCAGATAGATTTGATAAGCTTATTACAATTTCAGAGCTCTCAAATACATTATATTTTTGCACTGGTATGAATACGGATAACCAATCCCAAAAAACAAACAAAGCATCCCTAACGTCATTTTGATAGGCTGTGTTATTTTTTCTTCGTTGTTTATAAACAGATTCTTCGGAGAATTTATTTTGAATCATTCGCTGACGCTCATGATTGATCCAACCATCATAGAGATCAGAGAAGTTTACAAATTGCATATAGGTCTCATCGCAATTAAAACCAGCTACTAATTTTTTGCCCTAGGGTTTTAGCACCATTACCAACTGCTTTTCCGGTATTACCGATTGATGAGCCAAGATTGCCTGCAATTTGGCTATTGACGCTATTCCAGTCAATAGTATGACTTTGTCCTTTATAGCCACTTAAGGTTATTGGATAAACTACCTTACCAGTCAAACTGCTTGGATCAGCGACAAAACGAGCATTAATTTTGGCGTTCAGATTTTTAGATTGAAGATTGTAGCTACCACTACCATTGGCAATAAGATCAGGTCCAGCTAGATTTAATCCAGAGAAAGAGATAATATCCAATTTGTAATTCATTGCACTGCTTAAACTACCCAAATTACTTTGCTGATGGTGGTTTTTATTACCATCACTGGAAGCCGACCTAACACTAGCCTTAATTTGGGCAATTGTGTTACTAAGCGTAATAAGTTTAATTGGATTACTCAGAATACCAGAAATTTGGCTTGAAAGCTCATGCAGATTATATCCCTGAAGAGTTAATTGCTTGATATGTAGATTTTGCTGAAAAGCTAACTCTTTTTGATTGCTAATTATCCCCGAGCTTTGTAGATTTGAGATCAATAAGTGATAACCATTAAGTGGTACAAATTCTGATGCTTCAAACTGATCAACTTGGAATTGAGAGTAAGCTTTGAAGGGAGAAAGCGAGGTAGCATTCAACTCCAAATAAGCGGTACTTGATCCAAATTTAAAAATAGTATCGGTTAAATTTAAACTATGTCCTGTTCCTGTAAAATTAGTTTTGAAGTTTGCATTTTGTAAGGGCTGAGCTTTAAAGAGTCTCGTCGGATTTAGCCCAATTCCGCGTAAAAATGGATACAGCGCAAAATTGTGAGTATCAACTTTACCTGAATAATTGAGATCAGCATAATTAAAATCCAATTTGCCAGAAATTTGATCATTTAGCTCATAATCAACCTGATTAATATTGATAATATTACCGTTAGTATAGTAACGCATTGATCCATTTTGTCCACTTTTCAACATAAGATTAATTGGACTTAGAATGAAATGCTGGTCTTGACTTAGGTCTTGGTATTCAATGCTGGCATTTTTTAATTTTATACTACTTAATTGCATAATCATGGATGTGTTATGAGCAGTTGGTGGAATAGCAAAATCCCAATTGTTATTGATACCATCAGTAATTAAGCTTAGTTTGGGATTATGTAATATTATTTTATCAATATGAATCTGACCATGAAGGATCGGTTTGAGCTGTAAAATAACTTCACAAGTGCTAGCACTAGCAAGTGGGGTTGTTAGGATTTGGTTATTATTACTCAAGCTAACGTTATGGGCGGTCAAGGCGAGAGAAGGCCATAAATCCCAATTAATTGAACCTATTGTCAACTTGGCGCCAATTTCTTGAGCTACTAACTGTGAAATTAAAGGTTTATAACGTTCTGGGCTGATTAGCTGGGTGAGCGCAAAGAGACTAAGTGATATTATAACAATTAAACTAATTAGTAAGTAGCGAAAATATTTTAGTAATTTACGATTAAGCATAAGTATTAATTGGCTAAATTTTGAATTAGTTGATTATAGCATGAAACGATATTTTTGAAAGTTGTAATTTGGCTTAGAAAAGAATGTGGTCGGGGCGGTGGGATTCGAACTCACGACCCCTTGATCCCAAATCAAGTGCGCTAACCAGACTGCGCTACGCCCCGACAATTTGAATAATCACTTTTATTGAATGGGGTGGATAATGGGACTCGAACCCACGACAACCGGAATCACAATCCGGGGCTCTACCAACTGAGCTATATCCACCATTGAATAATGATAATGGTGCGCCCGACAGGACTCGAACCTGTAACCCCCGCCTTAGAAGGGCGGTGCTCTATCCGGTTGAGCTACGAGCGCAAAACCACACCATAAAGTGATTTTGTGATGAAACGAAAAAGTTTAAACTGGTCGGGGCGGTGGGATTCGAACTCACGACCCCTTGATCCCAAATCAAGTGCGCTAACCAGACTGCGCTACGCCCCGTTTTTCCTGTCAAACTTTGACTTTCAAGAGCGATATTATATGCCTAGCAAGGCTTTACTGTCAACTTTTTTTGTAAATATTCTTGAGTTTGCATCTCCTCAAGGCGACTTATGGTACGCTCAAATTCATTGGCAAAATCACCTTGCGCATAAATATTATGAATTGGAACAGTGCTAGATAGTGCTAATTTACTACTGCTATCGTAGAGAATATCAATCAACCAGGTAAATCTGCGTGCCACATCTTTTTTTTCTGCTGTGAGTAAAAATACGTCACTAATGATGAACCAGTTGAATTGTTTAACTAGCTCAAGATAATCAAGTTGGCTACGCATATTGCCACAAATTACCGAGAAATCGAACCAAATAATATCACTGCCTGATTTAATCGTTGGGATTTCACGAGTACAGATTTCAATCACTGAGTTCTGTTGCTGATGATTATCGAGATTAATTGCTGTGAAAATTTTATCCAGTGCAGTGTGGGAGTCCGCTTGCTGGACTACGAATAGCTGATTAATTGAGGTATTAATTAAGCGATAATCCTGATCGCTATTTAAACTCACTACATTCAACCGATCTTTTAAGACTTCAATTGCTGGCAAAAATCGCTCACGCATTAAACCATTTGGCCATAATCCATCAGGATGGTAATTTGAGGAGGTTACAATATAAATTTTATTGGCAAATAGACTCTCTAACAAGCGTTTCATTATCATGGCAGTGGCGATGTCGCTAACATGCATTTCATCGAGATAAATAATGTCAAACTGTTCTTTTAATTCTTTGGCGATAACCGCTAACGGGTCATCAACGTTAACCATTTTAGCTAGTTTTTCGTGAGTTTCGTGCATAAACTCGTGGAAATGTAAGCGTGTTTTACGCTTGACATCTGTATATTGGTACATCGCATTCATAATCATTGATTTACCGCGCCCTACATCCCCATAGATATAATATCCTAATTTGTGGTCTTTGCGCCATAGCCGCGTGATAAAATTGAGGCTCGCAAAATTGCTTAAAAACTGATTGAGTTCTTCCACTAGGCGTTGTTGTGCTGGATCAAAGCGCAGTTTAGCGCTTGTGGTTTGTTCTTGGTACCAAGTAAGTAAATTTTGCATTTATTACACTCATTTATTAGATTAAGTACGTAATTGTATACTAAAATAGATTTGGATACACGGGTGTGGAAATACTGCCAAGCTTTGTCCATTCTATTCACTTAAGTGAAGGACAATACAATGCTTTTAGGGCGGATGAGTATGTTTTGGTATAAAATATTAAGAGATGAAAGAAAAGGTAATATATGACATTAAATTTGAGAGACCCGCGGGAGTATAGTGATGTTTATCCTGATGCAAATATATTAATAAACCAAGCTACTCATGATTTAGCGGCAAATGACAATAATAGTTTGATGTGCGCGTTAATTGAAGATTTACTTAAGCAAAAACAAGACCAGCTACTAAGCGTTGCTTATAATTTAGCACCGACACAGGCAATTGCAGATTATGTTTGGAGTTCATTGCAACAAGTTATAAATTCTTTAGGTCGTCAAGACAAGTACTGTCAGCTATTTGTTTTACCTGTGGTTGTTGTTGTGGGTAGCTCTACTCAGGTAACGTTGGACAATAAGATTGATCAGATTGCTTTGGCAAATTTATTTTTTGACAAGAAAATATTCAATAATAAGCAAACCAATAAAATAAGTGCTAATCTAGTTGATTTAGAGGCAATTGTTAAAATAAAACCTTCACAATTGCTTGAATACACAAATGAGGTTAGTCGTTTTGAGCTTGAAAGTTTGCAACATAAACCGATTCTTAATATTGGTGAAGGTGTGCATTTGCGCTTTTTGCTTGGAATGGCATTACATAGCAATAATCAAGAATCTGGTTATATTGCTGCTAATTTTAATCAACTCGGATTAGAGTTATTGCAACTTTTAACCACAACGCTTAAACATGACGCTGCAACTGTGTTTCCACTACCTTTTCCACCGTGTGCATTGAGCGAAGCTGCGGTTATTGGTGAACACCATCGTAAAGAAATTAGTATCGCACTTGGTTTAAGCAATCAAGTTAAGAAAATGCGCTTAGCAGGTAATGAACCACATATAAAATTATCTAGTCAGAAAAATAATATTCAAATTGAAGTTTGGGGTAGCAGGGATAAGACTCAAGCTGCAGAAATAATGATTTGGTCATTACAGCGCAGCGATAATTTTGAGCAAGTATGTCAAATACTTGATGATTTATTTAATGATATGCAATTAATGGTTAGTTATTATGAGGATCACCATGCCCATTGATTTAGTTAAACAAATTGACTCATTATTGCCACAGACGCAGTGTACACGTTGTGGTTATCCTTCTTGTAAAAAATATGCTGAAGCTCTAGCAGATAATCAAGCTGAAATTAATCAATGCCCACCTGGTGGCAATGAAGGGATTATTGCATTATCTCAATTACTTTCCCGCCCGGTGCTGCCATTAAATCCTGCTAACGGCACGATCAAACCTCGTCAGTTAGTGGTCATTGATGAAGATGTCTGTATTGGCTGTACTTTGTGTATTAAAGCCTGCCCAGTTGATGCAATTATTGGTGCTAATAAAATGCTGCATACGGTAATTGCCGGCGAGTGTACTGGCTGTGATTTATGTATTCCTGCTTGTCCGGTTGACTGTATTCATTTTTATGATGATCCTATCCCAGAGTGGAGTGTGGAGCGACGAGATTTGGCAAAATCCCGCTTTGATGCACATCAAAATCGCCGTGAGCAAGAACAGCAAGCTCGAGAAGAGAGGATGGCACAACAAGCTCAATTATTGAAAAACCTGCATCGAAGTAAAGAAAACAATGATAATCAACAAAATTTGACAGAATCGAATAAGACTGATTTTATTGCTGATATTATGGCTCGCGCACAACAAAAGAAATAGTATTTTCGAGAGCTATTAAAAGTAGTATAATTTTTTAAATTAGCGAGTTAGTAATCTTCCCTTACACGAGGTTTTAAGTAATATACTTGGGCAATTTATGAATTTATCAGTTGATTTATTTACGCAAAACCATAAGCCAGTCATAAATTGCGCATCATTGTCACGATCACACATTACCATAATTGATTTAATTGGTATTTGTGGATTCAAATTATGAATTTGTTGTTGTACTGATTCAGCAGAGAGTTTAAAACTAAACGTTGCTAGATTAATTTCTTTGTACAGCGCAATGCTTTTGCTAAAGTAGTGATTAACTTGTTGGTAATATTCTTGTTCACTAGCGCTTTCTAGTCCAGCATAATAATAGTTGGAACAAGTGCCGTGCTTGCTCCATTCATGATTTAAAAAGCTGGCAGAATTACTGAGATAGCTATCAAATGGATTGCTAAAAGATAGTTTAGCTGTATTTAGTGGTGGTACTGCTGAACAATCAGCAGGGTAGGTGCCATTGCTATTTTCTGGCCATAGTCCGTGATACATTAGTGGTTGGCTGACTTGTTGCTGGCAAGCATGGGTGTCATCTAGCTCGGCACCGCTTTTACCTGTTCCAACTGCACACCAACCAGGAATCCACTGTGTAGACAAGATATAAAAATCAAATTTGTTCTTGGTGTATGCACTGGAGTGTTTATTGTCTGCACTAGCAAGAGTATTCCAAAAAACAACTCCACCCACTAAACCTAAGCAAATTAATTTTTTCACGTCTAACACCTTATTCTATTGCAGTTCTTAATTAAGGAGTAAATTTACATAATTTTCAACACCTTGTTCAAGGGTTAAAAATGCTGTTTTGTAGCCACCTTCTTTAATTAGTCTGGTATTATTTGATTGAGTAAAACATTGATACTTACCTGCTAAATCACCCGGAAATGGGGTGTATTCCAAAATGCCTTGTGTAACTGCAGTTGCCAAGTCAATTGGATTATTGCCCTCAGCTTTGCGACAGGCATTAATAGTTGCAAGCGCCAGATCATTAAAACTACGTGCAACCCCAGTCCCACAGTTAAAAATTCCAGATAATTCGTCAGGTTTTTGGGTGTGATTATCAAAGAAATGCATGTTAACACGTACCACATCTTCAATAGAAATGAAATCACGAGTTTGTCCGCCATTTTCATAGCCCTGACAACCTTCAAATAATTTCACACCGCCATGCTCTTGGTATTGGCGGAAATTATGTAGTACTACAGATGCCATACGCCCTTTATGAAACTCGCGATGACCGTAAACGTTAAAATATTTTAAGCCAACAACTGGCGCACGTAAGCCACCACTAAAGTAACGGCGCACAGTTTGGTCAAAAAGCATTTTTGAATAACCATAGGCATTCAGTGGAACTTCATTTTCACGATCTTCAACAAATACTTTACCCGCTCCATAGGTTGCAGCTGAAGATGCGTAAATAAAAGGAACTTCATTTTTTTGTGCATATTCGAGCAGCAAACATGAGTATTCATAATTGTTTTTCATGATATAGCGACCATTGGCTTCAACCGTAGCTGAGCATGCGCCTTGATGGAATATATAATCTAGTTGATTATCATATTCACCATCTACGATAGCCTGAATAAAATCTTCTTTATCAACAAAATCCAGAATATCAACGTCTGCTAAATTACGGCATTTATCACCATTGGTTAAATTATCCACTGCAATGATATCAAAATGTCCACGACGGTTTAATTCTTTTATAATATTTGAACCAATAAATCCGGCAGCTCCAGTAACAGCGATTAACATAGTTTAGACCTCTTGCTCTTTTATGTGTTGAGTTAAATGTTTAATTAATTCTTCTTTTTTGACAGTTGCAGTTCCTAATTTGGCAACGACTATTCCTGCAGCAAAATTTGCAACTTCAACCGCTTCACGAATGCTGGCATTGTTGGCAAGCATTAGCCCTAAAGTGCCGATAACAGTGTCACCTGCGCCTGAAACGTCAAAGACTTCCTGGGCAAAAGTAGGGTAATTATACGCCTCATCTGCAAAAAGTGTCATACCTTCTTCACTTCTGGTAACTAGCAGGTAATCCAAATTTAATTGTTGTTTTAGTTCCGTAGCTTTATTCAGTAATTCTTGTTCACTGCTCCAACTGCCAGTAGCGTCGCGCATTTCGCTACGATTTGGGGTAATCATAGTGGCATTTTGATATTTGCTATAGTCAGAACCTTTGGGATCAACTAGGACAATTTTATTATGTGCTTTAGCAATTTCAATCATTTTGCTGGTATGGCTTAGTCCACCTTTACCGTAGTCAGATAAAATTACTACTTGATATTGATCTATGATCTCTGCAAAGTTATCTAATACTTCAGCTAAGATTTCATGCGAGGGCTTTTCTTCAAAATCAATCCTAATTAATTGCTGATTTTTAGCAATTACGCGTAATTTGACAATTGTGCTAATGGTTGAATCTTTTTTGAATACGGTATTGACTTGTTCAGTAAGTAGAAGATTTTCTAGTACTAACGCTGGTTCATCTTCACCAACTACTGATAGTAATGTAACATTGCCACCAAGGCTGGCTATATTGCGTGCAACATTTGCCGCACCACCCGGACGATCTTCGATTTTACTAATTTTGGCAATTGGAACTGGAGCTTCAGGGGAAATTCGATCTACGTTGCCAAACCAGTAACGATCAAGCATAACATCACCGACTACCAAAACTTTATTTTGGGCTAAATTTTGTTGTAGAAATTTAATATGTTGTTGGGTAAACACTTTTTATAATATCCTAAAAACGTGGGCAGCGTTATTATAGCATGCAGTGTGCTATAATCCTAGCACCAACTTAGAATAAAGGGAAGCAAATTGTGTTAATTAGCGAAAAAACAATGACGGATAGGCTAAATATAAATCATGGTACTCGTAAAACTTTTGTATTTGATCTAGATGGAACAATTGTTTATGATGGTAAACCGTTAGAGGATAAATTTGAAAAGATTTTACTGGAAATTAAGTCAGCGGGACATAATATAGTCTTTGCAACCGGGCGTTCCTGGCGCGATTTTGTGCCAGTAGTACCGCTATGGTGCAGTGAGCAAGATAGTGTAGTTTTTGGTGGTGGTTTGGTTATTGCGAGTGGTGAAATAAAAACCCAGCATTTTCTGGATAACTCTGTTTTGTCTGAGATGGTGAAATTCTTGGAAGATAATCATGCGCACTATTTAGTTGATGGTCACTCTAACTACTATCATCCATCGAAAGAACATTGGCTTTATCAAGATATTATCAAAATCAGCGGGCAAACGCGTAGTTTGCACGTAGATCATGTTTTGGCAGATGGAGCATATAAAATACTGGTATTGGATGATCAGTATTTAGAGTATTTTAATCAATTTATTGCAGATCGTAGCTTAATCATAAAATACCACTTTTATGACAAGTGTTTTGATGTTATGCCTGCACACGTTAATAAATTTGCTGGTTTGAGCGAGCTAACTCTACCAGAAAAAAGCGATATTTTTATTTTTGGTAATGATCATAATGATCTTGAACTAATGCAAGAATTACCGAATAGCATTATGTTCGGTCATCATCAGGAATTACAAAAATATGCTAAGATAAAGATTGATTACGATGATGATTTATTTGAAAACTTTGTGACAGTGATTAACACAATCCTTGGAAAGTGATAAAATAACTCCTAATGACTATTTATATTGAAAGAAAACTATGTTAGATACTAATTTATTACGTAATGATTTGGATGCCGTAACGGCTAAATTAGCAGTGAAAAACTTCGCGTTTGACAAAGAATTGTTTTTTTCACTGGAAGACAGACGTAAGAAATTACAGATGAATATGGAAGAGCTACAAGCAAAACGTAATTCCAGTTCAAAACAAATTGGAGTTTTAAAATCCAAAGGTGAGGATATTGCTGCGATTATGGCTGAAGTTGCTGGTCTTGGCGAGCAATTAAAACAAGTTGAAACTGAATTCAATGAAGTTGCTTTGCAATTAAATAATTATCTGGCAACTGTACCAAATATTCCGGATAGCTCTGTTCCTGCTGGGCGTGATGAAAGTGCCAATGTTGAGGTGCGTAGAGTTGGTGTGCCACGCGATTTTGATTTTCAGGTAAAGGATCATGTTGATTTGGGTTTAGCGTTAGATCGCGGAATTGATTTTGAAGCTGGTGCAAAAGTTGCAGGTAGTCGTTTTGCGTTTTTAAAAGGTAAAATTGCCAAACTTCATCGTGCACTAGCTCAGTTTATGCTAAATACCCATACCGAAGAACATGGTTATACTGAGGTTTATTCACCATATATGGCAAATGCTAAATCTTTGTATGGTACTGGGCAATTACCTAAGTTTGAAGAAGATTTATTTAAGACCAAGCGCGATCAGGATGACATGTATCTGATTCCAACGTCTGAAGTATCAGTGACCAACTTGGCTGCCGATGAGCTTTTTAGAGAAGATGAGTTACCATTTAAATATGCTTGTCATTCACCATGCTTTAGAAGTGAAGCTGGTAGTTATGGGCGTGATACTAAGGGTTTAATTCGCATGCATCAATTTGATAAAGTTGAGATGGTAAATATTACTCATCCGGATAAATCATTTGAAGCATTAGAAACAATGGTGCAGTGTGCCGAAAATATTCTTAAAGCTCTGAAATTACCATATCGTGTGATCACTTTGTGTGGTGGTGATATTAGTTTTGGTGCGGCAAAAACTTATGATTTAGAAGTATGGGTGCCATCACAAAATACTTATCGTGAAATATCATCTTGCTCAAACATGACTGATTTTCAAGCTCGCAGAATGCAAGCGCGCTTTAAAGATGCTAATGGTAAAAATCGTTTAGTACATACGCTGAATGGTTCAGGTTTGGCGGTTGGCCGTGCTTTGGTAGCTGTGCTTGAAAATTATCAAAATGCAGATGGTTCAATCACTGTGCCAGAGGTTTTACGTTCATATATGGGATGTGATGTTATTAGCGCGTGAATTGATAAAAGTGCTTACGCGGCAAAAGATGTAGTTATTTCAACTTAAATTTAAGAAATGGATAGTAATGAAGAAAATAATCCTGTTAGGTAGTTTGTGTATTAGTACAGCTGTATTTGCTGCAGCAAATACTAGTGAGAGTGTTAACCAGTGCATGCAGTATAAACAACAAATGATGAAAAATCATCAAGCAATTGATGCTGCGTATCATAAAAATGATGCCTGCACCATGGGTAAATTAATGATCCAGAATCGCCAGATGTTTGAAAGCCATCCTGAGTGTTTCCCGCGCATGGCTAAAATGAAGGGAACGCCTACAGCACAACAGTCAGCACCAGCTAAATAATTAAGCTTAGCAGCTGATTTACTTGGACACCATAAAATTCCTCGCTCTAGGGCGGGGATGTTTTGCTAAGAGTGTGATATGAAGAAAAGTATTTTATTATTTGTGTTTATTCTGCTCGTACTTGGTGGTGGCTATTTTTATTTTAACCACAATAAAGCTAATACTGAGTCGCATGAATACAGCGAAGCTATTAGCCGATCAGAATCAGCTAATTTACATCTTGAGAGTTCTGCACCTGTAGTAAGTTTATCAGATATGTTAGCGTCTGGAATTAAAACTTTGCGAGGTGTTTTGCAGAGTCAAAAGATTGCCGAGAGTGCAAGTATTGAAAATTATACATTGATTTTAGATGGTAAGCCTTTAAAAGTAAAATCAGTTTCTGAAATTGAATTAAGCAAAGCTTTTCTAATTGATGGTAATCAGGTTTTATTGGTGGCTTTTGATCAAGGTGGTAATCAATGTAGCCGTCAATATCAAGTAGTTACGATTAGTGAAAGTGCAACTAAGGTTAGCAAAGTTTTTGGTAGTTGTTTACCATTAAGTTCTGCAATTGAAGGTGGTTCGCAGATTACGTTTAGTATGCCACAGAATAATCCATACTTAGGTGATGATGTGTTGGTGAACTATGTCTATAAAAACGGTGAAATTCATCAAGAAACTAAGCCACAAGAATTGAAGCAGAAATACGCGAAACTCACCGCCAGCAGGATTTTGCAAATTGCTGCTGATGATGGTTGCTATGTTGATGGTGTGATGTTAGATGATAATTCATGCGGTGGTGGGCGTAAGTATTGTGTTATGTTTAAAAATTTGCCTAAATCTAAAAAAACCGCAGATTATAACTTTTTAAAATCATTTTGTAATTAGACTCATAGTGAGAAATATCATGGCATTAACCGAAGAAATTATCTATAGCTTTCCAACTTTTGCATTAAAGGTTGACTTGGATGCAACTAATATCTATCATGCTGAATTTTTGCCACCAGCTACAGATGCCGTTTCTCAATCAATCAGTCGCTCGCCTCTGGCAACTGAAGTTATCCGACAGCTTGATGAGTATTGTGATAATCCCAAGTTTAAGTTTGACTTACCGTTTAGCTATAACGGTACGCCGCACCAACTTAAAGTCTGGCAGATAATGCAACAGATTGAGGCTGGCAGTAGTTTAACTTATGGTGAGGTTGCAAAAAAACTATTCTCAGCACCACGTGCGGTAGGTGGTGCTTGTGGTGCAAATCCCTTGCCCGTGTTTATTCCTTGTCATCGAATAATTGCTGCCAATTCTAAATTAGGTGGTTTTAACTCAGGAAATATTTTTTTTAATTTGGGGATTAAAAAGTGGCTGCTTAATCATGAAGGTATCGCCTTGTAGCATATTTGTTATGCTCAAATACTCTCAGTCATAATCACGGTCACTTAGGGTCTATAATAAAAGTGCCCAAAGTATAACTATTTTTTCATCATACTTAGATTAACGTAAAAATAGAACTTGATTTTTATGAATTAATCCCTATATCTGCTTTTAGTATTAAGTTTTATTAAGGTTTTATATATATGTCAAAACGTGATTATTATGAGGTTTTAGGCGTCGCTAAAGGCGCATCTGATGATGAAATTAAAAAAGCTTATCGTAAACTAGCAATGAAGTTTCATCCTGATCGGGTTTCGACATTACCTGATGCAGAGAAAAAAAAGGCTGAAGATAAATTTAAAGAGTTACAGGAAGCTTATGCCGTATTGTCTGATGCTGAGAAAAAGCAGATGTATGATCAATTTGGTCATGCTGGTGTGGGTGGTAATTCTGCAAGTGGTGGCTTTGGTGGCGGTGGCGCAGCTGGGTTTGAAGATATTTTTGATGTATTTGGTGAAATGTTTGGTGGCGGTAGACGAGGTGGTTCTGGGCGGCATAACTCGGCTATGCGTGGTAATGATTTAGAGTACAATATTCAGATTAGCCTGGAAGAATCAGCATTTGGTTGTGAAAAGGAAATTAAATTTCCGCGTACAGAAAAGTGTACAACTTGTGATGGTAAAGGTTCCAAAAATCCTGAAGATGTTCATACTTGTAACACCTGTAAAGGTGCTGGACAAGTGCGTTTTGCACAAGGTTTTTTCTCGGTTCAGCAACCATGTCCAGAATGTCATGGGCGTGGTAAAACAATTAAGAATCCATGTGGTAGTTGTCGTGGTAGTGGTCTGGTTAAAGAAAACCGCCAAGTTAAGGTTACTATTCCAGCGGGAATTGATAATGGAAGCACTTTGCGCTTGACTGGTGAAGGTGAGGCTGGACTTAACGGTGGACCAAATGGTGACTTGTATGTCCATGTAGCAGTAAAACAACATAAGGTATTTACTCGCCAAGGCAAAGATTTGCATTGTGAAGTGCCAATTAGTTTTGTAACTGCCGCTCTTGGTGGAGAGGTTGATGTACCGACTATTGACAGTAAAACAGTTAAACTAAAAATTCCTGAAGGTACACAAACTAATCAGGTGTTACGTATTCGTGAAAAAGGTGTTAAATCCTTGCGTGGTGTGACTTCGGGGGATTTATACTGTCATATTTATGTTGAAACTCCAGTAAAGCTAACTGAATCGCAGAAAGATTTAATTCGTCAATTTGGTGAAGCGAGTGGCGGGCAAAATTCCGCGCATCATCCTAAAACTAAATCATTCTTTGATAAAATGAAGGATTTCTTTGCTGGTGAATAATGCTTGATAAGTATTATTGGTTATTCAACTAAGTAGCAAACTATGTTAAAATCCTACAAATTATTTGTAGGATTTTTTTATTATGAAAACAAGCAGAACAGCTAATAGCCTTAACTTTATTGCACTTTATTTTCTCTTTTTTGGATGGGGATTTGTGACCTGTCTAAATGACTTATTGACGCCAATTTTTAAGGGATTATTCTCAATTTCCCACTTTCAGGCTAACTTAGTTGCATTTGCTTTCTTTACTGCTTATTTTATTGGTTCTCTAATTTATGTCTTGGCCGCAAAATTTGGAGTTAACTATTTTGAGCGTTTGGGGTATAAAGGGCTTATTCTACTAGGGTTGGCATTGTCGACCGTTGGCTGCTTGATTTTTATTCCAGCTGCTGCGTATAAAAGTTATGGGCTGTTTTTGTGTGGTTTATTTACCATCGGGTTTGGTTTTACGTTTCTACAAATTTCGGCCAATCCTTTGGTCTTAATTACAGGTAATCCTGAAACTGGAGCGAGTCGCCTTAATCTTGCAGCGGGATTTAACTCATTGGCAACTGCAATCGCACCTTTAATTGGTGTTTATGTATTTTACGAACTTTTACAAGTCAAAGAAAATTCTGGTAATTTAAAATATCCATACATTATTTTGGCTGGATTTTTTATGCTTTTAGCCTTCATTATCTGGAAATTCCTGCATACCAAAGAAGAGTACTCTGCATCACATGAAACTGGTGGTAAGCTATTTGCATTAAATCATCTTAACTTGGTATTTGCTATGGGCGCTATATTTTTCTATGTTGGCTCCGAAGTAACTATTGGAACTAATTTAGTAGCATTTTTAAAAGATCCACATACAATCGGATTAGAGGAATCATCTGCGGGTAAATTATTAGCTTTTTACTGGGGCGGTGCAATGATTGGTCGTTTTCTTGGTTCAATTGCTCTTGGTAAACTAAATGTTTCGAGTAAATTTTTATTAATGATTTTAACCAGTGCTGCATTAACGCTTTTCATGGTTTATTCAGTAGGCAATGTAGAGTCAGAATTAAGTTATTATGTAATTTTCCAAGCTTTGGCAATTTTACTTTTGCTCTCTTGCAAATCCAGTCCACGTTTAAACTTAGTTATGTTTTCCGTTGTAAATATTGCTAATTTGATTGCTGCGATTTTACTACATAATACAATGTTTGCTGCATGGGCTATTTTATCAATTGGGATTTTTAATTCTGTAATGTGGCCAAATATTTTTGATCTGGGCTTGGCAAATTTAGGTAAGTTTAAAGAACAGGGCGCATCATTATTGGTGATGATGATTCTAGGTGGTGCTTTACTACCATTGATTCAAGGACGTATCGCTGATGTGGTTAATGTGGTTGATTCGTATTGGGTGCCAGTAGTTGGATATGCGTATATTTTGTGTTATGCTTTATTTTATTCAAAACGTCAAGTTAAGTGGATTAAGTAAATTAGAATATTTTATTTAAAGGTACGTTAAAATGATTGTTACTACAACTAATGATGTGGCTGGGAGGGAAATTGTACAAGTGCTTGGGGTAGTGCACGGCATAATTGTACGCACTCCGACCATAGCTCAGGGATTTTTAGGGAATATTAAGAATATTTTTGGCGGGCATAACCAAGCTTTTACTGATATGTGTGAGCAAACACGCAATGCCGCGTATCAAAATATGATTCAGCAAGCTCAAATGCTTGGTGCTAATGCGATCGTTGCTATGCGCTATGACTCAGACAGTGTCGGTGGTGATCAAACACGCGCTAACGAAGTTTTTTGCTATGGTACTGCAGTAATTCTTCGTTAGCGATTAACAAATGTTTTTAAGCGAGGGTAGCTAGTAAGTTGCTGGTTACCTGATCAACACTCTTGGTACCATCAATCTTGATAAATTTAACATTTTTATCTGATGAATAATATGTACTTAGTACTGCAGTTTGAGCATGATATACCTCAAGGCGTTTTTTTATTGTTTCTTCCTTGTCATCATCCCTTTGAATCAACTCTTCGCCACTCACATCATCTTTGCCACTAATTTTAGGTGGGTTAAATTCAACATGATAAGTTCTACCACTTGGCAGATGAACTCTACGACCTGAAAGTCTGGAAATAATTGCTTCGTCTGGGACGTTTATTTCAATTACATAATCAATAGTTACTCCAGCAGATTTTAGTGCATCAGCCTGAGCGCTAGTGCGTGGGAATCCATCAAATAGGTAGCCATTCTTACAGTCAGCTTGCAAAATACGCTCTTTGACCAAACCAATTACTATTTCATCAGAAACCAATTGCCCTTTGTCCATAATCTCTTTTGCTTTTAGACCGAGTTCTGTACCAGCCTTTATTGCATTTCGCAACATGTCACCAGTAGATATTTGGGGGATATTAAATTTTTCAGTAATGAATTTTGCTTGAGTTCCTTTGCCTGCACCGGGTGCTCCAAGAAGAATAATACTAATCATAATCGTTGTCCTTATTGACTTTTAAAGTATAGTACCAGATTATACCAGAGTAAATTTAGTTTAATTTACTAACTTTAATCTCAGATAATGATATTTTTTATTGCTGACAATATCCATCATAACTATTAGATAATTTGATAAAATATTAGCTCTGCAGTAGTCTCACATTTTTTAGGGAAAAAATAATGAAAAGTAAGTTAATTTTATCAGCACTGCTTTCTTCTGTTTTGTTGGGTACAGCATTTGCTGATTGTACATTTACATTTGTAAATAAGTCATCTTCTCCTGTCACTGTGCAAGGGTATTTCCTTGAAGCTGGTGATGCTATTTCTGATGAAGCTTGGGTAACAGTTGATCCTACACGTCAGATTAGTCAAGTACGAAGCGGTAAAAAATGTAATGCTATTTACAAACATACAGGGCAAGTTGCTACCCGTGTTGATTTGAAAGATAGCTCAGGTTACTGGATAGGTAATAAAGGGTTCTTGTTTGCTGCAGATCGCTCTTATTCACATTATTCTGGGGATCGTGCCAAATCAGATAGCGGTAAAGATATCACTTTATCAAATGGTATTAAAATTAATGCCAAAGAGTTTAAAGTTTATATTTGTGATGGTAGCATAGATAGTGATGACTGTCATTAAAAATTAGTTGGAATTATCGTAAATAGGATTGAGCCTATAGTTGCTCAATCCTATTTTTTTGTACACTCAATCAAGTGGGTTATGCTAAGTCGTTGTGGGATTTTGCGTACTAGTTTAGAGCTGGGTTTGAGTATTTTAAATACCTCTTAGCAGAGTATGATAAAATCACGCCCTATTTAGCAAATTAATAATAAGGCAAATCATGCACAAACCCAAGTTATCTCCACGCCGTATCTCGCGTTCTTTAGCTGTACAAGGGATTTATTTTTTTCAAACTAATCCTAAATCAGTTAGTGAAATTGAGGATTTTCTCCAAAGTACAAACGAAGAGATTTATGCCCGTGCAAATTATGATTTACTCCACTACTTACTGGATATGTCGACTAATAATTTTGAACAAAGTCTAGCGCTTTATACTGAATATTCAGATCGTCCAGTGAATGAAATTCAAGTTACAGAGAAAGCTATTTTGGTAATTGCGTCGGTAGAATTAAAACATAATTTAGAAGTGCCAGCGCCAGTGATTATAAATGAAGCAATTGAACTTGCCAAGATCTACGGTGGTGAAGATTCATTTAAGTTTATCAACGGACTTGTTGATAAACTAGCTATGAATTTACGTCAGTCTGAAATGGAGCACGCAAGAAATAATCGTCGCAAACCCGCGAACCATAGTTAGTTCAACTATTGATCATTAAGTATTTTTGGGCATTTTTAAGTTTGGCTTATTCAAATCCAATAAATTTTGCCTAAAAATAAATACCCCCATAAGTAATTCGACGATAGTTAGAGTAGCATAGAAAATAATAAATGCACATAAGGCGGCATTCAGAGAGATCTGTGCATAATATATCATAGATAGTACATATGCAGTAAATACAAATGTGGAGATATTTGTATAAGTCTTCATTGCTTGTCTAGATGTAAAGATCATGATCGAAAATAGCGCATCAAGTATTGATTTCACTGCCCCTATGCTAACTAAAATGCATATTTCAGTTTTAAATGAGCTGACACCTAAATAATGCGTAATGTAGTCAATAAAATATAATACAGAAAATAATAATGTAATTGTAATGAATGCTGCAGCAGCTATAGTTAATTTAATGAAGTTGTGAAAAGATTCATTATGCACGATTGATTTAGCTAAAGAATCGCGTATCACTTGGTGAAAAATTGTTCCTAATAGCTGGAATACACGCACTATCACAAAAATATATCCACACACTGCAGGCTCAACCTCACTATTTCCAAATGCCTCGACCAATATTATAAAAGTTAAAATTAAATCATATTGTAATGAAAATAGTGCATAGTAGAAAATTTCGCTACGCCAGCGTTTATCTATAGTTAACCTATAATCATTTGAGCATAATGTGTTAAACTATACAACCTCTAATTTTAGTTGAGAATAAAATGCGCGGATATTCACAAGATCTTAGAAATACAGCAATGGATTTGTATGCAACAGGTAATTACAATAAAAAAGAGTTAGCCGAATTACTTTCTTTGGGCTATGCCACAATTCGTAGGTGGTG
>JACCDZ012090604.1_pt1 | contig 18371 bp, 17 predicted proteins | sample 7449551 | NCBI WGS metagenome assembly JACCDZ01 (sample SAMN15323452, study PRJNA562643) | freshwater metagenome | isolation source: river surface water | place: USA:Blue River Watershed | collected 2017-08-18
AAAAGTGAAAGTGAAAAAGCTTTCAAAACTTCGAAAACTATGACAATAGAAGAAATGAAAAAAAGAGAACAATAAAAAATAAAGGAAAAATAAAATGACAACAACATATATTACTATTGAAGATTTAGAATTAAATTATACACAAAAAGATTTCCCTCAAAAACCAGATGGAAGTGTAGACATAAATTTAATAAATTCAGCAATAGAAAGAGCTTCAACTTTAATAGATAGCAAATTAAAGACGGCTGGAGTTAAGTTTCCAATATCTGCGTCATCAATAATTAAATTAAAGACTACAGCAATGTCAATCACTAGATATTATTACAGTCAAAGAAATGGAGAGATGACTGAGTGGATTCAAAAAGAATACAAAGATCAACTTGACTTCTTAGATCAAATAATTGTTGGTAATTTTAAATTAGATGACGAAGCAACACAAGCTGGCTTTTATAATATTTATTTCGAAATTAATTAAAGGAATTTAAAATGGCATCTTTATATATAGATTTCAATAGAAAAGATTTAGAATTTTTTAAAAAATTAGATAAAGAACTTTTAAAAAGAAGACAGATGATTTTTGATCGTGTCGGTATTTATATGCTTACAAGAACAAGAGAAAACTTTAATAATTCTGTTGATGTATATTTAAAAAAATTTGAACCAATTAAACCAAGAAAAAATGGAACTAAAAAACCTCTTGTCAAAACTGGAGCATTACAAAATTCTTTCGTAATAGATGAATATAGAGAGGGTATAGTTATTAAATCAGTTTTAAACTATGCATCTTATCATAATGAAGGAACTGATAAAATTAAAAAGCGTCAGTTTTTACCTAATAGCAAAAATATACCAAAAAATTATGAAAAAGATATAATTCAAATAATAGAAAATGCTTTAATATTTGAAAGTTGAATGCTTTATATTATATAATAAAATAAAAAGGTTGATTATGTATTTTGTTGAAGAAAATATTAATGATATATTAGATAATTTAAAAACTGAATTAGATGAAATTGAAAACATTAGTGAAGTAATTTTTTATGATGGTGAATTTATTAATGATAGTTTTAAAGTTAATTTAACATCAGATAAAGCAACGATTTTTTTAGATTTAGTTGAAATTGAAACTTTTGAAAGTGAAGTGCAACATGGTCAAGATTGTAGAATATATATTAATATGTATGTTGTTGCAGCAAAATCTGTTAGAGCATACGATAAGAGTAATAAAAATACATCTATGATTTGTATAAATGCAATTGAAGCAATTAAAAGAAAATTAAGAAATAACTTTTTAAATGTTGATTTAAATAAAGAGATTGAATTATCAGGTGCTAGAAAAATTTTAAATAATTCAGAGGAAAAAGGAACAACTTCAGCATACATGATGACTTTAATATGTGAATTCACATATATGAAAGATTTATAATAAATAAATAAAATTAATTAATAAATAAGAGGAAAAAAAAATGGCAATAAATTATAATTATGGCGCAGACAAACAAGCCTTCGGATGGAAAACTAACGGAGCTTTACATTATGCAATAAAAGACGCAAATGGAAACAGAATAACAGCATTTAAATCATGGGGTTATATTCAAGCTGTTCAGTTAGCATTCGATGTTCAAACTATTGAACAACAAGCATCTTTATTTGGTCCTTTATCTGAAGTTGATTCTGATGAATTATCAAGATCTGCAACTTTAACTTTAACTTTAACTTCAGCACAAGCGGAAAATTTAAAGACTGTATTAATGGGTGAGTTAAATACAATAGCAGCTACAGGTGCAGTTGATGAAGTAATTAATGTTGAAGTATTTAGTGATGGTTCAAATCCATTCAATAGAATAGTAAAAGAAATTACATCAGTTAAATCTTCAGATGGTTTAATTACTTATGAAGAAGGTAAAAACTATGTTATAACTCAATCAGCTATTTATGTTTTTAGTGCTGCTGAACAAACTGAAAAAGGTGCTTTAGAAATATTAGCAGAAACTGCAAAAGAAACAGTGAAAGTTGCTGGTAAATTTGAAAAGCAGATGAATATTGAAGGTTTTACAACTTCAGGTGCTACTTTAGAACTTTACTTCGAAGGACAATCAACTGCTAAATCTCAGAAAGCTCCATTCTTCGTAAGAATACATAAGGCAAAATTTAACCCTACAAACTTTGATATATTATCAGATCAGGGGTATGGACAGTTCTCATTAAGTGCAAAAGTTCTTGCTGATGCAAATGTTCAGGGTGTTAACGAAGCAGGTCAACAATATTCTCAGTTTTTCTTCATGGGAACTACAAGATAATATCAAGCAAACTAAAAAAATTGAGGTCTATTTTTATAGATCTCTTTTTTTTTGATTTTTTAAAATTTATATCTTATAATATAAGAAAACATAAAGGAGAAATGATGGCTAAAATAAGCATCAAAGATTATTCAACAAGAATAAGAAAACATAAAGTATTCATAAATGATGAAGAATACATTGAAGTTAGAGGACTTAATACTAATGACCTCATTGAATTGTTTGCTGAAAGAACTGAATTAATGAGATATATATTTGAAGGTGTCGATTTTGAAACTGCAAGCAATGAAGAAATAGCTGATGTTTTAATAAAAAAGGGATTAGATATCGCAATTTTAGTTTTTGCTGTTGCAGCAGATGAACCAGAGAACTATCAAGATTTTAGACATCTTTCAACTGATATTATATTGCAGGCAATAAGAAAAATAATTGATTTAACATTGCCTAAGACTGCTAAAGAGGTGCATGACGAAATAAAAAAGATTCAAGCGATCATCAGCAATTTTACAACCATGATGAAATCCTAAATATAGGAAAACAGTTGTATTTCGATGATCGTGGTTTTGGTGAAAAATTAGAATATTTAATTGAGATGTGTCATTTTTTAATACATCATAATTTTGCTTTAATAATTAATCCTTTTGATCTTCCAATCTGTCAATTAAAAAAACATTATGAATTTCAAATGTTAATAGTTAGAAATAAATTAAGAATGGAATTAGCAAAAGATGTTAATATAAAAATAGCGGAAAATGGGGAAAGCAAAAATTTAACAGAATTTTCTAATGCATTAAGCAAAAGGGATTCATTATAATAAATAATAAAAAAAAGGAAATAAAATGGCTGGTGTAGATTTTTTAATAAATTTTAAACAAAAAGGTATAGAAGTAGTTGATAAAACTAAAAAAAGTATGGGTGATCTTTTAAAAGCAGAAGAAAAACTTGAAAAACAAGCAAAAGAAACTGCAAAAGAAAATGACAACCTAGATAAAAGTTTAAAAGATTTAAATAAAGAACAAGAAACAACTATTAAAACAACTAATAAAGTTGGCGTTGCTTTTAGTAAAATGAAAGATGAAGCAAAAAAAGCAGCTAATAATTCAAAAGAATTAAAAGACCAGATGAAAAATATTGGAGTAGGTTTAGGTGCTGCAATTGCAACAGCTTCTGCTGCTTTAGTTGCTTATTCAAAAGTTATTATAGATGTTACAGAAGAACAAAAAAGATTGGCAGAACAGTCCAATATAAATTTCGAAAGATTTCAAGCATTATCACAAGCAGCATCATTTTTTGGTATTGAAGCCGGAACATTATCTGAAAAATTAGCAGATATGAACATAGCAATTACAGAAGCAGCCAGAGGTGAGGGTGAATTAGTTAATTTTTTAAAAGAGTTAAATATAAACGCTGTTGAACTTGCTAAATTATCACCAGAAGATCAATTTTATAGATTATCAGAAGCAATTAAATCAATTCCAGAGAATGAGGCTTTATTAGTTTTAGATAAAGCAAAAATTAAAGATATAAAATTATTAGCAGATAACTACGACAGTTTAAAAAATTCAGTAGAAGGTTTTATTGCAACAGGTTTAATTCCAAAAAATGCTGAAGAGTTTTCTAATTTTAATAATAATATAAAAGATACTAAAATAAATATACAAAATTTTTCTGCTACTGTATTAAATGAATTATTACCATCTGTAAATGAATTATATTCAAAATTTAATGAAAGTTTAGGAAATGATTTTTTAAATGTTGAAAATGCTGAAACAACAATTAAAGTTTTAAAAGGAATTATTAATCTTGTTTTAATTCTTTCTAATTCTGTATCAGTAGTTAAAAATGCTATTGAATTAGTTTTTGAAGTTTTAATTGCTTTCGCTGTATCAGTTAAAGATGTTTTAGTAGCACCATTAAATATATTCATAGAATTTTTAAAATCAGTATTTGAAGTAAATTTCACTAATGTTTTTAAAAATTTAGAAAATAGAGTAGAAAATTTAGGTAATTATTTTTTAGAATTACAAGCAAAAGCACAATTAGCATATTCTACAATATTAGAAACTTTAGGGATGGATGAAAAAGCAGCAAAAGAAAGAGAAGAAGCATTAAGAAGAATGGCAAAAATTGCTGAAGATTTAAATAAAAATGAAAAAGCTCAATTAGATATTAATTTTAATACTGATAATATAGAGCAAGAATTTGATAAAGTTTTCTCAAATAAATTTGAAGTTTTTAAAGATAGATTTAGAAAACAAACAGATGATCTTTCTGAAGATATTGCTGATGTTGCTAAAAATTTTGATGATTTAATGAATCCAGATCGTTTTGACACTTATGGTTCAAAACAAGTAAAAAATAAATCAGAAGATATAAAAAACATTACTCTTGATAATTTAGCAGAAATTAATAACGATGCTAAAAAACAACAAGAAGAATTAATGGCTAGTTTAATTCCTTCTGTTAAAGATTATCAAGATCAATTAAATAATTTAAGAGCAAGTTTTGAACTTGGTGATATAACTGAATCACAATTTAAAGATCAGGGTGTTGATATTTTAGAAAATATTTTAAGATTAACTAAAAACACTAATCAAGAATTAAGTTCAAGATTACAAGCTAAAAGATTTATTGAAGAATTTGATAAAAAAGAAGAAAAATCTGAAAAAGAAAAAAATAAAAAATTAAAAGAAAAAGTTGATATATTTAAGGAAGTTAAAAATATTCAAGATCAATATAAAGCTGGTTTAATAACTGAAGAATTAATGCTTGCTAATGCTGCTTTATCTTATAAAAATATAATTGAAACTTCAAAAGAAGAAAACGAAATTATGCAAGCAAGGATCGGATTAAGAGAAACAGAAAATAAAATTCTTGATATTCAACTAGAAAAACAAGAAAAAATAAAAAGACAAGAAGATGCTTTATTACAAAAAAGATTAGAAGTATTAAGATCTCAAGGTAAAGAACTTGAAGCGTTAAATTTAGAAGAAGAAAGTAGAATAGAAAAAATTAAAGAGCAATTCACAGATTTAGAAATGCAAGCACAAGCTGTTGAATTAGAAAAAGCTTTAATTAATACAGAAAAAACTAAAGCACAATTAGATGAAGTTAAAAAACAAATAGAAGATTTAAACACTGAATTAAATCAAAATAATTTCTTTACAGATGCAGATAGAAATGCACAAATTCAACAAGATTTAATCAGACTTAAAAAAGAACAAATTTCTTTAGAAGGTAAACACGCTGAAGCAATAGAAAAAACTAATGGATTGTCTTTATTTACTTATGAAAAAGTTGCTGAAATAACTGCTAATTCTTTCGATGTTTTAGCAGAAGCATCATCTAATATTATAGCACAAACAGAAGACACTTCTAAAATAGTTAGAAAAGCGATGGCTGATATTTTAACAGAAATAAATAAAGTTTTACTAAGACAATTAGCATTAAATATTGCCTCCTCATTAGGCGGAGGAACCGTTTCAGGAGGCTTTGGTAATGCTTTCGCAGGATTGATTTCTAGTGTTGCAAGAAACCATACAGGTGTTAATGCAATTACTCCCGATCATACTTCTGGTAAAAATGGATTACAACCAGATGAAGTTTTAAGAGTTCTTAATACAAATGAAATCGTTATAAATAGATCAGACGCCAAAAAAGCATTGTCTTCTAAAAATGTGCCATCTACTGTAAACGCTAATGTTGATATACAAGCAAGCAGAGTTGCGCCAGCAATTATTAGAGAAGGCTATAGTGATCTAGATGAGTGGGCAAAAGCTAGAGGTCTTTTTAAATAAAGGCGTCTATTGAATTAATTTAATTTATATATTATAATAAAATAAAAGAGGAAAAGATGGCATATATAGCAAGCAGTGCAAGCAATTTTCAAGATTTAATTGATAAAGTTAAAGTAAATCTAACATCAAATGGTTGGGTTAATTTACAAGATAGCGTAGTTAGTTCAAGTAGAGAATTATATTTTAAAAATTCAATAACAAATGTAATTATTGGATTTAAAGAAGTTTCTAATTCTACAGATTATTTTAATTTACTATTAAACTCTTGCAATTATTATTCTAATAGTTTAGATTTTTTTAATCAAATAGGATCTATTCCACATTTTCCAAATAATACAGCATCATCTGGTAATGCTATGCCAGTTTTATCATTAATTAATACTCCAATGAATTATTGGGCTTTTATAGATAATGATAGATTAATATTAGTAGTTAAATGTAACACTTCTTACAATTCTTGTTATCTTGGAAGATTTGAGCAGTTAGGATCTCCAAATCAATACCCTAAACCTATTTTTATAGGTGGTAATGCTACAAATTCAACGATGTTAAATTCTTCAACAGCTTCAACTAATGAATGTTTTTGTTTTGAAAATTCAGAAAAGAAAAATAATGGAGGGGCAAGATTTAGAAAATATGATGGAACTTGGTTAAGTTTAGCTAATGGATCTAGCAATTTAGAGGATACTTTTGGAGCAATTTATCCAACTTATCAACTAGGTATTTTAAATAGTTACACTACTGATTTAACATATGATGTTGAACCACTAATTCTTTATACTGATACTAGTGCAGCCGGTGAATTAAAAAACATTTTTTGGTTAAATGGGAGAGGTTTATCAGCAGAATCTGAAATAATAATTGATGGAGAAAATTACATTATTTTTCCAAATATTTTTAGAACAACTAATAAAGATTTTTATTGTATAAAAAAAGTTTAAATAAATAATTATAAAAAAAAGGAAATAAAATGTCAGTATATATAAAAAGTTCAGGAATAGCAACAGATAATGTTGACTTAATAACTAAATTAAGAGATTTTTTAGTGTCTAATGGTTTTGTATTAGAATTATATGGAGATAACATTATAAATTCTGTAAATTTAGGGAAGCGTTTGCATTTATCTAAAAACTCAGTATTTTATAATTTTGCTTGTGTTTTAAATAATTCAACGGCTGTAAATCAACCAACTTGGACAAGTGCAGGAGTTTCTGAAATTGCTGGTAATTGTTCTTTAACTTTAAATACTTCTAATACTTGGTTCTCAAATAATCCTGACTCTTCAATAGCTCGTGCAGAAATAAAAACCAACTGCTCTTACTGGTTTTATTTAAATGATAAAAATTTAATAATAGTAATAAAATATGCAGCAAATAAATACACATTTTTAAGCCTTGGAGAAGCTGAAAGTTTAACAGTTGATAAAGTAGTTCTCCAATCATCTTCTTGTAATAATATATTAACATCTGGTGAATTAAATAAAGTAGGTTTATTTATTCCTTTAAAAACTGGTTACTTTATAAATTCAACTTATTATAATGAAAATAATTCTAGAATAAAAGTAAATCATTTTAATAATAATTCAGAAATACCAGCGTTTAATATATCAACATCAGCAAATGATCGTGCTTTAGTAAATAGATCTGACAATATTTTTAATGGTACTTCTATTTTAATGCCTATAAAATATTATACAAGAATAACATCACCAGTTTCAGAAGCCTATTACCAGCCAACTTTTAAATTTAAAAATGCTTTCATGATAAATTTCAAAAACCATACGGCAGAGCAGACACTAGAAATTGGAACTAAACAATATGATGTGTTTCCTTTTTATCAAAAAGAAAGCCCTCAATTATATAGTAATACGCAAAGTTGGGGAATGGGATTAGCAATAAAGATTGCGGAGTAATCTATGAAATCAGAATATATAAATATCAATAATGAAGCAATCGATGTTATTTTACCAGCCGATCAAGTTTTATTATATGAAACTAAAAATTTAAATGCTGGTTCACTTGTCAATAAATTGTCATCATTAAATAATTTAATAGAATTTGACGGATTTTTGACACATCATTTTAAAAATGAGTTATATAATCAAATTCATGTAATAAATAAAAATTATGATGTAGGTTATGTAAGTGAACATACAGAAGAAAACATAGAAGTTTGGAACTCTTATTATATTAGCAAGCAAATAACTGACTATTCAACTTCAACTTTAGATATAAGTATAACAACACCATTAAGCCTTCCAATAAATTTGATACCAAATTCTTCAGAAAACTTTAAATTAAATATTGAAAAAGATGGAGAAGTAATTATTGATGAGAGTTTTAATTTTACGGTTTCTGGACAAATTATTGAAGGCTCAATCAATGGTATAAGAGCAAACTTGTTTGATTTTAACCATAGCTGGGTGTCTGATTTCCAAGAAAAATTTTATTATTATACAGCTATAAATAAATCTGTTGGCTTAATTGAACAAAGAATTCCTTTAATAGAAATCTGTAACTATTCATGTCAATATTCTTATAGATTAAAAAATGAAGAAAAGCAAACATTAGATGCAGTTTTATATAATAATGTAAATTCATTAATTGCTTTACCGCTTTACAATCATGTAAGAAGATTACAAGTTGCTTCTAATAATATAATAGATATTGATTTAAAAAATTCAGTATTTCAAAAAGATATGCAGATATTAATAAAAGAAAATAATAAAAAAGAAATAGCAACAATAAAAGAAATTGATAAAATTAATAATAAAATAACATTAAAAAAGAATTTAGTAAATACATTTAATAATGCAATATGTGTTCCCGTAATATTATCAAGAACTATTGATGTAAATGTCAATAATTTACTTCCTAATTTAACAGAGTATTCAATAACATTTGAAAAAGAAATTGATGAAATTGATATGTTAATAATAAATAATGATGATATTTCTATAAATAAAATAAATGGCATTAATTTCTTAGAAAAATTACCAAATTATGAAATTAATTTTAATAGAGATTATAATTATAATAATACTATTTTAACAAACGAATATGGTATAAAAGCTTATTATGAATATAATAAAAATGCAGAAGTTAGTTTTTCTTATAATCATTTAATTTTTAAAGCAGAAGAACTTTCATTAATTAAAAAAACATTTAAAGATAATCTAGGATCTTATGGTGATTTATATATTAATAACTTTAATAATGATATTAAAATAGTTGAAAATATTAATCCTAGTGATACAATAATAATAATAAGTAATATAAATGCATCAGTTTTTTATAAAAATAAAAATATTAAATATATAGTTATAAATTATATGGGAGGAAAGCATATAGTAGAATTTAATAATATATATAGAATTGATGATAATTTTGAAGGTATTGTTTTAACAAGTAATTCTGGATTTACTTTAAATAAAAACTCTATTAATTATTGTAATTTTTTATATAGAGGAAGATTTGCTTCTGATGATTTAAATATAATTTATAAAAATAATAAAATTTCAGTAGCACAAATAAACTTTTTAAAAAATGTAGGTGTTGAATGATTTCAGAAATAAATAGATTATTACAAACAAAAGCGACTTTGTATAAATTTAAAATAGGAAATAAAAATTATCTATATACTGATGGAAGAAAAGACATAACTTTTCAAAATGAATTATATAAAAAAGCTGTTATAAGTTCAGATCCAATTCAAAAAAAAATAGGAGCAGCACCAGAAAATATAAAAATATATACACATATAAATTTAGAAATTTCTGAAATTTTTATTCTTTCAAGTCCTCCTACTTGTGAATATATAATAAGAGAAGTTTTAGTTTCTTCACCTGATGATGATTTTACTTTTTTAAGTTCTGGAGAAGTTATAGGTGTTGAAACAAAAAAAGAAACAGTAACATTTCAGTGCATTGATAATTCTAAATTATTAAAAGTTCAAAATTTAAACTATACTTATTCAGCATATTGCGATCATGAAATTTACAACACTGAAAATTGTGGTTTAAATTTTAACGATTTCGCTTTTACTACTAAAATTTTAAATATATCACCTAATAGATTAATTTTAACACTTGAAGATTTTCCAGCAGATGTTACATATTTTAATGCTGGTATAGTAAGAAATAATAATAATCAAAATCAGATGATTGTAAATTTAAATAATTCAACTAAACAAATAGAATTACAAAATTACCAAGATTTTTCTGTAAAAATAGGAGATATAATTAAACTTGCGCCAAATTGTCGTGGGTTGTATAATGTATGTAATAGTGTTTTTAATAATGTTTCAAATTGTAATGCATTTATTAAAACTAAAAATAATCCATTTAATAATAATGGTTTAAAAAAATAATAATAAAAAGGAATAATTTAAATGTTTAGTATTTTCGTTTTAACATTGGCTTCAATAGCAATTAATTACTTGATCTGGTATTTAAATAAAGATGATAATAAACAAAAAAATAAACCACCAAGCAAAGATCAATATAATTTTCCTACTGCTGATCAAACCAGACCAATCCCAAAATTTTGGGGAACAATAAAATTAAATTCTCCAAACGTTTGTGCTTTTAATATATTAAAACAAGAAAGAATAGTAGTTAAACAAAAAAGTTTATTTGGAACAGAAACAATAGAAACTCCTAATTTTAGAACATATGTTGATATGCATCTAGCTCTTGCTTTAACTGATGAACAACAGGGGGCAAAATTAAAAAAAATATTAGTAAATGATCAAGAGGTTTGGAATAATTCTTCTGATGTTTTTGGTGACATTTCTTCTTCAATTAATAAACCAGATCTTTTTGGTGAAGATAATGGAATTAGTGGATCTTTTGATTTTATTTCTGGAAAAACAAATCAACTTGCTAACTCTTATTTAATAAGTAGAATGTATGATAATTTCCCTTTTAAATGGAAAAAATTATCTCATATTGTTTTTAAAAATTTTAATGTTGGCAATTCTACTTCAATAGCTCCATTTACTTTTATTTTAGAACACGCACCAACGCCATCTTGGGCAAATGATTCATATTCAAATTTCGATGGCGACTGTAACCCTGCTGTCGTAATTTATTATATGTTAACAGAGTATTTTGCTGGTGGTAGAATAAAAGAAGATAAATTAAACATAGACAGCTTTATCAATGCACACATTAAATTATATAATGAAAGATTAGGAATAAGTTTAATAAGACAAGAAAGCACAAGTATAGAAACCGATATTTATGACATATTAGAATGTATTGATGGGCAAATATATACAGATTTAAGTAATGGAAAAATGACGCTAACTTTAAATAGAGCAGACTATGACATAGATGATTTATTACATATTAATTTAAATGATCACATAATAGAATGGAGTACTGGAAATACGACTGCAACAACTACAGTTAGCGAAATTAGAGTTGAGTATACTGATAAAGATGATGATTTTATAACTAAATATCAAATTCATAGAAATGAAGCGGCAAGATTAAAAAAAGAAAAAGGAGAAATTAAAACATTAAATTTTCAGATGATTACTAAGCCAGATATTGCAGCAAAAATTGCAAGAAGAGAAGGGGAGGCTTTAACTAGTTCATTATTAAAATTAAATGTAGTCACTAATAGAATATTATCAAATAAAAATATAGGTGATGTTATAAAAGTATCAATAGATAAAAATAACATTTATAACACTCCTTTTAGAATAGTTGACATAAATTATGGAAATCTTAAGAATATGCAAATAAGCGTCGAATTAATTCAAGATCGTTTCGGTAAATTCGATGCTATATTTTCAGAAACTAATCCTAATATTGGAACAAACACAAGTGCAGAAGCTGTTCAATCTAATTTGAAAATAATAACAGCACCAGCTTATTTTAATAAAAATTTAAACATTCAAAATAATTTAATATTAACTTTTTCAGAAAGTCCTAATAATAGACAATTAAATTATGACTTATATACTAAAAGAGGAACTGCTGATTATAAAAAGAATGGAGTAAGTTCTGGTTTTGCTTATGTTGCTAATTTAGAAGAAAATTTAAACATACAAGATGATGAAATAATAGTAAATAGTAATAATTTTAATATACAAAATTTTGGAATTGATCTGTTAAATAATGGTTATAATATGGCTTTAATTTTAGATGAAACAAATAATAAAAATGAATTTATAAATTTTGAATATGCTGAATTTAATTCTATTGATTCAACTTATACTTTAAAAAATGTAAATAGAGGTTTATTAGATACAATACCTCAACTATTTAATAATTCTACTACTAAAATTTATGTTTTTAGTTATGGTTATGCAATAAATAACATTGATTTTTTTAATGATAATGAATTAATAAAAGTAAAAAGTATTAATAAAACAGTAAGTGACATACAAGATTTAAACTTATCAACTGAATTTAATTATACAGTTACTAATAGACAGAAAAAACCTATAAATGTAAGTAATTTAAAAGTAAATGGATTAAATTTTAATAATCAACAATTAATATCACATGATGATGATATAAGTTTTACATGGTCATATAGAAATAAAACAAGCAATATACAATATTATAATGATTTAAATAATTTGAATATTGATCTTAATTCTGTTAAAATTAAATTATATGACATTACTAATACTTTATTAAGTGATGTAACATTATCAGCAAATGAAACAACTTGGGCTTGGACTGCTGAAAATTCTTCACATCCACATAGACTTCACTATGTTCGTGCTGAAATATATACGATCAATAGTTTATTTGAATCAGATCAGAAATATGATATAATAATTACAAGAGTAGATTAAAAAATGAATAACATAATAAAAATTGAAGAAAAAACTTTAAATAATATAATTCCAAAAAGAGATCAACATTTATTAAAATATTCAAGCAAATATGCAAAAAGAATTGAAAGAATGGAAAAACTTTTAAACGATGGGGAATTATCTCAAAGCCAAGCTTGTAAATATTCAGGTTTTCCATCTACTAATTATTTTTTAATAATGAAATATGGAGAGGCACTTTTAAATTATTGCGAAGAAAATGGAATTGATTATGAAAATTCTGATTATTTTGAAATAATAAAAACTTATCAATTATTAGATAAAGCATATATTGATGGTCAGGTAAAAGGAATGAAAATTATTTCAGAAGCAGCAAAAGATCGTTTTAGTGTTGATGAAAATGGAAAAGAGTTTTTAGTAAAAAAAGGAGACTGGAAAGCACAAGCGTTTTTATTAAAATATTCAAGAAAAAATGAATTTGGTGATGTTCAAGAAGATTCTTCAAATAATAATGCTGGTATAACTATTAATATTGATATACCTAAAGAATATAATTTAAAAGATATAGCATTAAAATCACAACAAAATTTAATAGATTTATCTAAAGAAAATTAATAAACAAATAGGAAAAATAAAATGGCAAGCTATTACTATAAAACAAAAAAAATTAATACATTCGTTTTTGCACCAATGCATATTGTAAAAACAGCATCAGAAATTTATACAAATTTAATTATTGTTAATAATTCAAGTTATGATATTAAAATAATAGAACATGATGGAACAGGAAATCCAGATCACACTGAAGGAACTTTATTAGGTGCTGGTAAAATGTTAGATTATGAAGATAAAATTCCAAAAAACGCTGTATACATCTATGGTCCTACACCAGAACCAACGACTATATTAGTAAAATATTCAGAATAATAAATAATAAAAAGGATAAAATAAAATGAATATATTAGATTTACAAACAACAGAAAGCTTAAAAATAGGTGATACTAAAATATCAGCAAATGACTTATCAGAGCAATATTTAGATAGAAGTGTATCATATACATTAAATAAAAATACATATCCAGAATTATATGAAATTTATAAAAAGTCAACAGGCGATAAATTTATTGATAAAACAGCATTTAGTAATATTTCAAATAATAGTTTTACTGATTTTATAGAAACTAATAATAAATATTTATTTTTAAATAGTCCAGCAACTTTAGAATTTAAAATATTAGATAAAGATATGAATAATTTATTAAGAGTAAGTTCAGGTATTATGCCAGATCTTTCTCCAAAATATATTACTGGAGATAATCAGAATATTATAATAAATAGTGTAAATATATCTAATGCTAGGTTTTATTATTCAAATAACTTTGATATAGAAAATAATATTATTGGAACTATAAAAACAAAAACAATAAATTCAACAACTGATACAGCAAGAATAACTAATGTTGTATTTTTAAATGATTATTTTATTATAACAATTTCATACAGTTCTAATAGATTTATATTTTTTAAAATTTATAAAGATAATATTAATTATTTAGAAAATATTTCAGGAATATTTAATAATGATAGAATGTTAAGTTTTGTTATTTTTGATAATTACACAATAAATTCTAATAATAATTTAGGTTTAACCTTAACTTCTACAAGTAACTTTATTTTTTTAGAAAATGAAGAAATTTATTTTTATTTAGAATCAACTAAAAAAGTTTATAAATTTAATCAAAATAATTACTTTAATATAGAAATATACGATGAATTATTAACAACAGATAGTAATGATTTAGTTTCATTATGTTATTATAAAAATAGTTTCATAATGACATTTAATAAAGTTGTTACAGCTAATCCAAATGTTATTTTTATAATTAATGATAATGGTGTTAAAATAAAACATGATTCAACAATTAATACAAATATAAATACTGGAACTTCTTTATTATTATATGTTGATTTTATAAATAAAAAGATAATAACTAAAAATGACACTGGTAATATTTTATATTTTGATAGTTTTTTAATGAATAATAAAACAGAATCAGTTTTTAATGTTGCATTAAATTCTTCTAATTTTAATGCTATTAATAGAAATTTCGCACCTTATGGTACTAATTTTAAAATATTTTTTAATAAAAATCCTATATTTATGACTTTATCTGGTAATATAATTTTAGAGAATTTAACTAATCAATATGATACTTTTAAAGTTAAATTTATTCAAGGTTCATTCTCTGATTTTTATACTATACCTGCAATAGTTTCAGGAAATTTATTTGATAAATATTGGACAAAAAAAGGATGAAATAAAACTTATGGAAGATTTAGGATCTTCTGTAAGTTAATCAATTAAAATTTATTTATATGAGGTATAAATGAAAATTCAAAAAGCAAAAAAAACACCGTGGCAACCTTTAAAGTCTTTAAATCCAGTAACGAACCCTTTATCTGTTCAAGAATTAGTTTTAGCATTTTCAAAAAATGATGAAAATAAAGTTGATAAATTATTGATGCAAGGTGGAAGAGGAACTGGTAAAACTGAAACAATGAGCGCCGTATATTTACAACATGTAAACAAAGGTTATGGTGAAAAATGGAAAGGACTTTGCTTAAGACATTCATATGATGCATTAAAAGATGTTTTTGAAAGATTTAAAGCAATAACTGATACTTTCTTTATTGAAAATGTTGAATATAAAGTTTTAAATTCTTCAGATGAATATTGTGTAAAATTTAAATGGGGTGAAATAATTTATTTCAGAGCTTTAGATTCATTAAAAACATATGAGACAAAATTCAAAGGACAAGAATATCCTTTTATCTGGATTGAAGAATTAACAACTATTTTAAATATTGAACTAGTTGATTTAATATTAACATGTAATCGTGCAGCAAATACATCTGATGGTGTAAAAGTTCCAGTGATGTTTCGTGCTACAACAAACCCAGATGGTCCATTACATGAACATATAAAAAGAAGATTTATAAAAGCTTCAAAAGAGGGTGAAATTTTAGAAAATGTGATAGAACATCCATTAAAAAAAGGAACATTTATAAAAGAAACTCAAATGCATTTATATACAATATTGACTGAAAACTATATGTTGCCAGATGATTATGTATTTAAAATTGAAGCACTTAAACATACTAATTATAGATTATATAGAATGTATATGTTCGGAGATTGGGATGTTCAAGTAGATACATTATTCTCTGATGTTTATGAACATCAAAAACAAGTAATAAAACCATTTAAAATACCATCATATTGGCAAGTAAAAAGAGCGTTCGATTGGGGAACTTCTGATCCATTTTGTTATTTATGTTATGCAATATCTGATGGAACTCCATTTTTAAATTACAATGGAAAACTTCAACAAGTGCCAAAAGGATCAATTTTTATAATAAAAGAATATTATGGTGCTGAAAGTTTAGAAACTGCTAATAAAGGTTTACAATTACCTCCATCTACTGTTTCTAAAAATATAAAAGATATTGAATTAAATTTAAGAACTAGATTAATAGATCATAATCAACAAATAATACCGGGACCAGCCGATGATTATATGTTACACGGAAAAAAAGCTGGATTAAAAACTATTTACGATTATTTTTTAGAAAATGATGTTAAATTTTCTAGAGGTATAAAATCAAATCAATCTATAGAGCAAGGTATTGAAATAATGAAAGAAATGTTAAATAATACTAAAGAACAAAATAATAGACCACATCTTTACTTTTTTGATACTTGTAAATTTTCAGTTGATACTATATTTAGTTTAAAAGCAGATCCAACATTTCCAGATAGACCTGCCCAAAAACAAGCAGATCACGCTTGCGATGTTGTTAGAATGATAGTATTAGAAGGATCTTCAAACTTTACTATTAAAAGTTTATAATTTTTGATTTTAATAATATAATTAAGTATAATAAAATAAAAGAACAATAAAAAAGGAAATATAAATGACAAAAGCATCTGAAAAATCATCATTCTGGAGAAATAAAGAATATGATCGTGAAATTATTAAAGATCTTATGGATGGAGTTGATACTGTAAGAAAAAAATATTTAATAAAAAATAATGCAGAAAATGAATCTAAATTTCAAAAAAGACAAGCACAAGCACAACTTAGCCCACTAGTAGAAACACAAATAAATGGATTAGTTGGCAAAGGATTGGCTTCTGGTATTTCAGTCAACTCACAAAATGACTTCATTAATTCTTTAAATAAAAATTTTGATGGTTTTAATAGAACTATATTTGATTTTTCAAGAGATTTTTATAAATTAGCAGAAACTTATTCAGAAGCCTATGCTTTTGTTGACTTTGAACAATTAGAAATAGATGAAAATGGAAGCTTAATAAATACTGAAAACTTGAGAGCTTATGTTGTTATTTTAGATCTTGATAGTATATTACATACAAGAGATAACGGAAAAGAATGCACTTATTTAAGATTTAAAGAATATAAAACAATTTCTAATGGTTATGATGATAAAGAAGTTATTTATATAAAAGAATTTAAAAAAGAAAAAGGATCTGTTTTCTGGTCTTTAATTGAAGTTATAGATGGAGAAGAATTGTTAATAATTGAAAACCAAAAATATTTTTTAAATTATATTCCTATCGTTGAATTATATCCTAATGGAAGTAAAAAAATGTTTGATGTTTTATTATTTTGGAAAAATTGCGCTAATTTAAACATGGGACATTTTAACGCTTATTCTCATTATTTAAATCTTTCTAAAGTTAATAGTATTCCAGTTATGTTAGTTAAAGCAGTTGGTAAACAAGCAGGTGACACAATAGAATTTGGGGCTGGAACTGCTGTATGTACTGATAGTAAAGATGGAAGTATTCAATTTGTTGAGCCATCTGGTGCTGGTTTACAAGGTAGCTTAGAAACCGTTAAAAAATTCGAAAACGATATTAATTTCTTTGGTTTAAATGTAAACACTGGAAATAGTGGAAATCCTACAGCTACAGCGTCAGCAATAGAAGAGGCAACAGTTAACGCAATGCTTTCTGCTCGTATGATTTCTTTAAAAAATGCTATTGATAAAATTGTAAAAATAATTATAGAATGGGAAAGCTTTAAAAATTCAAGTCTACTAAATGCTGAATATACTATTGATATTAATACAGAATTCAACAGTAAAGGTGATCAATTAGCATTACAAGCATTATTGAATGCATACGATAGACAAGCAATAAGTAAAAAAACATTAACAGATGGATTAATTAAATTAGGTTTCTTAGATAAAGATTTCGACTATGAAAAAGATGCTGAATTAATTGAGAACGCAATAAATGGATTAAATTTAATAAATAATGCAGAATAAAAAAAAAGAGATCTTTAATTAGATCTCAATTTATTTTTTTTATAAATACATTTCTTTGATATTCACTTAAAAAATTATTTTTTATAAATTTAATTAAATTTTTAGATTGATTAAATGGAACTCT
>JACCDZ010388895.1_pt1 | contig 18365 bp, 6 predicted proteins | sample 7449551 | NCBI WGS metagenome assembly JACCDZ01 (sample SAMN15323452, study PRJNA562643) | freshwater metagenome | isolation source: river surface water | place: USA:Blue River Watershed | collected 2017-08-18
AGCTATCCATCCACACGCCGTGCGCCAGTTCCAGCACCAGCTTTTGGGACTTGTTGCGAAGGCTGGGCCGCAGGGTATCGAGCACCTCCGCCACCGAATGCCCGGCTTCAAACCGCCTGCGCTGCTCGCTGACCTGGTCGGCCCCCACCTGCTTGAGCTTGCTGACCAGTTCGACAGCGCGAAACAGGTTGCGCTCCACCAGGTTGCTGCCATCCCGGATTTCCTGCACAAAGCCCAGCAACTCCGACTTGCGCAAGCCCTCCCCCTGCAAGCGCTCGCCGAACCGCCTGGACGAGTCCTGGCAAGTAGTTGCCGCCATCAGGCTGTTGCCCAGCGGGGTGCTGAGCTCGTGGGCCACCCCTGTAATCAAGGCACTGAGCGTCGCGCGAGCGGAACTCAAGGCCAGCTCCTCCTGTGTACGCTGCAGGCGCAGCATGGCATCTTCCAGCGCTAGGGTGCGCTCATGCACGCGCTGCTCCAGTGACTCATTGAGCTCACGTATCTTTTGTTCGGCCGCCTTGCGCTCGGTGATGTCGAAATAGGTGGTCACCATACCGCCGTCCGCCGTGGGCGTGCCGATCACTTCGATGCTGACCCCATCGGTGGGGCGTGTTCGCTCGAAGCGGTGCGGCATGCGCTGGCGGGCCAGTTCCACGCGTTTTTTTACCAGTTCATCCACGTCACCGGGGCCGTATTCGCCGCGGCGGGCATTGAGGTAGGCCATGGCTTCCATGCTGACCCCTGGCCGGGCCAGTTCGGGAGGCAGATTCAACAGTTCCCCAAAGCGCTGGTTGCACATTTCGAGCACCAGATTTTGGTTAACGTAACTGATGCCCTGGTTCACATTGTTCAGCACCAGCTCCAAAAGTGCCGCCTTGTGGGCGAGCTCCCGTTCACGCTGTGCCAACTCGGCGGTGCGTTGCTGCACTTTGTGCTCCAGCTGCTCACTGAGCTCCTTGAGCGCTTGTTCGCGCTGGCGCGGCACCGTCACATCGGTGTAGGTGGTCACCATGCCGCCACCCGGCAAGGGCTGCCCCACCACTTCCAGAATGATGCCGTCGGGGCGGGCGCGCTCAAAACGGTGCGCCAAAAACTTAGCGGCAAGTTCCATGCGCTGGCGCACCTGCTCGTCCACATCGCCAGGGCCATATTCGCCACGCTCTGCCAGAAAACGGAAACCGTCGGCGTTGCTGGTGCTGGGAATCATCAGGCGGTCGGGGTAGTCGAGCAACTGCTGGAAGCGCTTATTGGCCGCCACCAGCCGCAAGTGGGCATCGACCACGGTAAAGCCAATGTCCAGGTGGTCCAACCCTGCCAACAGCAATGTCCAGTTGGTCCCCGTGCCGGCGCCCAGATCCATACGCTCTCCTCTTTGTTTTGTTATGGCTTGAAGCGCTGCATTCTGCCCCAGGCCCCGCGCGGCGACAATCAGCGCCACCCTCTGTGCCACGAACCATGCCCCCGACCCCGCTTTCCACGCCCTTGGCCGCACCGCTGGCCATTGACCATTACGAGAACTTCCCGGTGGCCTCGCTTCTGTGCCCGCCGCACTTGCGCGCCCCCATTGCGGCCATTTACCACTTTGCGCGCACCGCGGACGATCTGGCGGACGAAGGCCATGTCTCCACGGCCGAGAGACTGGACGCCTTGCAAAAGTACCGGCAAGCCCTGGAGCAAATCGCACCAGGGCAGCCACTCTATTCGGACCACCAGGCCTGGCCAGCGGTCTTTGTACCGCTGCAAGCGGCCATCGCCCACTTTGCACTGCCTATCACGCTGCTGCACGACCTGCTCGACGCCTTTGTGCAAGATGTACAACGCACAGCGTCGGGTGAGCGTTACCGCAGCGAAGCCGAATTGCTCGATTACTGCCGCCGCTCGGCCAACCCGGTGGGGCGACTGTTGCTGCATCTTTACGGCGTGCAAAGTGCACAAGCGCTGGCCTGGAGCGACGACATATGCTCGGCGCTGCAGCTCATCAACTTCTGGCAAGACCTCAGCACCGACATTCCCCGCCAGCGCTACTACCTGCCGCTGGACCTGTGCGAGGCCCATGGCTACCGCCAGGCCCAGATGCTGGCCCAGGAAATGCCCCCAAACGCTATCACTTTGGTAGCTACTCTCGCATATTCCGCGGGGGCTCGCATGGAAAAAGGCCTGCAATTGGTGCACTTACTGCCCAGGCGTGCAGGTTGGGAACTGCGCCTCGTGGTGCAAGGCGGCCTGCGCATTCTGGACAAAATGGCGGCCCAGGGCCACCGCACCTTGCAGCAGCGCCCGGCCCTGCGCTGGTGGGATTACGGGGTGATGCTGTGGCGCGCCCTGTGGATGTAAACGCTGTCGATGTAACAATAGCGCTGCCTATGACACCCGAGCAATACGTCCAAGAGAAAGCTGCCGCCTCCGGCAGCAGCTTCTACTACGCCTTTCTGTTCCTGCCTGCGCGTCGCCGCTTGGCCATCACCGCCTTTTACGCTTTTTGCCGGGAAGTGGACGACGTGGTGGACGAAACCAGCGACCCCAGCATTGCCGCCAACAAACTCGCCTGGTGGAGCAAAGAAGTGCACCAGGCCTTTGCCGGGCAACCCAGCCACCCGGTCATGCAGGCCCTCCTACCGCTGGCGGCCGAACACCGCATCGAAGAACGCCATTTGCAGGCCGTCATCGAGGGCTGCCAGATGGACCTGAGCCAAACCCGCTACTTGGACTGGCCCGGGCTGCAGCGCTACTGCCACCTGGTAGCGAGCGTGGTAGGCGAAGTGGCGGCAGGCATTTTTGGCCAAACTGACCCACGCACCACCGAATACGCCCACACCTTGGGCCTGGCCCTGCAGCTCACCAATATTTTGCGTGACGTGGGCGAAGACGCCCGCCGCGGCCGCATCTACCTTCCGGTCAACGAACTGCAGCAATTCAACGTCAAGGCCAGCGAAATTCTGGCAGGCCAGTACTCCGAGCGCTTCACCGCCCTCATGCAGTTCCAGGCCCAGCGCGCCCATGGGCTGTTCGACCAGGCGCTTGCCTTGCTGCCACCAGCCGACCGCCGCGCCCAGAAGCCCGGCCTCATGATGGCGGCCATTTACCGTGACTTGCTGCGCGAAATCGAGCGCGACGGGTTTGCCGTGTTGCACCAGCGCACCAGCCTCACACCCCTGCGCAAGCTCTGGCTGGCGTGGAAGGTACAGGCCTTGGGCAGGGTCTGAGCACCTCAACCATGCGTGTCGCCGTCATTGGGGCCGGGTGGGCCGGCATCAGCGCCGCGGTGCACGCCTGCCAGGCCGGTCATCACGTCACGCTTTTCGAAGCGGCCACCACGCCCGGTGGGCGGGCGCGGGCGCTGGACATCACTTTGGAAAGCGGCCAGTCCGTCACCGTGGACAACGGCCAGCACATCCTGATCGGCGCGTACAGCGCAACACTGGCGCTGATGCGCCAGGTGGGGGTCGATCCCGAAGCGGCTTTGCTGCGCCTGCCGCTGACGATGCAATACCCCGACGGCACGGGGCTGCGCCTGCCGCGCTGGGTAGCGCCACTGGACGCCGTGGCTGGCGTGCTCAGCGCCCAGGGCTGGCGCTGGCGCGATCGGCTCTCCATGCTGGTGGCCAGCCTGCGCTGGCAGTGGCAGCGTTTCCAATGCCCGCCACACTTCTCAGTGGCAGACCTGTGCGGCGGGCTCACGCCCCACGCCATGCGAACCCTGATCGAGCCTCTGTGCGTCTCGGCCCTGAATACCCCAGCCGAGCGCGCCAGCGGACAGGTGTTTTTACGGGTACTGCAAGACTCGCTCTTCGGCGGCAATGGCGCTTCCAACTTGCTGCTGCCCCGCACCGACCTTGGAACGCTGCTGCCACAGGCCGCACTGGGCTGGCTGGCCCGCCAGGGCGCACAGGTGCGCATGGGGCAGCGGGTGCGGGCACTGGCACCGCAGGGCACGCACTGGCTGGTCGATGGTGAGGCCTTCGACACCGCCATACTCGCAACTTCAGCATCAAATGGGCCTCTAGCCCTCGTGGAATATGCGCAAGCAGCTACTGATTCAGTAGCAAAGCAGCTCAAATTATGGTCTGCCAGTGTGGCAGGGTTGCAGTTTGAATCGATCGCCACGGTCTACACCTGGTGCCCTGGCGCACGCCTGCCCCAGCCCATGCTCGCCTTGCACAGCACCACCGCCCTACCCGCCCAGTTCGTATTCGACCGCAGCCAGCTGGGAGGGCCCGAAGGCCTGTGGGCCTTTGTGGTGAGCGCCGCCAGGGGTGAGCGTGGTGCACTGACGCAAGCAGTGCTAGACCAAGCCAACGCGCAACTCGCGCCCTACCTGCTGGGCCAGCCCCTGCGCACACTGCAAACCGTGGTGGAAAAACGCGCCACTTTTGCCTGCACGCCCGGTCTGCAGCGCCCCACAGCCGCCATTGCACCCGGCCTGTGGGCCTGCGGCGACTATGTGGAGGGGCCCTACCCCGCCACGCTGGAGGGTGCCGTGCGCAGTGGTGCCGAAGTGGCACGGCAATTGGCTGCCCCACCGTTCTGAGCGGACCGGGTTGCAGGGCATGCGGCTGCGCATAATGATGAACAAACCGATAAACGAGGAGTGAGGGATGCGCAAAGCATTGAAATGGGTCGCGATCGCGCTGGCTGCAGTCGCGCTGGTAGCGGCCACGGCCGGGGTGTGGTATTTCAACTCCAAACTACCCCAGCGCAAGGGTACGCTGGCCCTCACGGGGCTGACCGCGCCGGTGACGGTGGACTACGACGAACGGGGTGTACCCCACATCCGCGCCCAGAACGAAGCCGACATGTACCGCGCCCTGGGCTTTGTGCACGCGCAAGACCGCCTGTTCCAAATGGAAATGGTGCGCCGCCTCGCACAAGGTGAACTGGCCGAAATTCTCGGCCCCAAACTGCTCGATACCGACAAGCTGTTTCGCACACTGGAGTTGCGCCAACACGCCATCGACACCGTCGCCAAGATGGATATGAATGCGCCGGCCAGCAAAGCGCTGCTGGCCTATCTGGACGGCGTGAACCAGTACCAGGCCACGCGCCCGGCACCGGCCGAGTTTGACCTGCTGGGCATCCCCAAGCGGCCCTTTACCCCCCAGGACACCATGGCGGTATCGGGCTACTTGGCCTATAGCTTTGCCGCGGCCTTCCGTACCGAGCCTGTCCTGACCTTCATCCGCGACAAACTGGGGGAAGACTACCTGCGCGCATTTGATGTGGAATGGCACCCCGAAGGCGTCCTGCAGGCCCAACTCAACGACGACACCTGGCAGAGCCTGACCCGTGTGGCCCAGGCCAGTACGCAGGGCATGGACATTGCGGGCATTCCCCTTTTTGAAGGAAGCAACGCCTGGGCCATTTCCGGCAAACGTACCGCCAGCGGTAAACCGCTGCTGGCCGGTGACCCGCACATCGCCTACTCCGCACCTGCGGTGTGGTACGAGGCGCACCTGAGTAGCCCGGGATTCGATCTCTATGGCCATTACCAGGCACTCAACCCGGTGGCTTTGCTGGGCCATAACGACAAGTTCGGCTGGAGCATCACCATGTTCCAGAACGACGACATCGATCTCATTGCGGAAACCACTTCGCAAGGCAGGCCCAACCAGGTCATGCACAACGGCGAGTGGGTAGACATGCAAATTCGCACCGAAACCATTGCGGTCAAAGGGGCCAACCCGGTCAAGATCACGCTGCGCCGTACACCACACGGCCCTGTCATCAATGACGCTTTCTCCGACACACTTGGGAGCCGCCCCATTGCCATGTGGTGGGCTTTTCTGGAAACAGAAAACCCCGTGCTGGACGCGTTTTATGCACTCAACCGGGCCGACACCCGGGACAAGGCGCGCGAGGCCGCGTCCTTGATCCATGCCCCCGGGCTGAACGTGGTGTGGGCCAATACCCAGGGCGACATCGGGTGGTGGGCTGCAGGTAAGCTGCCCCAACGCCCACAGGGTGTAAATCCGACCTTCATCCTCGACGCATCCAAAGGCGAAGCCGAGAAGCCTGGATTTTTCGGCTTCCAGTTCAACCCACAAGAGGAAAACCCGGCACGGGGCTACATCGTGTCGGCCAACCACCAGCCCCAGCCGCCCAGCGGGGTACCGGTGCCCGGCTACTACAACCTGCCTGACCGGGCCCGCCAGCTCGACCAGGCACTGGCCGACCCGCGGCGCAAGTGGGACATTTCGGCCACCCAGTCACTGCAACTCGACGTGGGTAATGGTTATGCCAAACGCATTCTGGAGCCCTTGCTGCCAGTCCTGCAAAGTGCAGTCACCGACCCCAACGAACAAGCATTTCTGGAACCTCTGCAGAAATGGGACGGCACCTACACCCGCGACAGCATTGCAGCCACGCTGTTTAGCCAGTTCGTCTATGAGCTGGCCAAGGCCACCATGGCAGACGAGTTGGGTGACGTCATGTTTGCCAACCTGCTGCGTACCCGTGCCCTGGACAGTGCGCTCCCCTTGCTTGCTGCGGACGAAGACTCGCCGTGGTGGGACAACCTGAAAACCAAGAAGCGCGCCGAGAGCCGGTTTGAAACCGCACAAGTGGCCTGGCACCGCACCTATGAACATTTGAGCGATTTGTATGGCAGCAGCTTGTTGGATTGGTCTTGGGGCAAAACACATACCTTGACCCATAACCACCCCCTGGGCATGCAAAAGCCGCTGCACCTGCTGTTCAATATTGGCCCCTTTTCGGTGCCCGGCGGGCGGGAAACTCCCAACAACCTTTCCGGCAGCGTAGGCCCCGGGCCTTGGGCCGTCAGCTACGGTCCCTCGACGCGGCGCATCATCGACTTTGCTTCTCCCGGCAGCGCCGTGGGGATCAACCCGGTGGGTCAGAGCGGCGTGCTGTTCGATGCCCACTACGACGACCAGGCGCAAGCCTTTGCCGACGGCATTTACGTACCCCAGCACTCCACCGCAGACGACGTCAAAGCCCATACCAAAAGTACGCTAAGCTTGCGTCCAGCCCACTAGCTTGTGCTATGCCACACAACAATAAAAGTCGTTTTGGAAGCGAGCCCCCCCACCGCCATGGCCAGGGGGGACGCGTAGGTATCCTGTACTGCAACCTCGGTACGCCCGACTCCCCCAGCAAGGGTGATGTGCGACGCTACCTTGCAGAATTTCTCAGCGACCACCGTGTCGTAGAGATACCACGCCTGATCTGGTGGTTCATCCTGCACGGGATCATTCTGCGCTTTCGCCCTGGTGCCTCGGCGGCCAAATACGCCAGCATCTGGACCGCAGAAGGCTCTCCACTATTGGTATGGACGCGCAAACAGGCCGCCGCCCTGGAGCAATCGATGCAAGAGGCGGGGCAGCAGGTCACTGTGCGCCATGCCATGCGTTATGGCAGCGGGGCCATCGGCGACACGCTTGACGCGCTCAAGGCCGAAGGCGTCAACCGCATTCTGGTACTACCGGCATACCCGCAGTATTCGGGCACCACGACGGCCAGCGTGTTTGACGCTGTGTATGCCTGGGCTGCCCGGACCCGCAGTATTCCGGAGTTGCGTTTCGTCAACCGCTACCATGACCATACGGCCTATATCGACGCACTCGCGCAAAGCATCCGCAAGCGCTGGGACCTCACCGGCAAACCCGACCGGCTCCTCATGAGCTTTCACGGTGTGCCCGAACGCACCTTGCACCTGGGCGACCCTTACCACTGCGAATGCCAGAAAACCGGTCGCCTGCTGGCGCAGGCGCTTGGACTGGCGGCCACCGAGTGGGGCCTGAGCTTCCAGTCCCGGCTGGGGCGGGCCAAATGGCTGGAGCCGTACACAGAACCTACCCTCATCCAATGGGCACAAACAGGGGTACGCAAGGTACATGTGGTGTGCCCAGGCTTTACGGCAGACTGCCTGGAAACGCTCGAAGAAATTGCCATGGAAGGCCGACATGCGTTCTTGCAGGCGGGCGGCACGGAATTTCATTACCTGCCCTGCCTCAATGACGACCGCGTGTGGGTGCAAGCACTGCGCAGCATTGCGCAGGAGCATATGCAGGGTTGGCCCACGGGAGGCGCCACCATGACACCAGAAGAAGCACAAGCCGCACGCCAGCGCGCGCTGTCCTTGGGCGCGCCAGACTGAACAAGGCCATGGCCAAGGTGTCTTCCACATCGTTTCAGCGCTATGTCTGGTGGACAGCAGCGCTGCTATTGGCTTTGGCCGCGACACTGGCCTTCTACCTGCACCTTGACACGCTGGTGGAAAAGACTTCGCAGGTGCGGCTCCAATCCATCTTGCTGGCCGATGAGATGCGCCAGTCTTCGGATGAGCTCACCCGCATGGCCCGCAACTATGTAGCCACCGGCAGCCCGGAGTACTTGCAACGCTACCAAAGCGTGCTCGACATCCGCGAGGGCCGCAAGCCGCGTTCCGTCAAATTTCTTACCCGCGCCATGCGGCGCAGTGAAGCACCTGGTGACCTGCAAGGCGACGTGGCCGTGCCTTTGCTGGAGCTGATGCGCCGTACCGGAATTGAGCCCAAGGAATTTGAGCTGCTGGCGCAAGCAAAGGCCAGTTCCGACACTTTGGCGTTGACAGAGTTCGCCGCGATGGGTGTAGTCGAAAAAAATGGCTCCAACGCCACCGCGCTGACAAAAGCGCGCGCCATGTTGTACGACCAGGAGTACCAATCGGCCAAGTCGGAGATCATGGTTGCCATCGACAGCTTCTACCAGGCAGTCGACGAACGAACCACCCATGATTTGGCCCGGGCCGACCGGCAGGCCCAAGTCGCTCGGCTGGTACTTATTTTTCTGGGAGCCGGTCTTGTGGTGGTACTGGCCCGTGCCAACCGCCTGCTCAAACACACCCTGGGCGGTGCGGTTGAAACCATTCACGCCCATATCACCCAACTCGGCCAGGGTGACTTCAGCCAGGTCATTGCCGTCCAGCCACACGACACGCAGAGCGTTTTGGCGCGCCTGGCACAGACACAGCAAAACCTGCGATCCATCCATGATGCGCAAAAGCATGCCAACGACGCACGCGAAAGCGCAATGCGCGAAGCCAAGACACTGATGCAGGCGATTGATGAGCACGCCATCGTGTCCATCACCGACCCGGCTGGAACCATCACCTACGCCAACGAAATGTTCAGCCGCATTAGCGGTTACAGCAACGAAGAGTTGGTCGGGCAGAACCACCGTATCGTCAAATCCAGCATGCAGGACAGTGCCTACTGGATCAAGGTATGGAAAACCATTTCCAGCGGTTATGTCTGGCGCGATGTCATCTGCAACCGCGCGAAGGACGGGAGTCTGTACTGGGTTGACACCGTTATTGCACCCTTTTTCTCCGAGCAGGGCATTGAAAAATATATCTCGATTCGCACCGACTTGACCGCAATCAAGCAGGTTCAACAGGCCCTGGAGTCAGAGCGCTCACGCCTTGCCAACCTCATTGCGGGAACGCGAGCAGGCACTTGGGAGCTCAACCTGCAAACTGGCGAGTCCACCGTGAATGCACGTTGGGCGGAGATGCTGGGCTATAGCCTGGAAGAAGTGCAGCCAGAACCGCACCACAAGTGGCTGGAAAGTATGCACCCGCAAGACCTCGAAGTCGGCCGCGCGTTATTGCGCCAGCATACCCATGGCGAACTGGAAATTCTCGATTATGAAAACAGGGTGCGCCACAAGGATGGGCATTGGGTCTGGCAAAGAACGACCGGAAAACTGATCTCTCGTACCGCAGACGGTCGGCCCCAATGGCTGTACGGGATGAATCTGGACATCAGCACACAGAAGGCTGCCGAAGCGGAGTTCAAGGAGACCACTCGCAAACTGGAGGACAGTGCGACCTTCCTTGCCAGGGCCGGTCGCGTGGCCGGAATTGGGCGCTGGCAACTCGATTTGGAAGCGTGGACGATGGAGTGGTCGGAGCAAACCTGCCACATCATGGATATGCCCCCGGGCTACCAGCCTGGCTTCGAAGAAATGATGATGTTTGTTGCGCCGGAATGGCGTGACCAGATGCGCAGCGCATTCGCAGTAGCGAGTGAAACGGGCAAACCCTGGGACGTGGAGATCCAACTTGTCACGGCCATGGGCAGGCGGGTGTGGGTGCGCAGTGCAGCCGAAGCCGAATACGCCAATGGCCAGCGTACGCGCCTGGTAGGTATCTTTCAGGACGTGTCACAACGCCGCAAGCTGGAAGACGAGATTCGGAACAAAAACGACTTGATGCGCAATGTGCTCGACCACATTCCTGTGGGTCTGAGCGTTATGGATGCCAGGTTGAACCTCGTGGAGCACAACCAGTTGTTCTGTACCTTGCTGGACCTCCCCGACTCGCTCTTCGCACGTGAAACCGTGAGTTTCGAGTCCATCATTCGCTTCAATGCACTGCGCGGTGAGTACGGAGAAGGGGACACTGAGACCATCGTAAAGGGCATCCTCGCCAAAGCAAAGCTGGGACTTGCGCACCAATTTCAACGCTCCCGCGGTGACGGGCGCACCATCGAAGTTCGTGGTGCCCCCATGCCTGGAGGTGGGTTCGTAACCACTTACGCAGACATCACTGAGCTCAAGCGGGCAATGGATGCTGCCCAAGAGGCTTCGCGCTCCAAGAGCCAGTTCGTGGCGAATATGAGCCATGAAATCCGAACACCCATGAACGCGATTCTGGGTTTGCTCAAGCTCATCCAGAACACCGAACTAACAGGCCGCCAATACGACTACGTGAGTAAAACCGAAGGTGCTGCAAAGTCGCTGCTAGGGCTGCTCAACGACATCCTGGATTTTTCCAAGATGGAAGCGGGCAAGATGGAGCTGGACCCGCAACCCTTCCGCATGGACAAGGTCATGCGCGACTTGTCGGTCATTCTGGCTGCCAATGTGGGCACCAAGCCACTGGAAGTTCTGTTCGACATCGACTCCAACATTCCACGCCATTTGATAGGCGATAGCTTGCGACTGCACCAAGTGCTGATCAACCTGGCGGGCAACGCCATCAAGTTCACAGCGAAGGGCGAAGTGATCGTCAAGATCGCGGTTGATTCGATCAGCGAACAGGTCGTAAGGCTGCATTTTTCAGTCAGCGACACGGGCATTGGCATAGCCGCTGACAAGCTTGCCCATGTTTTTGATGACTTCTCGCAGGCTGAAGGCTCCACCTCACGCAAATACGGTGGCACCGGCTTGGGGCTATCGATTTCACGCAAGCTGGTCCAATTAATGGGGGGGGAGTTACGGGTTACCAGCTCCATTGGAAAAGGGAGCACATTCTTCTTCAGCATCGCGCTGCCGCTGATAAAGCCGAATGTGGACGGCGAGACGCCGCTTGGGGCAGCACAGGCCCATCTCAATGTACTGATCGTGGATGACAACCCGGTAGCACTGGACCTGCTGGCGCACATGGCGGTAAATTGGGGCTGGAACGTCGAAACAGCAGCTTCTGGCGAACGCGCGATTGAAATTACCCAGTCGCGCATTGCCGCAGCGGGCCCCGACGCTGACTCCTCGCCATTCGACGTCGTGCTCATGGACTGGCATATGCCTGCGGGCCTGGACGGGTGGGAAACATTGCATGCCTTGCGCTCCGCGATGGGCACACGCAACCAGCCCCACTACATCATGGTGACCGCCCACGGGCGAGAAAACCTCGGGAGCCGTTCGGCGCAGGAGCAGGCCTGCCTCAGTGGCTTCCTTGTCAAACCCGTCACTTCTTCCATGCTGCTCGACGCAGTAGCGGATGCACGCGGCGGGCGGCGCAACATCCGTGCGCGAAGTCGCAGTTCTGCGGCATCGAGTCGGCGGCTTGACGGTATGCACATTCTTTTGGTCGAAGACAACCTGATCAACCAGCAGGTAGCGCGTGAACTGCTGGAATCGGAAGGTGCACGTGTAGAGATAGCTGGAAACGGAAAGCTGGGCGTGCAGGCAGTAGAGCGCAGCATGGAGGCACAGAGCTTTGATGTCGTGCTGATGGACCTGCAAATGCCGGAGATGGATGGTTTCACTGCCACACGGGTGATTCGCGAAGAACTGGGGTTGATGGACCTCCCTGTAATTGCCATGACGGCCAATGCAATGGCCTCTGACAAGGACGCTTGTATCGCAGCAGGCATGAACGACCATGTGGGCAAACCGTTTGACCTGGGCCACCTTGTCCAGGTACTGCTCACGCGCACCCACCGCTTCCCGCGCAGTGGCGCCCCAACAAACCCAGCAACTGAAGCGCACAGTGGCGACGCCACGAATGCCACTGCGGCCACCGCGGCACATGTCGACGTTACGCAGCCCGCCAGAGCCGTGGACATCGATGCAGCACTGGCGCGACTGGGGGGGAATACAGCACTGTACGGAACCATTACGCAGTCCTACCTGCAAGAAGCTGCGGATTTTGCCAACCAACTGGACCGGCTGTTGGGCGCAGATGACCTGCCGTCCGCGGCAAGATTGCTGCACACAATCAAAGGTCTGTCTGCCACGGTGGGTGCAGTGGGAATGGCTTCCATAGCCAGGTCTGCAGAAGACAAAGTGAAGGGGGTAGCTCCTTTCTCAGCGCTCGAACTGCGACGCGATTTTCGTTCGGCCGTGCAAACAACTGTTCAAGCGCTGACCGAAGCTTGCCAAACCATCGTCCCAACACCGTCAGAAACGCCAAGCTTGGCAAACGCCGCATCAGGAACTTTGGCACCCAATCCTTCGCAAACGCTTGCTCAATTGCAACAGCTGCTGGAATTGCTCAAGCACTCCGACATGGAGGCTTTGCAGGTTCATGCACGCATCACCAGTGCAAAGACGCTGGAAACCGAGACCATTGCGGGCCTGAGCCAGGCAATCGGGCGTTTTGATTTTGAAGCTGCGACAAAACACTGTGAAGCGCTCATAGCAAACCTGACCGCGTCTGGTGCTGCTACGCCCTGAGTACGGGGTTCGACCGCAACCTTGGGTCTGCTGCCACATCGGAAGTTGGCACCGATTCATTGCCGAAGACTAGAATCGCTTTTAGTCATCAAAAAGCCCGCGGTATCTGCCCTTTATCTGGGCATTGCAGAGGGCGATTTTGTGTAAGCAAGGTGTTTCAGACGCATTTCCCGCCCAGACGGCAACCGCATGTCCTTTACCAACACCAACACAACCGCTGAGATTGTTGCGCTGACCACGGCCGACATCCAGCAGTTGACTGCGATTGACATCGGCGGCTTGTCCACGGCACAGGTTGCCGTTATGTCGTCGCGGCAATTGCTTGCCTTGACTACCAGCGCGATCGTCGCCCTCGATACCAATCAAGTTCAGGCACTCAGTACCAGTGGCGTTTCTGGGTTCAAGACCACCCAGGTGTCGGCTTTTACGACACTGCAAATTCAGGCACTGACCAGTGCCCAGATTTCTGTCATCAACGCGACTGTGATCGGCGGACTGACTACCGACCAGGTGGCGGCCATGGAAACAGGCGATTTGGCTGCCTTGACGACGCGCCAAATCGTGAAGCTCAGCACCAACGCCATGGCGGTACTGAGCACCGAGCAACTCGCAAGTCTGGGAACCGCTGCATTGGCCGCACTGACCACCCGGCAATTGCAAACGCTCAGCGGGGTGCAGTTCGAGGTTTTTGACACTTCAGACCTCGCCGCCCTCACATCCCGGCAGACAGCCGCACTTACCACCGACCAAATTGCGACCCTGACCACGGCGGAAGTTGCCGCGCTGTCGACCGCGCAGTTAGCGGCCATCAACAGCACGGCGATCGCTGCGTTGGATGTCAACCAATTTGAGGCCATCAGCACTTTCGCACTCGGAGCACTGACAACACGGCAAATAGCCGCACTGACAACCGAGCACATCGGCACATTGAGCAGCGCCGACATCACAGCGCTACAGACCCGACAGGTTGCAGCACTGAGCACCCAGGCCATTGCGGCGCTGGATGAAGACCAGATTGGGGCTTTCAGTACATCGGCAATCGCCGCCTTGAGCACCAAGCAGATTGCAATGCTCAGTGCCGGGCAAGTCGGATTCTTGGATACGGCCGATGTTCGCGCGCTCACCAGCCGACAGGCGGCAGTGCTCAATACCAGCCAAATTGCCAGTTTGGACCCCGAAGACATTGGGGCCATGACGAGTGCGCAATTGGCAGCACTGAACACCAGGGCAATCGCCGTCCTGAATGTGGACCAACTGGCATCCATAACATCCACCAACATTGCTGCACTCACCGTCAAGCAGGTGGGTACGCTGAGTACCGACCAGTTTATGGTCCTGGACACGCCACAGTTCGGTGCATTGACCAGTGGACAAATCGCCGCGCTCAGCACATCGGTAATCTCTGTGCTGAGTGGCGAACAAATCGACGCGCTGAGCACTCAAACGCTGGCTGCCTTAACTACTCGGCAAATGGCGGCACTTAGCCCCGACCAGTTCAATGCGCTGACTACGAGTGACATTGCGGTGTTGACCTCCAAGCAGCTCGCCGGTCTGACTTCAAGCCAAATCAGTGGCTTGGAAACAGACCGGTTCACGGCCCTTGGGAGTGGACAGGTTTCCGCACTTTCCACTTCCGTCATAGCGGCGCTTTCCCAAGACCAGTTCGCTTCCCTGACGACACAGGGCTTGGCTGGCCTGAATTCACGCCAGATCAGCGCACTGGATATCAACAACCTCACAGTACTGGACCCTTCCAATTTTGGGGTCTTGAGTAGTGTCCAAGTTCAGGGTTTGTCTACGGCGGCTATTGCAGCGCTTGGTGTGGACCAGTTGTTGGCGCTCAAGACTACCAGCCTCGCGGCGCTCTCCACAGCGCAGCTTTCAGCCATCAACATCGACCTGTTCGCCTCGCTACCAGCCAACAGCATCGGCGCACTTTCAATCAAGCAAATCGGGAGCCTGAATACCGACCAGATCGGCACCCTGGATGCGGAAAAAATGGCTGCACTGAGCAGTCTGCAGGTGGCGGCTTTGAGCACGACCGCACTCACTGCACTAAGCCCGGACCAATTCCAAGCCATAGCGCCACTCGCGGTGACTGGTCTGACACCTCGGCAACTGGGCGTACTGTCGATTGACCAAATCAATAGCCTGCCCGCGGGGACGATCGGTGCGCTGAACAGTACCCAGCTTGGCGCGCTCAATACAGAAATCATCTCGACGCTGAGTGTCGATCAGATTGACAGCTTCACGACTTCGCAAATTCGAGCGCTGACACCGCGACAAATCAGTGCATTGACCGTTGACCAATTCACGGTTTTGGATGCGACAGATTTCGCCGCAATGACCACGCGGCAGTTTGCAGCCATCAGTTCCGACCAAGTCGGCACGATGGATGTCTACGAAGTCGAAGCGCTCCGCGCCAACCAAATCGGTGCGCTCAATACAGGCGCTATTGCCGCACTTTCGGCCGAGCAATTCGCAATACTGACGACTGCCTCCATCGGAGCGCTTTCTACCCGCCAAATTGCGGCACTCCAATCTGAACAGATTGCAACACTGACTCCGGACTTCATTGGGACGCTCAAGACCGGCCAGGTAGCCGCTATTTCCACTAGCGCCCTGGGAGGACTTGCGGCGGATCAAATAGCGGCCCTGACCAGTGCCGACGTTGCAGCGATGACGGTACGCCAGATATCGGCGTTGCTACCTGACCAAATCGCCGCGATCGAACCCCAGGACCTCGCCGCGATGAAAGTGCTGCAGGTGGCGTCACTGAAGTCCGACCAAATTAGCGCGCTCTCCGACGAGGCAATAGAGGCACTTCGACCCGGTCAAGTAACCGCCCTGAATACGGCAGCGGTCGCATCGTTGAGCCAAAGTCAACTCTCGACGTTCAGTACCGCTGATGTTCTTGCCATGACAACACGGCAAATTGCCATCTTGTCAACCGACCAGATTGCAGCGCTGGGGCCTGACTATCTTGCGGTACTGCGTCCGCAGCAAATTTCTGCATTGAACACAACGGTGATCCAGTCACTGAGCTTGGATCAGGTCGCGGGCTTGAGTACATCCAACGTCTATGCGCTCAGTACCAAACAAATTGGTGCACTCACCAGCACACAAATCGGGGCACTGACAGGGCCTAACGTGGCAGTGCTCAAGACCAGCCAAATTGCAGCGCTTTCCACCGACCAGGTTTCAGCGTTAAGCCTGGAAGCTATCAACGCATTGAAGCGGGTACAGGTCTTTGCGCTGTCGTCCAATTCCATCGCAGCGTTGAGCACAACGCAGTTCTCTGCGCTCAGTACAGCTGCCATCGTGGGACTTTCTACCAAGCAGCTTGCGGCACTTACCACCGCACATATTGCGGCGCTGGGCGTGGAGTTGATTGCAGCCCTGCGCCCGAGCCAGGTGGCGTCTTTGAACTCCGTGTCGTTAGGATCCCTCAGCACTGTACAGTTCAACGCGCTGTCCACAGCGAGTCTGGCAGCCATCACGACCCGGCAGTTCGGCGCATTGACAACCGAACAGCTTGCGGGTTTGACGCCCGACACCATCACGGCCTTTACATCGAAACAGCTCGGTGTCTTGACCAGTGTCCAGGTCCAATCGCTGGAAACCACCGACCTGGCGGCCTTGTTGCCGAAGCAACTGGCTGCGCTCAATACAAGCGCACTCGCCAGCATGTCGACCGCACAGCTCGACGTGCTCTCAGATCCGGCATTCTCCGCTCTGACCCAGCGCCAGGTAGCCTCGCTGACGACGGACCAAATCGCAGGCTTGCGCGCGAGCGATATCGGCTTGCTGAGTGGGCGCCAGGCATCAGCCCTGTCCACGGATGCCGTCGCAACACTCAACACCGATCAAGTTGCGGCTTTGACCACAGCCGCCGTTGCAGCGCTTTCGACTCGCCAGGTAGCGAGCCTTACAACCACGCAAATCGTTGCGATGGAGGATGTGGATATCGCGGTTTTGCGGCCTGCCCAGTTTGGTGCGCTCAACACCAACGCCATTACGGCCCTAACCACCAGCCAAATGGCCGGGCTCAATACAGCCGTGGTTGCCGCTCTCTCGACTGCGCAGGTCGCATCTTTTACAACCGACCAGGTTCTGGCGCTCAACAGCCGGCAGATCGCAGCACTTTCGACGCGCCAAATTGGCGCTCTGACCTCAGACCAGGTACTAACCCTCCAGCCTGAGGACATTGCCGGTTTGCGCGCGAGTCAGATTGCATCGATCAATAGCGGTGGAATTGCTGTCATGGATACGGCACAAATCGCAGCCCTCTCCACGAGGACCGTGATTGCGTTAACCACAGCGCAAATGGCAGCGCTCAATTCAACCCAAATATCGGCACTGGACAACGCAGAGTTTGCGCTACTGAAGCCCTTGCAAGTGGCGGCGCTGAGTACAACGACACTTTCCAGTGTCAACACTACGCAATTTTCGGCACTGAGTACTGCCGTGATTGCATCATTGGGTACGGCACAAATCGCAGCACTCACGACAGACCAAATCGTTGCACTCAGCACCCGGCAAATCGTGGCGTTGACAACCGGCCAGATGGCAGGTCTGACGTCGGACCAAATCGCCAATTTCGAGACCACGGATATCGCCGCTCTGCGTGCACGGCAATTGGCAGCCATCAGCTCGCAAACGATTCAGGGGCTTCAAACACAGCAAGTGGTGGCACTCACTTCCACCCAAATCGCTGCGCTGTCCAGCGTACAAGTCGCTGCATTTACGACAGACCAAGTGCGTGCCATTGAGTTGATCGATGTCACCGCGATGAAGTCCAGGCAAGTTGCGGCGCTCAGCACGGAGGCGATAGCTGCATTGACCACCGATCAAATTGCAGCACTGTCAACTGCAGGCATTTCCGCCCTGACCTCCCGACAGATGGGTGCCTTAACCACCGATCAGGTCAGCGCGCTGGAGACTTCCGATGTCAGCATCCTGAAGCCGTTGCAAGTAGCGGCGCTCTCCAGCGCAGCATTGGCTACGCTGAGTTCCAGCCAGCTGGAGGTGTTGAGTACCGCAGTGATCGTATCGCTGACCACCGGGCAGGTTTCAGCATTGACGAGCAGCCAACTCTCGGCATTCAGCACACGCCAAATTACAGCGCTAACTACGCGGCAAATTGCCGCCCTGACAAGCGACCAAATCGTTGCCATGGAAACCGGCGACCTGACGGTCCTGAAGCTTACGCAGATTGCGGCGATCAGTACCGAAGCGTTTTCCGCGCTCACAACAGAACAAGTCGCCAGCTTGACGTCTCGCCAATTCGGCAGCCTGAGTACCCGACAAGTGGCAAGCCTGACATCTGTCCAGGCCGTGGCCATCGAAACCGAAGATTTGCGTGCGCTCACAACCAAGCAGGTCATCGCACTGAGCACCGATTCGGTGGCCGCGTTGACCACAGTTCAAATTGACGCACTGACCACGCGCAGTGTGGCAGCACTCAC
>JACCDZ011776990.1_pt1 | contig 18365 bp, 26 predicted proteins | sample 7449551 | NCBI WGS metagenome assembly JACCDZ01 (sample SAMN15323452, study PRJNA562643) | freshwater metagenome | isolation source: river surface water | place: USA:Blue River Watershed | collected 2017-08-18
CACCTCCCAAACCTGTTCGTTTTGTGGCGCTTTGCCTGAGACGAGGCCGAAAGGTATCGCAGGGCTTGGAATAAGAGAGTGGACATGTGCGTGTGGTGTCACGCACGACCGCGACGTCAATGCGGCCCGGAATATTGTGCAGCGTGCACTATATCTTCTGGACGCCAGTCAGTTAACCACTGACGCGTTGCACTATGCCACTCTCGCGCTCGGGCATGAGCGTCCCGTAGGGGGAATCCCCGCCGTTCCCGACCAACAGGTCGGCAAGCCTAAGGCTTGAGGGCGGGGAGGATGTCAATTGGCTTAAATTGACATAATCAAGGGCATGGCCCATCATAAGATCATATTTCTCAAGAGCCTTAGTCATGCTGTTAACCTACGACGATAACGCCAAAATCTTCATTTTCGACCTGGAACATCCCATGGAGGATGTCATGGATTTTGCTGACCTCATCGAGGTTCAGATCAACATCCCAGGCGGGCTTTCCTCCTTCCCTCGCGCGTATGCCATCGCCAAGATCTTTGAACGCAGCTCAAACAGCGTGATCAATCACGTGCATGGCGTAGCTTCCAAGGTTGACCGCGAAAGCCTGGATCGCAAGCTGCGCGAGACCATCGACAGCGCTCAGCAAATGATGGGGCAGGCTGAAGATGATCACAAAGAAGGCGAAATGCCGGAAGACATGTACGATCTGATCGTCAATGGCAACCAGAGCACCATTGATGCCTGTCACCACTTCCTGGAGGCATCCGAGGAAGACATTCAGGGCAACCTGTTCCTGCATGAGTTGCACATCAGTGAGTCGGGCGGTCAGGCCTACTTCTCACTGCCAGGCGTGGGTGAAAGCGTGGTGAAAGTCGAATTCACCATGAGCATGCCCAAGATCGAAACCGAGATCGAACGTGCTATGGTCGAGCGCGAAGCGGTCGCCCTACTGCACTGATCAGATGGCCAAATCTGATTCCAGCACGGCTCGCTTAAAGGCACTGTCTTCCATCAGGTCGAGCAGATAGTCTTTCGGAAAGCCGATTTGGACAGCTTTGGCATAGACCTCAAGCTCCGCCGCCCGGCGAAAGCTGTCAGGCAGCATTTCCGTACACCCCATCACGATGACATTCAGGGCATATCGCGCTCGTTTACCCAGCTCTGGGCTGACTTCCGGCTGGGTGCGAATGGCAGTCTTCAGGTAGTTCAGGATTTGATAGGTAATGGGCTGCTGGCAGCCGGCGTAGAAATACGCGGTCGGCACTTCTACCTGGCAATGCAGCATCAGATCAACCAGCAAGCGGCGGGTACTGATACTGCCCTTGTCCAACGGCATTTTCCCCTCGCCATGGCCGCGATCAAATAAAGCTTTTGCCGCTGGCCAGTCATTGGTGACGCAGAGTTCTTTTAAATCATTACTGAAGGTGCTGGTGGAAGACATGTGTTCGCCTCGTGTACTGCTTTCAGCTTAGCACTGCCTATCCACGCTTCGCACCCACCAATTAACGGCGCTTAATTCCCAGCAATTTGAAGAATCCATCCATGCCCCAGCGACTGGATTCTTCCAGGGTCTTGCCATGGCCGTATTTAAGTTCGAACTCACGCAAGACACCCAGCAAGAACGGGCTGGTGCTTTCGATGATCGCCTCCGCTTTGTCCCGAAAGCTTTGTGGAACACCGTACAGCGGCTCTGCAATCGAGCAGGCAATGGCCAGCAGGGTATCCGAATCGCCACCTACATAAAGCCCATTGCGCAGCGTCTTTTCAAAGCTGTCAGCCTGAAGCACACAAGCCAGCGCCACCGGAACAGTGCCTTGCGATGACACATCAAAGGTGTACTCCTGATGGAGCCTGTCAAGGTCAAGATCACAGTCGTAGTTGAAATAGGACTCCATGACACCCTGAATCTCTGATTTCAGGTAACCGCAGCGGGCCATGAAGATGGCCACCGCCACTGACTGTGAAGCCTTTGCGCCTTCCGGGTGGGCGTGAGTAACACAGGAGGTTTGCTGAGCTTCCATCATCACCCGGAAGATGTCATCAAACGCCCAGCCAACTGGCGACACCCGCATGGCTGCGCCATTGCCATAACTGAAGTTCTCAGTCAGGTAGTTTTCATGCGTAGAAGCCCAGGCAGCAAAGCTTGGCCCGTAGCCAACAGTAGGGTAGGCCTTGAAGTAGCGCTTGTAGTTGCGCGTGTAGTATTCATTGCGCAGGATGCTTTCAGCGGTCGCGAAAGTAAGAATACTATCATCGGTCATGCACGACTCTGGCAAAAAGAGTTCGCCATCAAAAATCTTTTCTTCCCTGAATTCGTGATACGAGCCCACGATGTCACCAATAATCGCACCAATCATCTTAATCACCCGTAATTAAATTAATTTAAATCGGATGATAGTTATGATCTGTCTTGCGCTCAATAAGAATTGATGGATCTAATATTGACGCAATTAAGAATCCTTAGTATACTTAATGATGAACTTGGAGGGATCGATGGATACTCGACACATCAAGCTGATTGAGCATGCGCAACAGCACATGGAGCGCTATCTTAAGCAGCAGGGCTCCGAGAACTTTCCCCTGCTGGTTTGCTCCTTTCGGGATGCCAATGACTACCTGATTGGTTGCCTGGCCCCTATTCCGCTTGACCGTCTTCGTCTGTATAGCGCCAATCTGAACTTCTCGGAGGATGCTGTCGTCGCGCAAGCCAATCCGACCTTTGATTTTGGCGAAACACCCTCAAAGCACGCCGTGATTATCCTGCTGCGGCAGCATGAAAAGGTTTGCCTGCGCACCCTGATCTACAAGTGTCTGGATAAGGGAGTTCCGATTGAAAATGTCTCGATTCTCTCGCCCTGCCTGAGCAGAGCCGTTTATCAGGATGCCTGCCTGGAATTCGGGCATTTACCCAAACTGCTTGATAACAGGCTCTTCACGGATAGTGAGGCGGCAGCCTGGCGGGCTAACAACCTCCCCCAGGATGAAATTGAACTGATCCCCCGCACCCTAATGACCCTGGCTGATCACAATCATCGGCCAGGCCGCCGCTAAAGCCCGCACTCAATAACAAAGCCCACCATCACTCTCCACTCGGTAGCCGTTGCGGTGCTGGTAGGGCTCGAAGACGGTAATCAGTTCGCCTTTTCCACCCCTCGACACTGCCGTGACCCACGAATAGCCATGCTTGAGGGGAAAGCGGTAAATCAGCCCATCGGCAGACTTCAGCTCACTGCCTGTCTGTGCATAAAACCGGCGCACCCGATCAGTATTCGCGCCATAAACCAGCGGAACGGCGCCAGTTTGGCGGTGAATCAGCGCCACATGCTGGCGCAGTTCCTCTGCGACATTGCCGCCTATATCAGCAGAGCCCACCAGGAAAGTGGCATCTCGTGTTGCTTTTTTGCGCCGCGTGGCGCAAGAAACCGCCAAACCCTGCTCAAACGGAGCCATCAGGTATTCATCTGGGATTTTCGCCACTGAAACATGGCGCTGGTATGAACTACGCTGATCCAACGGAAATGCAATGCCATTCAACAGACATAGCGCAGCACCCGCGCTACAGTCGTTACTATTGTATTCCGCTGATTCATTTCTCCTGCGGATACTTAAATTTTCATGGGCAAGAATCGTGACATAGTTGCCTTTGGCAAACATGGCCCGCGCGTCATCGGCCTGCTGCTCAAGACTACTTTCTTCCGCCAGAACAACCTTGCTTTGTAATTCGAGATAGGACTTTCCCACCCCATACGTGACAATAAAGATCACGAACAGCATCAGCATAACGGTGGAAACAAACGTAGATCCAGAAGATTTCTCTTCTGGTTGATCTTCCGAACGCTTATCGAGATTGAGCGGCATTTAAAATTGATCCCTGGTGCCCTGCACCTGTAAAGAAGAAGAGCCAGATGCTCGTTCAGCCTGTCCGCTGACAGAACCTTCGTTGCTATTGATCACAGAAAACACAACCACGTTGATCATGATGATCACCCCCATCACAATCAGCATCTCGATCAAACTGACACCCGACTGGCGTGCTTTCATGCTCATCCCCTCTGCTTTGACGATCTAGGGGGAAACACATGCTCAACCCACTGGGCAATCTGGGCCAGCTTTTCCTCACTGCTGAAGCGGTCATCCTTGAGCACACGCCCAATGCTGTACAAAGCCCCGCTTTGCGTCATCATGGTTTTCTTAAGCCGCTCAGTGGCTTCACCGGCCAGCCCCAAAGGCTCGCTGGTCTTCAGGAAGATGGTGTCCTTGTTCCAGTCAAAGCCAGCTTCTACCCCCTCCACTGCCACGGCATGGGAGCGTCCGATGGCTGGCATACCCTTATCGACCCGCAGGCGTACATTCCAGGACTCATAGCCCTTGTCAGACTGCTCCTGAAGCAAGGCCATCAGTTCTTCAACCGTGAGGCCATTCCCTGTCTGTCTAACCTCGCTCATCAGCACCCTCCCCTGGAGTCTTGCCCGGCTTGATGTACCAGCCTTCCCCATCGCAAACGTCGCAGATGTCGTAGTACTCATCCATGAACAAGACATGCCCTTTCCCTTTGCAGTTCTGGCAGGCCACGCCATCTGCGTGCGGTGGAATTCGAAATAGCCGCCATTTCATGGCAGAAATAGCTTTTCCCAAAACACCCTGAATGCTGTGGGATGCAAATAAAGTTTCATCCTTATAAATAAAGTGTCATCCCGAGCAATCGGGTTCTGGCCTTGTCCGCCCCCTGGAACCCCCAATGATTGCGGCCTGCAAGGCCGCGATCAGGGAGGAAATTAGCAAGATCACAATAGAAATCAACGACTTACGATTTCAGGTAAGGATGACACTTTATTCGCATGGCTCCGGGGTTTTCCGACCATTTGAAGGCCGCTGCGAGGCATTAGGATGAGACTTTAGGTACAGGTCGGGCAGTGAGCTTCCCAGCCAGCCCAGCAAATCGTTCCCGTTAGGATGAAACTTTATTTGCATCCCACAAATGCTCATTACCGAGCACCTCGCGAAATCATGTGTGTCATCAGCTCAATCAGCAGATCCTTTTGCTCAGGCGCCGACTCCGCTATCAGTACCACCAGTGCAGCCACACCTTCAGGCGTCAGCACAGCCTGACCCGCAGGATCGTGCAAGCGCCCCTGGCGTTGGAGGTAGGACAGGAACAGATAGGCCCCGCTGCGCTTGTTGCCATCCGAGAACGGATGATTTTTGACAACAAAATACAGGACATGAGCAGCCCGGCGCTCGACCGTGGCATACGCCAGATCACCAAAGACCGTGGCCTCCAGATTGCCCCACAGGGTTTCAAAGCCATCGCCTCGCTCGGCTGCAAACAGCTCAGTGGCTTCACCAGCATCCATCAGGGTGCGTCGCAGCAGCGCCAGCTCCTCGCGCGCTTCGGTGAGCGTCCAGGTGCCGGCATGCGGGGCTTGTGAGGCTTCTTGGCGAAAGCCTTCGTCATAGCCTTGCAGCAAACTGAAGGTCTTTCTGAAATCGCTGATGATGGCAAACATGATGAGCTCCAGGCTCACAAGGGATCAAAGCAGAACTATAACCAAATCGCGCAATACTGTCAATTTTAAGCTATTGAATGATGGCACTCACTTTGCGCCGGTTGCTCGCGGTTACGCGCATCCTCTACTATGAAAATATGTCATTTCACCTCGTTATCTTGAAGAACCGCTATGAATAAAACCGAAGTAAACAAGTCGCTGGTTGTCGATTACATCGAGAAGCATATCAGCCGATTTAATAGCCTTCTTGATGACAGTTTTGCCCAGGATGTTTACACCCCCGCACATCAACAGTGGGCAGCCGCCGCATTTGATGAGGCGCAGATGCTGGGGATCGGCATGAATGGACTGGCGCAGGTTATGCGTGATGTTGAAGGCACAGACGCAGGTGAAATCATCAAGCGCTTTCAGGTTCTGGCTTGCCTGCATCCAGATTCTCTACAGGCCGGTCGCTTAGCCAGCTATAAAAATGAATCGTCTATTTTCAGTTCCTTTTTTGGTTTGAAGCTGGACATCGGCAAAGTGGATTTCAGCGCCATCTGTGAGGATGAGTCTGCACTAAAGCATGCCAACTATTTGTTTGGGTTTACCGATCAAGAGTGGATCAACCTCATCGTCAGTCGTGATGATCCCACGCTCCTCTATACCCGCTGCATCGAGACCAGCGCACTCAAAATCAGTGAAGTCGTTGAGGCACTTAACGAAAACCCGCAAATCAGGAAAAAACTTTACGGCACGGCTAACCACCAACTCAAAGACCTGTCGCATGCCTGCGTCATGCCATTTCAGTCTGATTTTCAGCCGTCAAGGTTCGCATCCAAGTTCGACCCCAATGCACCTAAGGAGTTATTGGCCAAGCATGGAGAGATGATTCTGGCAGGATGCTTTAGGCACGCCTATTCACCCAAGCGCATGGGGGCTGCCCTTGATACAGTGCCGGGACAGGAAGAGGCCATTATGCAGGTGCTTCAACTGTTCGAGAAAGCGGGCGTGCATTGGTACAAACCCTGGTGCGCCAGTCGTTTGGAGATGTACCCCATGGCACTCATGGACTTGGAGGGTGAGGTGCACTCGGACAGAGAGATTGCCAGAGCTTTTGTTACGGACAACCGGAATTTTGAAATCACCACTGGCACCATCAAGGATGCCTGTCGCCGATCCCTGATCAAGCTCATGCCAGTCGATGCGCTGGTGGATATCTACAAAAACGAAAGTACGGGTGAAGAAATGATGGACTTCTTCTACCGAGAAACGGGCAACACGATATTTCTCAATCACCTCAAAGACAGTGCCGCCAAGCGCCATATTCTGTCGGATGAGCTAGGTCTCTAGTGCCTCAGCAGTCTCAAGCTGCCAGGCCAATGTTCGGGGTTGTACAACCCCGTCGGCATCGACCATGGGCACATAGTGTACGCTTGGTTGGGCGTACAGTCAAGCCAGACTTGACGGTTCGTCAGTGGTTGTAGGCGCAGAAGCCCCCGCAATCCCAGCATCTACTTCATAAGCATCGCGCACCAAGGCATCAGCATCCGCCCAACGCTTGACCGCATCACACACCGTGGATCGCGTAGCACCGGTTTCCCTGACTGCCTCCGCCTGGCTAATGCCATCAACCAAGACCCGCTTGGCAGCGCGGTTGGCGGCTGATTTGGGGTCTCCCTGCTTCAGCTTCACCAGGGCATAAAACTCACGCTCTCTCATTTCAACTCCTTAAACCAAGCGGCACATTCTGCATGGCGTTTTTTTGCAACCAAACCCTGGCCTTAAAGGCCCATGTCACGCTCCAGCAAAAACCGGCGCCCCGCTGGAAACTCAGCAACGGCTGACTCACCATAATGATTGAGAAAATGCGCCCATTCGCCCAATTCAACAATCGAAGATTCAAACACGGACAACGAATAATACCGAAAGAGGTAGCCCATACGTACCTGATGCTCAAGAAAGCTGGCTCTGGCCTTGATAGAGCTCAGACCGGCCCCCAACGCTTTCGGCTTGGGATTGGCAGCCTCGCGACACATCTGGATGTGCCAACGCCCCAAGAACTCCAGAGATGAGGTGTCAGCGCCAGCCCTGGCGCAATCTTTCAGCAGGATACTCGCCAGCATGTCGGCATTGAAGGCATACAGGCGCTCGCCATGTGCGCTCAAAATAGACAGTGTTGAGCCGGTAAAGCCAATGTCCTCTTCCTGCATGAACGCCAGCAGAGCAGCGTAAGAGCCCTCTTTTCTGGAAATTTTAATGTTGAGCGCACGCTTCATGTAATAGCGAAAGCACGCTTGATCAGCCTGCCAATGAAACGGCAGCTCGTAGAAGTAGCTGGGGTTGCTGCGAAGCAGTTTCCGATACACCCGCGCCGAAATAGGTTTGTTCTTGCAGCGCTTGAGTACGCTGCGCTCTGCCAGAATGCGCTTGGTACGGGCAGCCTCAAGGGCAGTCTGCTCTTCGTGCGTGAGCCCTGGGGTAAGCCAGTACATCATGGGAATGCTGCGGAAGGTACTGGCCATTTAAATCGCCATATCCTGCTCCAGCAGCATGCGTCGACCGCGCTCGTGCTGCATCAATGACTCACGCGAGGCATATTTTTGTGCCAATGGCCAAACCGCCTCGGAGTTCACGCCGGCAAGTATCTCTTCCAGCGTGTGGATTTTAAAATACCAGCGCGCCCACAAGGAACAGGCCAGGATGTGATTAAGTGACCCCGACCAAATCATTTCCATATACCTTGTGGCACCTACGTTTTCAATATACTCCAACTCTTCCTTGAAAATATCCATCAGCATCTGGTGAAAAGATAATCCCTTATGATGAAATTGGTTTCGAAGACTCATGAGGCCATCAAGGATGAATTCTGTAAACAAATAACCATCCAAGGCACACATTGCCTCTCCATGCACCTTTAGCATTGACTGAATAGGTCTGCCATAGGGGCCAAAGGCCTCAAGCAACTCATACATCAGGCCCACGATAAACCTGCCTGATTCATCTTCTGGCACATTATGGTATTGAAGATAGAGGCGTAAAAAACTCGGGTGCTGAATGATCCTCTCCCCCTCCAGGAACAGAATCGTTGGGAGAATTTTAAGGATCATGGGCTCGGTGATTTGATGGGTTTCAAGCTCATAGATCCTTGCCGGCACCGTTTCGAAATAGCCCTTTTTCGAAAGCCAGGCAATCGTGTCCTCGGACAGCTTGCCCCACAACAGCCCTAAATGGCGGAAACGATTTGACAGTAATATATCATAGACTTCGTCACAGTGATTCCGATTAACAAAATCAGCCTCACGGTTACGGCCAATCAGCACGTCAAAAATACCGCCATCCAAATCCTCTGGCTTGAGCAAGCGCAGGTCTTGGCTGGTTTTGGCGTAGCGCAAGATAACGGCTGAATCCTTCCAGGGCTCAACCATCAGATCATCCACATCGAGCCCTGAAACCTCAGCACCACTCCCCGCCCCAGCCAGGGCTTCGTTCATGGATGCGAAATGCCATTCCTTAAAGAATCCCTGATACCCCAATACGTAACCACTGGCGATCCGATGCCAGTACAAACCCGACCATTTGGCAAACAGCGGATCTTTATAATGAGCAAGCGGCACAAAAGCCAGGTTATCCGGATTGCGTCTAACCATCCTCATGCACAACGATTGCGTGCACAGGCGTTCTGGCACAAATCGAAGCAGCGCAACAGGCATGAGGAGACTCCATTGAAAAAGGGTTGGCCACCCTCGACAATAGTGACCCTTTGACAACTTGTCAATACTCGCGTATATTAACACCACTTGTCTGCCTCGCTTGCACGGAGGTAGGCCGCCCAATGACTCAAGTAGATAACGATCTCAAGAATGATCTCAAGGTGGGACAGGATGAAAGTCAGCGCAGCTCAGGCCACTGAAGTGAACATCTCCGAGGTAGAAGGCTTGACCGGAAACATCTCGCTCATTGTCAAAGACATGGGCGACAACCGGGGTGAGCTGCGGGTCAGCTACGGTGGCTACCATTGGGGCACTTACTGGGGTTCCATGGGCACGGATTCCACACTCGCCTTTATCGCCCAGTGTGATGAGGATTACCTGCTGAACCGCCTTTGCCCTACCAGCAAGACCGTTGAGGACATGGGCGCACTGCGCAAGAAGGCCCGCCGTGCCGTTCTCCAGCAGCGCCGCGCCAGGGAGATCAGCAAAGAAGCTGCGTACGACCGCTACCATGATCTGTCCCGCATGGTCGATGTCTATGATTCATCGTCACTACTGCGCAAGATATTCGGCGATGACTGGCAGCAAGACATCCCGACCAAAACCAGTGGCCAGTACACCTATTACATCACCATCATGAAGGCGATCCGCGAGGCGGCTTGCGAGCTGAGTGAGTGCCCTGTTGGATGAAACCGACCGAAGTTTTTAACGTAATCGATAGGCCGTCACTCCTTAGTCTCCGCCAGCAGTGCATTGCGCCCTACCTGGACGAAGATGGCTTGCTAACGGTCTGGATGTCGATCCCCGAGTCCGCTTTTCAAGCGCTGACCGCACACGGACAGCTACTCTGCCCTGCTCACCTGTCTGACCCTGATCCGAGCTTTCAGCTGGCATACGCCTGGATGGCGGACTGCATGGTTGAAGTGGGCCTTGAACGCCCCGCTGCCGACGTGAATCCGCTGTGGTGCTGGATTCATGCGGGCACTGAAGACCGCAAACCCACAGACGACATGGTCGGTCGTGAACACTACCTTCTGACCCTGCGTCTTGACCCTGCCCGCGTGCTCGCCTCCGACTTCCACTTCTGGCACTACCCACTGAACTACTGGCCTTTAACGCGTTCCAGCCAGACAAGCGACGACTACGAGGCGTACTTGTCGGCCCTTGGCCACAACTACTTTCGTACCAAGCCCCTCCCCACACCCCACCATGAAACCATCATCGCTAGCTGGCGGCAGATCTTTGATCTGACCTTCCATCAGGATGATGAGGAGCCAGAATCCTTTGCTGACCGACGCATTCAAGGGGTTTTCTGGAGTGCCAACGCCAACGACATCATTGCCATTGAGCCACCAGGCCGCATCATCGTTAAGCAAAATACCGAACACATGGGAGATCAAGCTAATGCCTGAATACAAAGTGAAACTGCTGGTACTTAAAAAGATTTTCCTTAGCTTTGTGCTGGGCATGATCACCATGGCTGGATTTTGCGCAGGGCTGGTGCTGGGCTTTCATGAGCAAACAGCAGCAGGATTTGTCGTGGTGGCTTTTTCCCTGGCCATTGGAACAGCGGCCACGATGAGCATCTTCCCGTTTTTGGAAGGACTGTTTGCGCCAGCGCCTGTGATGGCCAAAAACCCAACGCAAAAGCACTGAGCAAGCTACGCCAATGAGACTAGCATTCGCTGGGTTTTCCAACAAAAGAACGGCCAATTAACGGGCGCTTCCCCCACTTTCACGTACTTTCGCGCCAACTCACTTAAACCCCCTCGATTAAATGTCTAATGGGGGTTGATTTCTTCGTCAAGCTTGCAAATAATCCGTCAATAAACACCTATCAAGGAGCCATGATGGATATCGTCAAAATTGATGAGCGCCCGTTTCTTCGCCTGGCCGTGGAGAACGTCACGCAGCCCCAGATGACTGTGGAGCTGTGCGTGCTCACCTCTTACGATCCCGCGCACATGGAGCGCCAGCGCAAGCTCGCGCACTACATGGCCGATCAGTGCAAGATGCTGATTCCCTACTTCTACGAGCTGCGCAATGAAATGCCGCGTGGCCGCGTGAAGCAGATGATGAACCAGCGCATGCGCTCGATTCAGGATGAGGGCGCCATTGCCGCCTACCGCGCACTTCTGGAAGCGGATGAGTTTGAGTTCGCCAACGATATTCCGCTGCGCCGCGTCACCATTGAGAACAAGCGCCTTACCATGGTCTTTGCCTGTGATCATGACCCGGATTACGTGTTCTTCCAGCGTGAAGTGAGCCTGCCAGTGGGGCATCCGGATTTCTGGGCTCAGGTGGAAGCCTTTGAGGTGACCCGTCTGGCGGAAATCGAGCTGGCCAAGGAAAAAATGGGCAACAGCGCTGACAACGATGCTGAACTCGAAGATGAACCTGAATACGCCATGGCCATGTAATCATGCTGAAAAAGACGCTTTGCATGCCTGACATTGGACTGGTCGTGCTTAATGCTTCCTGGGACAGAGCAAACCGGCTCTACACTCAGGACAAACCAGCCGTCTGCACCTTCAGCAAGCTGATGCGGCGCATCGGGGCGGCCAGTGAGTGCTATGACGTTGTGCATGAGAACAAAGCGCCGTCTTTCTTGGCTGACCAGCCTCTGAGTCAAAACCAAGTAGCCTATTTGCTTCACACTGCGCTCAGCACCTGGCAGCTTCGCCATGGTCAGATCACGCAAAAAATGCTGACCTGGGCTTGCGACGGGTTTTCCTGGGCCCTGCCTGATTTAAGCGAAGCCGATATCGAGCAAGCCCTTGAGCGCATGATACCCCTCGCCCTGGACTCACTCCGCGATCCACTGCTGAAAAAGCAGGCCGCCTATGAGCTTGAAAAGGCCAAGCGCAAGCTCTCCAGTTACCGTGGAAAAGATCCCGTTGAGTTTTCCTACCTCCTGATCCGTGAGACCAGTGAGGCACTTCAACGTGCCAAGCATCCTTCTGCCATCAGTATTGGCAGAATGTTCCGCCGATAGGTGTGAATCTTCCAGGCAATTTTGCTCATACAATCCTGCCGCGCATTGACAGCCTGTCAATGCTGAGTATGATCAGGTTAACTACGGGGCCTGATCATGAACGAAGAGCAACGCATCCTTGCTGCCCTGGAAGCAGAGAATTACTACGAGAATCTGCGGATTCTTGAGGATGGCACGATCATCGGCACCGGGAAGCTGATGTTCACCACAGCGCTGTACATCGGCCTGAACATGACAGGCTGGGAGCGCCGTTTTTGCTACAAGGATGAGGACGCCCTCGCGCGCACCCTCAAGGAACTGAAAACAGGTGACGATGAGCCTACGGGCTGGATCGCCCGAAGAGGAGTCTGACATGCACGCTGAGTACAGTATCGAGAAACTGCACGGTTGCATCATCACGTACGGCAGCATGCCGGTGCGCGACATGATTGAACTGATGGAAGAAGTCGGTGATGAAGGCCAGATGGACACGACCCTATCCCGAAAGCTCGGTGCCTCCATGGTCATGGGTAGCAAGGAAAACCTGACGTCCCTTGCGCAAGACCCCTCCATCCAGCAACAGATCAAGGCCCGCATTCAGTCCAGCACTGAAGGCTATAACATCCCCGCTTCTGCCATTCGCTGGCTGGAAGAAGGTGAGCGCGGCCTGAGCAGCGAAACCATTTTTGTTGCCATGACCGCCATTCCAATCATTGAGCCGGACGACATGTCGCCGCCCTCGGATGTCAGCGACTTCCTGCGCTGCCGTCGACTCCTGGAGGCCGTGCCCGAATTCGCTGAACGCCGTGAAGAACTCAAGACCCTCTCCCGGCATTGGAGCGTGCTGGTTGAGCATTGGGATGAGTTGTGCGCCAGCGTCGATGAAGAGGCACCCGCCTGGCGAGAAAAGAACGGTTCCTGCAAAAAGACCTACGACCGCATGAAGCAGTTGTATACATCACTTGATTAAAGCGTAGCTGATTTCATACAATTTAATTGCAATCACCTACCCCGTGAAAGTATTTGCCCGCCGAGATGATATCAACGCGGGTTTTTTCATTGCGGATGACACCATCCATCGAAATTCCATTTGCCTCTATTGACAATAAAGAGCTTTCGAAAAACACTGGGCAAAATAATAAGAGGGAAAACCCCATGCTCAGTGAAAACTATATTGAACGAAAAGAAGTGCTCGACAACGCCTACGAGCAAGGCTTCAACGACGCCGCTCTTGGCAAAACACTGTTTGAATGCCCCTACGCCAACAAAGAACTGGAAAAGCGCTCGCAGTGGCTACTGGGCCTGATGACCGGTGAAACTCGCGAAGGTCGTCAATCGGCGGTAGACAGGCCCTAACGCCAGACATCATGGCAGTGCAGAAACGGTGGCGTGCTTAACTGCGTCACCTGTCCGCCGCGCAAGGCAATTTGACCAGCTTCTTTGCGGCTGACAAATCGCCTGCGGTTGGTTAAAAAGCCCTGAACGCCCTTGATTGGCGGTTTGATCCCAAACACATTGACCATGATCGCCAGGACATTGTCGTGCCGGGCCGGTTTCGGCAGCGCAAATACCTCGTCGCCCAGCGCAACGGCTGCTCGGTCAATCCACTCGTGCTCCATCTGTATGTCTCCTGTAGCCCTTGGTATGCAGTGTATACGCTCTCGTACGAACTGGCATCAAGCGGCGAATTCATTTTCCGTGTTACGTGTTCTGGCCGCATGGCGTACTGAAACGACGTCCTCATAGTCTTTGCACAAGCGCACAACAGCACGCGCCAGCACCTGGCGATTGCGCCCCAATTCCATCGCGGCTTCAATGCCTGACTTGCCTGCCCGGCGCAGAGCCAAAAACCGCTCAGCCTCTTCTTTGGTGACGCTGCCATTGGCCTTGGCGACAACCTCTTCATACTCGGGGAACATTCGCTTGGCCGCATTTTTCAAGGTGTTATAGGGGCGCCCCACCTGCTCGGCGGCTTGCAGGGCTGACAGGCCTTCCTTGCGCAGTTGAACGAAAGAGGCTGCCTCTTCTTCGGTGATGGGCGGGATCTTGGACGGGCCCTCAAGATCCTGATTCTGCGCCAAGCGCCAGCGCAAAGCGCCAACACCAACGCCCAAGCGATTGGCATGATTTTCCAGGGTATCGCGAACGCCATTGATTTCATATTTAGCCGTGCCGCGAACAATCTTGTGATCCCAATCCAGATCAATTGCCTCCAGCATTAAATCAAACTTACTTAAATCGACATTCAAGGCTTTAGCCGCCGCCGTGCGAGAAAGCCTCGACTCGCGCAATTTGCGGATTTCGTCTTCGATATTCACAATTTTAACCACTTGCATCTTATTGTTATTGAATTTCATTGTATCGAAACCGTCAGTCTTAAATGAAGTGGTCGTTGCGTGAAAATCGCGGATTATGCCATTCTTGAAAAAAGAGAGGAAGCCTTGTGAGCCATTTATACCAATCCCCCGAAGACAGCACTGAATTTGCATGGCTCATGGAGCCAGTCTGCAAAGCAATAAAGATCGGTGATAAGCCTGGCTTCACTCGGGCAGCACGCGAGCTGAAAGCTCGCTTTCCCATCAATGTGGATTTCATGCAAAAGCCCTACAACATGAATCCAGGCTATGAGCATGCGCTTAGAGACGCTCTCCCCTCTTTGCAGGATCCGGCCACCCTGGCCTGGTTCGCCAAGGAGCTGGTGCTGACCCCACTCTTGGCTTTCAACCTGTCTCGTTGTACGACAGGCATGGATGAGCAGATTCTGGACGCCCTCGCCTTGGATAAGGTGGTGCATAATGTCGAACGCGTCGTGCCCCTTAAGGACGATGAGCCCTTCCCGATTTTCGATCTAGGCCCAAGCTTGCGCTTACTCAGGCTTTTCTTGATGAAAGACCCCAGCTGTCAGTTGACCGCTAAAGGCATCACGGCGCTATTGGAAAACCAGGAGATTATCTGCTCCAACTTCAAGGCAGAGGATATCCTGCTTCTCGATACCCACTATGAAACCATGCAGGCCTTGGCTGACATGGCCGTGGAGACGTCCCCGCTTGCCTTGGTCAAACACCTGGACGACAGAATCAATGACGTGCTCAACGAGCGAAACTTGATATTTTCCAGGACGGCCAAGGTTACCAAATTGCCAGGCGCACTCAATCAGCCACATAACCGCATTGTCACACTGGATGCCATCAACAAACTGGTCAGTCATGGCATGCTTAAAACAGCAGAGGCGGTCATTAAGGATGGCCACCTAAGTCTTCAGAACTACCAGGAAGCTACTGACCTGATTGCAGCACTTCCCGAACTATCTTCGTCAACACTTCAGGCTACCTTCAAAAATCTGATCAATCAAAACCCCTTTGACGTGAACAAGATTGACCTGAAGTACCTCTTTGCCATTGCTCACGAACTAAACGTCAAGCTTGATATGGGCAGTGAGCGATATCAGGTTAATTACTTCACTCACGCCTTCAATAATTACCTGCGGGATCATGACCACGAAACCGAGACCATGCAGTGGGCTGTTGAGTTTTTCGATAATGCTTTGTCAGTGCTGCCAGATAAATTGATCAAGAATTACAGGATTCTTGATTTGGTCACGCAAGAGGTTGGTGATCAATGTTTGCGACTGAAGCGACTGACGCTTGAAGATGATTTGGGGATGTAATCATGAGCAATGTACTTGGCCCAGGCTGGGAAATTAAAAAATCAACAGATCGTGCGTACATGCATGTCATGCTCGGCGAGCTGGATAGATTCAAAGCCGAGATCAACAGAATCGTGTTGCGCGGCGATGTTAACCTGAGCGAGCAGGATGACATTTCTGTCGAAGTAGCTCTTTTGATGGAAAAACTATACAAGGATAAAGCCCTGTCCCGTGAAGTTCTGGATATCATCACGGACACCTCCATTATTAATCTTGATTTCCGTGTTCAAGTTAGACGCTTTATTGCAGATCGCTTGATAGTTGATGAAAATCATCAGGCCTTTACGGATTTAGTGGCCTGGTACAAGAAACACATCAGCAAAAATCGGTTTACAGGCTCAGCTGTCTTTATCCATGACGACTATGCCCACATCAACATGATGTGCTCTGGCCATCTAAAGACACCCGAGCTCCTTAAGACATTTTCCGAGTCCATCCCGCTTAATGTGACCACGGCAATCGCTATTGCCAATCAGAACATTTTGAGCCTGGATGACATTGTCGAAGCGATGAAGCTTGATCAATACCTGTACCCCGTTCAAGACAATATTGTTCTTCAGAACATCTTTAACTACGAGCGCGAACGGGGTGAGCGCGGAGGCCCGATTCATCTCGCTGACATTTATCGCTACTTTGAATTTGTTCATTGGCTGGCAAAACCTGAAAATCCTAATCGGCCAGACTTGGCAGCAAAAGTCCTGCGCCAGGTTTTGAACAACCCGCAGGCAAAAAACGGAACCTTCAATGTTAACAATCTGACCTCATACCGGATCTTGTTTGATCCAGATAAGGAATTGCTGCGCGACACTATCAGGGAAAATGAGTCCAAAGTCATTGATATCATCAAAGCCCACACCATTCCCAATACGCATGCAAAGAATTTCTTTTACACACTGAGTCCCTCGGCGCTCAAGAAGCTGGGCACTGACCACGCGGTCGGCCTCAAGGATCAGCACCGTGACAATATTCTGTACATTGCTGAAATCGGCATGCCCGAATTGGCCAGACTGATGTCGTTGCGCAGCCATCACAGAATCGAAAGTCCTAGCTACCTTCAGGATCTCACTGGATTCTGCGGCCCGCTGAGTCAGGACGATATGGTGCAGACCTACATGGTTTCAGTAGCCGGAACCAGCAGCTCAATGATGGACACAGAGGTGACCAACCTCACCACGTTTCTGCGTTATGCCTACGATCACGACTGGGAGATGCCCTGGCAGAAATCCTATGAAGTCCCCGGCATCCAAATTGTCTCAGGCCGGCAACTGACTCATATGGCAGAAATGATCCAGGATGCAGAGAGCTACAAGATCGACCGAGAGTGGCTCTTCAGGCAACTCAATGGCGCATTGATTGCCATGGACACCCTGATGGGCGATAGCAGCTTTGATTTTAAGGCCACCGCCGAAGCCAACCTGGATCGTGATATTCTTTCGCAACTGCCTTATTACAAGCGCATGAGCCTTTCCGAGGATTTAAGCCTGTGAACCCCGTCATTCCCTATGCGGCTTACCATGAGCTGCAATCGCGTTTTTTGTCGCTGGTGCATCAGAAGTTTCTGACCAGTGACAACGGCGGCACCGAGTTCCGCAACGCATTTAATGCGCTGGGAGAGCCCAGACAGTTGGCATTGCTTAACTGCCTGATACCCGCCCCACAGAAAGCGTTTATTGGCGAAAAGGATCACCACCCCATGGAGTTCCTGAACACCATTGGATTTGCGCACCAGCAGGCGGCGAGTACACCGCTCAATCCACGCAATGATATTGACTGGAATCGCCTGCTGGAATTGTCACAAAAAAGCACCGAGGTTAGTCGGGTGATGAGTACCCTGACGCATGTGGACTTTGATGAATTCGTTTACAGCTACAACTCCGCGCTGTGCGAGAGCCGCATGAGTCATTGCACTGAACTTGAGTATCAGACCAGCCAGGCAACGCACGTTCGCTGCCCGGAATCCTCGGCCTGGATGCACCAAACGGTGTTCTACCGCCAGTTCGAAATCAGCGGGGTGGCGTTCACGGGCGCTGTGCGTAACTTTGGCCAATACGGTGGCCACCTGCCAGGCCTTCTGAATGAAGTCGGCACGCGACTTTCTGGCTTTACCGACACCGTCATGCTGGCCGTTTCTCAGTTTGGTCGTCAGCTGGCCAAGGCCGAGTATGAAGACGGGCGCATTCGTTGGTCATACAAGGCCAGCCCTGTGGATCCTCAGGTGGGTTACACCCCTGTCTCCGCTTCGCGGTTTTACGCCCTGGCTGAAGCGATGGCGCAGGAAATGGGTTTGAATAACAACAAACGTGCGTTTCTGGACAGTGATCTGAGCCTCTAGTCCCAACCTTCATTGCGTCGCGTGTAGCGCCACCAATATACTTGAACGTTTGACAACCGCATTCCCCACCTGCAATCTCTGATTCAGGTGCGGGTCAAGGTTGTCGGCGCGGGCGCCCAGGCTTGTTGCCAGTGCCTTGGTTTTTTACATAGCTTTTTATAGTATCGA
>JACCDZ010112317.1_pt1 | contig 18364 bp, 12 predicted proteins | sample 7449551 | NCBI WGS metagenome assembly JACCDZ01 (sample SAMN15323452, study PRJNA562643) | freshwater metagenome | isolation source: river surface water | place: USA:Blue River Watershed | collected 2017-08-18
CTGTATATTTGCACTCGCAATAAGGGAATGAAAATTTACAAATTGCAATCGGGCGATTAGCTCAGCTGGTTCAGAGCACCTCGTTTACACCGAGGGGGTCGGGGGTTCGAACCCCTCATCGCCCACCATAAGGGACTTAATTGATTTTTTAGTTAAGTCCTTTTTCTTTTTAGCTCGCCACCCCTTGTTAATACTAGCAATTTCATTTAGGATTGGATTCAAATTAGCGGTTCGAACTTTTTGATTTTCGAATTGAATATTTTTCCCAAATATCGAACCAACTATTCGTCTTTTGTATTCCAAATTAGCATTATTATATTGATTATCAATAGCTATAAACTTTTCGGTAGCCGTTTTATAGAGTTCGACTAGTTTTTTGTTGTCCTCTGACGATACTTCTTTAGATTTGAGTTCTGCTCGGATATTCTCATAGCGTTGTTTGGCTGATTCATATCCGTCTTTGTCGATATCACCATCGATGTATAAATCTTGTAATTTGACTAGTTTATCTTCGATTGATTTCAGATGTTCATAGTGTTTTGGCCCCAATGCTTTTTGCTTTGTATCTTGAATCAATTTTTCTTTGATGATTTCAAAATACAATTCTTGAAATTGTTTGTCAAAGGAAAGGTCTGCTAAAAAACCATTCACTTGTTGATGCACTTCTTCTGAAGTATATCTTCCCTTACACGGACTTATGCAGTGGTAATAGTTATAATATTGCGTTCTTCCTTTTGAGGCACTCGCTCTCATCTGTTTATTACAAATTGGACAGCATAAAAATCCTTTCAATGGAAAGTTTTCATTATACTTCTTAGGCGCTTTTTGCCTCCCTCTTTTTCTGCTATACATTACTTGCTGTACTTTATCAAATAATGCTTTGGTGATTATTGGTTCGTGAATACCTTCTACAATGGTTTCTTTCTCGTCCTTGTAGGCTTTTATAAACACCCCTCCATAATATAGATGATTTTCTAAATTTCTTGCAAACACCGTTTTACTAGATTGAAATCCTTTTGCTTTTAATTTATAGAATACTTCATTACGCTGATAATTGCCTGTTGCCATTAGTTCAAAAGCTTCTTGAATGTATTTAGCATCTTCGTTTGGAATCAAAATAGGCTTTTTTAAAGCATCTCTACCATTGTCATATCCTTTTGGAGCCAACCCAACATATCGCCCCTCTTTGAAAGCTCTGCGCATTCCAGATATAACATTAAGTGAGCGACGATGGTTTTCCACTTCGGGCATAGAAAGATAAACAGCCAACATTAATCCTTGTTCTGGAATGGTTAAATCTAGTGGTTGTTCAATGGCATTGACTTGAATAGCTAATTCATTGAATACTCCGATCATTTGGTAGGATTCAGCTGTGTTTCGAGAGAATCTATCCCATTTGATAAAAATCAATTGGTGTACATCCTTTTTATTCTTTTTACAGTACTCTAATAATTTCTTAAACTCAGGTCGCTTGAATGTTTTGGCAGAGTAATCTTCTCTGAAAATATGCAGCACGTTGAAATTATTGTTTTGGCAATAATTAAGTAGTTTTTGCTCTTGGTCTCTGAGTGAATAGCCTCTTCCTGCTTGCTCATCAGTAGACACTCGGACGTATAGTATAACATTTTTCATTTTAGACTTGCTTTTTTAAGATTATTAATAGTACAATCTGCTAATATTTCGGCTAGTGCGAGTACTTCTTGAATTTGACTGTCAGTTAATTTTTTGCTTCTGTTTTTGTTTACAATTTGTTTGGCTTTTTCTAGATCCATTTTACCTGCTGACAGGAAGAAGTAGGATGTACTTGTTCACTGTTATTAGGCGATTTAATGCTAGGGGATACCTAGGATTGTTATTTTTTTAATATTTGCTTTTGTGTGTTTTTTATAACCATATGATTTTCATTTCTAAAAGTAATCTCTACTTTATCATATTTTTTTAATCCTAGCAATTGTCTAAGTTCTTTTGCTTTTACTCCAGTTATATCATCTTGTTCAGAAAAATTCATTGTTATATCTCCACTTTTATGTTTAATGATTTTTACTTCAGAACATTCATTATCTCTAATGGATTCTAGCAACTGGTTTTCTTGTTTGGTGTAGAAGCCATAGTTTAATTTATGCTTTTCAAAATCTTCCCTCTCGAATAGTTTTTCAACTATAGGCAGAATGGGAAGATTAACAAAAATTGATTCAGAAAACTTCTTAGTATAAAATTCATACAAGTCTTTTTTAAACTTACTATTTTGGTGATTATTCATTGCAATAGCCATATCATAATTACCATTCTCATTATTGAGCTCAATTATTAATGATGGGGATGTATTTTCAATCAATATTCCATAAAGCATTACTCCTATATTAGTAATAATAAAACCATTGTCTTTTTTTATTGTTTTAGGGAGAAGTTCTAAAAAAGCTTTTTTAGTAATTGCACCACCATGTTGTTCTAAGATTCCAGGAGGATATTTTTGAACAACATTTTTTTGAAATTCTTCTTCAGTAAGTTTTTCTATTTGTAATCTAGGGTCAGCAGTTTGTTTTAAGAAATCTCGGACCGATTTGATTGTTTCTAAATTCAAGTTAAGTTTTCTAAGCTCTACTATAACAAATAACCATAATGCCTCAAATACGTTTAAATATTCCCACTCTCTTTTTTCTGAATCTTGTTTAACCTTAATTTCTTCCCAAAGTATTCCTTCTTGTTTCCATGAATTATATATTCTTGCTTCTACACCTGTATGACTGCGTAGTATTCTTTTTTCTTCAAGGTTAGGATAAAATTCTTGTATGTTCATATTTTTAATTTTATACGACAAATGTAATTAAATAAATTTTAATATATTTGCATAAACGTATAAAAATGATAAAGCCAATTAAAATTTGCAATAACCCAGAGTGTAGGGATGAAATCATAGAATACAAATCTTCCAAGATAGCGTATTGTAATGATTATTGTAGAAATCGAGCAGGTTACCTCAGACGCTTAATTGAAAATGAAGAATTTGATTTATTTAGCAAAGGACTTCAAAAAAATTATAAATTACTAAAAACACATTCCGATGCAGGTATCTTTGAAGAAGATCTGTGGAAACTTGAAAGATTTGGATTTAATACTCGTTTCTTACCGGAACCAAAATTTTTCTTTATAAATGAGAAGGAAACTCAATGTTTTCAAATAAAGGAAATCGTTTTTCATTTAGACAAGAAAACAAACAAAATTATAATTCACAAATAATAAATTATGAAAGAAATACTATTAACGTCTAGACAAAGAATGCTTGCTCCAGATCAATTAGCATTAGAATTGAACTTAATCGAAACTCCTCAAGAATTTGAAAGAAATAAAACTATTCAATATATTCTTGTTGGGGGAATACTAATGGCAGGATTAGTTATTTGTTATAACCTCTACCAAATGCATCAAGAAGAAAGAAAACAAAAAATAACAAATTAAAATCAGTGAAAATCAGTGAAAATTACTAATAATTACTAACAATCATTAGTAATCAATTCTACATTATTTTCCAAACCAATCTAAGTCTTATTTATTTTTGAATTATTAACTAAATACTATGTTAGAATAAGTGCAACTTAGTTTGAAGACATATACCACCTTAGACAAACTAACCCCTTTACTGTAAAATTTCACTACAAATTTTAAGTGCAATTTCTTTAGCTTTGTCAGATGTCTTCGCTTCTGAGTAAATCCTTAAAATAGGCTCTGTATTTGAAGCTCTCAAATGCACCCAACAATCATCGTTCATTTCAATCTTAATGCCATCAATTGTTATAATATTAGCATCAGAATACAATTGCTTTATTTTATCCAAAAGTGATTCTAGGACAATCCCAGGACTCAATTCTATTTTATGTTTATACATATAATAGTGAGGATAATGACTCTTTAAAACAGATAGTGAAGTGTCATTGACTGCCAAATGACTTAACATTAATGCAATCCCTACCAATGCATCTCTTCCATAATGCAATTCTGGATAAATTATCCCTCCATTTCCTTCTCCGCCAATTACCGCATTGACTTCTTTCATTTTCTCTACGACATTAACTTCACCAACTGCAGAGGCATAATACGAATTTCCTTTTAATTGTGTGATATCTCTAAGTGCCTTAGTAGAAGATAAATTTGAAACCGTATTCCCTTTTGTACTTGATAATATATAATCAGCAACTGTCACAAGAGTATATTCTTCATTGAATGGTTCTCCATTCTCACAGATAAGTACTAACCTATCAACATCTGGATCAACAGCTATTCCAATATCAAAATTCCCTCCACACATCACACTCTGCAATTCAGATAAATTCTCTGTTAACGGTTCAGGGTTATGTGCAAACTTCCCATCAGGAGTGCAATTTATACACTCAATTGTTGTCACTCCTAAACTTTGTAAAAGCATCGGTACGGCGATTCCTCCTGTTGAATTAACTGCATCTATAGCAACTTTAAATTTTCTTTTTCGTATTGCTTCAACATCTACTAATGGTAATGCTTTAATTTTTTCAATGTGATATAAAATATAATCCTTTTTTATGGAATAATTTCCTAATTCTTCAACATCAACATATTCATATTTCCCATTATCAGCCCAATCTAAAATCTCGGCAACATCGCTCCCATTTACAAATTCTCCTTTAAAATTTAATAGTTTTAAAGCATTCCATTCTTTAGGATTGTGACTTGCTGTTAATATAATACCTCCCAAAGCATTTTCTGCTACTACTGCCATTTCTACAGTAGGAGTTGTAGACAACTCTAAATCAACAACATCTAACCCTAAAGATTGTAAGGTAGCGCTAACAATTTTGGACACTATTTCACCTGAAAGTCTAGCGTCTCTTCCTATTACAATTTTCTTTTTTTGAGGGTCTCTTTTTTTTAGCCAATAACCAAAAGCAGCTACAAATTTTACAATATCATTAGGTGTAAATGAGTCTTCTACAGCACCTCCAATTGTTCCTCTTATTCCAGATATTGATTTAATTAAAGTCATTCTATATTTATATATTTTATTATTTCACAGTATTTATTAATCTACTTTGCTTCCATCTCCAATGGTGATAATGTAAGCAACCCCACCTTCTTTTTCGATGGCCTGAGCTACTAACTCAGGATTATTAGGCGCGTAGGCAAACATACAACCACCTCCTCCAGAGCCATTTATCTTTGCCCCTAGTGCACCCGCTTTCAATGAGGCATCAATCATTCTATTAATTTTAGGTGTCGATACTTTTTTGGCATCTCTCAAGCTATTTTGATGAATTGTTAGTAACTCCCCAAATCTCACATCATCAATTTTCCCCTTTTCAAACATTTCTTTAGCCTCAAGGAGCACATCTCTATCCGATAGATTTCCAGCTAATAGATGTAATTCATCATCTGTTAAAATTGAAGTATATTTTTCTGTTGATTCTTTCGGAGATATTTTTAGATTAAATTCTGGGTCAAAATCTTTTATTTTTTTTAGTATATCTAACATTCCAAACTTAACATGTTTGAGAATATTAATTGTATCCTTTGGCTCTTTGGAATCTCCTAAAACAAAAGTCCCTAAAGCTGGGCTGTATGATGTAATGCTTATGCAAGGTTCTGATTCCATATATATAACATTTCCTAATGCTGTAGAATATTGGTCCATCATACCTCCAGGTTCGCCAAACTCTAAAACCTCAGCTTCGAATGCCAATTCACCAATAAGTTGTTGCGATACTGCCTCATAGTTATCTGCCATTTGAATCAAAAAATTAACCCAAGTTACAATTAAAGCTGAAGAACTTGATGTCCCTGAATTAATAGGTATATCTCCTCTAATTATTATATCAAACCCTGCTGAAAAGACATATCCTTTTCGTTGCAAAACATTAACAACACTCCTAAAATAGTCGCGAGGTTTAACATACTCTATCTCGGTTGTAATTTCAAATGCATCTTTATCATCAATATCAGGCATATAAATAGTAACTAACTTATCTTTTCTTCTCGTGCCAGTAATTGTAACTCTACGCGAAATACCTGCAGCAATAATTGGAAGTCCTAAATAATCTTGATGCTCTCCAAATAAACAAATTCTACCTGGAGTAGATACTTTCAAATTGTCATTTTCCGTAATCATATATAATATTCTATTTTCTTTATATTTTCATCAATAACCATTAAGATTAACTCTTATGTTTGTTTTAGTTGTTATATTTTATAAAAACAGTTATCCATCTCTATCCTAAATTCAAATAAATCAAATCCCTTTTACAATTTTAACTAAATGATTTTTAAACAAACAAGAATAACAGTAATATATTTATAATTAATATCTTAACATTAAATCCCAGCTATATAACACTATAATTTTTCGCAATAGTAGATATTAAATTAATACAAAACAAGAAAAAACATAAAAAATGTGTTCGAGCACATTTTTTGAAACAACTATTTTTAAAACAAATATACCTAGAGGTTATTCCCTAAACTATAAGTGGAGTGATAAACTAATAGAAACTTCTAAGATGAAATAACTAAACAACTGAACAAAAAACGATTTATTAAATGCTTTTTATGACAGATAGTAATTTGCATTTTCAGTATTAATTATTTCAATGGGTAATAGAGTCGCATTTGGAATCTCTTTATTGAATAAAAAATACTCAGCCAAACAGGTTATTCCTAAATAGGCTTGATTTTTAGGATTTTGATGAATCAAGAAATCAATTACTCCCTCATTAAGATAATCTACATTCCTATCAATTAAATCATATCCAATAATACCTATTTTTTTACTAGGCTGTATATCTTTAACCATTTTAGCTATTTGATAAGCTTTGGAAGTTGTCACAAAAATTCCAGTTAAATCAGGATTTTCTTTAATAAAATTTAAAAAATTAATTTCATAATTTGGGTTTTTCAATTTCAGAGTAACTATTTCATAATTAGCCTCTTTTTTCCCCAAAAAATAATTCCTAAATCCTGATTCCTTTTCTTGCATGTGCGTTGCATTCTTATAAGACTCATCTATATGCGCAATTGCTATTTGGCCTTTCCCATACAATAAATCAAACAATTTTGCTACAACTCTACCACTCTTAAATAAATCCTGACTCACAAAATTCTTTATGAATTCTGACTGTACTTGATTATTAATCGTACTAACTAACACTCCTAAGGAATCGTATGTTTCTACTACACTTAAGGTCTCTTTATAAAATAAGGGAGCAAGTAAAATTGCGTCAGGGGGATTGTTTATAACCTCATTATTAACATTCAGAAAAGATTTTTTACTTTCAGGGTTAAAATAAAATATCTTAATTGAAACGCTAAACGCTTTCAACTCTCTTATCGCCTGTTCTAGCCCGCTAACACAAGGCAACCAATAGGGATCCTTACTCGGATCGGGTATAATTGCAACGATACGATACACCTTATTGTTTTTTAAGTTTCTAGCAATAAGATTAGGCTCATAATCAATCTTATCCAAAACCGCATTTATTTTATCTAATGCCTTTTGAGAAACCTTACCTCTATTATGTAAAACTCTATCAACAGTACCCTTGGATACTCCTGCTAGCTTGGCAATATCTTTGATTGTGTATTTTTCAGTCATAACGACAAATGTATAAAAACTTATTATAATAACTATTCTGGCTGATTATTGCTAAAAACAAACATGTATCTTCCACTCATTAAGTGTTCATTTTTCAAATATATAAAATTAATTTATTTTTTATGTGCTCGAGCACATTTTTTTTAATTTTACTTGTTTAATTAAAATTAAATATATAGTTTCGCACTCAGAAAATCATTTTTTATTCAAAACATAAAGATTTAAATGATTGATTTTTAATACATAACACCTATCTTTAAATAAAAAACTATAGAGTTTATTAAAATTCAAATATATTATGTTTTTGTTAAAAACAATTCTAGCTATTATAATACAATTATTTTTAAAAAAATAGGCCTAATACAATTTAATCATGCACAACAATTTAATTATCTTAGCAGGAGGAGCTTCTTCCAGAATGAAGAAAGAAGTTATAACAAATAGTCTAACAAAGGAAGAAATTGCACAAGCTAATGAAAGAAGCAAAGGATTAATCGGTGTGGGACCTAATGGTAGACCTTTATTAGATTATCTTTTATTAAATGCCAAGAGAGCAGGGTATAAAAACATTTACATTATTATTGGAGAACAAGGAGAATTATTCAAAGAATTTTATGGGACTAAAAATGCGAACAATAATTTTCATGACTTGAATATTTCTTTTGCCATTCAATATATTCCAGAAGGAAGAGTTAAACCTTTTGGTACTGCCGATGCTTTATTTCAAGCTGTAGAACAATATCCTGAACTTAAAAAACTATTTTATTCGGTATGTAATAGTGACAATCTTTACTCTACCAACGCACTTCATGCACTGAGAGAAACAACTAGTCCGAATGCCTTTATTAGTTATGATAGAGAAGCAATGGAGTTTCCTGCTGAACGAATTTCTAGATTCGCAATTGCTCGATTGGATAGCAACAATCAACTTTTAGACATTTTAGAAAAACCTTCTGCGGACAGTATCGAAGACTATAAAGATTCTGAAGGAAAATTAAGAGTGAGTATGAACGCCTTCAAATTTGATGGTGAACAACTTTATCCCTATTTAAAAAATTGTCCCGTTCATCCTGAAAGAGACGAAAAAGAATTACCAACTGTACTTTTAAATACAATCAAAGATTACCCTAACTGTACCATCGGAATTCCGTTTTCTGAACACGTCCCAGATTTAACGGCAAAAGAAGATATTCTTGAAGTAAAAGCGTATTTAAAGAAACATTATCCAGTTTTAAATTGGGATGAAAATTAATTTAAAGAGTTATAGTAAATTTAAGAAATGAGCACAATGAATAAATATGTAATTGCTGGAGGAGCTGGTTTTATAGGAAGCCATATTGCCGAATATCTGTCGGGAGAGGGTCACGAAGTAATTGTATTAGATAGTCTTAGAACTGGATTTGAAAATAATCTTAACGGATTCAATGTACAATTTGAAAAAGGCGATATTAGAGATAAAGATTTAGTAAATCAACTAGTTAAAAATGCAACTGCTGTTTTTAATCTAGCAGCACTTGTAAGTGTCCCAGAATCTTTACTTAAAACACAAGAATGCATCGAAATTAACAGCATAGGAACCATAAATATCCTAGAAGCTGCTAGAAACAACGAAGGCTGTAAGGTTATTTTGTCTTCTTCGGCGGCAAATTATGGCAATAATCCTATCTTACCAAAGGTGGAGACAATGATTCCTGAACCAATGACTCCTTATGCTATTACAAAATTAGACGGGGAATTTTATTTAAAAATGTACCAAGATCAGTGGAATGTTCCTACTGCATCTTTGAGATATTTCAATGTTTTTGGTCCTCGACAAAATCCTCAATCAGCTTATGCAGCTGCAGTGCCTATATTTATCAATAAAGCCCTTCAAAACCAACCTATAGTTATTTATGGAGATGGTTCACAGACAAGAGACTTTATTTACGTAAAAGATGTAGTACAAGCCAATATCTTAGCCTCAAAAACAGGTAATGAAGTGTATAATGTAGCCCTAGGGCACAGCACTTCTATACTGGAATTAGCCACAAAGATTATAGAAATAACCAATTCTAAATCTACAATTCAGTTCTTAGAAGAAAGACCTGGTGATATTAAACATTCAATTGCAAACCCATCCAAATTTAACCAACTTGGATTCAAACCAAAATATACAATCGAAAAAGCCTTAGAAGAAACCATTGGTTTCTATGAAAACCAATTATCTATGGCAAAATAGAAAAATGCTAATACTAAACCACAACACACAACTATAATTATGGAAAACGCGAAAGATTCTCTAAAAAATAAACAAAATAGCACTTTGGTACCAATGGTTATTTTGACTTGTTTGTTCTTTATTTTCGGATTTGTTACTTGGTTAAATGGTCCATTAATTCCTTTTTTTAAATTAGCCTGTGAACTCAACGAATCTCAAGCCTATTTTGTAACCTTCGCATTCTATATTGCTTATTTCATAATGGCAATCCCATCATCTTGGGTAATTGAAAAAGTAGGTTATAAAAATGGTTTGTCGTTAGGATTAATTGTAATTGCATTAGGTGCCTTTCTATTCTATCCTGCTGCAGAAACAAGGACTTTTGAACTATTCTTAGGCGCCCTTTTTATTATGGGGACTGGTTTAGCTATATTACAAACTGCAGCCAACCCTTACGTTGTTGTGATTGGTCCACGTGAAAGTGCAGCCGCACGAATCAGTATTTTAGGTCTAGCGAATAAATTTGCAGGCTTCATTGCACCTATTGCTTTAACCACTTTAGTATTATCGAATATGGCTGATTATACTGCCGAAAAAATCGCACTTCTTGATAGTACTGCTAAAGCTGCTGCATTAGATTCTTTAGCATTACAATTACAAACTCCCTACATCTATATGGGTTTAATCATACTACTTTTGGCTGTCTTGGTTAAATTCTCACCACTTCCCGAAATTAATTTGGATGAAGATGATGATGTAGCGCATTTAAGTATTTTTCAACAAATCAAAAATGTTTTTGAACGACCACAATTAGTATTAGGAGTAATAACTTTAATGCTATATATGGCAGCTGAGGTTATAGCTGGAGATTCAATCGGTAGTTTTGGTAAAAAACTAGGAATTTATGGAGATAATGGAGACTTCTATTTAAAGCTAACCTCTTTTACGATGACAGCAATGGTTGTTGGATACATCTTAGGAATTACTTTAATTCCAAAATACATTTCACAGGTGTTAGCTTTGAAAATTTCTGGACTATTAGGAATCTTTTTTTCTATACTAATTGTATGTATTCCACCAAATATTACTCTCTCCTTTTCTAGTTTACCCACATTACCTCTGACAATCATTTTTGTTGCTCTATTAGGATTAGCTAATGCATTATGTTGGCCTGCTATTTGGCCTATGGCATTACAGGATTTAGGAAGTTACACTAAAATTGGAGGGGCAATGCTTATTATGGCAATTGTAGGAGGTGCCGTTTTTCCATTGATTTATGGAGCTTTAGCAGATGCTATCACTGTAACCGACCAAGCATCTAACCCTCTTGGAAATACAAGAAGTGGAAATCAGATTGCTTATCTAGTCTTACTACCCTCTTATTGTATGATTCTTTTTTATGCAATGAAGGGACACAAGTATAGAAGTTGGTCAAAACAATAAAACAATAAAACAAATAAATTAATAAGATATGTTAAAGAGTACTATCGATAAATCGACAGGATTTGAAAAACGATTTGAAAATATTAATACCGTTGTCTTTGAAAATTCAACTTCTGCATCAATCGCTGTTGCACAAGAAATAGCAACACTCATTAAACAAAAGCAAGAAAAAAATGAATCTTGTATTTTAGGTTTAGCCACTGGGTCTTCTCCAAAAGGACTTTACAGTGAATTAGTTCGTATGCATAAAGAAGAAGGTTTAAGTTTTAAAAACGTAATCACATTTAATTTAGATGAATACTATCCAATGCAACCTGATTCAATAAATAGCTATGTGCGATTTATGAAAGAATTATTGTTAGACCAAGTGGATATTTTACCCGAGAATTATCATATTCCTGATGGAACCTTATCAAAAGAAGAAATAGCTGACTATTGTGCCAATTATGAAGCTAAAATTGAAGCTTTAGGAGGCATTGATTTACAAATTTTAGGTATTGGAGGGAATGGCCATATTGGATTCAATGAATCTGGCTCTTTACAAAATTCCAAAACAAGATTAGTCGCTTTAGACCACATCACAAGAGTAGCTGCAAGTAGTGATTTTTCAGGATTAAGCAACACTCCTAGAACCGCAATAACATTGGGAGTAAAAAAAATAATGGAGGCAAAACAGGTTATTTTAATGGCCTGGGGAGAAGGAAAATCAAACATTATTAAAACTTCGGTTGAGGGACCTGTTACAAATCAAGTTCCTGCTTCTTTCTTACAAGAACATAATAATGCTGTTTTTGTATTAGATAAAGAAGCTTCTTCAAAATTAACTCGAATTAATACGCCTTGGTTAGTTGAAAAAGTAGTATGGACCAATCAACTCATAAGAAAAGCCGTATTAGGCTTAGCACTTCATCTTAAAAAACCAATATTAATGCTTACCGATGCAGACTATATTGAAAATGGAATGAGTGATTTATTAGCCGATTCAGGACCTGCCTACGATATTAATATCAAGATATTTAATCAATTACAAAATACCATTACTGGATGGCCAGGTGGAAAACCAAATGCAGATGATTCTAAAAGACCTGAAAGAGCAGAGCCTGCTAAAAAAAGAGTTTTAATTTTTAGTCCACATCCTGATGATGACATTATCAGTATGGGAGGTACTTTCATGCGCTTACAAAACCAAGGGCATGAAGTACATGTTGCTTATCAAACCTCTGGAAATATAGCAGTCGCTGATGATGAAGCACTCCGATTTGCAAAATTTGTTTGTGATTACAATCAAAAATTTGGCATACAAAACAACGAAGCTACTACCATTTATGAGAAAACTTCACACTTTCTTAAAAACAAAAAAAATAGTGAAGTTGACATCCCAGAAGTGCGATATACAAAAGGATTAATCAGAAAAGGAGAGGCAAGAGCAACAAGTTATTTTGTGGGCTTACCTGATGAGCAAATTCATTTCATGGAACTTCCTTTCTACGAAACAGGAACCATAGAAAAGAAACCTTTAGAAGAAGAAGACATTCAACTAACGATTGATCTTATAGAGAAAATACAACCTCATCAAATCTATGCGGCAGGTGATTTAGCTGATCCACACGGAACCCATAAAGTATGCTTAGATGCCGTTTTTGAAGCTGTTAGGAGATTAAAATCAAAAGATTTTATGAAAGATTGTTGGGTTTGGCTATATAGAGGTGCTTGGCAAGAATGGAGTATTGACGAAATCGAAATGGCAGTTCCTATGAGTCCTGACCAAGTATTAGAAAAAAGACATGGAATTTTTAAACACCAATCCCAAAAAGACGGTGTTGTATTTCAAGGAACTGACGCTCGCGAATTTTGGCAAAGAGCCGAAGACAGAAATAAAGAGACCGCAATGGTATATAAACAATTAGGGCTTTCTACTTACGCCGCAATGGAAGCCTTTGTAAGATGGCGATTTTAATAATGAGTACATAGTTAGTTTTAAATATTTTAGTAGTTTTTTTTGGATTTGTACGTAGAAGAATGAGGTATACACCTCATTCTTTTTTTTGTAATTATCCAAAATGATTTTCACTCTCTCTATTACAATATTTCTTTTTACACTATAACTTTTTAAGAATACAAAATGTACAACGTATTAGCATTATTTTTTCATATACTATAATAATAACCACAATAAATTCTTCTTGAAGAAATAAAATACTACAAATAAAAATAATTTTTTAATTTTTTTTTAAAAAAATGTGTTCGAACACATTTTTTTTTATATTTTTGGCTTTATCAAATAAATTCACGCACAAACACTTGTGTTAATAAGCTAAAAATCAGATTTATAAAATATCTGAAAAATGTATTTTTATTCATGTTTACAAAATATTATTCAACAGTATTAATTGTATTTTTTTGTTTCCAATTTGGAGCCTATTCGCAAGATGAATCTTTCGAATCTGCATCGGTTCCGTCATATTGGACAACCACCAATGGAAATTTAATCATCTCAACTGATCGTTATAAACATGGAGTCCAATCCCTACAATGGAATTGGAATAGTAATGCTGTAATAACCGTCAGCAATTTGCAAAGTCATGGATTAACTGCTTCTCAAGTTGCCGACTATTTCTATCATTTTTTTAGAATGTGGGTATATAATACATCTGCAATTCCAGCAGGTGAATTACAAATTGAATTTTACGACAATACTGGTACAAAGCAATATTATTATTCTTTTGGCATAAATTTCACAGGGTGGAGAGCAGCAACAGCGGATTATACGAATGAGATGTCGGGCAATAAAAGTTCCACAAATATTACATCAATAAAAATTAAAGCCCCAGCATCTGGAAGCGGCACTTTACTTTTTGATTTTATTGATTTTACTATGCCTCGAATTACTGAAAGAGCCAAAGATTATCAATTACCGTTTATTAACAATATAGCAGGAGATATGCATTGGTTAGAAATGATGTATTACCAGTCATTGCCCAAAACAATTCCCGCTGCAACACCAACGGCTCAAGAATTAGCAGACTTTACAACAGTAAAACAGCAATACGATACTATGATTAAAGGTAGTGCTCCTAGTAGTGCTAACTTAAATACAGCCGTAATACAATACAATGATGCAAATATCACCTATAGTAATGGTATCATAAAAGGAAACCCACTCTATGGAAAAGACAACTCAGATACTGAAAATTTACAAGTCGTAGAAAATTTCATTCATGTTTTTGCTCGTGATTATATATACAATTCTACCTCAACGAGTAAAGAGTATTTTCTAAACTCCGTTCGTTATCTCCTAGATCAAGGGTATGCCGATGGTAGTTTGATGGAAACAGTCCACCATATAGGATATTCTTTCGTAAAAATCCCAATGGCAATTCACTTAATGAAAGATGAATTAATTACAGCAGGACTCTGGGATCAAGCGCAAAAAATGGTAGAATGGTACAGTGCAGTTGATGGAATATGGTCTCCTGATGCTTCAAGTAGCAATATGGATGATGGAAATACTAGAACTATTGCACGATTAGGAGCCTGTCTATACAAAACTACTGATACCGAAAAAGTGCAGTATCTAAAAGGCTTTAAACAATATGTCGAAACATTTTTGACCTTGTATGCAAAAGAAGAAGAAGGGTTAAAAGTTGACTACACTGGCTTTCATCATAATATCTTTTATCCGGGCTACAGCTTTGCCTCAAATAATAACTTAGCACAAGCCATTGGCTATATTTCCCAAGGAGTTTATGCTATTAATGATAATGCACGCAACAACTTGAAAAAATCATTATTACTGTCCAGAGTAATCAGCGAAGGAGGGCAAATTCCCAACTCACTGTCGGGTCGAAATCCTTTTGTGACTCCATCATTCAAGAATGGATTAAAATATTTAGGACTTACAAATCCTGTTGATGCCGATTTATTGAAAGCCCATAATTATACCTATGGTAGTGACAGTCAAACTACTTCGTATGGCACCGAAACCCCTCCAACAGGATTTTGGCAGGTCAACTTTGCTAATTTAGGAAGTTATAGACAATCCAATTGGGTAGCAGACATCAAAGGTTTCAATAAATATTTCTATGGAACGGAGATTTACAGCTCCGAAAACCGATACGGAAGATACCAAAGCTATGGGGCAATCGAGATTCTTTACCAAGGCGGATATACTAATTCATTATTGAATATTAATGGATGGGACTGGAATAAAACTCCAGGAGCTACCACCAAACACTTGACTGATGCTAATTTAATTGCGGCTGTTGGAAGACAAGATGAAATAACCTCGTCTAATTTTGCAGCCAGTTTACGTTTTGGCACTAAAAACAACTACTATATCGACCAAAAAATAGAAGGAAATTACGGAATATTCGGAATGGATTTTGTTCAATCTGCGCTATCATCTACCCATGATGCTAATTTCAAATTTAAAAAATCAGTTTTTTGTTTTGATGGAAAATTAATTTGTTTAGGGAGCAATATCAGTAGTGGTAATGGGTTAATTGCCACCAATTTGTTTCAAAATTATTTAAGCAGCACCTCTACTACTATCAATGCTGACAATACATCTATAGCAACATTCCCATATAACACTACACTGAATAGCACATCCAATCATTGGATTATTGATGCTGCAGGTACAGGGTATTTTATTAAAAATGGTAATTCCATCGTAATTGATCGAAAATCTCAATCCTCACCAAAAGAAACTGGTGACGGTACTTTTACAACAGGAAATTTTGCCTCTGCTTACATTAGTCACGGTACTGCTCCTAGTAATGTAGGTTATGAGTATGTCATAATTCCACAAACCACTAGCACTGACATGGACACTTTTAGCACTAACATGAACAGTAGTGGGACTGCATTTTACCAAGTTGTACAAAAAGATGCCACCGCACATATTGTAAAGTACAACAATATGTATGGGTATTCACTTTTTAGTGCTGGAAGCTATGGAACTTCAACACTTATTAAAAGTAATAGTACTCCTTGTTTAGTGATGACTAAACAGACAAATGATAGTGTAGACCTATCTTTTGTTAATCCAGATTTAAATTTTGACGTTAATGGGACTAGTCAGACTGTTTCAACAATACTAACCCTTAACGGTAATTGGGCAATTAATTCCTCAAATGGAGGTACAGCTACTGCAAATTCATCTAACGGAATCACGACACTTACTATAGGAGCTAAAGACGGACTTGCTGTGGATATTCAACTCACTAAAGGAGCAAATCCTTTCACTCCTATTTTTTTCTACGAAGATTTTAGATATGAAGCAGGATTAAACGGATTCATCCCTAAAGTAATTGTAAATAACAGCGGTCAACTATCAACAACTGTTATAACCCGTGTAAGTGACGTTCCAGATGCTACAGATAGTAGTCCTATATTCAATACAACAGACAGACCTGCTAATAGAATCCCCCAATATGCTGCAAATGCTCAAAGAGCAATCAAAATTACGGGAACTTTTAGCAATACTAATTATGCAATAGATGCTTATGCTGTATTCACAACACTAGATATAACTGCTAACAATCCTTTAATCTCTATTTCAGATACTCGTAAATATGCAACGTTTTGGACAAACAGAATAGGAGGAAATGGAGATATTGCCAACATAACTATGTTAGTATCTACAAACTATACTGGAGATCCAACTACGACAACTTGGACATCGCTCCCAATTGTTGCAGGTAAAATAGCAACGACTTCAGACAACTCAAAGTATGTAAAGGGTGTGGTAGATCTAACACCTTTTGCTGATGGATCTGATGGCACTACTGTAACATTGGCACTACGATACCAAGGCAGTTCCAGCACTTATAGTGCTACAAATAGTAACGGAACTTTTTTGTTTTCTGATTTACAATTCATTGGACAACCCACAACCTATATTACCACTATCTGGAATGGTAGTACTTGGTCTAATGGTGTACCAAATAATACTACAGACGCCATCATAGCTGGAAATTACAATGAAAACACAGCTATTACCGCAAATAATTTAACTATAAATAATGATGCCTTAGTAACAATTCCTTCAGGTAACAATGTAACACTAAGCGGTGTGCTAACGGTTAGTTCTGGTAGTTTCATTTTGGAAAATAATGCCAAATTAATCCAGACTACCAACACTGCTAACACTGGAGCTATAACTATAAAAAGAAATTCTGCTCCGATGGTTCGGTTAGACTACACCTTATGGTCTTCGCCTGTAGCGACACAAAATTTATTTAACTTTTCTCCTTTGACTGTAACCACACCAACACCGCGTTTTTATAATTATACTACAGGAACAGATAGTTATTCTAATACAGGAATCACAAACACTTCAACCTTTGTAGCAGGGAAAGGATATGCCGTACGTGCTCCTAACAATTACACCGCAATCCCAACTGTTTTTAATGGAACATTTACTGGAGTCCCAAACAATGGAACGTATACTATTGCATTAGATACTTCTAACCAAGGATTTAATTTAGTAGGAAACCCCTACCCTTCACCTATAGATGCTGCCGCTTTTATCTCTGCTAACAATACGCTTATTGGTGGCACACTTTATTTCTATAGTCACAATGCCAAAAGTAATGGTACGGCTTATGAAAGTACAAATCTGCAATATGCCACTTGGAACAGCACGGGAACAGCAGCTGCCCCTTCAAGTAATACTGCAACTGGAATGAGCAATACGAGTACTCCAAATGGAACTATCCAAATAGGACAAGGTTTTATCGTTAAGGCAACAAATGCCGGAAACCTAAATTTCACAAATGCCATGCGTACTGTTACTAGTACGGCTGCTAATGCAGACCAATTCTTTAAAGTAAACAATAACACCATCGGCTCTAAAAGTGCTGCAGCTGCTATTGCAACTGAAAAACATAGACTTTGGTTGGATTTAACCAACGAAAAAGGTGAAGGTTTAAGTCAATTATTAGTAGGGTATGTAGAGGGTGCTACGAATGAAGTAGACAATTTATTTGACGGAGAAGAATTTGGAAACCCTAAAACTAGTTTGTCTTCACAAGTAAACGGTAAAAGTTATACTATTCAAGGACGTGCTTTACCCTTTAACGATACTGATATGGTGCCTTTAGCTTTCA
>JACCDZ010470099.1_pt1 | contig 18363 bp, 24 predicted proteins | sample 7449551 | NCBI WGS metagenome assembly JACCDZ01 (sample SAMN15323452, study PRJNA562643) | freshwater metagenome | isolation source: river surface water | place: USA:Blue River Watershed | collected 2017-08-18
GATCGATAGCCGGACGGGATTAATTTGACTTCAGACTCATCAAAATCTCAGTTCTAGTCACAGCAAGTAGCCGCATCAGGGCCTAGTCTGGCAGTGTCGTGTAACCCGACGCTGCCGAGTCGGGGTCTTGTTTGGCGTGGAACTTGCGCGTGGTGTCCCATCGGCTATCTAACCATCCTATATGCCTGGTTCGAGCACTAATAGTCCGGTGCAAGTAAAAGATTCTGTGAATATTTTTTCTATTCTGCTCTAAGCTCTCTGAAATCTGGAAACAAAGTTAAACACAATCTGCTGAGCTTCAATGGGTAGCTTATTTAGGAGGGCTGCGAGCCTCATCGTTTGCTCTCCGTAGAGAATTTTCGGCGCCCGATCTTTTTCAGTTGGTGCAACATCATCTAGATCAAAACATCTCCTGATGTCTAATGTGAGCCAAACAATCAGCACCTTTAAATGGATATATGAAGGCATTGAGACGCCTCGGATCCATTTACGAGTCGTCTCTTGCGAGACCGGAGTGCCTTCAGAGAAGTAACGATTGAAATGAACTGCTAAAAAAGCCGCAGATGGTACCCGCCCGTATTTGTTGCGAAGAGACTCACGTAATTCGGCTGAAAAAGAATTCATTGTTTTGCTCTTTCCGAAGATCACCTAGCAGCGAATCAGAAACTTCTACCGTTTACTTAAAGTAGATTATGAGGCTTTAAAGCATCAATTGGGGAGGAAAGATAAAAATCCAAGCCAAAGTTGGAGTTATGGCTTTAACAGACGGGCTACGGGAACCCCCAATACCACCGCCAATTTCGTGAGGACTTCTAGCGTAGGGTTGGCGATTGTGCGTTCAATCTTACTCACTAGAGTGCGGTCCACACCCGCCTCAAAAGCCAACTGCTCTTGCGAAAGCCCTTGCGAACCCCGTAGCACACGAACATTCTCAGAGAGATTAATTTTGAGCTCTTTCAGTTCTGACTGCCACATAGCGATAGACTTTCTTCCTATTTGGGACTGTATTAATCCTTTTATAGGCTTTTCTGTCCACGGCTTACACGCCACGGTTTTAAAGCGTCAATTCTTGATGGAGGAATCTCTGTAATAAACAACGCGGTTGCTTTGTTATTCCTGATAAGTATCGGTTGCCCAGGCAGTGGCTTGACTATCCTTATAGTCCCGGCCCATAAAACTCAGGGGTTAGGCTGCAATCTCTCACCGCGTTAGTTAGGCCTTATGGCGCTCCAGCCGACCCAATTAAATTAGTTTTCGATGTTTGGCACATGAATTCTTTCGCCCGCTCTAGTGCGGAAGCATTCCCACCCCACCACCATTGTATACACGCCCTCTCTTGGGAAGCGATGGCTTGTTTAAATCCTGCATCGTAGTAGGCGCGCGCTTCAAATTTAGATACTCCAAGACCAATAAGAAGCCCCGCGAAAGCCGCAACGTAAACCGCAACATTTTTCTTTTGGAACTGGCTTTCAATCTGAGGGGTCATTTCAATGAAGACCTAGAGATTTGCTAAATTCAAGGCTAACAGTGATGAGTAGCAGTAAAACACATAATGTGTGCAAATTTAGGGATTGCGCTCATGAAACACTCCCTCGTTCACCAATTGCGAGTAATTGGCCAATATGCTTATTTAATATGTGACTAAAAGAACGCGGTTTTTTAACATAGGATTTCCTCATAACTCTTGGCCTTTACCTGGATCGGCATGAGACCCTGTAGGAGCCGTACTTAGCGGTTCTAACTTAATTATGGAGAATAATTTATGAACAATTTGTCACTATTCAGAGATAACTTTACCAAAGACTTTTTCAATGACTGGGCGTCACCTGGCTTTTATATTAAGCCACTTCATGGCCGTAGTTTGATCGGGGAGTTTGCTGTTGATATCCGCGAAACTGACTCTGCATATATTGTTGAAGCCGAAATGCCTGGCCTTAAAAAGGAAGACATTAAAGTTGATATTGATAGAGACCAAATTACAATTACAACGGAAGTGAAACAGCACGACGAGAAAGTAAAGAACGAGCGAGTCATACAGACTGAGCGATATCACGGAAGTTGCTCGCGAACGATTCGGTTTTTATCCCAGATCGATAGTGCCGCCAGTCATGCGAGCTACGAAAACGGCGTGCTGCATCTAATGATTCCTAAGCGGGCCAACACAGCTGGCAAAAGACTCGCAATTAATTAATGACGGGGGGGCTCTACCCCCCCCGTTGCGCGTCATTACGATCAATATTCATAAGGGATATTCATCGTTGCTTCGACGATCGACACTTGCCCGTATTCGGCACAAGCTTCGGCTAGAGCATGCGGACTTAGTGTTTATACAAGAGCTACAAGATCTCTTTCCTTCCGGCGCAAGCCGAAAACTCAAGCCCGTGAATCCATCAGCGATTGAGTTCCTGGCTGATGCCTATTGGCTAGACTGGCATTATGGGAAAAACGCCGTTTATCCGAAGGGTCATCACGGGAATGCGATCTTATCTCGGTATCCGTTAAATAAAGGCTTGAATTATGATCTCTCCGCCTACCGGTTTGAGCGTCGTGGTGCGTTACACAGTGTATTTGAGAAAAAGCGATTAAACGGCGGTATGCAGTCAATACATTGCTTTTCAATTCATCTCACTTTGTTTGAGCATGGACGTAAACGACAGATTACCCAACTTATCGATGAGATTAGCTACCTTGCGCACAGCGCACCGGTTATTATTGCTGGAGATTTCAATGATTGGCGTAACTCTCTTGGCCCTCTAATGGCGAGCTATGGATTTCAAGAGGTATTTGAGACCCTTTGTGGTAAACCCGCGCGTACTTATCCTGCTTTCCAGCCGCTTCTGCGTATGGATCGAATTTATGTTCGCGGTCTTTCTGCTCGGAGTGCGCGCACTCTTAATCATTGGGCAAACCTCTCGGACCATATCGGTTTATTGGCAGAGCTCGACCTACGCTGAAGGCGCAGGTGGGGTGAGCGGGGGCTCAATTGAAAGCAAAGTGTGCAGCAACCTATAAAATCGTAGAGCCTTCCCATCTTCATTGAGTGCAATAGCCATGATCCTAATTTCACATATCATTTTTCGTGTACATAAGTGCCTGGTGCATCCCCTAAAGGCGGGTATCCCGAGCGGGTTGAGCCTAATTTAGGCGGCTTTATTTTTTCCCCAGAGTGGCTCTTTAGCCAATCTGCCCAAGAAGGCCACCACGATCCCGTATGCCGTTCTGCTTTTTCGAGCCATGTCTTATGTGATAAGTAATGACCACCAGCTCTGCGGGTAAGTTTTTGAAAATAGCGGTCAATTCGTGTTGGTGGGCTAACAATACCCGCGTTATGGCCGCCAGACGTAAGTACAAATGTAATCTCGGTTGGGGTCAAATGATGGAGCTTATAAACCGAACCCCACGGCGCCACATGATCCGCTAGAGTGGCAACACAGAATATGGGTGTAGTGATATTAAATAGTGTTATCGGTTCACCGTCGACCTTATATCGCCCTTCGCTAAGCGAATTATTAAGAAATAATTCACGTAGATAGTGTCCGTGCATTCTTGCCGGCATTCGCGTGGTGTCGGCGTTCCACGCAGCTAGCTGACTAACAATAGCGCGTTCACCAATAAGATACTCGCTGATCATACGGGACCACATCAGGTCATTTGACCTTAGCATCTGGAATGCTCCAGCCATCTGTCCAGCTGAGAGATATCCTTTTTCATGCATTTGAGCTTCTAAAAGACTTACCTCGCTTTCATCGATAAACAATGCAAGCTCGCCCGATTCTCGAAAGTCCGTTTGTGCTGTAAATAGGCTAATTGATGCAAGCCGTTGATCGTGTTCGCGAGCCATGAATGCTGCGGCAATCGCTAACGCCGTTCCCCCAAGGCAATAGCCGGTAGCGTGTATTTTCTGGTTGGGGACTATTTTGTTGATTGCCTTCAGACTTTCCAGAAACCCAAGCATAAGATAGTCGTCAAAGTCCAGATCTCTGTCTTGCGAACCTGGGTTTTTCCACGAAATGCAGAATACGGTATGACCCTTCTGTACCAAAAACTCGACCAGAGAGCTCGTCGGAAAGAGATCCAGAATATAGTATTTCATAATCCACGCAGGCATTATCAGAACTGGTTCCGGATAGACCATTGAGGTTTGGGGTTGATATTGAATAAGTTCCACAAGCCGATTACGCATAATGACCTTGCCTTGCGTCGCAGCAAGATCGCTTCCGATGACAAATTGTTCGGTGGTTGCCGGCGGCTTTCGTGACATTACGCGATCGAAATCGTCAATAAAATTGATTGCTCCTCGAACGAGATTTCGCCCGTAGGACTTAGTGGTTTTTTGTATCACGACAGGATTGGTAAGGGGAAAGTTTCCTGGGGACATCATATCGAGCCATTGTCTGGCCATAAAAGAGACAATATGCTCGTGATGTCGAGACACACCCATTACTTTAGTTGTTGCCGCATTCCACCATTCATCTGTTAACAGAAAGGTCTGGTGAATAATATTAAATGGCCATCGATGCCACTGCTCGGGTTGGAATCGCTTATCAAAACTCGGAGGCACCACACACTCGGTGCTAGATCTTCCCTCCGTGTCCAGCAATGTAGAGCGGCTATAGCAACTCAAGCGAATAAACTGATTGAGCCCTAAAGTAACAAGTTCCAGTCGTTTTCCGGGCGATAGACTCAGCTGAATTGCCCAGTCGAAAGTTGCTAGCGCTAGCGATGTCGGTGAAATAGAGAATGTATTTCGGGCCACCGTAGAGTGTGTTGAGATATCTAGTGGATTCAATACACGTGGCAAAGCCGGCTCCGAAGCAACAGAGTCTCGCTGTCTACGTTTAGACTGGCTGGTTTGATGCCACGATAGAAAACTCGTGTTTTGTATTGCATTTATAAAGGCAACACCAGTAAGGGTACTTGCGTTCTGAGATCACGCTCTGCCCGAAAAACCTAGCTTAATAAGATCAATGAGGGCTCGTTTTTGATCTAGACCGAGCTCAGAGATCAATCCGAGTATCTCCTGATCTGCTGTTCCTAGCCCATTTGTGTGAGGGGTGAATGGCCGCTGAATTGCGCTGGAATCAACGGTTCCCACGTCCGAATGTTCATTGTCCGTATTTACAACGGAACTGAACTGCCTAATATGATGATTGCCAGCGGTTAAATGCCCGTTGGTTTTCGGCCGTAGCGCCGCGTTGAAGTCAAGATTAAGCCAATTGACAAGAACCCGTAATCTCTCCTCCTCTGGTAAGGAGACACCTCGTAACCAACGTCTTGCGCTTTCCTGCGAAACCGGTGACGTATCGTACGCGCGGAGGTTAAATTCTCTCGCCACAACTGCAGCCGAAGGAATTCTCCCAAATCGCTTGCGAAGTGAATCACGTAGGATCGCTGAAAAATTCTCTTTAATATCGTTTGTCTTATTCATAAGCGAAACAATAGTGAATTAATCTCCGGGAAATACAACTAATGCTTGTAACAAACGAGAATATTAATATTTTCCACAACGAATAGTTGGAACCCCAAGCTAATGTTTGAGCGCATCAGATCTTTTTGACACTAATGTCATAGCTCTCACTATCCATTACTAAGTAATCCAACGCGTTTCCCACATTCAAGTTGGAAGGCCAATCAACCTTAAGGCGGAAACTCAGAGATGTTTAATTAAGGGAGGTTGGAATGCGAGATGTCTTAGTAGCTCTTGGAACCCGCTCTGAAATGGTTAAGCTAGCCCCGGTTATCCGGACTCTAAGAGATGAATATGCAAAAAAGATAAACACACGCTGGATTCACACTGGTCAGAATCCAGATGTTGTGTGGCAAACAGGGGCGCTATTTGGGCTAACGCCCGACCGCCAAGTAAAGCTCAGGGTTGAATCTGAGCACCTAAAGGATTTGAGTTGGGAGATCAGCAACGCAATGGCGACTGAACTTGACGGAATGGCTCCAGACCTACTGATCGTCCAAGGGGATTCTATTTCTTCTGTCTTGGCAAGCCAGCAGGCGTTTATTCGTAGGATCCCAATTGTTCACGTAGAGGGTGGTTTGAGATCATATGAAGGCCATGCAGACGCTGTTCGAGAATCAAATCGGAGGATGCTGTCTGCGCTTGCCAGCTTTCACTGTGTAACAAATAGCGCAGCGGCTTACACGCTTCGCGCTGAAGGATTTCCCGCTTACGAGATCGGTGTGACGGGTAACACGATTGTGGATGCACTAAATATAGTTCAAGCAAACGGCGTGCTACGACACGATAAGTTACGCGTTCACAAACATGTATCACTATCCGGTGCCAAGGTTCTTGTCGCAATAAATGCGCTCACCAAATGGGCGGGTGTGCTTACGGATATAAGTTTTGCGATCGCCAACTTAGCACATGATTTTCCAGGTCTTCGGTTTACAGTCGCTGTCTACCCGCATGCGGTCGCGCACGATGGAATAAATTCCGTGCTTTCCTGCCTTAAAAACGTAGAACTACGGGACCCGATGCCGTATCTGGAATTTATACGACTCGTTCAGGAGAGCGATATTGTCTTGGCAGATTCTAGCGATATTCAGGACGAGAGTATTTCGCTTGGAAAGCTCGTGCTGATTATGCAGGATGCGCCGCGAAGCGGGATGAAAGCTGTTATTCCAGATCATCGATTTATCGGTGTTACTTCTTCCTCAATCTATAGGGGGGTTCAGAGTGTACTTGGTGACGCGAAGACTTACCAAGGGCTAATCGGGGCTCCTAATCCATTTGGGGACGGACATGCTAGCCAGAGAATCGGTCGCCTTATCTCAAACTGGGCTCGAAATAGTGTACTTACACCCCATGCATTTGAACCCTTTGACAATCGAACTCGGTCACTACAGTAACCGCCCTGCGAAACTAGGAAACATTTATCAAACAATCACTCGATCGGACAAGACATGAAGAAGACTACGAAAACCTTATTCGTTGTTGTGAACGGATTCCATGCTGTAATGATGCGGAACTCGGGGTCGAGTGTGCATCCAAAAATTGAAACAATATGGTCGACCGAGATGGAGACCGGTGCCGAGTTGAGACCACGCGATCACCGTCCCGGTTGGGTGTACGAGAGTATGGGTAATCGTCGGTCAGCCTATGAGGCACGTGACGTCGTGAGTCACCAGCGCAAGATTTTCCTTGAAAAGGTTCTCGCTAAAATCGCAGAGACGAGAAAGAGCGAAGAATTTGAAACGGTGATGCTGAGCGCGTCGCCGTCGGCCCTGGGGGTACTCCGGTCCCTAATGCCACACGGCCTAGAGGACGCGATTGATCTTCAGGTAACGAAAGACTATACGAAGTTACCCCCAGTGGCAGCGCAGAGCCGAATTCTGCGCTATGTTTTGTGAAACTCCTTCGAAGCAGATGTAGGATTTAAGAGCTTGAGCGTGAACAACAGGCCGAGCACTAAGAATACGTGCCTAATCCTGAGCTTTGATAGCACACAATCAATAAAGACTTTTTCGAGGTAGCTTTGTTGACTAAGGTCACGGAATAGACTTTTCGTTGTTCCTATAATATTTATCAAAGTGCTGAACTTATGTTTAATACGTTGGTAGATCGCTATGATTACTATGAGATTAAACAATAAGTACGACCCAGCGAGATTCGCAAGCGTGGCATGCAGGTCCCTGGATCCCTGAGTTACAAGTTCAAGCACAATCCAAGAGAAGAAAGTCATGGCTAGTGCGGTGATATTAGCCATGACAAACCCACTCCAAAAGATCAGAAATTTCACTTGCGTTGCGTTAATAGCCACCCTAAGAGGGCACCAACACCTCCAGCGAGTCCAACGGCGACCCACGGCTTTTCATGAACATAATGATTTGTTTTCTCAGCGATGTTGCTTCCTTTAGTTAGGGCTGCGACCTCTAGTTGTTGTAGTTGATTCAGTATGTGCCGGAATCCACCTGAGGCCTGCTTATATACATTCCCTACCTGTTCGGCCCCACTATTTTTTGATTCCTGCAGTAACGCTTGGGTGTCACGTAGCAGTACTTCCAGATCATTCTTAACATGTTCGAGTGGTGAAGACATATGCTTTCCAATTGGTTAATTGTGGAAGCATTAGTTTAATTACTCAGTTACGGGGATAGCCAATTATCGTGTGGAATCCAAGATCAATAGGCATTTCCGTGTGTGCTGGGCTCTCAATGATTTGACGCGGCTAATGTTTAGCTAGCAATTTTATAACGCCTGGTTAAGTTCCACACATAAGTAGTGGGTAGGGACAAACTATGTGGAACACTCCTCTCGTCGCATAGTTGCGGCATGTTTATTTAGCGTTTTTCTTGTTCTTATTAATCCACTTAGGAGAGAGTTATGAGATTGTTACAAAAAGCAAGGCAGTTCCTGGCTGACGAACGCGGTTCAAACGCAATCGAGTATGGTTTGATCGCCTCGCTCATCGCTGTTGCAATTATTGTGGCGGTAACCGCTGTTGGTACTGATTTATCAGCACTATTCACCACGATATCTACTGAGTTGAAATAACCCACACAATAATCGTCCCCAAAAACTTTTAAATACAGGGATCTGGCGCAGATGCTGCTCGACATGATGCTTTACCGCGCCGCATCTGCGCCTCTTAGTCCCACGGGTATCGTTCTATTAGTAACTTTAGGTATCAGTTCCTTCTGGGATCTGGTGTCTAGACGGATCCCAAATGTACTGATGTTCTTCGCTCTGATCGCACTGTTCGTTATCGCATCCTTATCCGGGTTCTATGAGCTATTACGACTGTTGTTCGGCGCTTTGTTCGGGATGGTGCTTATGCTGCCTGCTTACTTATGTCGATCAATGGGCGCAGGCGATGTGAAGCTCGTTGGAGTGGTAGGCGCAGCGGTTGGGGCTCTACATGTTCCATCGATTTTGCTTTCTACAATCATTATCGGCGGACTTCTCTCGTCAGTTTTCTTGCTTAGTAAGAATACGACGGTTAAAGAATCCGGTGTTCCCTACGCAATAGCGATTAGCGGCGGCGTTTTGCAGCATTTTATATTCCTATCTTAAATTCAATAAATTGGGTCAATGATGAATCAATCCGATGTATCCACCCGACGGGCAATCATAATTCTTGCGGTATCGATAACCATTGGCCTCGTTACGGTGTGGCTGATTGCCCGCTGGATGAGCAGCACGCTGGAGAAAGGCAATGTGAGTCTCGTCGTTGCCGCCCGTGATATCAACCCCGGAGAGCGACTTATCGCAAACGATTTAAAGTTAACACTATGGCCAGCGGGCTCTGTTATGCCAGGAGCAAATCAGAGCATCAAGCCGTTGGAAGGCCGCGTTGTTACGCAACCGATTCTATTAGGCGAGGCGGTAGTAGAGCATCGGCTTGCAACAAATGGGTCAAAAGCGGGTCTCAGTGCGCTAATTACACCAGGCAGTCGCGCGATGTCTGTAAAAGTAAATGAAGTAGTAGGTGTTGCCGGGTTTGCCACGCCGGGCAATTTTGTTGATATTTTGGTGACCATCAACCGCGATAATAAGCCGCCCATTTCAAAGATCGTGCTTGAGAAAATACGCGTCTTAGCGACGGCACAGGATCATACGATCAAGGACGATAGCAAGCCTCGTGTTGTAAATGCAGTTACTTTAGAGGTCACTCCGATACAGGCAGAGCACCTCGATCTCGCGCGTAGTGTCGGGAGTCTATCTATGGTTCTGCGTAATCAGATGGACAGCTTATCTGTAAAAACAAATGGCGCCTTAATTCCGGATATCTTGAATGTAGCGCGGGAAGACAAGCCAGCCTTGCAACGAACTAGTGGTGGCCGGCCTAGGGAGAACGCAGTATATGAGATCGAACTCATTAAGGGTGTTCAACTTATTCGTGTTCAATCTAAATAATTAGTCTGGATAAACAATGAAAATAATTACTTATACGGCTTGTATCGTTGTTGCGCTATCACTTCCCATTAGGGAAGGGTACGCGCAAAAAGATGTCCGAATTCAGAATAATGCCTCTACAACGTCCCAGCCGGTAACTTCCGTCAAGTCTATGGAGCCCCTACTGTTGTCAGTGGGGAAATCAACGATTCTGCCTATAGAGGGAGCTCTTACAAGAGTGTCCGTTGCGAACCCGGAGATTATCGATGTCACAGTTATCCGATCGCGCGAGTTGTATGTTCTTGGCAAGAAGACGGGGGCGACAAATATTTTTCTTTGGAATAGCGCTGGTCAGATGACGGTCACGGACATAGTGGTTGGGGCTGATACAGTTGGATTAGAGTCTAAGCTCCGGGAGTTAATGCCTAACGAGACACAGATTAAGGTAAGTTCTGCTGGAGATGCGCTGGTCTTAATAGGTCAAGTCAGTGATGCGGCAAAAGTTCAACGTGCTGTTCTACTCGCCGAACAATACACGGGAAAGAAAATCATCAATTTCCTTGGAACGGGCGATGTACCCCAGGTCCTGCTCGAGGTAAAGGTTGCGGAAGTATCCAAGAAGCTCACTGATAAGTTAGGGGCCTCCATTGGTGCGGGAGGCAGCCGTGGCAGTTTTACCTATTCTTTGCTCGGGGGGTTTCTCACCGGTGGGGTCCTAAGTAGCCCGGCGGGTTCGACCGGTGCTGGAGTAAGCCTAGGTCGTGGTAATGAGACCATAAAGTTAGAAGCTGAGATTAAAAATGGCCTTATCAAAGTGCTTGCAGAGCCCAACATTATTGCAGTGAGCGGCCAGGAAGGTTCATTTTTGGCGGGCGGCAAGATATTTATTCCTGTTCCACAGTCAAGCAGTAGTGGTGTCTCTACGATCACGCTTGAGGAGCGTGAGTATGGCGTAGGGCTTAAGTTTCTTCCTTCGGTTCTTGAAGGAGGAAAAATTAACCTTCGAGTAACACCAGAAGTATCTGAACTTGCACTGGAGGGAACGACCGTCAAGTCAGGCTCAAACTCTACTGTTCTTCCGACTATTTCAACACGGCGTGCATCTACTACGGTTCAGCTTATGGATGGCCAAAGCTTCGCGATTGGCGGTCTAATTAAAAATAATGTGACCGAAACGATTACTGGATTTCCATTCTTAAGCGAGATACCCATTCTGGGTGTTCTCTTTAGATCTAGTGAGTTTATAAATGATCGTAGCGAACTCATGTTTTTGGTGACACCGCGACTTATTAAGCCGTTATCACAGACTGCCGCACTGCCAACTGATCGGTTCGTGCCACCAACGCGCTCAGAGTTTCTGTTCGAGGGAAAACTAGAAGGAAAATCCGATAGCAAGCCCGGCGCGAGACCCGCTACCCAGCCTGAGGGCACGCCCAATAGTAAGTCCGATAATCGATTCGATATTGGCCCTGACAGTACAGTCAGCGGTAAAGTTCAGAGCAGCACGCTTGAAACGGTTGAGGGTCAACCTTATCGCGAGACTGACGCTGAGCTGTCGGGGACGGCCCAGCCTGTAACAACACCCCGTGAATCAACTTATTCGAATGCGGATAGCGTAACTATTCTTCCGTTGGCAGGCAACGATCTCGTTATTGAAAATACCTTGAAGGCGACCAATGAATAATAGTGCTATTCAGAAATTACTTATGAGCGTAAGTGTCCTTGGGCTTTCAGGCTGCGCTTACCAGTATGAACCCGAGTCACGATTCGGATTAACAGTCCGAGAAGCGATAACCCAACAATCGATAGTGCCGAGAGGTGTTGGGCACGATCGAATTGACGCTGGATTCGAGGGGGCTGCTGCTGCGGCTGTTATGGATCGTTACATACGCAGTTACGAGCAGCCGGCAGCGCTCGGTGACGTTTTTCGGATTGGGGTTGGAGGTGTGAGTACCGACTCGCCCGCAAACGCAAGCCGTTCCTCAGATAGGCGTTGAACGCAATGGTAGAAAAGTCATTAGCGATGGATCTAACTGCATTGAAGGGGTATGTACATTCACAGCTACTTAATCTTCTTGATTTAACTGTACTGGAGAGCCTTCCGCAGGAGCAGCTCCGAGCTGAATTAGCAATTCTGGTAAAGCAGGTAATTCGAACCGAGCAAATTGAATTGGCGCCAGCTCAACTTCATACGCTGACGGTTAACATTCAAAATGAGGTAATGGGGCTCGGACCAATAGAGCCATTGCTTGCGGATCCAGAGATCTCGGATATTCTGGTTAATGGCCCTTCAGCCGTTTACATTGAGCGTCGCGGGCGGTTAGAAAAGACTGAGATACAGTTTTCGACGAATGAGCATCTCACACGCATTATCGAGAAAATTGTATCTCGTGTGGGTCGACGAATAGACGAATCGAGCCCTATGGTTGATGCGCGATTGCCGGATGGCTCCAGGGTCAACGCTATTATTCCGCCCCTTGCGCTCGATGGGCCTATCTTATCAATTCGCAGATTCAGCATAAATCCACTTGGTGTTGACGATTTAATTGGGCTTGGTACCTTAAATAGAAATATTGCTTCGGTAATCAGCGCTCTAGTAAAACTAAAAACAAACGTTCTAATCTCAGGTGGAACGGGAAGCGGCAAGACAACTCTTCTTAATATGATGTCATCCTTTGTACCAGAGGATGAGCGCACCATCACGATTGAAGACGCAGCAGAACTTCAGCTGCAGCAGCCGCATGTGGTTAGGTTAGAAACAAGACCACCAAATATAGAAGGGCGAGGGGAAATCTCTCAGCGCTCCCTTGTTAAAAATAGCCTACGTATGAGACCTGACCGTATTGTAGTAGGTGAGGTGCGTGGTGCTGAGGTGCTAGACATGTTACAGGCGATGAACACGGGACATCAAGGTTCAATGACAACGGTTCACGCGAATTCCCCAAGAGATGCGATTACACGTCTAGAAAACATGGTGAATCTAGCTGGCTTTAACATTGGTATAAAGCCAATTCGTCAACAGATTGCATCTGCGATCACTGTCATTATCCAGATTGCACGTCTGATTGATGGCTCAAGAAAAATTATTAGCCTCCAGGAAATCACTGGAATTGAGGGTGAGGTAATTGAGATGCATGAAATATTTCGCTACGAGCAGAGGTCAATTCTTCCGGATGGTAAAGTTTCTGGAGAGTTCATCGCGACAGGGATCCGGCCTCGATTTCTCGATCGAATGCGAGCAGCGGGATTAACAATTTCTGATCTAGCTTTCGTGCCATCAGGCCAGCCCGCCTCCTCGCTAGCTGCTTAATTGTTAAACATGGAAAACATATTTTACTTTCTGATTTTCGCTTCGACGACGATCGTAACCGTACTGACAATAGTACTCATGCTTCGGCTTTACGACAATCGGTTATCAAAACAATCCCTAGATCTGACTTTGAATCGAGATAACTTGATCGGCAACCAGGTCAGTATTCTCAGAGATTTGCGAGTCAGTACCAATCCGATCATTGAAAAGTACTTTAGTAGAATAGGTTACGTTCGGCGATTGCAAATACTGATAAGCCAATCAGGTTTGAGCTGGCATGCAGACCGGGTCATTGGAATCCCACTGGGATTATCGGTATTGTTCATCATAATTCTTGGTGTGCAAAAGATTCATCCAGCACTTATAGCACTATCGGTAGTCGTCTGTGCTGGTATTCCCGCCGCATATCTTCTGATTAAGAAAAGCCAGCGCCTTCGAAAGATTGAGGAACAACTGCCCGACGCTCTCGATGCGCTTGCTCGTGCAATGCAAGCTGGGAACTCATTCGTTAGCGCACTTGAGGTTGTTAGCCGTGACTCATCACCCCCAATATCAAGAGAACTGCGACTTGTGGCTGAGGAAGTAAATTTTGGAAGATCGGTTAAAGAGGGGCTTTCCGCACTGGCGAGCCGTGTAGACAGCGTTGACATTCGGTATTTCATGTTGGCTGTACTTATTCATTCACAAGCTGGCGGGAATCTCAGCGGTTTGTTGTTAAAACTATCTAGCTTAATTCGAGAGCGACTGAAGCTTAGGCGCATGGGTCAGGTGTTAACGGCAGAGGGAAGGCTATCTGGCTGGATTCTAACCCTTCTTCCATTTGTCGCAGCTGGCGCAATATTCTCCGTTAACCCAGAGTTTATGAGCGCACTATGGACTAACCCTGGAGGCATACTATTTATTCAAGTAAATATCGCACTGATGGTCATCGGAATCTTCTGGATGTGGCGGATTGTTCACGTGCGAATCTAAGTAAGGGGAGTTAAGAACATGGATTTACAGCTAGTTTTTATTTTGAGCGCTACTTTTGTCTTAGTTACAGCAGCCGTCTGGAGTGTGGTCAATGTAGCTGCATCACTGCAACGCAGTCTTGCGAATACTGGGAGTACTCAAACAGTACCCTTCCTGCGGAGAGCAAAAAGCTGGCTACTAGCAGAGCGGGTAAAAATATGGTCGGTGATGACGCGTATTTTGAATGAACCAAGTTTTCAAGGTGATTGGGCGCAGTCGCCAGTTAGGCGGCGCCTCATTCAAGCAGGGTTAAGGTCTAAAGATAGCTTTGCTATATATCTTTTTGCTAAGTTCTCCTTAGCGATTTCAACGCCGATTGCGGTCCTCGGGTTCTTAGTCATATTTGGATTTAATCTGCCTGCGGCTGTTTACGTATTAATAGCTGCAGGCGGGGTTCTGGCTGGATTTTTTGCTCCAGATATCGCCGTTAGCTGGATCTCCCATAAACGCCAGGAGAGAATTCAAGAGCATTTGCCAGACGCTCTGGATTTGATTCGTATTTGTATTGAGGCGGGATTGGGGTTAGATGCTGCTATTTTGCGGGTGAGTAAAGAGATAGAAAAGAGTTGCCCGCCACTCTTCGAGGAATTTCACACGGTATCGCTTGAACTACGAGCGGGCGGTGCACGAGACGTGGCGCTTCGGAACCTAGCGTCCCGTACTGGACTTAAAGAGATGAGGGCACTCGTTACCACCCTAATCCAGGCGGACCGGTTCGGTACTGGGATTGCAGAGACAATTCGAATTCACTCCGATAGCCTTCGGCTTAGCCGGCGTATGCGGGCTGAAGAGCTATCCGCAAAGATGTCAACCAAACTATTATTTCCTCTTATTTTTTGTATTTTCCCCTCACTTTTGCTCGTCTTGATTGGCCCCGCTGTGATCATGGCCAAGCAACATCTGTATCAAGCAGGAAGTTTAACTGAGGTTCCAAAAGCACCCTAATATGTTCTCAAAGAAAATTCGGAAAATAAGTTCTTGCTGTCGAGGAAGCGCGGTCATTGAATTTGCATTAGTCTTACCGATTTTATTGTTGATTCTTTTTGGCATAATTGAATTCAGTATTGCGCTGTATGATAAATCGGTAATCACGAACGCGAGTCGTGAAGCGGCAAGGGCAGGGATATTGAGTCGCAATACACCGCTCACGGAAGCGCAGATCCGACAAGTTGCACTCAATTATTGTGCTGATCGACTAATATCGTTTAGTGCTGGCAGCACTGACCCAATCGTTTCGGTGCTGAAGCCGCAGGCACCAACAACCTCCGATCCCTTGGAGGTGCTCGTTACGTTCCAATATACAGGGTTTGGGATAGGGAGACTTTTTGCGAACTTATCTGGGCCCATAGAGCTCAGCGCCACAACGGTCATGGCTTATGAGTAGGCAGGTCTCGGCCCCGAAGGGGGCTGTCTCAATAGTCGTAGCGGTACTGATGACGGTCTTGATCGGATTTGCAGCGCTCGCTGTGGATATTGCATATGTCTTCGTCATCAAGAACGAGTTACAGAATGCTGCAGATGCTGCTGCATTAGCTGGGTCTGGAGCGTTATATAACAACGAGGGCGGACCTGATTGGGATAGGGCGCAAGAGCAAGCGCTGACAACGACCCGACTCAATAAGGTCGCCCGTGAGTCGATCAAAACGGCTCAGATCGAGGTTGGCTATTTTTCTGAATCTTCGAGTGGCTCTGGGGGGGCGTTACTGCTCGACCCGGACAGTATTGACGATGCCGCTGCGGTAAGGGTCACGATTCGTAAGTCCGACGGAAACAATTCCGGACCAATTCGGCCGTTTTTTGCTGCCATTATTGGCACAGATCAGGTCAGTATCGGGGCGACTGCAACTGGGGTGGTTCGTATCCCGAGTTCCGCAAACGCGGGAGAACTCTTCCCATTCATAATGAGTAAGTGCATGTACGACAACTTCTGGAATTCAAGCGCCACTCCGCCTCAGCCAAAGCTTGACCCAATCACAAATACACCTTTTATTTTCACCCTAAGTCCGGCTGAAAATCCCAAGAAGCAGGGAATATCAGATCCGCTCTGCACGGAAGAGGGGCGTGGTGTCTGGACCACTTTCCAAACGAGCGGTGGGGCCTCTGAAGTATCGCGCTATATCACGGAAGGTAATCCCGACCCACTCAAGATAGGCGATCAAATCTGGGTTGAGTCGGGGCTACAGGCAACGAACTACGGTCGTACGCGCGACTGCAGTGCAGCGGGTGATTCGACTTGCGCGAAGGTAAGCATTGCAGTTGTGGAGGATCTCTATCAGCGCACTAATGCTCCTATTATCGCTTTCGCATGCCTGAATATTCTCAATGCGGTTCAGGGACAGAAGACGCTGACGGTGCAATTAACGCGAGGGTGTACGATCTCTGGGGGCGGCGGTGGAACTGACTTTGGTGCTCGAACCCCACCTCGGTTGGCCCAGTAATGTTGGGCCCTCATTCTAGCGCGGAACCTCTGCCTTTTGAAATAAACCTAGATCTTAATGGGGTACCGCACTCGAAGAAGTTAGACGTTTTTTTGCAGAGAAACTTGTTTGGTCTAAATGAGATGTTAAATACGCAATCCCTGAGTTGCAGCGTATTTATTGACCGAACCCAACATACCCCAGATCAACATTCTCTTTTTGGCGTCCATTTTGAACTCGCAACTCCGGAATATAGCTTGGTCGTTAATCGTGTTTGTAACGAAGATCTGTATGTAGCCATGCGCGGAGCAATTGATGCGCTTAAGAATCAAGCCAAAGAGAAAGCCTTAAGAAAGAAATCGTTTTAATAAGACTTATTGACGCAATAGTAGCCTCCGCCGAGGAACTCAATTCCCTCATTGTCTAACGCTTTGGGGTGATAGCCCTTCGGAAGATAACGTTCGGCACCCATGTTCATCGTTGCGCACACCTTTTCTCCGGTAGCAACTAGCTCGTTAGGTACAGGTCCGAAAGCGCGGGGGTTATCCCACACCTTAAAGCCGTCGCGCAGTATTAGTTTTGGGGGCACTTCAGCGGGATACGGCCCAGGACCCTGATCGCCCAGTGGGGTGCACCCGATGATCGTCATACTCAGCATTGCAAAAACTACTTGTTTTGTATGCAGACACACAATCTTTTCCTCAGTTATCACTCTTTAAAAAGTGATACTAAATGAGATTCAAAAGCACAATACCTCACGCACCGTGGATCATTAGAGAAAACATAAAATGAAAGAGTATCAACGCACTTACGGGTACAACGTGTAGGCCCGGGTAAAACTATTCATTCAGGTTCTTGAAATTATTTCCTCGTCTGATGTGCATTGGGCAACTGATGCGCGCTTAAAGTGATCAATCAAAAAACATTTATGGAGACATCATGGCTGATATAAATACACAATTTGCAGAGGGAATGATGCGAGGGAACGCTGAAATTCTAGGGCAGGCCTCTGGTATTGCGCTCAATGGATTTGAGAAGCTGGCGCACCTCTACCTTGATACTACAAAGGAGATGATGAGCCACGGTACCGCTGCAATGAGGGCCTTAACAAGCTCAGCGTCGCCGCAAGAATTTTTTAGTGCTCAGACCCGATGCGTTGAGCCTATGATAAAGGTCATGTCTACGTGTGCAAATGCCACCGGTGATGTTGTAAATAAGACAGCTACCGCATACTCGGATATGGCTCAGACACAAATAGCGCAAGCGAGTGAACGCTTGCATGGGGCGGTAGATGAGTTTGCCAAGCACGCTCCGGATAGTGCGCTCGGAAGCGTCGCACTGCTAAAGACCGCAATGAAGACAGCAGATTCATCCTATGAGGTAGCAAATCAAGCGGCCCGAAAGACCCTTACAGCGCTGGGTTCATCTGTCAACGGCATACGGCCAGCGAGCAGCGTATAGGGCCCTGGCAAGTGCTTTACGGAATCACGTGTTGCGCTTACCTGAGCATTTACGTAAAAGGTTCATATGAGAACGTGGGCAGAAGCCTTCTAAGACGCCCGAGTTTAAAATTTTAGGGCTTGTTTGGCGTTAGAATGCCGCTTTAGGTTGCGAAGCGTAATCCGGGGGGCGCAGTATGGAACAAGAAGGTATTCCACTTTCTGCTGTAATTCGTAAACGAATACAGGCGAAAAAAGCACGTTTTCATGCCAACGATAATATTTCAGCCTTTCTTAAGCCCGGCGAGCTAGACGCTTTGGTTGATGAAGTCGCCCATA
>JACCDZ010048332.1_pt1 | contig 18360 bp, 17 predicted proteins | sample 7449551 | NCBI WGS metagenome assembly JACCDZ01 (sample SAMN15323452, study PRJNA562643) | freshwater metagenome | isolation source: river surface water | place: USA:Blue River Watershed | collected 2017-08-18
CCCCTAAACCTGTCGGCGTTTCTGTCAAGCTAATTTCGCGAAATGGAACTTGGATATCGGGGCGAGAACCTTCAACATAAACCTTGCGTGAAGCAGGTAAAATACGGGTTAAATCTTTAGCATCTTGCTCATGTTGAGCAGAAATATCAGCAGAGGGAAGATTCGTTAATTGGTTCATGGCATGATCCTTATGTATTACATTAACGAATCAAGCACGAGCAAAAACGATAGCGCATTTATCTCTTTGATAAATAAAGGCGAGGCTTTTGTTGGGCTTGATTCCTACGCAGGTGTTAACCTGATCAGGTTCAACGGTACTCATCTTTAAATCTTGCGATTAAGATAATCTCAGCAGTTAATTAACTGCGCTCCGTCAAGCTAGGTATTTAGACTAACAGATTTTTAGATTTTTGTTTTATCAATTCGCAGCAATCGACTTTTGGCTCAGCTGTGTTATTGTCATAAAAGTTTCATCATTGCTGTGTTTTAATCACCAATCATTTTTCCATGTGTCTAGTGGAGGCATACTGTGAGTCCAAGTAATCCTGTGTTAAGTCACCATATTTCTTCACAATTTAATGAAGACTTACAAGATGTACATACCAAATTTATGACCATGGGTGGCTTAGTAGAGCAGCAGGTTGCAAATGCAATTCATGCTTTATTAGACACAGATGAAAATTTGGCGATTGATGTTCAATTTAAAGATAATGTTGTTAATCAATATGAGCGTGATATTGATGAAGGTTTGACCTTGATTCTCGCCCGCCGTCATCCTGCTGCAATTGATTTACGTATGGTCATTGCGATGAGCAAAGCAAATACAGATTTAGAGCGGATTGGTGACGAAGCTTCAAAAATTGCTCGTATTGCGCAAAATTTATGTGAAGAAGGTGAGTCTCCACGCGGTTATATGGAAACACGCCATATTGGTAACCAAGTGCGTGTTATGATTCATGATGCTTTGGATGCTTTCGCGCGTTTAGATGTTGATCAGGCTTTAAAAGTGGTGATGGCAGACGTGGATATTGATCGTGAATATCAGTCTGCAACACGAACTTTGATGACCTACATGATTGAAGACCCACGCCATATTGCTCGTGTGATTAATGTGATGTGGGTATTGCGTTCACTTGAGCGAATTGGCGATCATGCCCGTAATATTTCAGAGCAAGTTATTTATATGGCAAAAGGTATGGATGTACGTCATACCAGTATTGAAGAAATTGAACAAAAAGTGAATCAAAAATAATCATCAAATAAAGATTCAAAGCTGCTACATAATAAGCAGCTTTTTTTATTGCCATACGTTGCATAAAGTCATCGGAAATGAAGTAATCATTAGGTAAATTTTAAGAGTAGTCATCCAATAATTTCTCAAAATCCTAAGGCATTTTTTATTGTGGGGTTGGCGTAATTTGAATAACGTTGCTGGGCAATTGATTGACCTAATATAACCGTGAATATGATTTTTATATAAATTGATATCATACAAATAAAAAAATCCCAGACTTCGGGGGAAAGTCTGGGAGAGAAATATTATGTGTTACTTGAGATATCGAACTATCTCTTTTTGCTTCTGATATTCAATATAAGCGGAGAGTGTTGATCTGTCACGTAGACAACTGTGTATACTCTGTAAACCTTTATTACTTATGTAAATGTCATGTAAAAAGAGAGCTATATTTAGCTCTCTTTTATTCAGTGGTGTTAGTTGAAACGATTTACTTTTGTTCCGTCCAACCTTCTGCTTTTTCAACACTTTCGTCATTGTTGAAGAACTTCTCCCGTTGCTCTTCAAGAAACTTCTTCGCATCGGGTTCAAATACATTGAGGCGTTTTTCGTTAATAAGCGTGGTTTGGTGTTTTAACCATTCTTGCCAAGCCTGTTTTGAAACCGTCTCAAAGAATTCTTGACCTTTTGCACCTGGGAATGGTGCAAAGTCTAAACCTTCAAGCTCTTGTTTATATTTGCGGCAAAATACTTGTCTCGTCATGATTTATCCTTAAGCGTATAACTGTTCTAGGCGAGTGTGTGCACGAGTAATGGCTGCTTCAACTTGTTTTGGCGATGTCCCGCCGATATGATCACGCGCATTTACAGAAGCTTCTAAAGTTAAGGCTTTATCAAATACATCTGCTTCGATCAAATCAGAGAATTGTTGAAGCTGTTCCAATGTCAATTCAGATAAATCTTTTTCTTCAGCCACACCAAGCGCAACTGCTTTACCTACAATTTCGTGTGCATCACGGAAAGCAACACCTTTCTTCACAAGGTAATCAGCAAGGTCAGTTGCTGTAGAGAAACCACGAAGCGCTGCTTCACGCATAATTTCAATGTTTGGAACGAGTGCAGGCACCATATCTGCAAAGGCCATTAAGCAACCACGAACGGTATCAATTGCATCAAACAAAGGTTCTTTATCTTCTTGGTTGTCTTTGTTATATGCCAATGGTTGACCTTTCATTAGGGTCAATAAACTAATCAAATCACCAAACACGCGACCTGATTTACCACGAATCAACTCAGGTACATCAGGGTTTTTCTTCTGTGGCATGATAGATGAGCCCGTACAGAAGCGGTCTGGAATGTTGACGAACTTGAATTGAGCTGAAGTCCATAGAATTAGTTCTTCAGACATACGTGATAAGTGCATCATAATCAAAGATGCCGCCGCATTAAATTCAATGGCAAAGTCACGATCAGAAACAGCATCAAGCGAATTTTCAGAAACAGCTTCGAAACCCAATAATTCGGCTGTATATGCGCGATCAATCGGGTAGGTTGTTCCTGCTAAGGCTGCTGAACCGAGTGGCATGCGATTAACTCGCTTGCGACAATCTTGAAGGCGTTCAGTATCGCGAACCAACATCTCAAACCAAGCCAATAGGTGATGACCAAATGTTACTGGCTGAGCTGTTTGTAAATGAGTAAAACCAGGCATAATCGTATTGGTATTTTTGCTTGCCAGACTGAGTAGGCCTTTTTGTAAGCGTAGTAATAGACCTAAAATGTCATCAATTTCATCGCGTAAATATAAACGGATGTCAGTTGCAACTTGGTCATTACGGCTACGGCCTGTATGCAATTTTTTACCTGTGATGCCGATACGTTGAGTCAAGCGAGACTCAATGTTCATGTGTACGTCTTCTAAATCAATACGCCATTCGAAATTACCTGCTTCGATTTCAGCTTTGATTGTATTTAAACCTTGGATAATATCATCACGCTCAGCCTCGGTCAGTACACCAACTTTAGCAAGCATGGTTGCATGTGCAATCGAACCTGCAATATCTTGTTTATAAAAACGTTGGTCAAATTGAACAGATGCGGTAAATTCTGCAACAAATGCATCTGTTGCTTCAGAGAAGCGACCGCCCCACATTCCAGAGGTTTGATTAGGGCTTGCTGAAGAAGAGGATTGAGAAGATGTGGTCATGGCGGCTCAGTAAAATAAAAAAGAGTATAGCAAATCCAAACGTAGTTGCTGAAATTCGACGCAAGAAGTTATCGAAAACACGTCAAATGAGTCCAGCAGGGTCCTATTTTTTTACGAAAATAAGGCAATCGCAACACTTATTGGAATTAATTGTAGCAAGTAATGTTTTGGCAATGGTGCTTGCACTTGCAGAAGCTCGTTCTTGGCAAGCAGTGGAAAGTATCCGAGTTTTTCAATACATGCTGTTTATTAACTGGATAATTTTATCGTTTTCTGCTTTTGTTGACTATTTTCAAGAGTTTTTTGCTAAATTTAGTCAGAAAATGGCGTTAATTTTAGGTTTTATTTTTCTTCAACTTATTGTTTTACTTACCACGTGTGTCATTAATATAATTCAATACTGGGGTTCATCAACAAATAATTTTTCTGAAGATATCTTATTTCAAGGTGTAAGTCTGCATTTGGGGTATGGCATCTTGCTTGGTGCTTTCTGTTTGCGTTATCTCTATATGCGAGAGCAATGGATGAATCAGCAATATAGTGAGCTGAATGCGCGGATTCAAGCCATGCAAGCACGTATTCATCCTCACTTCTTATTTAATAGTTTAAATAGCGTCGTGAGTTTGATTTCAATTGATCCTGACAAAGCAGAAAACATGTTGATTAACTTGTCACGATTATTCCGCGCCAGTTTTCAAGAATTGAAATTGGTGAGTTTGGCTGAAGAAATTGACTTGTGTCAGCAATACTTAAGTATTGAAAAATTACGTTTAGGAGAGCGTTTAAAGGTAGAATGGAATATACAGGCGACGTCTTTAGAATTAAAACGAGTCACGATTCCATTATTAACATTGCAACCTTTGCTAGAGAATAGTATTTTTCATGGGGTAGAAAAAGTTTTACAGCCCTCAACCATTAGTGTATTGGTTGAAATATTGCAAAATCAAGTCAGTATAGTCATTACTAACCCTTATTCTCACGATACAATAAAATCGAGACAAGGGAATGGTATTGCAATAGACAATGTGAAGCAACGTCTAAAAGCCTATTACGGACAGACAGTGAAGTTTCAGGTTTATGGGGGAGTATCGTTATATACCACGGTGGTAAGTTATCACTATCGAGTAAAATAATAAGTTAAGTTAACCATAAAAAATGACGGATGAAGTTAACGGTGACAAGGAGGAGAGGATGAAAGTTCTGATTGCTGATGATGAACCTCTCGCAGTAGAGCGTTTGTCACGTTTAGTGACCCAAATGGGTCATGAAGTGATTGCGACGGCGCATCATGGGCAGGATGTGTTAAACCATATTGAAAATGATTCGCCCGATGTTGTTCTATTAGATATTCAAATGCCTGGAATGAACGGATTGGAGTGCGCTGAGCAGATCAGTCATTTTAGCCCTCGTCCAGCTATTATTTTTTGTACGGCATATGATCAACACGCATTGGAAGCGTTTAAATTTCAAGCACAGGGATACTTGCTCAAGCCTATTGCACAACAAGATTTACAACAGGTGTTCAATAGTCTGACGCAACTTACACAAGCACAAATGACTGGTTTACAACAACAAGACGATATGTACGATACTAAAACTCAACGCCATCAAATTGCTGCGAAAACTTATCGCGGGGTCGAACTTATTCCAATAGAGAATATTTACTATTTTCTAGCAGATCAGAAATATGTCACTGTGCGTCATCGGAATGGCAGTGTATTAATTGATGAAACTTTAAAAGATCTAGAATCTGAGTTTTCAGATCGTTTTATTCGAATTCATCGTAATGCTTTAGTTTCTCTTGATTATTTAGAACGGTTGGAACTGATTGCGGCTGGTCAGTATCAGGTTAGATTACGTGAGCTGGATGAACGCTTATCTGTAAGTCGCCGTCATTTACCAAGCTTAAGAGAATGTATGCATCAATTATAAAATATTGAGCTTAATTCAGATGAAAAATCAGTTTTTGCTTGCAATTTTAGGTGAGCAAGTTAAGTTTGAAACAATTGTTTTGATCCATGCTTAACTTGAATTTATGAAGACCTTAAAAATTGCGACTCGACAAAGCCCTCTTGCACTTTGGCAGGCGGAGCATATTCGCTCCCGTTTAAACGCGCTTTATCCAGATTTAACGGTTGAGTTGCTTAAGTTTGTGACGCAGGGTGATAAAATTCTAGATACACCTTTGGCAAAAATTGGTGGTAAAGGATTATTCGTTAAAGAACTGGAAGCTGCTTTGTTAGAGGGTCGCGCTGATTTGGCGGTCCATTCAATGAAAGACGTGCCAATGCACTTACCCGAAGGTTTAACGCTCGCTGTGACTTGTGAGCGAGAAGACCCACTTGATGCCTTTGTTTCGAATCATTACCAAAGTTTTGATGAGTTACCTCAAGGTGCCAAAGTAGGTACATCTAGTTTGCGTCGCAAATGCCAGATTTTACAAATACGTCCTGATTTAGAGATTATTGACTTACGTGGCAATGTGGGGACGCGTTTATCAAAACTTGATGATGGTTTATATGATGCGATCATTTTAGCCAGTGCAGGATTAAAGCGTTTAGGTTTGGCAGATCGAATTCGTCATTGTTTAGCGCCTGTTTTAAGTTTACCTGCTGTTGGTCAGGGTGCATTGGGCTTAGAGTGTCGTGCAGATGATGTAGAATTATTAAAAATCATTCAACCATTACAGCATGAAGAAACCTCAATTTGTGTGCGTGCAGAACGTGCGTTTAATGCCTATCTAGAAGGTGGTTGTCAAGTTCCAATCGCAGGATATGCAACTTTAGCCAATGATCAGCTCAGCATAGAAGGTCGTGTGGGAAGTGTTGATGGAAAAATCTTACTAAAACAACAATTGGTTGGAACTTTAGAAGATGCTGAACAATTAGGTGAACAACTTGCACAATGCTTATTGGAGCAAGGTGCGGGTGAATTGTTAAAAGCGCTTTATTAATGCTTTTTATTAATACGCGCCCTGAAGATCGTGCTGTGAACTTAACGCAAGCATTGTTGGAAGTGGGTCATCAGGTTCTCAATCTGCCATTGTTGGAACTTGTAGCTGAACCTTTTTCGGGGCATTTACGTGAACTGTATCAGCAACTTGAGCAGGTGCAAGTTATTGTTGTTGTCAGCCCGACCGCTGTTGATGTTGGTATGCAATATTTACAACAACAAAAGATATCCTTAGATCAAATTAAGCATGTGCAATGGATCGCAGTGGGTCAAGCAACTGCCCAAGCACTCGCAAAATTTGATATAGACAGTCACATCCCTGAGGTTGAAAATTCGGAAGGTATGCTAGAGCTTCCAATATTAAATCAACAAGTACATTTGGATAAAGTTGCTTTTTGGCGTGGTCTTGGGGGACGGCAGTTTATGATGCAGCAGTTGCAACAGCAAGGTGTCGAGATTCTTAATTTTGTTCTTTATCGTCGCCAATGCCCAATTCAAAGTGTTACGCTTTTTCCAAAAATTTTAAAAAAAATAATGCCAAGTCAACCTGTTATGGTGTTGATTAGTAGTGAAGCGAGTTGGAATAATTGGCAGCAGCTTTGTGGTCAAAATAATATAGATGCGAAATGGATATATTTGGCGCTAGGTGAGCGTTTAGCACAGCTACTCAAAAATGCACGGTTGCAAACACATCAAGAGATTAACATTATTCAGCTTGATAATTTATCTATATCAGAGATTATTCAACGTATCGGTGCTTGGCAAGGACGTATATGAGAAAGATTGTTTACCTGATTTTATTACTAAGTTTATTGTGGTTAGCCAAACTTAGTTATGACGTAGCACAATATTCTCAGATCGTTCCTCAACTCCAGCAACAGCTTACACAGCAGCAGCAACGTTATTCTTTGCTGAATGATCAATTTGTCGCTGTGCAGCGACAATTACAAGATGCTCATTTATCTGACCCTTCAGAAGCTTCGAGCTTACCCAGTATGGTCACGGGTGTAGCTCCTGTTATATTAATCAAACAGCAATTACAGTTAGTTCAATTCGCAATAGATCAACAACAGTTCATTTATGCGATTGATCAATTAAATCAAGTACAGCAGCATATTGTCCAATATACGGTTTCTCCTGCTTTACAGCATAGTTTGATGAAAGCGATCGAACAGGATAAACAAGCTATTCAACATTATGTGCTTATGCAAACCCAACAGCAGCAACAGATTGATACTTTATTGCAGCAATTGGATCAAAAGCTTTTACAAGAAGTGCATAACCCAACTATTAAAATGCAAAAAGCTGAAGCCTCTTCATGGTGGTCTTGGTTCAAATTTGAAAAGGTGCAGCGTACACAGCCTGATTTAATCAATCGCCATCTCATTTTAAAAGAAGCTCAGTTACGTTTACTTCTTGCTTCACAAGCCTTACATCAAGGACAAGCATCTGAGTATCGCAAATCCGTTCAAGAGGTAATTCGATTATTCTTAATTTTACCTGATCAAAACAGTCAAATGATCAAGCAAAAATTAGAAAAGCTGTTAAATCTTTCAGTTATTCCGACACCTAAATTAACGACCCTTGGTTTACTGGGGTAATGTAATTATGAAACAACTGGTGTTCATTTATTTACTTGTAAGCCTATTATTTTTTGCTATGTTTGCCATGCTGAGCTATGGCTACGGTAATGGCTATGTTTATATTTACTGGCGCGATTGGCAGTTCCAAAGCAGTTTATGGGGCTTAATCGCACTTTTTATTGTGATTAGTTTATTCGCACAGTTGTTATGGTTTGTGAGTCGCAGATATTTTGCGCGAGAACAGCGTAAGAAAGAAAATATTTTACAATTTAAAGATCTACATCCATATGAGCAGCTCGGTATAGTCTTGCTGCTTGATGCGGCAAAAGAACAGCAGGGATTTATTGAGCGTGTTTTTGCTCAATCAGGATTGCTGAGTAATATTGTTGATGCACAATTTGATTATAAAAATGGTGACTATCAACTCGCTTTGCAGAAACTAGAGAAATCAGCACCGATGGCCTTTGAGCTGGCAGAACTACAGCGGATAGATATTTTCTTAGAACAACATGAAACAGAAAAAGCATTAACCCATCTAGAATTCCTTGCACAGCATCAACTTTCACCTTGGTTGGCTGAGATTGAAACTGCTTATCAACAACGCATTACTGTTTTGTGGGGCAAACTTGCCTTACAACAGCCTTGGTTATTTTTACAATCAATTCAGCATGGTTTATTAAGTGCAGAACATCGAGATCTCTGGTTGCAACAATTACTCATACAGTTTGATCAAGCATCTGTGGATGACTTAGCTGCACTGCAACAGCGGTATATTGCTCTAGAGAATGAAATTCAAGCACGACCATATAGTAGTAAGGTTTTGTGGTTAAAATTATTGGCACGTATGCCAGAAATGGGATTGCAGCATGAGGATCTTGCATTGCATTTATTGCAGGAAAATTTCGATCCAGAGGTTTTTTATCTTTGGTTCCAACAGCAACTACTGAAGCAAATTCCCGATTATAGCTATGTTGAGCAACGTATTATTCAGCTAGAACAGCGTTACACGAGTGTTCCAATGTTGACCTTTGCAAAATGGCATATTTATGTTGCAACTCAACGTTTAGAAGAAGCTGAGCAGTTATTAACTTTATATCCTGATAATATATTAATGAGCTATTTGCGGATTAAATCAACGCTTGGAGATAATCTGGATTTGATCAGGCAGTTGAATTTAATCTTTGAAAATGATGTTAATTTTTTAAACTTTAAGATATGAGTGAGATATGAAAGACCTGTCTGTCTATCCTGTTGTACATCGACAAACAATTGCTTGGGGTGATATGGATGCTTTTGGGCATGTAAATAATGTGCAGTATTATCGCTATATTGAGAGTGCACGAATTGCTTATTTAATGGCATTAAATATATTTGATCAAGATATAGTGACGGTGGTAGCCTCTAGTCAATGTAAATATTTAAAGCCAGTATTTTATCCTGATGTGCTGCATATTGGTGCACGTATTGAGGAGCTCAGAAATAGTGCTTTTCGAATGCATTATAGTTTATGGAGTGAAACACAAAACCAAATCGTTGCAACAGGAGAGGCAGTGATGGTTTGTGTCGATAAAGTAACCTCCAATAAACTAGCTATTCCTGAATTGATTAAACAAAATATTATTGCTATTGAGCAAAGTGTTGGAAATAATCTTGCATTAAAATAATTTTATAAAGACTATTATGTCTATATTTATTTTGAGTGCGTTAATCTCATATAACTTATCTTTTTATTTTGTGAATTAATTCATAGATAGTCTAGATTTGTTATATGAAATTCAACCTATAGAAAGCATCAAGAATTAAGGTAAAATTAATATTCATCAGGTTCTAAAAATTATTTCATCATTTTAAAAAAAATTTAATACAATAGATTTAATCAAATGCACTTAAGTTTTTTTGTTTTATTGTAAATATAAGATGATTTGTGGTTATATTGTGATTAAGTTGACTAATTTAATATTGATTATTTAATTGTATATAAATTACTATGGAAATAGAATTTTTGAATTCTTTTTTATTTTGAGTGATATATTTCTTTTGAGTTGGAGTGGTTCTAATGAAACCAGATATTAGTGATTTATCTGTAGAAGACTTAAAACGTTTACAGGTAGAAGCGGAAGCTTTAATCGCAAGCAAAAAAGATCAAGCAATTGAAGATGCTTATAATGAAATTATTGCAATAGCTGAAGCAGTTGGTTTTAGTGTTGAAGAGTTATTAGAGTTAGGTGAGCAAAAGCGTAAGAAGACAACGCGCAAAGCAGTAGAACCACGCTACCGTAATAAAAATAATACAGAAGAAACTTGGACTGGTCGTGGTAAACAGCCACGTTGGTTAGTTGCTGAATTAGAGAAAGGCGCAAAACTTGAAGATTTTCTAATCTAAGCAAGTTTTACTCGTCATCGTTCTGTCATACGATGATTCTATGCTTCATTAAAGCCAAGCTTAAAAAGCTTGGTTTTTTTATATGAGAGAATTGGCGATGTTGAAAAAGTATGCATAATGTCATTCAGGGGCGAGTGTCTCTAAAAGGATGATAATTTGTGCATTTGGTAAGGGTGGAATGAAGAAAAATACCAAACAATGGAAGTGGTGGGTTTTCGCCATTTTTGCATTTTTAATTTTTATTATTTTACAAATTCCAGCAACATGGTTAATTGCGAAATTTTCTAAAGATAATCAAATCTTACATAATGTTAGCGGCAATATTTGGCAGGGACAAGCGGATTGGCAAAAAGGTCAGTTACGTGGTTCTGTACATTGGAAAACACGTCCTTTAGATTTATTAATGTTGCGTCTTGGCGCAAATCTCGATATTCACAGCGGGAATACCCAATTTAATGGTATTTTTGGTTACGGTTTAGGTCAAAAGATTTTGATCAAAGATTTGCAAGGTGAAATTGCACCTGAGACTTTAAAGTATTTTGCCAATTGGCAGTGGCCTGAGAATTCAATTCAACTTAAAGATGTACAGTTTAATTATCAAAAAGAAAAAGGTTTTACTGCAACTGAAGGTAAATTGCACTGGGGTGGTGGTGAATTGAATTATACCTTTGGTCAACGCCAAGATCGTATGAATATGCCTTCATTAACTGCAGAAATGAAAGATGAAAATGGTCAATTGCAAATAGATGTTCGGGATCAGCAAAGTCAGAAAATGGCGAATCTAAGTTTAGACCCGAATCTTATGCTCGATGTTCAGTTGACACAGCGGATGTTATTAAATGTACCATCTTATCAAGGTAAAGCGGGACTCGACACTTACGTGATTAGTTCTCGCCAACCATTGTTGCAAGGTGGTTTTTAATGAAAACAATAGCACAAAAACTACAGCAGTTTCGTTGGCAGCAATTCGATAAAACAAGTGCTTTTATCCTAGCTTTACTCATTTTATGGTTGTGTTGGAAGTTAGCTTCTTTATTCTGGTTGGTTGTGGCTCCACCTCAGCCGATGCAGTTTGATCGTGTTGCATTGGGTTCACAACAGGCGCAAGTTCCTAATATTAGTTCTTTTGCACTATTTAATGAACCTGCTACTACGACAGCACAAGATAATGTCAATGTGGAGTTGCAGGGCGTATTGTTGGGTTATCCAAGCTATTTGTCATCGGCGGTTATTAAATTAAACGATACTGCTGAACGTTATCGTGTTGGTGAAACCATCGGTTCAACTTCCTATCAACTGGCGGAAGTGTATTGGGACCATGTCATTCTGAAGCAGGATAATGGTGCAACACGAGAAGTTAAATTTAAGGGTTTAGATAATGGTTTATACCAGCCAATTGCCCCTGTATTAAACCCTCAAGCTGCAACACCTCAAACATCTGCGCCTGCTCAAAACTCATCACAATCTGCGCTGGGACAAGCGATCCAACAAATGCAGGAAAATCGTGAGCAGTATTTAAAAAATATGGGAGTGAGTGGTGGTGGTTCAGACGGCTATGAAATCTCAGATCGAACACCAACGAATTTAAAAAATACCTTGGGTTTGCGGTCTGGTGATCGTATTCTATCGATCAACGGTCAGACAGTCGGGCAGGGTCTTAGCGAAGTGCAATTATTAGAGCAAGTACGTCGTGAAGGACATGCCAAAATAGAAATAAAACGTGGTGATCAAGTGATGACCATACAACAAAGTTTTTAGTGATAACACGTCATCACATTAGTTAGGAATAAGTGCAGGTTATGGCTTTCTTGAATCATCAACGTCCACTTTGGGCACTACTTGCTGCCGCGCCTTTGGTTGCGACCATCAGTACCAATGTGCAAGCACAAACATGGAAGATTAATCTACGTGATGCGGATTTAACGGCATTTATTAATGAAGTTGCTGATATTACGGGTAAGAACTTTGCCGTTGATCCTCGTGTGCGCGGGAACGTTACTGTTATTTCCAATAAACCTCTCAATAAAGATGAGGTCTATGACCTCTTTTTAGGCGTGTTGAATGTTAATGGTGTAGTTGCACTTCCATCAGGTAATACGGTCAAGTTGGTTCCCGATAGCAATGCTAAAAACTCAGGGATTCCTTACGATGCACGAAGTCGTGCAGGTGGAGATCAAATAGTCACTCGCGTTATTTGGTTGCAAAATACGAACCCAAATGATTTGATTCCTGCGTTAAGACCATTAATGCCACAATTTGCACATTTGGCTGCTGTGGCTGGCACCAATGCTTTGATCGTTTCAGATCGTGCGACGAATATTTATCAACTTGAAAATATTATCCGTAATTTGGATGGTACAGGGCAAAATGATATTGAAGCGATCAGTTTGCAATCAAGTCAGGCTGAAGAAGTTATTGGTTTGCTTGAAACGATGAGTGCGACAGGTGCCTCGAAAGATTTTATTGGTTCGCGTGTCCGAATTATTGCAGATAATCGAACCAATCGTATTTTAATTAAGGGTGATCCTGATTCACGCAAACGTTTACGCCAGATGATTGAAATGCTCGATGTTCCATCGGCAGATCGCTTGGGTGGTTTGAAAGTATTCCGTTTGAAATATGCGAGTGCCAAGAACTTAGCTGAAATTCTACAAGGTTTAGTCACAGGGCAGTCAGTTTCGTCCTCATCAAATTCTAGTGCTAGTAAATCGAACTCAATTAGCAATCTAGTTTCAAATAACCAAAATTCAGGTTCATCGGCGGGAACTTCAACTTCTTCAATTTCCACGCCGTCAATTAATCTTAACAATAGCAGTAATAATAGCCAAAATAGTGGTGTTACAAGCTTTAATAGTGCTGGTGTGAGTATTATTGCAGATAGCACTCAAAATGCTTTGGTTGTTAAAGCTGATCCGCAATTGATGCGTGAAATTGAGGCAGCCATTCAGCAGTTAGATACTCGACGTCAGCAAGTCTTGATTGAGGCTGCCATTATTGAAATTGTAGGTAGTGATGCTGATCAACTTGGTGTCCAATGGGCTTTAGGTGATCTCAATAGCGGTGTTGGATTAATTAACTTTTCGAATGTTGGCTCTAGTATTTCTAAGCTCGCAGCAGGCTATCTAACAGGTGGGGCAGCAGGTGCTGGTTCCGCACTCGGTACAGGTTCATCCATTATTTTGGGTGACTACAAAGAAGGTGCGAATGGCTCTCGTAAATTATATGGTGCTCTCATCCAAGCGCTAAAAGAAAATAAAAAATCAAATTTATTGTCTACACCATCCATCGTGACTATGGATAATGAAGAAGCGTATATTGTCGTAGGGCAGAATGTTCCATTTGTAACAGGTTCAGTTGCGACGACTGGAAACAGTACGGTGAATCCTTACACAACTGTTGAGCGTAAAGATGTGGGTGTTACTTTAAAGGTGATCCCTCATATCGGTGAAGGTGGTTCTGTTCGACTTGAAGTGGAGCAAGAAGTTTCAAACGTTGAAAATAGTAAGGGTCAGGCTGCTGACTTGGTGACAAGTAAACGAGCGATTAAAACTTCAGTCCTCGCAGATCATGGACAAACAGTCGTGTTAGGTGGCTTGGTTACCGATCAGACTGATGTTAGTCGTCAAAGTTTGCCTGTTCTTGGGGATATTCCTTATCTTGGTCGTTTGTTCCGTTCAGATAGTCGTGGCAATGAAAAACGTAATTTACTTGTATTTATCCATCCAACCATAGTGGGTGATGCTGAGGATGTGCAACGTATATCTCAACAACGTTATAACCAGCTATACAGTCTCCAATTGTCTATGGATAAAAATGGTAATTTTGAAAAATTACCTGAAAATGTTGCGGATATTTATCGCCCACAACCTGCGGTAAGTAGCTCACCATACCAAAAAGTTCCAACAACAACGCAAAAAAAGGCTGTTGTTATCACAAAGCCTGTCGTTGTAGTTGAGCCTCAAATACAACGAAAAACGGTGCAGCTTCCAGCCAAAGCAACTGAACGCAGTAAACATACAGTGACAACCACGACGATTCGTCCTGCGTCTTCACAGTAGATGCACAGAAGCGCTTATGTCACAATGTTATGATTGAAAGAAATTATGATAAGGATAAACATCTATGACTTGGAGATTACAAGCCATTACAGGTGAATTTACAGGGCAAGAGATTAGTATTGAGCGTGACATGCTGGTGGGGCGGGATCAGGACGCTGAAATTTTGTTGCAGCCCAAGGACATTTCACGAAAACATGCTGCATTACTGTTTAGAGATGACCATGTTTGGGTAAAAGATTTAAAGTCTACAAATGGAACATTTGTGAATGGTGAGCGTGTTGAGCAGGAACAGGAAATAGAATTGCATGATGGGGATATGCTCCAGTTTGCCAGTTTTATATTTATGGTTCTTGCTCCTGAGCGTTATAAGGCTGATTTACCTGAAATTGAAGTTGAGCCAGTAGCGGCAACGAATCACGATGCGGGTATGCCAACGCTTGCAGAGCGAGCTGCGGAGACTTCGATTAATCGAGATGGTATGCCACAACAAGTTGGAATTCCAAAACCAGCACCAATTCCTGAAGATATTGATGTTCAGGCTGCTGCTGAACAGCAGCCGATCGCGATTGAAGAACCTATTTCTCGTGTTCAACAAGAAATTGAACAGCAAAAAAATGCATCGATTGGTTTAATTTCAATTGTTGTACTCATCATTTTAGCTGTGATTGCTTGGTTATTCTTTAAATAATTATATTAACCTTTTACAATCAAGGCATGCCCATATGGGCGTGCCTTTTTATTTCTTGAGTCGAAATCTATGTCTGTTGCTCAGTTACAACAACGAAGTTTAATTTTATTTGATCTGGATGGGACGCTTGTGGACTCAGCGGCTGATTTATATCGAGCAATGAATCTAAGTTTGGAAAAGCTGGCATTACCATTGGTAACAGAGGTGCAGATTCGAGCTTGGGTAGGCAAGGGTGCGGCTAAACTATGTGAGACTGTCTTGGAGCATTTGTTTGGGCAGATTGATGCCCAGCAGCAGAAGCAATTGCTTGATACTTTTGTTGAGATTTATGAACAAGAATTATGTGTAAACACCAACGTATATGAAGGTGTTTTACCATTTTTGGATTACTGCCAAGAGCATAATATTACGATGGCTTGCGTAACTAACAAACCAGAGCATTTAGCGCAAGGTATCCTCGATATTTTGCAGTTAAGCCCATATTTTAAGATGGTGGTTGGTGGTGATAGTTTAGCTGAACGTAAACCTCACCCTTTGCCTTTACTACACTGTATCCAGCAACAAAATATTACAGCGTCACAAGCTTTGATGATCGGTGATTCGAGTAATGATGTGGAAGCCGCCAGACGTGCAGGTATTGATTGTATTGTGGTCAGCTATGGCTATAATCATGGGGAAAGTATCTATGACTGTCAGCCACAGCAAGTGGTCGATAGTTTGGCAGAATTGATAGAAGATGATTTAGTCAGGAGACAAGCATGAAGTTTGTTATGGTTTTTCGATGGCGGGCTTGAGAAGGCACTACAGAAAAAACGCACAGAAATTAAAACCATAGAGAAGATTCATGACGACCTTAGTACAATTTGAGCAATTAAAATCAGCAGGCTATAACACCATTCCTGTGTATCGCCAACGTTTAGCTGATACAGAAACCCCACTTTCTGTTTTTGCACGTTTTAAAGAACAAAAACAAGCTTATCTCTTTGAGTCTGTTGAAGGGGGTGAGAATTGGGCGCGCTATTCAATGATTGGTTTAGGGGAGTCGATTGTTTTTTCCTGTAATGCGGGTGTATTGACCATTCAGCAAGCTGATGGCTCGCTTCACCAGCAAGACTGCGCTGATCCATTTCAGTATATCCGTGATTTTCAAAGTCAATTTAAGGTGCCAACCCAAGTTGAATTGCCTGAATTACCAAGTTTTACTGGTGGCTTGGTTGGGTATTTGGGGTATGACGCGGTACGTTATATCGAACCAAAACTTAAAAACGTTCCCACGGCTGATCCTGTGACGTTGCCAGATCTTTGGTTAATGTTGTCTCAAACCGTGATTGTGTTTGATAATTTAAAGGACACTTTGTTTTTAATTCATCACGCAGATTCGAGTCAGCCTGATGCCTATAAGAAGGCTCAGCAGAAGTTGGATCAACTTGAGCAGTTGCTCGCTACGCCTGTCAGCTTACAAGCGAAACCTCATACTGCGCCACATTTTGAATCCATTACGGGTAAAGAGAAGTTTTTAGAAACCGTTGAGAAAGTAAAAGAGTATATCCGTGCAGGCGATGTGATGCAGGTTGTGCCTGGTCAACGTATGGTGTCTGACTTTGATGGTGAGGCTTTACAAGTTTATCGTGCATTGCGCCATCTCAATCCATCGCCATATTTATTTCTGGTGCAAGGACAAACACTCACAGATCAAAAGCCATTTCATATCGTGGGTTCTTCGCCAGAAATTCTTTCACGCTTAGAAAATGGTATTGCAACAGTACGTCCTTTGGCTGGAACACGACCACGTGGTAAAACTAAGGAAGAAGATCTTGCCTTGGAACAAGATTTACTTGCAGATGAAAAAGAGATTGCAGAACATCTCATGCTAATCGATTTGGGTCGCAATGATGTTGGTCGCGTTTCTAAAATTGGTAAAGTGCAAGTGACTGATCGTATGGTGATTGAGCGTTATTCTCATGTCATGCATATCGTGTCTAATGTGCAGGGTGAAGTACGTGATGACGTGGATGCTTTAGATGTGTTTAAAGCAACCTTTCCTGCTGGAACACTTTCAGGTGCACCAAAAATCCGCGCTATGGAAATTATTGATGAAGTAGAACCAGTTAAACGTGGTGTATTTGGTGGTGCTGTAGGTTATTTAGGCTGGCATGGTGAAATGGACATGTCGATTGCGATTCGTACCTGTGTGATTCGTGATAAAAAGGTCTATGTACAGGCTGGGGCAGGCTTAGTTGCAGACTCAAATCCTGAATCAGAGTGGAATGAAACCCAAATAAAAGCTCGCGCAGTGATCAAAGCGGTTGAATTATCATCAAACGGATTGATTTTATGAGTTTTTAACAGTTTTTTTGAAAAAACCACTTGCATCGATTCAGAGTTTTGCTAAACTGCACACCGTTCCGATACGAAACGTACGAAACACTAAGAAAGAGCCGGCATAGCTCAGTTGGTAGAGCAACTGACTTGTAATCAGTAGGTCCACAGTTCGAATCCGTGTGCCGGCACCATCTTAAAAGTGTGGTAGTGTAGAGTAAAGAACAGCACTGTGTAAGTGTGATATGGTGAGATTCCCGAGCGGCCAAAGGGGGCAGACTGTAACTCTGCTACGAAAGTTTCGAAGGTTCGAATCCTTCTCTCACCACCATCTAGCTTCGATTGAAGTGGTAAGTACCAACATGCGGGAGTAACTCAGTTGGTAGAGTGGCAGCCTTCCAAGCTGCATGTCGCGAGTTCGATCCTCGTCTCCCGCTCCATCGAAGATGTCGCTCTTATAGCTCAGTGGTAGAGCACTCCCTTGGTAAGGGAGAGGTCTCGAGTTCAAATCTCGATAAGAGCTCCAGATATACAGCTTAGTAGAATTTCTACAAAATTTTTAAAGAAGCAGGCTATTATAGTCTGCTTTTCAAGTATTGGGTGTCTAGTTTTTTAGGCGAATGTCGATAAAGAAAGTTTTTCAGGGTTGTTTTTCTCTAAACTGGTGTCGACGTAAACGAGGAAAATCAAATGGCTAAGGCTAAGTTTGAACGTAATAAACCACACGTAAACGTGGGTACAATTGGTCACGTTGACCATGGTAAAACAACTTTAACTGCTGCGATTGCAACTATCTGTGCAAAAACTTATGGCGGTGAAGCGAAAGATTACTCACAAATCGACTCAGCTCCTGAAGAAAAAGCACGTGGTATTACAATTAATACTTCACACGTAGAATACGATTCTCCAATCCGTCACTACGCTCACGTAGACTGCC
>JACCDZ011964513.1_pt1 | contig 18359 bp, 20 predicted proteins | sample 7449551 | NCBI WGS metagenome assembly JACCDZ01 (sample SAMN15323452, study PRJNA562643) | freshwater metagenome | isolation source: river surface water | place: USA:Blue River Watershed | collected 2017-08-18
GCGCGCGTTGCGAGTGGTCGCATCCGGAACGGGTTTTCATCGCCGAGCAGCAGGTAACTGTTGGTACTGGCGCCGGGCACGTGCAGCTCGATGTGGTCCAGTACCGGATTGTTGATACGTAGCAGCAGGGACTGCATGATCCCGGACCGGTTGCTGATCCTGAAGTGGAACCAGCAGGCGCCGCTCTGGCGGCCAAAGGATCTCGTCGAGTGAGGAAGTGCATGCAGTGTCTGTTGCCGGATGTCCGACAGGGTCAGCCTGCCATCCGTCTCGCAGGAGTAGCTGACAAAAGGCTCCAGCCTGGTGAGGCTGATGGGGCCGGTCAGTTCAAGCGCAGGAACGGTTGCAGGCACCCGCGCATGTGTCGCCACTGACACGATGGCCAGTATCAGGCACAGACAGGCAGACTGGAGGTGGCGCAGACATCCTGTCAGGCAAGGGAACATGGCGATGTTCATTCCGAAAGGGATTACCTGTGAGCATAACAGGCAATCCCTTTGCGGCAGACTCCCGGGGTGACGGGTGGCTTACTTGCGGAGACTGTCGTTAAGGTGAGGTGCCAGCGTGGTCAGCAGTGCCTTGAGGAGCTTTGGATTGCCTGCAATCACATTGCCGGAGTTCAGGTACTGGTGGCCACCGGTGAAGTCACTGACCAGGCCGCCGGCTTCACGCACCAGAAGGTCGCCGGCCGCAATATCCCAGGGCTGCAGGCCGAACTCGAAGAAGCCATCAAGGCGACCGGCAGCAACATAGGCAAGGTCCAGGGAGGCGGCACCGGCACGGCGCATGCCGGCGGTTTGCTGAGCCACGTCCTTGAACATGCCCAGATAGTTGTCCATATGCGGTTGCTGGTCCGGGCGGAAGGGAAAGCCGGTACCGATCAGGCCGCCTTCCAGCGTCTTGCGGGCGGTCACGCGCAGGCGGCGACCGTTCATGGCCGCACCACGGCCGCGGCTGGCCGTGAACTCTTCACGTTTCATCGGGTCCAGCACGACACCGTGCTCGGTTACGCCCTTGTACTGCACGGCAATCGAGACGGCGAACTGGGGAAAGCCGTGAATGAAATTGGTGGTGCCATCGAGCGGGTCGATGATCCATAGCCAGTCAGCCCCTTCCTTGCGGCCCTCGATCAGACCGGTTTCCTCGCCGAGGAAGCCGTGATCAGGGTAGGTTTTCTGCAGGACATGGAGAATCGCCTTTTCGGCAGCCCGGTCGACCTTGGTGACATAGTCATTGAGTCCCTTGGACTCAACATCGACCAGATCCACTTTTTCGGCGGACTGGGAAATGATTTCACCGGCGGCACGGGCGGCGCGCAGCGCCATGTTCAGCATGGGTTGCATGAGGGGACGACTCTTTAAAGAACGGGGGCGGCGCATTGTAGCCGTATTCGCCGGGCGGGGGGAGGACTCGCAAGGAAAAGTCTGCCGGATGGTCATGCCCGCATGTTTTGTCCGGAGAAAGACCGGCCGGCATTTGTTACCATGCCTGCCCGTTTTAGCGCCTGGGCCGGCCTTCTTCATGTACAGCAATATACGGATTGTCCTCGTCAACACCACCCTGTCGGCCAATATCGGCGCCGCTGCCCGCGCCATGAAGACGATGGGGCTTAGTGACCTGTGTCTGGTGGAGCCCAAGCTGTTTCCCAGTGCGGAGGCGACGGCCCTGGCGTCGGGGGCCTCGGATCTGCTGGCGTCGGCACGGGTAGTGGCTACGATGGAGGAAGCAGTGGCCGACTGCACGCTGGTGATCGGGACCAGTGCGCGCAGCCGTACCATCACCTGGCCCATGATGGATGCCCGCCAGGCGGGTGAGGCCTCGCGGCTGGAGTCCGAGACCAGCAAGGTGGCGATTGTGTTCGGGCGCGAGGATCGGGGCCTGACCAATGAGGAGTTGCAGCGCTGCAACTACCACGTCTGCATTCCCACCGATGATGTCTACGGGGTGCTCAATGTGGCGGCGGCAGTCCAGGTGATTGCCTATGAAATCCGCATGGCCCATCTTCTTCAGGCTGACGAAGCTGTGGCTGTGCCGGAAGAAAACCGCATGCCGGTACAGTTTATCCGCTGGGACAAGCCACTGGTGCCGCATGGTGACATGGAGCAGTTCTATGCGCATTTCGAACAGATGCTGGTCGATACCGGCTTTCTGGAGCAGGACAATCCCCGGCAGCTGCCGGCCCGGGCGCGGCGCCTTTTCGGGCGTATCCGCCTGGATCGTATCGAATACAATATGTGGCGCGGCATCTTTACGCGTCTGCAGGAAATGGCGACAGAACTGAAAAAGGCGAAATCCTGATGTTCGAAAGGCTCCGTGAAGACATTGCCTCCGTGTTCAACCGCGATCCGGCGGCCCGCAACACGCTGGAAGTGCTGATCAACTATCCCGGCATCCATGCCATGATTTTCCATCGCATGGCGCATGCCCTGTGGCTGGCCAACTGGAGGGGGCTGGCGCGCTGGCTGTCGTCTGTCTCACGCTTTCTGACCGGCATCGAGATACATCCGGGGGCACGCATCGGGCGGCGCTTTTTCATTGATCATGGCATGGGTGTCGTGATTGGCGAGACGGCGGAAATCGGCGATGACGTCACCCTCTATCATGGCGTCACTCTTGGGGGCACCAGCTGGGACAAGGGCAAACGTCACCCGACGCTGGGCAATGGAGTGGTGGTGGGGGCGGGTGCCAAGGTCATCGGCCCCATCCTCATTGCCGAGGGAGCCAAGATCGGCTCCAACGCGGTGGTCACCAAGCCGGTGCCGGCCGGTGCCACAGCGGTTGGCAACCCAGCCCGCATCATTCATCCGCAGGAAGACTCGGCGGAAAAGGCGCGTCGTGACTTTGCCGAGCGTATCGGCTTTCAGGCCTACGGGGCCAGTCCGGATCTGCCAGACCCGGTGGTGACGGCCATCCGCCAGTTGCTCGACCATCTTCAGGCCTCTGACAAGCGCATGGACAGCATGTGCGAGGCCCTCCGGCGCATGGGGTCGGACTTTTGCGACCAGCGCCCGGATGCGCTGCGCGCTGAGGATCTTGAGGCGCTGCAGGATGATGACGGCCCTGTGGAAAAGTAGTTCCCGAGGCTGGCTTCAGGGGGCGCGAGTCTCTACAATATCCGACGATTTTAGTGGGCTAAATAGTTGACTGATTTAGTAGGAATTGTCAGACTGAAGCCATCAAACTGAACCCTCAGCGGGGATGAGAGTCATGCGCCTGACCACCAAGGGACGTTATGCCGTGACGGCAATGCTGGATCTGGCCCTGAATGCACAGCAGGGGCCGGTCAGTCTGGCAGACATTTCAGAGCGCCAGTCCATCTCGGTGTCTTACCTGGAACAGCTGTTTGCCAAGTTGCGCAAGGGTGGGCTGGTTGCCAGCATGCGCGGCCCCGGTGGCGGTTACCAGCTGGCCCGTGGCAGTCACGAGATCTATGTGGCGGAAATCATCGACGCAGTGGATGAGCGGGTGGATGCCACGCGCTGTGGCGGTCAGGGCGATTGCCAGCAGGGCGTCACCTGCCTGACGCATGAGCTGTGGAGTGATCTCAGCAATCAGCTGCATGCCTTCCTTGAGTCCATCAACCTGCAGGAACTGGTGGATCGCCGTGAGGTCCGTGTAGTGGCGCTGCGTCAGAGTCAGCTGCAGCGCACCCGGCAGGAAAATGCAGGCATCACGACAACGAATTGAATGTGGCTTGGTACATCCCAGCCAAGAGCCAGGTGAAGCAAATGAAACGACCGATCTATCTGGATTATTCCGCCACAACGCCGGCTGATCCGCGCGTTGCCGAAAAAATGATGGCGTGCCTGACGCCGGAAGGTAATTTCGGTAATCCGGCCTCGCGCTCGCATGTGTATGGCTGGCATGCCGAAGAGGCAGTGGAAACGGCTCGTCGCCAGGTGGCAGATCTGGTCAATGCCGATCCGCGCGAGATTGTCTGGACGTCTGGCGCCACCGAGTCTGACAACCTGGCCATCAAGGGCGCAGCCCATTTCTATCAGGGCAAGGGCAAGCACATTGTCACCTCGAAGATCGAGCACAAGGCGGTTCTGGATACCTGCCGCCAGCTGGAGCGCGAAGGCTTCGAAGTGACCTATCTCGATCCGGAGCAAGGCTCTGGCCTGATTCGTCCGGAGGCAGTGGCAGCGGCCCTGCGCGATGACACGATCCTGGTCTCGCTGATGCACGTGAACAATGAAATCGGCACGATTACCGATATTGCAGCGATTGGCGAGATCACCCGTGCCTGTGGCATCCTGTTTCATGTCGACGCTGCCCAGAGCACCGGCAAGGTCGATATTGATCTGGAAAATACCAAGGTCGACCTGATGAGTTTCTCTGCCCACAAAACCTATGGTCCCAAGGGCATCGGTGCGCTGTACGTGCAGCGCAAACCGCGTGTGCGTCTGGAAGCGCAGATGCATGGTGGTGGGCATGAGCGCGGTTTCCGCTCCGGCACGCTGGCCACGCACCAGATTGTTGGCATGGGTGAGGCCTTCCGCATTGCGAAGGAAGAAATGCATGTCGAGAACGAGCGTCTGCGGGCGTTGCGTGACCGTCTGTGGAAGGGGCTCGAAGGTCTTGAGCAGGTATTCGTGAATGGCGACTTTGATGCCCGTGTGCCGCACAACCTGAATGTCAGCTTCAACTTTGTCGAGGGCGAGTCGCTGATCATGGCGCTCAAGGATCTGGCGGTATCGTCAGGCTCTGCCTGTACCTCGGCCAGTCTCGAGCCGTCCTATGTCCTGCGTGCCCTTGGCCTGAACGATGAAATGGCGCACAGCTCCATACGCTTCAGCATCGGCCGCTTTACGACCGAGGCGGATATTGATCATGTGATCGGCCACGCCAGCCAGGCGGTCAATCGTCTGCGCGAGCTGTCCCCGCTCTGGGACATGTACAAGGACGGCGTTGATCTGAATACCGTGGAGTGGGTGGCGCACTGACGCGTCCCTGCCTTACGTCACGAATTCCGGAGGTGAGTGGAAATGGCTTACAGCGAAAAGGTTATTGATCACTACGAGAATCCCCGCAATGTGGGCAAGCTCGACAAGAATGATGCGAGCGTCGGTACCGGCATGGTCGGTGCGCCAGCCTGTGGTGACGTCATGCAGCTGCAGATCAAGGTCAGTGATGACGGCATCATTCAGGATGCGCGCTTCAAGACCTATGGCTGTGGCTCGGCCATTGCCTCCAGCTCACTCGTTACCGAGTGGGTGAAGGGCAAGTCACTGGACGAGGCCATGGGCATCAGGAATACCCAGATTGCCGAAGAACTGGCGTTGCCTCCAGTGAAAATTCACTGCTCCGTGCTGGCAGAGGATGCCATCAAGGCCGCCGTTGCCGACTACCGCAAGAAGCACGAGGTCTGACATGGCCATTACCCTTTCCGAGGCAGCCGCACAGCATGTCAGCGACTTTCTGGCCAATCGAGGCAAGGGCATGGGCATCCGGGTCGGTGTGAAAACGTCCGGGTGCTCCGGTCTGGCATATGTGCTGGAGTTTGTTGATGACGTGGAACCCGAGGATCAGGTGTTTACGTCGCATGGCGTGAATGTGATTGTTGATCCGAAGAGCCTGGCGTATCTGGATGGCACCGAGATGGATTTCGTGAAGGAAGGCCTCAATGAGGGCTTCAAGTTCACGAATCCCAACCAGAAAGGCGAGTGCGGCTGCGGCGAATCCTTCACCGTGTAAGTACTGCGCTGAGCAGTTGATTGCCCCGGCATCAACTGCTGTTTGCCTGATGTAGACTTCGTGTCTCAGCCGCCTCCGCGTCTTGCGGCCCACACTGACCATGTTTCATCAGGGCCGGTGTTGGCGGGAAAACCGTATTTGAGTCGCCGAGAGCACTGTGTCCTCCATCACTGACTACTTCCTTCTGTTTGATATCCCCCGCCGCTACGATATTGATCTCGTGGCCCTGCAGCCGCGCTATCGTGAATTGCAGCGCCAGTTTCATCCTGACCGCTTTGCCGCCGAGGCGGCCGATGTACAACGTGTGGCAGTGCAGCGGGCAGCAGATATCAACGCAGGCTTCACGGTGCTGAAAGACCCCGTGCAGCGCGCGCGGCATTTGCTGGAACTGGAAGGGCATCCGTTGAATATCGAATCGACAACGGTGTCCGATGCCGACTTCCTGATGGCGCAGATGGAGTTGCGTGAGCAACTGGAAGAAGCGGAAACGCTGGAGCAGATGGCGGCGTTGCGCGTCGAGGCAGAGGACTGGCTGGATAATCTGGGTCGCGAGTTTGCAATCGATCAGCGTGAGGCTGACTGGGCCGAGGCAACAGATACGGTTCGCAAGATGCAGTTCATGAGCCGGTTTATCGAAGAGGTCCGGCAGCAGGAAGCCCGGCTTGAAGATGATGATTATGACGAGGATCTCGACTGATGGCGCTGCTTCAGATAGCTGAACCGGGTCAAAGCACGGCCCCTCACCAGCGTCGTCTGGCGGTTGGTATTGATCTGGGGACCACCAATTCGCTGGTGGCCACCGTGCAGAGCGGCAAAGCCAGAACCATTCCGGATGCGGATGGTCGTCATTTGCTCCCTTCGGTAGTGCGTTATTTCCAGGACGGTGAACGTCGCGTTGGTCATGAGGCCAAGTCGGCAGCGTCCAGCGACCCCCTCAATACGATTGCTTCCGTCAAGCGGCTGATGGGCCGTGGTCTGGCAGATGTGAAACGTCTGGCCGGCGAGTTGCCTTACCGGTTTGCCGGTGGCGACACGGGCATGCCGTATCTGCTGACGGCAGCGGGTCACAAAAGTCCGGTGCAGGTTTCGGCCGATATCCTCTCAGTCCTGAAGGCGCGCGCCGAGGCGGTGCTTGGCGGGGATCTGACTGGCGCGGTGATTACCGTGCCGGCCTATTTTGATGACGCACAGCGACAGGCCACCAAGGATGCTGCACAGCTGGCGGGGCTCAAGTTGCTGCGTCTGCTGAATGAGCCGACCGCAGCAGCAGTCGCCTATGGCCTCGACAAGGGGGCGGAGGGCGTTCACGCCATTTATGACCTCGGCGGCGGCACGTTTGATATTTCCGTCTTGCGCCTGCACAAGGGTGTGTTCGAAGTGCTTGCCACGGGTGGGGACTCTGCGCTGGGCGGAGATGACTTCGACCATGCCATTGCCCGCTGGGTGCTTGAGCAGGCGGGCGAGACGCATCCTGATGCCGGCATGTTGCGCGGACTGCTGGACTCGGCCTGTGCTGCCAAGGAGCTTCTCACAGAGGCCGGGACAGCAACGATCGCCTTTGCCGGCAAGACATTCGAGCTGGATCGTGCCCGGTTTGATGCGCTGGTGCAGCCAATGGTCGAGCGCACGCTCAAGGCATGTCGCAGGGCCTTGCGTGATGCCGGGGTTGCAACCTCCGACGTACAGGAAGTGGTCATGGTGGGTGGTTCCACCCGTGTGCCCCAGGTGCGTGCCGCTGTTGGTGATTTTTTCGGGCGCGCGCCACTGACCGATATTGATCCCGACAAGGTGGTGGCCGTGGGTGCCGCCATCCAGGCCGACGTGCTGGCAGGCAACAAGCCGGAAACCGACATGTTGCTGCTGGATGTAATTCCGCTCTCACTGGGTCTGGAAACCATGGGCGGCCTGGTAGAGAAAATCATTCCGCGCAACACCACATTACCGGTGACGCGGGCCCAGGAATTCACCACCTTCAAGGATGGCCAGACCGCCATCAGCATACATGTCCTGCAGGGCGAGCGAGAGCTGGTAAGTGACTGCCGTTCGCTGGCCCGCTTTGAGTTGCGTGGTATTCCGCCCATGGTGGCCGGTGCTGCGCGCATCCGTATCACCTTTCAGGTGGATGCTGACGGCCTGCTCAATGTGGGTGCGGAGGAAACCACCTCGGGGGTGAAAAGCGAGATCATGGTCAAGCCTTCCTACGGGCTGGCCGATGACGAAATTGCCCGCATGCTGAAGGAGTCTTTCCAGCAGGCGGAGTCAGACAAGGCGGCACGTGCCCTGGCTGAAGAGAAAGTGGAGGGCGAGCGTCTTCTGCTGGCGCTGGAGGCTGCGCTGGCCGAAGACGGCGATGCCCTGCTTGATGCCGATGAGCACGAGCAGATTGATGCAGCCATGCAGGAGTTGCGTGAAGCCATGGCTGCAGCGGATGTGATGCCGATTCGTGCCTGCGTGAAGGCACTGAATGCGGCCAGTGAGCCTTATGCGGCGCGGCGCATGAATGCCGGTGTACAGCAGGCTCTTGCCGGCCGGCGTCTGGATGAAATTGCAGGAGAGTAAGACCTATGCCACAAATCGTGTTCTTGCCGCATCACGACATTTGCCCTGAGGGCGCCGTGATCGAAGCTGAAAAGGGTGAGTCCATCTGTGCGGCCGCCTTGCGCCATGGCATCAAGATCGAGCATGCCTGTGAAATGTCCTGCGCCTGCACGACCTGTCATGTGGTGGTGCGGGAGGGCGTGGATTCGCTGAACGAGATGGATGATCTCGAGGCGGACATGCTGGACAAGGCCTGGGGCCTGGAGCCGGATTCGCGCCTGTCATGCCAGGCCCTGGTTGACGATGAAGATCTTGTGGTCGAGATACCCAGATACACGATCAATCACGCATCCGAGAAGCATTGAGCAAGTCCTGGGCGGATGCAGGAGCCTTGAGCACCGCGGCTGGTTGAATGGCCAGTAGTGCCCGGCAGGTATCTGCCCCGGTGACTGATCTGGCGGCTGACAGTTGCTTGGATTATTTGTGGAAATAGGCTAGATACTGTCAGTGGGAAGCAAACCAATACAAAAGGGGATTGTTATGAAAGCTGTTGCTGGTCTTGTTTTTGCTGCACTGCTTGGTGCAACCACGGTTGCTCATGCGGATTTCTACATCGGTGGTGGTGTTTATGCCACCTCGATTGATGCCGATACCGGTGGCGCTAGCAGCCTGGAAGAAGAGGATGTTGCCCCGGCGATATTCCTGGGCTGGCGCCCGATCGAGTTTTTGGGTGTGGAGGCCGGGTATTACGACTTTGGCAACTTTGAAAGCGCGGGTTCCAGCCTTGAAGGTACTGCCTATACGCTGGCTGGCCTTCTGTCGGTGGAGCTGGGTCCGGTTGGTGTCTATGCCAAGGGTGGTGTTGCCAATAACGAGTTCGAGTTTTCCAGCGCAGGTACGAGTGGCAGTGAAAGCAGTACCGATCCGTTCGGGGGGCTTGGCCTCACGGTAGACGTGATGGATCGTCTGTATGTCTATGCCGAATACCTGCGTTTTGCTGCTGACGATGCGGATGTCGATGTTGCCGGTGTCGGGCTGCGCTGGAATTTCTAAGCTGCCGTCTCTTCAGTCTGCGGGAGGGCAACCCCTCCCGCATTCACCCTGTCAGACTCTCAAGGAGTTGTGAACGATGACCATGAAATGGACTGATTCCCGGGACATCGCCATCGAGCTGGCGGAAGCGCACCCCGATATCGATCCCAGGGCCATCCGCTTCACGGATCTCATGCAGTGGGTGCTGGATCTGCCGGATTTTGAGGACGACCCCAAGCACTGTGGCGAAAAGATTCTCGAGGCCATCCAGCTGGCATGGATGGATGAGGTCTGAGGTCGTCTTCTGCAGGCACCATATGAGCGACTGGCTTGTCATGACTGCTTGGTCGTAATGGCTTTGTCGGCCAACCCGGGTATAATCGCGCGTCTGTTTCCAGGCATCGTTCCGGTGTCTGTATAACCCCTTGAATTCATTAATAAGTTTCGGAGAGTTTCATGGCCGTTGAACGTACCCTGTCCATCATCAAGCCGGATGCTGTTGCCAAGAACGTGATTGGCGAGATCTATGCCCGCTTTGAAAAGGCCGGCCTCAAGATTGTGGCGGCCAAGATGAAGCATCTGAGCAAGCATGAAGCCGAAGGCTTTTATGCCGAGCACAGCGAGCGTGGTTTCTTCAACGATCTGGTGGCGTTCATGACCTCCGGTCCGGTGGTTGTGTCGGTGCTGGAAGGCGAAAATGCAGTACTGGCCCACCGCGACATCCTGGGTGCCACCAACCCGAAAGATGCAGCGCCCGGCACCATCCGTGCTGATTTCGCTGTCAGCATTGATGAAAATGCAGGCCACGGCTCCGACAGCACCACGTCGGCTGCCCGTGAGATTGCCTATTTCTTCAGCAGCACCGAGATCTGCGCGCGCACTCGCTAAGTAGGGCGAAGGGCACAAGGCAGAAGAAAACTGCCGTGTGAAACAGCCGGACACTGCCTGTTTACGCCAGTAAACACCGCTTGTCCGGCTGTTTGCGCCTAGTTCCCCGGCCGCCGGATGTGCATCTCCGGATGTGTTAAGGTCCCGCTCTGTCACAGGAGCTGAACGTTAAAGCCGCTGGCCAGCGGCGCCCTCTGGCAAACAAAGGCCAACAGTAGGCGCCCTGCGTCTTCGACATAATTGGTGTAGCAACCGGTCGATAATCATGAATACAGAAGTCACGCCCTCCATTTCTTCCTCCAAAGCCAATCTGCTCGGTATGACCCGTGAGCAGATGGAAGACTTTTTCCTCGGTATTGGTGAAAAGAAGTTTCGTGCCCAGCAGGTGCTCAAGTGGATTCACCAGATCGGGGTGGATGACTTCGGGCAGATGACCAATGTCTCCAAGGCATTGCGCCAGAAGCTGGCCGCTATTGCCGAGATCCGTGGTCCTGAGGTGGTGCATCGCGAGTACTCCGCCGATGGCACCCGCAAGTGGGTCATGAAGGTTGGCAACAACTCAATGATTGAAGCAGTGCTGATACCGGATGGTGATCGCAAGACGCTGTGTGTTTCATCACAGGTGGGCTGCTCACTGGATTGCAGTTTCTGTTCAACCGGCAAGCAGGGCTTTCAGCGTGACCTCACCACTGCCGAGATCATCGGTCAGGTCTGGATTGCCAACCGGTCCTACTTCGAAGGCGAGCCGATTCGCGAGAATCGCGAGCGTGCCATCACCAATGTGGTGATGATGGGTATGGGCGAGCCGTTGCTGAATTTTGACAATGTCGTGCCGGCCATGCGCCTGATGCTGGAAGATTGTGCCTATGGCCTGTCCAAGCGTCGCGTCACATTGTCTACCTCCGGCGTGGTGCCGATGCTGGATCGTCTGGGTGAGGAAATTGATGTTGCGCTGGCGGTGTCACTGCATGCGCCGAATGATGCCTTGCGTGATGAACTGGTGCCGATCAATCGCAAGTATCCGCTCAGCGAGTTGCTGGCCGCGTGCCGACGCTATCTGGGACGATTCCAGAGCGAAGAGGGTGGCCGCCGCAAGATCACCATGGAGTATGTGATGCTGGCCGGTGTCAATGACACGCCGGTACATGCCCGTGAGCTGGTGAAACTGCTCAAGGATACGCCGAGCAAGCTCAACCTCATTCCGTTTAATCCGTTTCCACATGCGCCCTATGCGCGATCACGGCGCGAGGATATTCTGGCTTTCCAGAAAATCCTGGCGGACGCCGGTTACATTTGCACGATCCGTTCCACCCGTGGCGATGATATCGACGCCGCGTGTGGCCAATTGGTTGGACAGGTACAGGACCGTACCCGCCGAGCCGAGCGCTGGCAGTCCCGACAGGATGGTTCGCGTGAAATTTTCAGGAGTGCAACATGATGTTCCGTGGCCTGCTTGTAAGCCTGTTTCTGTTTCTGGGCGCCTGCTCCGTGCAGGAGTTTCCTAATGACCCCAAGATTGATGTTGTAGCGGGGGCCAAGGACAGGGTCGCTATTGCATCAGAGTATTTGCAGAAAGGTGAGATAGAGCGTGCCCAGATCCATCTCAAGAAAGCACTTGAAATGGATCCCAAGTCAGCTGAGGCACATAACCTCATGGGAATACTTCTGGATCGTGAGAGCGACCTGAAGGGAGCGGAAAAACATTATCGCCGTGCGATCAGCCTGCAGGAAAACTTTTCGAAGGCTCACCATAATTATGGCATTTTCCTGTTCAAGCAGGAGCGCTACAAGGATGCTGCGGTGAATTTCGAAAAGGCAGCAACAGACATCGGCTATCCCCAGCGTGCCCAGTCATTTGAGGGGCTGGGCCGTACGGCACTGAAGCTGGGTGATACGGAGCGCGCCGAGCGGGCCTTCCAGCGGGCCTTGCGAACCGACTCCAATATGGCAGGCCCCAATCTGGAAATGGCCGATATCAATTTCCAGCGGCAAAACTTGCCGGCGGCACAGGCCTACTACAAGCGGTATCTGAAGTTGACCCCGGATCAGTCGCAAACGGCCCGCAGCCTCTGGCTGGGAATCCGTATCGAGCGGCAACTGGGTGATCATAATGCCCTGGCCAGCTATGAGCTGGCGTTGCAACGCCTCTATCCGGGAAGCCCGGAGCACAAGGCTTATCAGGCAACACTGAAGTCAGGTCGCTGAAAGGAGTGCATTTGTGAGTGAAGACATCTCGCCCGACGTGAGCCGCGAAGCTGGCGATTATCTTTCCTTCAAGCCAGGTCAGCGACTGAAGAAGGCGCGTGAACTGCGTGGGCTCAGTCTGGATCAGGTGGTGGCAGAGTTGCGTCTGTCACGACGCATTATTGAGGGAATGGAGGCGGATGATTACCCCTCCTTGCCGGAGCCTGCGTTTGTGCGCGGGTACATGCGCCGCTATGCCCAGCTTGTGAAGCTGTCACCGGATGATATTGCCGCGCGGTTTGATGAAAGCTATTCCGCAGATACGGCCACTCCGGAGCCGGATGTTCGTCCGCGCAACCCGATCCAGATACTGGGCGACCTTGCGCGCCCCCGCTTGCGAGTCGGGCGCCTGCTGTCTTGGGCATCACTGGCGGTTGTCGCCCTGCTCTTTGTGGGCTTCTTCTGGGCTCGCCAGGACAACTCGATTTCCTCCTCTTCAGAGGAAAAGGCTGAGCCGGTAGTGTCGGTGACAGTGCCCGTAACCGTTGCTCCGGCATTGTCTGCAACGCCGGATACTGTTGCGACAGTGGCAGTGGATGAGGTTTTGCCATCTCCTTCGGGACCTTCCGAGTTGCCACTTCCGGTGGGCGTGGGTGCGCCACCTGTTGCTGCTCCGGCAGCGGTGACGCCCGCAGCGGGGCCGGATGTGCTTGGGTTGGTGGTTACCGCAGATAGCTGGGTCAGTGTGCGTGATGCAAAAGGGCGGGTATTGATGAGTGCGGTTGCCAGGACGGGTGAAACGCTGAGTCTGGCGGGCGTTGCTCCGTTTGCGGTGAACGTTGGTAATGCGCCTGGCATCGCACTCAGCCTTAATGGCAAGGCAGTTGACCTGAAGCCGCATACCCGTGGCGTGGTTGCCACACTTACCGTGGCTCGCTGAGGTTATCCAGGATGCATGTTTCGCCCATCAAGCGCCGTGTGACCCGAAAGATCCGTGTTGGCGACATATTTGTTGGCGGGGATTCACCCATAACGGTGCAGACCATGACCAACACGGATACCTGTGATGTGGCGGCCACGGTTGCCCAGATCCAGCGTTGTGTCGCGGTGGGTGCTGATATTGTGCGCGTGTCGGTCCCGTCGATGGATGCTGCCGAGGCGTTCGGCAGGATTCGTCAGCAAGTACCAGGTGTGCCCCTCGTTGCCGATATTCATTTTGATCATCGTATTGCCCTGGCGGTAGCGGATCGTGGTGCGGATTGCCTTCGCATCAATCCAGGCAATATCGGCTCTGAGGACAAGATTCGTGAAGTGGTGGATTGTGCCCGAGACAAGGGTCTGTCCATTCGCATCGGCGTAAATGCCGGTTCGCTGGAAAAGGATATCCAGAAAAAGTATCGCGAGCCTACCGGTGAGGCTCTGCTGGAATCAGCAATGCGGCATGTCGATATTCTGGATCGCCTGAATTTTCATGAGTTCAAGGTCAGTGTGAAGGCGTCAAATGTTTTTCTGACGCTTGATGCCTATCGCTTGCTGTCGGCCCAGATCGATAACCCCCTGCACCTTGGTGTGACCGAGGCTGGTGTGTTTCGTTCCGGTACCGTCAAGTCTGCAATTGCACTGGGAGGCTTGTTGCTGGACGGTATTGGCGACACGTTGCGTATTTCACTTGCGGCCGAGCCGGAAGAGGAAGTACGTGTCGGTTTCGATATCCTCAAGTCGCTTGGTATTCGTTCGAATGGCATCAACTTCATTGCCTGTCCCAGTTGCTCGCGCCAGGAGTTCGATGTCATTCGTGTCATGAACGCACTGGAAGCACGCCTGGAAGATGTGCGTGTGCCCATGGATGTGTCTGTCATCGGCTGCAAGGTAAATGGCCCCGGTGAAGCCAAGGAGGCAGACATCGGTGTGGTGGGTGCTGCCCCCAATAGTCTGGTCTACCGTCACGGCGAAAAGAGCCATCTCATTCCAACCAGCAATCTGGTGGATGAGATCGAAAAAATGGTGCGTGAACGTGTCCGGCAGCATGAAGCTGATGCAGCGGCAAAGAAGAGTGAGGATGCTGCGCGTGGCGTCTTTGCGCGCGGCGAGTAAGGAATAATGAGTCAGAAAATCACTGCTATACGTGGCTTTAACGACATCCTGCCGGTTGAAACACCGCGCTGGGCTGAAGTGGAGGCTGTTCTGCGCGACCTGATGCGTGCCTATGGTTACCACGAGATCCGTTTGCCGATTGTGGAGAGCACGCCGCTGTTTGCGCGCGCCATTGGCGAAGTAACGGATATCGTTGAAAAGGAAATGTATTCCTTCGAGGATCGCGGCAACGAGTCGCTGACCCTGCGCCCGGAGGGTACGGCATGCTGTGTTCGTGCCTGTCTTGAGCATGGGCTTACCTATAACCAGACGCAGCGTCTCTGGTATACAGGTCCGATGTTTCGTTACGAGCGTCCGCAGAAAGGCCGCTATCGCCAGTTTCATCAGTTCGGCGTGGAAACCTTCGGCTTCAACGGACCGGATATTGATGCCGAGCTGATCCTGCTGACCGCCCGCCTGTGGAAGGCGCTGGGTGTGGATGGTGTGGTCAGGCTTGAGCTTAACTCGCTGGGCGAGTTGCACGAGCGTGCCCGCTTCCGTGCGGCGCTGGTGGAGTATCTTGAGCAGCATCATGCGGTGCTGGATGAGGATTCCCGGCGGCGCCTGGGGAGCAACCCGTTGCGCATTCTTGACAGCAAGGACCCTGCAACGCAGAAGATTCTCGAAGGAGCCCCGCAGTTGCCGGAGTTCCTTGAGGAAGACTCCCGGCAACATTTTTCCAGTCTTTGTGCCGTGCTTGATGCTGCGGGCATCCGGTACGTAGTGAATCCTGCACTGGTGCGCGGTCTCGACTACTACAACAAGACCGTGTTCGAGTGGACAACAACGGAGCTGGGTGCACAGGGCACTGTTTGTGCAGGCGGTCGTTACGATGGCCTTGTCGAGCAGCTCGGTGGCCAGAAAACGCCGGCGGTTGGTTTTGCCATCGGGCTGGAGCGGCTGTTGCTGCTGCAGGCTGCCGTGCAAGGTGAGTCGGTGACTTCGGATGCAGATGTGTTTATTGCGGCAGTGGGTGAGGGTACCGCGGCGGCGGGACTGTTGCTGGCAGAAGCATTGCGTGATGCCCTGCCTGATTTGCGTGTGCTGGTGAATTGTGGCGGCGGAAGCTTCAAGTCGCAGTTCAAGCGCGCAGACAAGTCAGGCGCGCGCTTTGCCCTTGTACTGGGTGAGGATGAGGTAAAAAACGGCACGATCAGCCTGAAATGGCTGCGTGAAGAGCATGAGCAGCAGACGTTGGCCCAGGCTGATGTGGCTGCCTTCATGAAAGAACACCATACGCTTTGAGACCGTCCGGCCCGGCCGGCAAAAGGAGACCCCGCGTGAGTCAGCACGATGAAGAACAAATAGAAAGCCTGAAGCGCTTCTGGCAGGACTATGGCACCCCGATTCTGGTTGGTGTTGCCATTGTGGTATCGGCGTTTGCCGGCTGGCGCTATTGGCAGACAGAAAAGATGGCGACGTCCACCAAGGCCTCGACCGTATTCCAGGACATGCTCGGCGCAGCGCAGCGCAGCCAGCTGAATCCGGACGACAAGGCGGCAGCCACCGATGTGCAGCGTCTGGCCAAGACCCTGAAGGATGACTACGCCAATACACCATATGGCATCAATGCAGCGTTGCTGCAGGCCCGTCAAGCCAGCGACAAGGGTGACAACAAGGATGCCGAAAAGCAGTTGCGCTGGGTGCTGGAACAAAAGCCGTCGGAAGGTGTAAGGATTCTGGCGACGACTCGTCTGGCGCGCATACTGGCAGCAGAAAAGCAGTATGACACTGCGATTGCGCTGTTGCTGAAGGAAAGCGACCCCGGGTTTGCTCCTACGATCGAAGAGCTGAAGGGTGACATCTATCAGGCGCAAGGCAAGGTTGAGGATGCACGCAAGGCATATCAGGCAGCCGTTGCTGCACTGGAAGAGCGTGATGAGCGTCGCCCGTTGCTGGAGCTGAAAATGACGGATGTGGGTCTTGCACCCCCGGCACCGGAAAATGATGAGCCGGCATCCGTCGAGGTGCCTGCTTCGTGATGACCTTTGCCCGCGCACGGCTGTTTGCGCTGCCCTTGCTGGCAATGCTGGCTGCTTGCAGCAGTAGTCCTTCTGCGCCAGAGCCGGGGCCAATGCCGAACCTGCCTTCGGAGCGCGTGCGTCTTGAGCGTGTCTGGAAGATGCAGGTTGGTGCTGGTGTCGGGGAATTGGGCCGGCTGCGACCTGCCGTCAGTGGCGAGGTGGTTGCAGCAGCCAGTCATGATGGTGTGCTGCTGGCGTTGAACGCCGAGAGCGGAAAACTGCTGTGGCGCAAGAAAACCATGCTGCCCTTGTCGGCGGGCCCTGCTCTTGGTTATGGCATGGTGGTGGCTGGTACCGGCAAGGGTGATGTCGTTGCCTTTGATGCAGGCACTGGCGAGCAGCGCTGGAAAGTGCCAATGGGTGCGGCGGTACAGTCCGTTCCTGCCATTGGTGCTGATCGCGTCATCGTGTTGTCTGCGGATGGCGTGGTGCATGCCCTGGACCGGGCGAAGGGTGAGCAGCGCTGGACCTACTCCACGCTGGTTCCTCCTCTCAGTCTGAGGGGCGGTGCAGGGCCCTTGATCATTGGTTCCCATGTGCTCGTACCAACCGCTGCAGGCAAGTTGATCAGTCTTGATGCCGACACCGGTATTGTGGAGTGGGATGTCCGGGTTGTTTCGAACACGGGCCGTTCCGAGCTGGAGCGCATGGTTGATATCCAGGGCGAGCTGCTGCTTGACGGCGACAGCAACGTCTACGCTACCGGATTCCAGTCGCAGTTGGCGGCGCTGAATGTCCAGGAAGGACGCAAGCGCTGGCAGTTCGAGGTTTCCAGTGTGCACAGTCTTGCGGCGGGCATTGGCAACATCTACGTAGTAGATACGGGCAGTACGGTGATTGCGCTTGATCATGAGAGCGGCAAGCCGGTGTGGAAGCAGCCTGATCTGGCCTGGCGCAACCTGGTGAATCCCGTGGTGCTGGGGCCGGTGCTGGTGACGGGGGATGCGGAGGGCTATGCACATATCCTCTCGCAAAGTGACGGCAGTGTTGTTGGCCGTAAACGCCTGCACCGGGATCACATTGTCAGCCTGTCCGTGCAGGGTGAGCTGATGTATGCATGGTCTTCTACGGGTGCATTGAGTGCCTGGAAAATCAAGGCACCCTGACGCCTTGCTGTTTTTTGTTTTTCTGTCATTCCCGCTGCGGCGGGAATGACCATTTATGACCTTGAGATTTTCATCATGAAACCCGTGATCGCGCTGGTGGGCCGCCCTAATGTGGGCAAGTCCACCCTGTTTAACCAGCTCACGAAAAGTCGCGACGCGCTTGTTGCCGATTTGCCCGGGCTTACGCGCGACCGCAAATACGGGGATGCCCGTGTCGAGGACAAGTCGTTCATCGTTATTGATACGGGCGGGATTGGTGAAGGCGAGAAAGGCATTGATGCCTACATGGCGGAACAGTCCCGGCTGGCCATCCATGAAGCCGATATCGTGCTGTTTCTCGTTGATGCCCGTGCCGGCCTGACGCCGGCTGATCAGGAGATTGCGGCCGAACTGCGTACCCTGGGCAAGCGGGTGCATCTGGTCGTCAACAAGATTGATGGCGTGCACGAGGAAGCGGCACTGGCTGATTTCTATCGGCTTGGCATGGGTGAGCTGTTCGGGATTGCCGCCAGCCATGGTCGTGGTATCAGCAACATGATCGCTGCCGTACTGGTCGATTTCCCTACCGATGAGGAGTCGGCGGCGGAGCAGCCTGATCGGGGTATCAAGATTGCCATTGTCGGTCGCCCCAATGTTGGCAAGTCCACGCTGGTCAACCGGCTTCTAGGTGAAGAGCGGGTAGTGGTGTTTGACATGCCAGGCACCACGCGCGACTCGATCTATATTCCCTATGAGCGACGTGGCAAGCAGTTCACGC
>JACCDZ011074462.1_pt1 | contig 18358 bp, 16 predicted proteins | sample 7449551 | NCBI WGS metagenome assembly JACCDZ01 (sample SAMN15323452, study PRJNA562643) | freshwater metagenome | isolation source: river surface water | place: USA:Blue River Watershed | collected 2017-08-18
CAAAGCATGCACACGCTTCAGCGCTGAATGCCGACCCGCCGAGTGCGGCGCGTGCGGCAAAAAAAGGCCGGCTAAGTGCCGGCCTTTTCCTTGCTGAGGCCACGGAGGTGGCCGGCGGGATTACCAGATACGCACGCGCTCGCTTTCCGGACGGAAGAGCTTGTCGCCTTCTTTCACGCCGAAGGTTTCATACCAGGGCGTGAAATTGGTGAGCACGCCGTTCACGCGGTACTCGTTGGGGCTGTGCGGATTGGTGAGCACCTGCTGGCGCAGGAAGCCTTCTTCATAAATGCCGCGCCAGAGCTGGCTGTAGCCCATGAAGAAACGCTCGTTGCCGCTGTAGCCATCCAGTACCGGCGCCTTTCCAGCGTAATTTTCGGCCACGAATTTCTGGTAGCCGGACCAGGCCGTCATCATGCCACCCAGATCGCCGATATTTTCCCCCAGCGTCAGCTTGCCTTTCACATGCATGCCCGGCAGTGGCGTGAAGGCGTTGTATTCCTTCACCAACTTGGCCGTGCGTTTTTCGAACTGCTGGCGCGAAGCATCCGTCCACCAGTTCTTCAAAGCGCCGCGGCCATCGTAGCGACTGCCCTGATCATCAAAGCCATGCCCCATTTCATGACCTATCACCATGCCGATACCCCCGAAGTTGACGGCAGGATCGGCCTTGGGATCAAAGAAGGGCGGCTGCAAAATGGCGGCCGGGAACACGATTTCATTGCCGAGCGGGTTGTAATAGGCATTGATTTCCTGCGGATACATGCCCCACTCCCACTGGCGCAGGGGCTCATCCAGCATGGCGCGCTGGTCTTTGGCCATCCACTCGTTCACGCGGCGGATATTGCCCACCAGATCATCCGCGCGAATCTCGATGCCGCTCTTGTCGTGCCATTTTTCCGGATACCCGATTTTCACGGTGATGGCATCCAGCTTGGCCACGGCGCGATCGCGCGTTTCCTGATCCATCCAGTCCACATTCTGCAAACGCTCACGGAAGGCCTTGCGCAGGAAGGCCACCAGCTGATCGATCTTCTGCTTGGACTCGGCCGGGAAATAACGCTCGACATACAGCTTGCCAACCTGCTCGCCCATCATCACGTTGAGCAATTGCACGGCGCGCTGCTCGCGCGGACGCTGCTGGCCGATACCGGTAATCTTGCCGGCATGAAAAGCGAAGTGTGCGTTTTCCCATTCCTCGGAAAGGAAGGGCGCATAGCCATCCAGGAAATGGAAGGCCGTATAGGCGCGCAAGGTGTCGAGCGGTGTCTTGGCAAAGAGGGCGGCGGAATCACGCAGCGCCGGTTTCGCGCCCAGATCCACATTGTCCACGCCGGCATAACCGCCCGCGTCGAGAAAAGCACGCCAGTCGAAACCGGGCGCGTACTTCACCAACTCCTTGACCGTCATGGGCGCATGATTGGCCACCGGATCGCGCAACTGGATTTCCGTCCATTGCTTGCCGGCCAGCGCTGTTTCGAATTGCAGGATGGCTTGCGCTTTTTTCTGCGCATCCTTGATGCCCGCGCGCGTCAGTGTGGCGGTGATGTAGTCGACATAGGCTGCGCGCAGACCGGCGTAGGGCTCACCGGCTTTCAGGTAGTAATCCTGTCCGGGCAGACCAAGACCGCCTTGACCGAGGCCCAGCACATAGCGCTCGGGATTGTCGGCATCCGGGCCCACCGCGAGCGCCACAATCGAGGCGTAACCCGGCTGTGCCATGCGGCGGGTGAGATCAAGACGATCGCTGCGCTGGAGAATGGCATCGAGATCGGCCTTCAGCATGGAGAAGCCCAGCGCATTACGCTTTTCCACATTCATGTAGGAGGCATTCATGTCGGCAATCTGCTGCGCCGGCGTGCCGGCCGCCGCTTTCTGCGCCACCACATCGCGGATGATCTGGTTGACCTGTTGATCCGTGCGCAGCATCAGATCCACAAAGGAGCCGGTGAAGGGAAAGCCGGGCGGAATCCTGGCCGTATTCAACCAGCCCTCGTTGACGTACTGATAGAAATCATCCTGAGGCCGGATGCTTTTGGAGAGGTACTCGGTCTGCACACCCCATTGCCCGAACTCTGCCTTGGGCTGGGCCGGCGCCGCCTCCACGGGAAGCACTTTTTCTGCGGGCGCAGCCGTGGGCGCCGATACTGGCGCGCTAGTGCAGGCCGCCAGCGACGTCATGGCCAATGCCAGCGCCACGGGCTTGAACGTGGTATTCATCATGGACTCACTCCTTGTGTGCATTGCTCTTATTTGAATTCGATGCCGAGCTGCGCAAATGCCGAGGATTCCAGCTCTGCCGTGGCCTTTTGCCCGGTGACAGCATTTTTCACCTCGAACTCACGACCGGACTCCAGGCCGGCACGAAAGGTCAGCCAGGTGCCCTTGGCAAAAGACCATTCGCCACCGACCCCCATGCGCGAGCCGGTAAGGGTGATATCGCCCTCATACTGGTTGCCGAGGGCGCCCTGCTTCCATATCCACTGCCCCCCGGCCGGCTCGATGGCACCCGTGAGCACGAAAGTTTCGGAGACCTTGATGTCGGCCTCCAAGGCCGGCAACACGAGATTGAGTGTGACAGCTTCAACCGGCTTCCAGATGGCGCCCATTACTGCAAAGACTTTGGGCTCACCGAACACGTCACCATAACCCAGACCGAGCACCCAGACATGATCGCCACGCGGCAGCATGGCCATGGCTGTGCCTTCCACGCGGTATTCGCCTTCAGAAAGATCATTGGATTCACCATGCACGCCCGGCAGCAAAGTGGCCTGCCAGATCAGGCGTTCCGACTGCACATGGGTGAAGCCGATGGGCAGCTTGACCTTGAGCAAATCCACCTCGGGAAGATTGGCGTCATCAAATTTGAAAACATTGGATTGCAGCATGAGGCCGGCGGTGAAGGAGTTTTTCTTGTCGGCGGTGGCATAGACCGGCACGATGCCAGTGAAGTTGATGTCACGCTCGCGGATTTCATTGCCGGTGTCCTCGCTGGTCGGCGTGGACTGGGCGACCGTCAGGGAGATGTCGGCTTGTGCCGTGGTCGCAAGCAGCAAGGCGCTCGTCAATAACAGTTTTTTCATGATGGATACCTGCTTTATTTTTTTGGTGTGTGAATTTTACTTCGATGCTTCGATCTTGAAGGTCTGCAACTGCTCCTTGCGGAAGTAATGCACACCAAATGTCAGCGCGCCTTCGGTGGCATCTGCCTTGATGTCACCACGCGAGCGCAGCACGACATGGCTGTCGTCTTCCTCCAGAATCTGCGCCTCTCTCGCAACCATCAGGCTGGCCGGCATCAGCCCGCCCACACGCGAGCCCACCAGATAATAGCTGCCGAAAGTAGCGCGGCGACCGTCGCCCTTGAGCTCGCCTTTGGCATCCCGCTCCATCAAGGAGCGCAGGGTGTCGGCACCGGTCACCATCTCCTCGCGCAAACGCGCCAGCATGACTTCATCAGGCTGCTGCAGCTGGGCTTTGGTATAGGTGGTGGGCAGGTGATACATGTAGCGCCCTAGCCAGTCATCCGCATCGATGCGAAACACCAGACTGGCGCGCCAGACACTATCGGAGCCTTCAACAATGTAGACAAAGGGCAAGAGCTTGATCGCATCGGCCTGCTGGCTGAGCAAAGGGCTGCCGGCAAGGCGCTCCGTGGCAATCACAAAGGGATCAACCGTGTCGTAGACGCCACGATATTTCTTGGCCTGCTGATCATTGTAAGCACCGCCCAGAACCCAGTCCTGGCCGGGAATGGGTACGGGAAGCGGATTGAGCAACAAGTCCGCCAAGGCCAGCGTGGTTGAGTCGGCATTGACGATGACGAACTGGGCGCCCGGCACCACATGGGTTTTCCCCGGCAAACGTTTGGGCAGCTCGCGCGTCACCACCAGTCCCTTTTTCACCACTTCATCCCGTATCGGTGTGCTTTCCTTGACGCTGGCACAGCCCGTCAGTCCCAGTACACACAAGCCAAGCAATAGCACAGCAAACTGGCGCATAAACCCTCCTTAGATGCTCCTTGAGCGACAGGACTGTAACGCTATCACGACCCTCAAGGCACACTCCAATCACGGCCGGCAAGCTCTCTGCTGACGGCACGCAGGCGTGGCACTGCAACACGATGAAGGCTGGCCCACATCCTGCAAGAAATATTTTGACCAATCAATCAAAATGAGGCCCGGCGTGCGCGCCACAAGCGTGCCTGGCGCCCCCGCTTTCCGGCTTTTCCGAGGAAACCTGCATGACACCCATGCCCCGCAAACTCGCCATCACCGATGTCGTCCTGCGTGACGCCCACCAGAGCCTGCTGGCGACGCGCCTCAAGCTTGAAGACCTGTTGCCCATTGCGCCCAAGCTGGATCAGGTGGGCTACTGGTCGCTGGAGTCCTGGGGCGGCGCCACCTTCGACACCTGCATACGCTATCTCGGTGAAGATCCCTGGGAGCGTCTGCGCGAGCTGAAAAAAGCCATGCCCAATACGCCGCAACAGATGCTGCTGCGTGGCCAGAACCTGCTCGGCTATCGCCATTTTGCCGATGACGTGGTGGACAAATTCGTGGAACGCGCCGCCTTCAATGGCGTTGATATTTTCCGCGTTTTCGATGCCATGAATGACTTCCGCAATCTCGAGCGTCCCCTGCAGGCCGTGATCGCTAACGGCAAACATGCGCAGGGCACGCTCTGCTACACCACCAGCCCTGTGCACACCCTGCAGACCTGGATTGATCTGGCGCGTCGGCTTGAAGACATGGGCGCCCATTCCCTGTGCATCAAGGATATGGCCGGCCTGCTGCGGCCCTATGAAGCTTTTGAGCTGGTCACTCGCCTCAAGCAGATCACCCAACTGCCGCTGCACCTGCACTGTCACGCCACCACCGGACTGTCCACCGCCACCATCCTGAAAGCGGTGGAAGCCGGCGTGGACATCGTCGACACCGCGATTTCCACACTGTCCATGACCTCGGGCCACTCCCCTACCGAAGCGGTGGTCGCCATCATGGAAGGCACGGACAAGGACACCGGGCTGGACCCGCTGCTGCTGCGCGAAATCGCCGACCACTTCCGCGAGGTGCGCAAGAAATACGAAAAATTCGAAGGCACGCTGCGCGGCATTGATGCGCGCATCCTGCTCTCACAAGTGCCGGGCGGCATGCTCAGCAATATGGAAAGCCAGCTGCGCGAACAGAATGCCCTGCACCGTTTTGACGAGGTGCTGACCGAAATCCTGCGCGTGCGCGAGGACATGGGCTATGTGCCCTTGGTCACGCCCACTTCGCAGATCGTGGGCAGCCAGGCGGTGATCAATGTGGTGTCGAGCGCGCGCTACAAGATCATTTCCAACGAGACGCGCGGCCTTTTGCGGGGCGAATACGGTGCCGCGCCCTATCCCTTCGAGCCGGAGCTGCTCAAGCGCGCCCTTAATGGCGCCGCGCCCATCACCTGTCGCCCGGCTGATTTGCTGCCCCCGGAGCTGGACAAGCACACGACCGAACTGCGCCAGGCCGCTGTCGACAAAGGCTTCCGCCTCGCCGTGGGCGAGTACGAAGTGGACGATGTGCTCACCTACATCATGTTCCCGCAGGTGGGCCTGAAGTTCCTCGAAGTGCGCCCGCCGCTGAAATCCATCACCACGGTGAAGAAAGTCAGCCCTGCCCGCAAACGGGCCGACTTCACCACCCAGCGCGGCTGGCCGCTGGCCCATCAGCGTGCGGAGACGGAACAGGCGCAAGCGTGAAGCGGCTTGCCCTGCTCTCTGCGCCGGTCGGGCTTTAGCCGCGCGGCTTCTGCATGGACCTGAGCGCGGCTAACGCCCCTCCTGCCAACCGGGGAAGTTCCGCAAAGCCGCCGACAAGGCAGGACAAAGCCCCGGCCAGAGCGGATAATCGCCGCCCAATCCTGCCTCGCCCGGAAAATCCCTTGTCCTCAGCAGCTGCCTCACCCTCCTTTGCCGCGCTCGGCCTCAGTGCCCCGCTGGTACGCGCCCTCGAAGAGCGCGGCTATACCCAGCCCACCCCTATCCAGAAAGAAGCCATTCCGGCCGTGCTGCTGGGCCGCGATCTGCTGGCCGCGGCCCAGACCGGCACCGGCAAGACCGCCGGCTTCACCCTGCCGCTGCTGCAACGCATTTCGCAAATCGATTTCGGCCGCCAGAACGGCAAGGCAAAAATCCGCGTGCTCATCCTCACGCCCACGCGTGAGCTGGCTTCGCAGGTGGAAGAGTCGGTGCGCCATTACGGCAAATACATCGACGTGAAATCCATGGTCATGTTCGGTGGCGTAAACATCAATCCGCAAAAAGAAAAACTGAACCGGCGCGTGGATATCCTGGTGGCTACGCCGGGCCGCCTGCTCGACCATGTCGGCCAGAAAACGATTGATCTTTCTGCCGTGGAAACCCTGGTGCTGGACGAAGCCGACCGCATGCTGGATATGGGCTTCATCCGTGACATCCGCCGCATCCTGCCCCTGCTGCCCAAGACGCGACAGAACCTGCTGTTCTCCGCCACCTTCTCGGATGAAATCAAAGAACTGGCCACCGGCATCCTGCATGACCCGGTGAATATCGAAGTGGTGCGCCGCAATACCCCGGCCGAACTGGTCACCCAGGTGGTGCATCCGGTGGACCGCGAGAAAAAACGCGCGCTGCTGGAAAAACTCATACGCGATGGCAAGTGGACGCAGGTGCTGGTTTTCATGCGCACCAAGCACGGCTCCAATCGCCTTGCCGAGCAACTCGATGGCAGCGGCATTTCTGCCATGGCCATACACGGCAACAAAAGCCAGCCGGCACGCGAGCGCGCGCTGAGTGAATTCAAGGCCGGCAAACTGCGTGTGCTCGTTGCCACCGATATCGCCGCACGCGGCATTGATATCGACGCCCTGCCGCATGTGGTGAATTACGAATTGCCCATGACCGCCGAAGACTATGTGCATCGCATCGGCCGTACCGGCCGCGCCGGCAGCAGCGGCGAAGCGGTCTCGCTGGTCTGCGTGGACGAGCTCAAGCTGCTCGCCGGCATAGAAAAACTCATGAAGCGCAAGCTGGAGTCGGTGGTGATTCCCGGCTTCGAGCCGGACCCGAACGCCACCCCTGAGCCACTGCGCAAGACACCGCCACCGCGTGGTGCGCGTGCGCCGCGCAATAGCGGAGGTGGAAAGTCGGAAGGCGCCGCCAAAACTGGCAAACCAAAAACTGAGGGCAGCAAAAAGAACCCGACCGGAAATGGCGGCAAGCCCTCGGGCAAACCCGCAGGCCAGAAACCGGCCAATGGCAACACCGGCGGCAATAGCAACGGAAATCGCGCACCAGCGCAAAAAGACCGCAACGGCAATATCGCGCCAGGCGCGCAGCCCGCAGGGGCACCGCGCCGTCGCCGCAAACCGGCACCGCGCCCGGCCTGAGCCCCGGACAAAGAACGCCCCGATAATCCGGGGCGTTCTTTTCAGGCCGGGCTTCAGCCCGACGATGGCCTTGACTCAGAGAGAGTTGTCGGGCTAAAGCCCGACTGCATGTCTTGACGGCATCGGGAATCCTGCCTGTCACGAGAACATCACGAAACTGCAAGAAAATTGGCGGCTCTCACGCTCGCGAATTCCCTCATGAAGCCCATACCCTCCTACGGCGCCGACCTTACCGGCCTGATCTGCGCCTATGTCTTCAGCGCGCAGGGCACGGCTCGTTTGCTGGAGCCTGATGCCGCTGCGGCCTGGCTGCACGCACCGGAAAAAATCGCAGGTGAATTCATCTGGATGCACTTCAATCTGGCCAATGCCGGCACAGAAAAATGGATGCTCCAACAGCTGGACTTGCCAACCGCCTTTTTTGAGGCCCTGCACGAGGGCACCCGCTCCACACGCATCGATCACGCTGGCCGCCAGCTGGTGGCGGTGCTTAACGACGTACTGTTTGATTTTTCCTTTGATGCCGCCGACATCTCCACGCTCTGGCTGAGCGTGGACGAGTACTGCGTGGTAACCGCCCGCAGCCGGCCACTGCGCTCGGTGGATCGTCTGCGCGAAGCCGTCAAAGGCGGCGAAAGCCTGCACTCTCCCGCCGCGCTGCTGATCCATCTCTTGCGTGACGAAGCCGATGTGCTGATACAGATCGTGCGTGATCTGGCCGCCCGCATCGACAGCATTGAAGACAGCCTCCTGCTCAACCGCCTGGACGGCAAACGCAACCATCTCGGCAGCTATCGGCGCCTGCTGATACGCCTGCAGCGGCTGCTGGCGCCCGAGCCTTCCGCCCTGTTCCGCCTGCTTAACCGGCCCCCGGCGTGGATGAGCGAAGCCGACGTGCTGGAGCTGCGCCAATCCACGGAAGAATTTTCCAATGTGCTGAGCGACATGACGGCACTGCAGGAGCGCATCAAACTGCTGCAGGAAGAAATTGCGGCGCAGATCAACGAGCAGGACAACCGCAGCCTGTTCGTGCTGACCACGGTTTCGGTGCTGGCACTGCCCATCAACATCATCGCCGGTCTTTTCGGCATGAATGTGGGCGGCATTCCGCTGGCACAGGATGATGTGGGCTTCTGGGTGGTGGTGGCGATCGTGGCCAGTTTCACGCTGGTGGCAGGGCGCTTCATGTTCGCCCGCCGCCGTGATGCGGCGTAAAGGCCTCAGGCTGCAGGGCGGCGTTCACGCTCCGGACGCAGGCACAGCCAGATCAGCACCAGCGCCATGATGCCGGTGGCCGTCCAGGCCAGCGCGGCTGGCGTGGGCGTGACAAAGAGGATGAAGACACTGAGCGCCATGGTCAGCGCCGCACTCCATTTGGCGCGGCGGCTGACATAACCGCCCGCGCGCCAATCGCGGATCATGGGCCCGAACAGGCGATGGCTTTCCAGCCAGTGAGAAAAGCGCGGCGAACTGCGCGCCGCCGCCCAGGCCGCCATCAAGACAAACACGGTGGTGGGCATGCCGGGCAGGATGGCCCCGATGATGGCCAACACCACGCACAGCCAGGCAAAGACCAGCAGCATATAGCGCGCAGGGGCGGACAGTGGGGGCTGAGGGAGTTCGGACATTGCCTGCTCACATGGGTGCGAGGCGGATCTTAGCCCCTGCACAGGACGGCCGTGTAGCCGCACATCAAGGCCGCTGCTGGCCGGACAAGAAAAAGCCCGCACACAGCGGGCTTTTTCCTGAGCAGCATTCCTGCGCGCAAGACTCAGAGAATCTGTGTGCCTATGGCCCAGAAAACCGCGGCAATCAGCGCACTGGCCGGGATGGTGAGTATCCAGGCCCAGACGATGCCACCGGCAATACCCCAGCGCACGGCAGAAAGTTTTTTGGTGGCGCCGACACCAACGATGGCGCCCGTAATCGTGTGTGTCGTGGAAACCGGCACACCCAGGGATGTCGCCAGGAACAGGGTCATGGCGCCACCGGTTTCCGCGCAGAAGCCGCCCACGGGTTTCAGCTTGGTGATCTTCTGGCCCATGGTCTTCACGATGCGCCAGCCACCGAACATGGTGCCGAAAGCGATGGTGATATAGCAGGCCACCACGATCCAGCCGGGCAGATGATCGGGATGCGCCTGCATCCAGTGCGGCACCACTTCCGGATTGGAGAGCGTGGCTGCCATCAGGAGCATCCAGATGATGCCGGCGGTTTTCTGCGCATCATTGCCGCCATGCCCGAGGCTGTAGAGCGCAGCCGACACCAGCTGGGCCTTGCGGAAATGCTTGTCGACCCGGCGCTGGCTGAAGCGGAAGAAAAGCCAGCCGACCAACAACATCAATAGCGAGCCGAATAAAAAGCCGAGCATGGGCGAGATCACGATGAAGGCCACGGTCTTGATGAGGCCGGACGAAATCAGCGAGCCCGAACCGGCCTTGGCCAAGGCCGCGCCGACGAGACCGCCGATCAAGGCATGCGAGGAGCTGGAGGGAATGCCGAAATACCAGGTGATGAGATTCCAGGAAATCGCGCCGACCAAGGCACCGAAAATCACATAGTGATCAATGATGCTGGGGTCTATGGTGCCCTTGCCGATGGTCGCCGCCACTTTCAGCGGGAACACGAAGAAAGCCACGAAATTGAAGAAAGCGGCAAAAGCCACGGCATGATGCGGTTTCAGCACGCCGGTGGAGACCACGGTGGCAATCGAATTCGCGGCATCGTGGAAGCCGTTCATGAAGTCGAAAGCCAGGGCCAGAAAAATCAGGAAGAGAATGACCCCGAAGGTCATGGTGGTCATGTCGGCCACGGTATCCATGGGCGGATTTCCCCGGGTCAGCTTCAGGAGTTTTCGAGCACGATGGCTTCGAGCAGATTACCGACGTCGTCGCAGTGGTCGGTCACGGTTTCCAGCAATTCATAAATTGCCTTCATCTTGATGAGCTCACGCACATCCGACTCTTCGCGGAACAGACGCGACATGGCCTCACGCAATACCTGATCGGCTTCGCTTTCCAGTTTGTCGATGGCGCGTGCGGCTTCGAGTATGGCCGGGCCGTTGTCCATGTCGGACAGCAGGCTGACGCCCTCCTGAACCTTGTCGGCGGAGGCGCGGATGATTTCGGCAAAGCGTATGGCTTCCGGCGTGGCACGGCGGATGTCGTACATGGCCACGGTCTGCGCGGCATCCTGGATGGTGTCCAGCACATCGTCCATGGAGGAAATCAGCTGATGGATCTCGTCACGGTCCAGCGGGGTGATGAAGGTGGAGTGCAGCAGGGCGATGGTTTCGTGCGTGATCTTGTCGGCACGCGCCTCGATGACATCAATCGAGTCGGCATAGGCAACCGCTTCTTCATGCTTGCGATTGAGGGCCGACATGAGCGCCACCAGGGCATCAGCCCCGCGGACGATTTCTTTGGCGTGGGCGTTGAAGAGATCGAAGAACTTGCCTTCTTTGGGCATGAAGCGACCGAACATCGCGGACTCCTGGCTGCATTTTCAAGGCGCGAAGTTTAGCAGCGCTCCCTGGCAATGTGTCAGAAAGATTACAGTCCCGTTACAGCAGGAGAGGATGATCTGAATGTGGGCGCTCGCTTACTTCTGAGGCCAGGATTGCCTTGAGCCATCACCATCATAGTGCTTGAGGATTTCGCGGAATTTGTCGCCGATATAGACATTGGCATGGCGACGCAGACCCTTGGCCATCTCGGCATTGACCACACTTTCCGCGAGCGGACGCAGACGCTCGATGACCTGGCCGATCTGGGCAATCTCTTCCGGGCTGGGCAGGCTGTTATGGCTGATGGGCTCGACCAGATGATTGGCAATCAGCTGCACGAAGCTGCGCGTGAGGCGGTCGGTATCCTCGCGCAGCACTTCGATCTGGCGCAGCAAGGCATCCAGGGGAATACCGGCATTGAAGAGCTCTATGCCGGCCTGCAGGATGCGCGGGCTGGCCACCTTGATACGGTCGCCTTCCACTTCAAAGAGACCGATCTTGAGCGAACGCGCCAGGGTTTCTTCATTGAGGGCTTCGCCAAAAAGCTCGGCCACCTCATCCGGCGAGAGATAGGACGGCTGCTCGACACTCCAGGTACCGGCGATGACCGAGTCCAGTCCCAGCACATGATCGAGATCCCGGCCCTGCTCCCAGGCGTCCACCAGCTCCTTGATATTGGCAATGGTGAAACCGCGCTCCAGCAACTGGTTGATGATGCGCAGACGACCGAGATGATTGTCGTTATAGAAACCGGCGCGACCACGACGCACCGGTGGTGCGATAAGGCCGCGATCCTGATAGGCACGCACATTGCGCACGGTGGTACCGGCCACCCGGGCCAGCTCGTCGATGGTGTATTCCTGCTCGCCCGCCGCTGCACCGCCGCCGAGATCCGGCAACAGGTCGCGTCCTTGCTTGAGCAGCTGCCGCAGCAGTGTCTGGGGAGTTTTCATGAGGCGGCATGATACCGGGCAGCGCCGGCCTTTACCAAGCAAGTGCCTGCTGCGTGACGAAAGGGCAAGGCCGGCGCCGTCACCATTGGCTCAGTTTTTCTCCGCAAGCAAGCCGCGCAGCAAACGCCACCACTCATGAAAAGCCACGATCACGGGATTGTGGCTGTTCAGGGCGGGACGCACGCCATAGCGCGGCGGCTCCCCGGCCTGCGCACCGGCAAAGCTGCCGAAGAGCCGATCCCAGATGATGAGAATGCCGCCGAAATTGCGGTCTACATAGGGCGTGTTGAGCGCATGGTGCAGGCGGTGATGGGCAGGCGTGTTGAGCACCAGCTCCAGCGGGCCCAGTGCGGGCAGCAACTGCGTATGCAGGAAGAGTTGATAGAAGAGACTGATCATCTGCATGGTCATGACCATGAGCGGATCAAAGCCCAGCAGGGGCAAGGGCAGCCAGAACAGGATGGCAAAAAACGGCGTCCAGGTCTGGCGCATGGCCACGGAAAGATTGAAGTGTGGCGAGGAATGATGCGTGACATGCGCCGCCCACAACCAGCCCAGTTTGTGGCTGCTGCGATGAAAAGCGTAAAAGCAGAGATCTTCCAGCACAAAAAGCAGTACCCACTCCCACCAGTGACCACTGGCGCCGGTATGCCAGCCGCCCACACCGATCTGGAAAATCGCGTGGGCATGCAGCGCGCTGTAAATCAGGAAAACCACCGGCACCCAGAACAGGTTGATGAGGAAATAGCCGGCATACATGCCGAGATTGGTCAGGGTATCGCGCCAGGCATAAAGTCCGGGCCGCCGCCAGCGGCCGTAGCCGGCTTCGGCCAGCATCAGACAGACCCATAGCGCATATGCCAGCGCATACAGCGGCGCCACCGGGGAGTGAAGAAAGTGCTGCCAGGCCTGCTCCATCGCCGACTCCCTCAGCGTGCCGACGCCGAAACAGAAGCGGCAACGGCAATCAGCTGCGGAAACGACAGATTGCTGATGAGGGTGAGCTGGGTTTTTTCCTGAACCCAGGAAAGCACGGAGTAGCTGCCGGCAAAATACAGCCAAGCTGTCCGGCCGCCGATTTTTACGGCCTTGCCAAAGCGTGGAAGCGTGCTCGTCCAGGCGCGCGACTGTGTCAGTGACAGCACGGAGCCATCATGGTCGTACTGCATCGCAATCATGGGCAGGCAGTGGCGCGAGCGCACGATCTTGCGCAGGCTCATGCCGGACGGCAGTTTCGTGGGCTGCATGACCGTGAAATTCATCTGGCGTCGCGCCGTCTCCAGGGAAATCCCCTCATCGCGCATGTCCCAGTCAAAAACCACGGCATTCTCGGGAAAGCTGAAACTGAAGGCATCCGCCGCCACGGGCACACCGAAATCCAGCTTGCTGAATTCATAGCTGTACCAGGGCTTGCCGTTTTCCAGGAATTCCATCTTCAGCGGCAGCGCATAAGGCTCATAAACAAACGACGTATGCTGCAGACGGTAGGGCGCATTATTCAGGGGAATCACGCGCCAGCGCGCCACCGGATGGCCAGCCACTTTCTGCCCGGGCGTCAGCGAAAAGGCGTAGTTTTCCATGGCATTCTGCATTTCGCGCTCGATATGTGCGACCAGCTCGGCACGTGAGGGATTTTTCAGGCCGCGCACACGCAGGCCAAACAGCTCCTGCGGCCACCACATGAGCATCTGCTCGCCGTCATAGAGGAAAAGAGTGCCCTTCATAGCCTCCGGCGACAGCACCTCGGCGCGCACCCGCCAAGGCTTTGCGAACAGCACATCCTGCACCACGGGCGTTTGCGGCTCGTCCGGCAGCAGGCCGCGCTGCTGCAGCTGGCCACGATAACTCTCCATGGCCAGCAGGCTGTCGGCCATGCGGCCCGAAAAGACCTGCGCCCAGATATTCGAGCAGGCGGTGAGTAGCAAGAGGGCACATAACGAGAAGCAGCGGAACAGTCGGCGCATGACATCCCCTTATTGTTTTTATGCGACGGAATGCAGGAACGATAACAGCCGCCATCCCGTATCTGCAACGTCAGCAGACAGAATGCTGATGCGGCAGCCGTGCTCGCAAAACAGCAGGCCATGACCGCAAAAAAAAGGGGCCCGAAGGCCCCGAAGTTCCAGATGAAATCCGTCTCAGGAAATCACTCCACACGCTCCCGGTGCAGACTCAAATCCAGACCCAGACGCTCATCATCTTCTGGCACACGCAAATCCATGACCAGATCAACAACGATAAGGATGATGAAAGTGACGACAGCGCCGTAAACCGCAACCGAGCCCACGCCCACCAACTGGGTGATGACCTGGTTCAGGCCGGGCTCCACGCCCGAAATTTCCTTGCTCACGAAAAGTCCGGTGAGGATGGCGCCCACGGTGCCGCCGACACCATGCACCCCGAAGGCATCCAGCGAATCATCAGCGCCGAGCATGCGCTTGAGGCCGGTGGCCCCCCAGTAGCAGAGGACGCCAGCGAGAGCACCGATGATGAGTGCGCCCTTGGGGTCGACAAAGCCGGCGGCCGGCGTAATGGCCACCAGACCGGAAACCGCACCCGAGGTAATGCCCAGCACCGAAGGCGAGCCCTTGCGATACCACTCGGCAAACATCCAGGACAGTGCAGCGCTACCGGTGGCAATCTGCGTGGCGGCCATGGCCATGCCGGCGCGACCATCGGCGGCCAGCGCAGAACCCGCATTGAAGCCGAACCAGCCCACCCACAAGAGCGCAGCGCCGGTCAGCGTCAGGGCGAGATTGTGCGGCGGCATGGCCTCGCGACCAAAACCGACGCGCTTGCCCAGCATGAAGGCGCACACAATACCGGCGATGCCGGCGTTCACATGCACCACGGTGCCGCCCGCGTAATCGAGAATGGCCGGGTGATAATTGAAGAGCCAGCCGTCAGCCGCCCACACCCAATGCGTTACCGGGGCATAAACAAAAAGACTCCACAGCGTCATGAAAACCAGCATGGAAGAGAATTTCATGCGTTCGGCAAAAGCGCCGCAAATCAACGCTGGCGTAATGATGGCGAAGGTCATCTGGAAAACGACAAAAACCGTTTCCGGAATGGTGCCTGCCAGGGTATTGACCCCTATGCCCTTGAGGAACATCTTGTCGAGACCGCCGATATACGGCGTGCCCTCCGAGAACGCCAGCGAATAACCCACCACCGTCCACAACACCGTGACCAGTGCCGTGATGGCAAAGCTCTGCATCATGGTGGCCAGCACATTTTTCTTGCGCACCATGCCGCCGTAAAAAAGCGCAAGGCCGGGAATGGTCATGAGCAGAACCAGTGCGGTGGATGCCAGCATCCAGGCCGTATTCCCGGAGTCCAGTACAGGCCCGGTCTCTGCGGCCGCGGCCGCGGCCACGGCAACGGGCTCGGTCGTGGTGGTCGTGGTGGTGGTCGTGACCGTTGTGGTCGTCGTGGTGCGGCTGTCTGCCGCCGGCTCAGGGGCCACCGGTTCAACGATGTCCGCCGTCGTGCCGGCTGGCACGGCCGCATTGAGTTCCTCTTCTGCATATGCTGGCGACATTGCCAGCATCAAGCCCCCTATCATCAGGGCAGCAAGTGTCTTCTTCACGGGCTTTCTCCGCGCTAAAAAAATGAAAATGAAAAGGGAGTCAGATGGCGTCGTTGCCGGTTTCACCCGTACGGATACGAATGGCTTGCTCCATGGCGGTGACAAAGATTTTTCCGTCACCAATCTTTCCCGTTCTGGCGGTCGTCACGATGGCATTGATGACGGCATCCACCGTGTCATCACTGCAGGCAATTTCCAGCCGGACCTTGGGCAAGAAGGCGACCACATACTCAGCGCCCCGGTACAGTTCGGTATGGCCTTTTTGTCGACCAAAACCTTTGACTTCAGTTGCCGTGATGCCATGCACTCCCATTGCGGCCAGTGCATAGCGCACATCATCCACGCGAAACGGTTTTACAATTGCCGTAATCAGCTTCATCGCCAGAACCCCTTACCCTGTGCTGCTCCTGCAGAAAAACTCCGCCACAACATCCTGTAAGGAAGATCACGATGCGCCTGCGAGCAGGCGCTCATCACTCCGGACAACTCCTGTCCTGCCTTTGAACTGTGCAGAAGCCATGCCAAGCGAAACCGGATGACAACACAATCTGTTTGCCAGCCTCGCCGAATGCACCAGAAACCAAAAGACGCTGTAAAAACAGGCACGAACCGGCATTAGCTTGGTGCACACAAAGGCAGCATCCAAGTAAATTTTTCTACGCCGGATGAATTCCGGAGAATTTGTGCACGATAACGAGCAAGTGCGCACCACCATGAAACACCGCGGTAAATATTTTTTACTGGCGCGGAAAGTTCAGATGCATAGAAAGCGTCCATGAAAAAGGGAATTACATACTTGACTCCCTAAACACTTCGTCATTCCCGCGAAAGCAGGAATGACGGACTAAAAGGGGGACAAGGGAGTCAAGCGTGTAATTCCCATAAAAAAAGGGCCCGAAGGCCCTTTTTTCATTCGCGTACTGATCAGTCGTTGTAAGCCTGCTCGCCATGTTCAGCGATATCCAGACCTTCACGTTCCTGTTCTTCCGTCACACGCAGACCGATGGTCTTGTCGAGGATGAAGAGGGTCACGGCAGAGACCGTGGCACTCCAGACGATGGCGATGAGCACGGCCTTCACCTGGATCATGATCTGGCCTGCGTCGTAACCGAAGGTGGGGCCAACCCAGCCGTCAGTCACATAACCTGCACCACCCAGAGCCGGGCTGACAAACACGCCAGTCAGGATGGCACCGACGATGCCGCCCACGGCATGCACACCGAAAGCATCCAGCGCATCGTCATAACCCAGCTTCTTCTTGAGGATGGCCACCGCGAAGAAGCAGATGACGCCAGCGGAGAGACCGATCACGAGGGCACCCATGGGGCCGACGAAACCGCAAGCCGGGGTGATGCCGACGAGGCCGGCGACAGCACCGGAGACCGCACCCAGCAGGCTGGGCTTGCCCTTGTGCAGCCACTCGACAAAGAGCCAGGCCAGCGCGGCAATTGCGGTAGCGAAAATCGTGTTGGCCAGAGCCAGCACAGCGTAGCCATTGGCTTCCAGATTGGAGCCGGCGTTGAAGCCGAACCAGCCCACCCAGAGCATGCAGGCACCGATCATGGTCATGGTCAGGCTGTGCGGGGGCATGGCCACCTTGCCGTAACCGATACGCTTGCCGAGGATGATGGCGGCAACGAGACCCGCTACACCGGCGTTGATGTGCACCACGGTGCCGCCGGCGAAGTCGAGAGCGCCCAGCTGCCACAGTTTGCCAGCGGTTGCATTCAGGCCATCAACCACTTCCGGACCGGTGTAAGCATCCGGACCCGGCCACCACCAGACCATGTGCGCCATGGGCAGGTAGGACAGCACGAACCACACCACGCTGAAAATCAGCACAGCAGAGAACTTCATGCGCTCGGCATAAGCACCGGCGATCAGTGCCACCGTGATGCAGGCGAAGGTCAGCTGGAACATGGCAAAGGCCAGCTCAGGAATGACGACACCTTTGCTGAAGGTAGCGGTCGCCACAAAATTGCCCTTGGCATCGTAAATCACGCCATTCAGGAACAATTTGTCCAGACCACCGAAGTAGGCATTGCCATTCGAGAAGGCGACGGAATAACCGAACACCACCCAGAGCACGGCAATCACGCAGAAAATGGTGAAGGTCTGCATGAGTACCGACAGCATGTTCTTCTTGCGCACCATGCCACCGTAGAACAGGGCAAGGCCGGGCAGGCTCATGAAGATGACGAGAATGGTCGCCGTCATCAGCCATGACACATTACCCATGTCGTACTTGGGCGCCACATAATCATCTGCGGGCGCGGCCTCAGCAGCAGCGGGCGCTTCAGCAACAGGGGCAGGTGCCGCTGCTTCGGGGGCAGGAGCAGCAGCCTCAACCGCTACCGGCTCCGCCGCGGGGGCGGCATCTTCTGCGAACAGCGGGGTACTCGCCACCAGGGCGCCACCCAGCATGAGGGCATAGACAAACTTTTTCACGAAAAACTCCTCCGCGTTGGATACGCGATTGGCAGCGAGGTTAAGAAATCAGATCGCGTCGACGCCGGTTTCACCGGTACGGATGCGGATGGCCTGTTCCAGCGTGGTGACGAAAATCTTGCCGTCGCCAATCTTGCCGGTGTTGGCCGCCTTGGTGATGGCTTCGATCACCTGGTCCAGCAGATCATCACTGGTAGCAATCTCGATCTTCACTTTGGGCAGAAAATCCACCACATATTCAGCGCCACGATAGAGTTCCGTGTGGCCTTTCTGGCGGCCGAAACCCTTCACTTCCGTGACGGTAATGCCCTGCACGCCGATATCCGAGAGCGCTTCGCGCACATCGTCCAGCTTGAAGGGTTTGATAATCGCGGTAACCAGTTTCATTGCACGCACTCCTGTATCGGAAAGAACCGCGCGCGTGGTTAGCGCGCGCGGATTACAACGGGATCAGAA
>JACCDZ010499639.1_pt1 | contig 18353 bp, 13 predicted proteins | sample 7449551 | NCBI WGS metagenome assembly JACCDZ01 (sample SAMN15323452, study PRJNA562643) | freshwater metagenome | isolation source: river surface water | place: USA:Blue River Watershed | collected 2017-08-18
GTTAAAACTCAAGTGCAGCGGTAGTTCAGTTGGTTAGAATATCGGCCTGTCACGCCGAGGGTCGCGGGTTCGAGCCCCGTCCGCTGCGCCACTTAAGTTTTAATATCGTTTTACCCTATAATTGCAAAATTATTGTGCAGCGGTAGTTCAGTTGGTTAGAATATCGGCCTGTCACGCCGAGGGTCGCGGGTTCGAGCCCCGTCCGCTGCGCCACTTTAAGATTGCAAGAATAGATAGAGTTAAGTAAATTAGAGTTTATATTCTTTGATACTTAAACAATATTTAAAGCATTTCTTTAAATTTGTTACCTCGCTCAGGGCGCTTAGCTCAGTTGGTAGAGCGTCTGCCTTACAAGCAGAATGTCGGCGGTTCGATCCCGTCAGCGCCCACCATAAATAGTGACATATACTTCTTAATAGAAGTAACTAGTGCAGCGGTAGTTCAGTTGGTTAGAATATCGGCCTGTCACGCCGAGGGTCGCGGGTTCGAGCCCCGTCCGCTGCGCCATTCTCTTAATACCTTTTTGAGAGTGTTTGTTTTAACAAGTATATTTATACTTGATCTCTGATACGAGTTTACTCTCGCTCAGGGCGCTTAGCTCAGTTGGTAGAGCGTCTGCCTTACAAGCAGAATGTCGGCGGTTCGATCCCGTCAGCGCCCACCATAATATCTCTTCTAGTTCAAATCCTTGTAATTTATATAGAATTGTTTTATTATTAGCGTCAATAATGATTCTAATATTGAACTATTTTATGAAAAATCCATATCAACGCAAGGCTGCGTCGAAATCACAAACAACAAATTCTAGTTCCTCACCAAAAGATATTTATCGTCAATTTATTCAAAATATTATTATACAAAGGCAAGTTATTGCGCTTTATCATGATGGGTGGGCCTTATGTTCAACCCCATCTGGTCAACACGCATTATCGATTTGGCAAAATAAAGGTTTGGCAAAATTATTGATTAAAGATAATTGGGCTAAATACGAGATTCAGGAAGTATCACTGTGGGTTTTCATTGAAAAGATGATTCCTTTTTTAAAAGAAAATAATACGATTCTATCTTTAGACCTTACCCCAGAGGGTAACAATCTATTGGTTTCACCTGATACTTTTTTATTGGATGTAAAAAATTTCCTTTACCAAATTTATTTACAACGACCAGATGTATTTGCTGAGTTAAAGTTACCTTTGCCTAGAGATATTCGTCTACACAATTAAATGAGATAAATTGATTGGGGGACAACCCCAATCAATATTCATTCAGAAGCCAACCACTGGCATAAGCAAAGTATTCTCTTAACCATGCATTATAGCGTGTGGTCACTGGTGTCGTTGCGCCAAGCATAATGATATTACGATAGCCTTGTTTCTTTGCGATCGCGGCGGCGCGTAATGTGTGGAAATCGCTGGTTACAATCGCGATCGGTTGATGGATGTCAATCTGTTGTGTCTGTAATAAGTGTTGGCTATTTCTAAGATTCAGCTCCGTACTCGTGCTTTTATCTTCCAAGATGATCTGTGAGGCAGGAATATGATAGTGCTGCTGTACATAACGTGACATGACAATCGCTTCACTATCAGTTTCACCAAAATCAATACCACCTGTCATGACTAATTTGGCATGAGGTTGTGCTAAAGCTACAGGGGCAGCACGGTCTAAGCGTTTCGCCAATGTGGCAGAAGGTTGTCCATTTTCAACGCCACTGCCTAACACAATAATGGCTTTAACCGTAGGGATATTTTGAGTTTTGGTATTATTGTCTGAAATGTAATTAAAGAAATAGCCTAAGCTAACGACCCAAATCCAAAAGCACAACCAGCCGAAGCGCCAAATTGAATGTAGACGAAAATGATAGAAGAAGAAACGTTCGATATGATAATAGAAATAAGCATAGAGGCAAAAAAATAGCCCAAGTAGTAGCGGTAGTACTGTTCCAATATGAATCTTTTTAAAGGCGATTAGAATAGCGCCATCTAAGAACAGAACTGAACCGATAAGGGCTAAAACAAGACGAACCCATGAACTTATTTGCATAATCTTAATTGTAGTCAATTTGAATCGTGCTCAGTGTATGCAAAATTCTAAGAAAGGCAAATTCTCTTATGTTTTGATGAAAAAAACGAGTGGCTGGCACTCGTTTTTAGATATCAAAAGGGTTTAATAAACATCTCGACGATAACGTCCAGCTTGTCTTAATTCATCTAGTTTTTCTTCGCTGAGAATATCTGTCAAAGCTTGATCGACTCCTGAAGCCATGCCTTCGATGCTGCCGCAGACATAAATCACCGCACCTTGATCAATCCATGTGATCAGTTCATCAGCATTGCTTCGCAAAATATCTTGTACATAGATGCGTTGTTCTTGATCACGAGAGAAGGCGAGGTCCAAACGTTGCAAGCTTCCCATATTCAACCACGCTTGAATGGTTTCTTGATAAAAGAAATCATGTTCGCGTTGACGTTCACCGAAGATCAGCCAATTGGCTGTATAGTTTTGTCGATTACGTTGCTGTAATAAACTCATCAAGCCAGCAATGCCTGTGCCATTACCAATACAGATAATTGGACGGTTATCGTCAATCAGATGGAAGGACTCATTGGTCCGAATACGCAGGGCAATGCTATGTTGCAATGGTGAAGATTCAGTGAGCCAACCTGAGCCAAGACCAAGTTGATTCTGTTCATCACGTTTTTGACGAACCACCAGTCTTAGGAGTTGTTGCGAAGGAATACTGGCAATCGAATATTCACGTGTAGGTAGGGTGGGTAGTTGTTCGAGTAAATCTTCAAGGGTACTAAATGGCTGAATCTTAACTCGTAGGTTTCTATTCCACAGGAGCTGTTCAATCTCTTGGTTCAATGATTCAACGACACTGTGTGTTGGAATCTGATACTTGATTAAGAAATCCTGAATGTCGGTTAAGCAATTGGCAGGCTGAATTTCTGCAATATCGCCAGCATGCCAAGTTATATCAGAAGCGGAACGAAGTTCAATATTATAGGCTGCTTGTCCTAAGCTATTAGGGTTGAGCAATGTGCGTTCAGCGAGAGTCCACTGGTCAAACACTTTCTCTATATTCATGGCATGTAGTTCATGCTTAGTCACCACCGAAAGCGCTTGATTCCAGCGTTGAATATCATTGCTATTGGCATTATCTACTTCGATCAAGTCAAATAATGGTTGTGCCTTGCATTGTTTTAACCATGCATCAACGGCATAACCAAAGCTGCAATAGCTGTCAGGATATTCTCTTGATCCTAGTGCAAGCACTGCGTATTGCATATGAGCTAACTCTAGCTTTTGTTGCATCAGTTTTTTGCTAAAACTTGTTGCAAGATCAGGTGCTTCACCTGTGCCATATGTGCTGATTACAAATAAAACCTGTGATGCTTGTTGTAAGTCTTGTTCAGTCAGTTGCTGAATCGGTTTAACCATCGTTGGCTGTTGTGCTTCCTGCAAGCTAGTCGCAGTACGCCATGCTAGTTGTTCAGCTACACCTGTTTGCGTCGCATAAGTGATCAGCCAAGGCTTGGTATTTGGATCAACCTGCTGTGCGTTGAGTGATTGACGTGCCGCTTGGGTCAGCTTTTTCTGCTTGCGACGTTTTAGATACAACATCCAACCCGTTACAAAGAACAGAGGCATGGCTAATGATGCCAGCATGGCAATAAATTGATAAGTCGAACCAAAGAAGCTGCCGCGATGCACAGGCAGCATGCTGCTCATGATTTTTTCATTGAGCTTCTTGTCTTCATACAGTTCAAATTTTTCAAATTTATTGTCTTGATAGCTATAAATCGCTTGGTTACGTGCACGTTCATGTTGAGGAATGGCATCGACAAAAGAGAGTTCAACTTTGGCATCCGCATTTTTGGGAATATTCAGGGTTAAACTTGAGTATTCACGACCAATCTGGGCATTTACCCCAGTCCATGTGTGCATTAAGATAGTATTAAGCTGTGCGTTTGTCAGCTTAGGTTGTTTATCTTTGCCATGTTCATTATTTTGTTGATTACGTTGTGGCTGTTCAACGCCCATGACCTTGAACATACCTGCACGCCACCAGTCATAAGACCAATATAAGCCAGTGGAAGCAAACAGTAGGTAAAACACAACGACCCAAGTTCCCACCACTGCATGTAGGTCCCAAATAAAATTACGACCTTTTAGTTTTGGTTTAATAAACAGCCATTGTTTAATGCTATGTTTCTTTGGAAAGCGTAGATAGATGCCACTCAATACAAAGAAAATCAGCATCAGCGTAGAAGCACCTGTGATTTGCGCTCCCAATTCCCCAGCGGTTAAATTGCGATGTAAACGCTGAATAAATTGTAAGGTGTCACGACCTTTAATATCGGGTAGGACCTCAGCCGTATAAGGGTTCACCATCATGTTATAACCACGACGCGCACCTTCTTTTTTAATATTGACGGTAGAAGATGCTGTTGGGTCGGCAGCAATAGTAATGCTGTTAATTTCAATTTCGGGTTGTTGCTGATTGAAATGTTGGTATAACTGGGCAGGGCTAAGTTTTGGTGTTTGAGCAGCCTCAACGATATAGCTATCTTGGTTGAGCCATTTTAAAATTTGCTGTTCATAAGAATAAATTGCACCGGTTACTCCCATTAAAGAAAGTATAAGCCCTGCAGTAATCCCTAAAAACCAATGGATTTGGAAGAAGACTTTTTTAGACATGGTCAAAAATGAAAAGATAATGAAATTTATGTCAAAAATTATAACTCAAGAATACGAACATAATATGGATTTTGTAGGTAATATTGATTTTGATTCTCATTTATTTTTATATGGTTGAAAAAACCTCTCATTTCGAGAGGTTTTTAGAATCATAGGCGTTAAATTGACTTTGGTGCGCCTACAACTTCATTTAAATGTTTACGTACCGTGTTAAAAGGGAAATTCTTAGAATCCATACGCTTAGGTAGGATGTAAGCACCTTGTTGTTGTTCGCCTTTTGGTGTTTTTACTTTGAAATTGACTAAAATAAACTCTGGAGAGTTGTACCATTCGTAAATGTCTTTCCAGCCAATGGTCGCAGTACCTTCTTGTAATCCAACTTTCTGGCGCATCACGATACCATGGGGTTGTACGCCTAAACGAAGACCTTTAATCTCTTGAACCGGAAATTCTGTCATTTTGCGTTTAACGTACCATTCAAGACCAAACTTTTTCACAAGATAAAAAAGGATCACAGCAATGATCACAACCCAACACAATACAGTTGAGTAGGTTGAATAATACTTAATCAGTCCTGCTGAAACTAATGAAAGCACCACAAGCGCAATCATAATCATCCATGCTTTTTTACTGAATTTATTGGTACTACGCCAAATCATCAGTTGAGCTTGACGTTGTTCAGCTTCAGAGACTTCGTAAGGAACAGGTTGTAGCGTATAAGCGTATAGCGTTTTGGCGGTCATAGTTTAAAAAATGAGTTTAGAACTAAGTTAAGTTTAACACCAATTGGCACTCAAAGATATTATGCCAATGGCGGATAAATTAAAGAGAAGCAAACTCAGTGCCATCTTCGTTCGGTTCGTGACTGAGACTTTGTTTGAGCATACTCAAACGGGTTAATATGCTAAGCATAAGTGAAAGCTGCTGTAAAATAATCAGAGATTTTTGATTGTTTTCATCATTGCGATTTAAATGCTCACGTATGGTTTGCATCATATTTTGTGCAGATAAATCAGGGACTTCATCTCTAAGCAGAGCACCTTGAATATCATCTAATGCTTGATCGAGCAGGGCTAGAACCTCTTGATCTTGAATTTGTTCGCGATGAGCTCCAAGTGCAGCGATATAACTTAAAAAAGTATGACTTAAGCATAGAAACTCAAAAGCCAAAGTTTTCTGAGTAGATTCAATATTCGGTTCTGTGGCAAGCGTGGAAATAAGAGAAGCAACTTCTGCATCAGTATTGTGCGCAGCACGCCGAACTACACGATAATTTAATGCATTATTACGACCTTGGTGATATTGCTCAATTACTTCTGCTAAGTAGGTACATTGGGCTTGTAAAGAACGTTGGATCGAGCGAGGTAGCCTGCGGAATTTCCAATCTGGCCAAATGAAACTGACCCCAAACCACGCCAAGGCACAGCCGATCAAGGTATCAATAAAGCGTGGGAAACCTGCCGCAAATGCAGAACCATCTAGATTAAAGTTAATTAAAGCGAGAATCGTAATAAAAGCTGTTGCTTGAGCATACTGTTTACTTCGAAGTTCTAAAAATAATACGCCACTAAGAACTAACATCACCAGTTGCCCTTCAACCGAAGGAATAAAATAGATGATGGTTAGCCCCACGATAATACCGATTAGGGTTCCAACAATTCGCAAATATAAGCGGCGTTTGGTAGCATTAAAGTTAGGTTGGCAAACAAACAATGCTGTGAGCAAAATCCAGTAACCGTAAGCAATATGGGTTACTTGAATAAAGACATAACCAATAAACAACACGATTGAAAGTCTAACCGCATGGCGAAATAACACAGACTCAGGGGTTAAATGTTGTTTAACACGGACTAGAATATCATTCCAACCTTTTAAATCATCATCTTTTAGTTGATTTTCTGCTTGTTGTGCATTGATTAATTTCAGATTTCTTTCCGTTTCTAAATTCTGTAATTGTGCATCAATCGATTTAAGATTTTGATAGAGTGCAAATAATGCATTGATGCGAACTTGATCGTAAAGTCCATCTTCTCTTAATTTGTCTAAGGAAACTCTTAAATTTTCAAAGCTGTGTTTAAAGCGTTTGTTATGCACATAAGGGGTACGGCTTAAAATTGATTGGGCTAAATCCTGACAGGCTTTACCCTGAATCGTGAGAATGCGTTGAAAACGGAATAAAATATCACTGTGTTGAAATAATTTCGCTAGCTTTTGATAATCAATATGTGCGGAGTCTGCACGTTCATGAATATCTTGTGCGATGAAATAGTATTGTAGACTGCGACGTGTATCTTTCTGACCGCGGTCACCTTTTAAGCGGGTTAACAGTGACATTCGCATATCATTAAAAATCGCCACCAATTTGCCATTTTCTAATGCAATATCAATCATACTTTGTTGATAACTGGATGGAGTCATGTCCACATCAAATAAGTTTGATTTAGCAAATAAAAAACTACCTAAAGCATTATAGGATGCATAAAGTTGGTCTTGTACTTTTCGTACAGGGAACAGCAAGAAACTGATTGTTGAAAGTAATCCATACCAAGCGGCTCCCAAAACTAAGAATGCTGGTTGTAAATACCATTGTTCAAATAAGTGTACACCGAGCATGGTATAGACAGAAATCACTAAACATCCGTAAGCGATGGTCGCATAACGTCGCCCCAAAGAGCCTAATAAAATCCATCCAATACAGGAAACAATTAATCCAACTGCAAAAATAATTGGGTAGGGGAATAACAATTGAACCGATGCAGCTGTGATAAAAAAACCAATATAGGTATAAATCTGATTCTGAACACGGACAGAAAAGCGATCATCAATATCACTAATTGCTGCCGCAACAACGCCTAAAGTCAGTGGAATCGTCGCAAGTTGAAAATTTAAAAGATAAGGAACGAATGCTGTTCCTGCGAAAGCAATCAGCATACGTACGTTATACATTAACGTGGTGTTATAGGTGGTTTGTTTTAAACGTGCGAGCCAAGGATTCAATGGTTGTCCTTTTATATTCGGCAATCAATTTATGATCATGCCTGTTAACATTTTTCAGGTATCAGCAGACTCTAATATTATGCACAAATATGGTGAGGATGCTAAGCTTAGAAAAATAAATAAACATGAAAAGTAGAGGATTATGCAGGTAGAACAATCGAATCAGCGTCAGTATTCAACAGCATGGATTTTGTTACTTGCTTTGTTGACAGCACTCGGTCCATTGTCAATTGATATGTATTTACCCGCATTGCCCCAAATGGCAAATGAGTTTGGGGTAAGTACCCAAATGATTGCAAATACATTACCTGCTTACTTTTTGGGTTTAGCCATAGGTCAATTAATTTATGGACCTGTGAGTGATCGTATTGGGCGCAAGCCTCCCTTATATTTTGGGCTTAGCCTTTATGTGATTGCAAGTTTGGCTTGTGCGTTTACGACAAATGAATGGGCTTTGATTGCTGCACGAATTTTTCAGGCTTTAGGTGGTTGTGTTGGTGTTGTGATTGCGAGAGCTACTATACGTGATCGCTTAGACATGCAAGGTTCAGCTCAAGCCTTTTCAAGCATGATGATCGTAATGGGGCTTGTGCCTATTCTAGCCCCGATGTTTGGTGCATGGATTCTGACTTTTTTCCCATGGCAGGCTATTTTTCTGACGCTAGCAATGATTGGTGTGATCTGCTGGTTGTGTATACATTTCTTCTTTAAAGAATCATTAGCTATTGAACGCCGTTTAAAATTATCAACTTATCAAGTCACTACACTTTATGCTGCAATTCTAAAAGATGACAGCTTCAGAGTGCCAATGTTTGCAGGTTGTTTAACTGGCGCAGCATTATTTTGTTATATCAGCTCTGCTTCAGCCGTTTTTATGGGGCAGTACGGACTGTCTCAGCAACAGTTTTCTTATGCATTTGCATTTAATGCAGCTGGAATTATGTTGATGTCCTCAATCAATAAGCACTTAAATACTCGAATGGGTATTTTTCAGCGGTTACGATTGGGTGGGTCGATTCAATGCTTTGGAGCAGTTGTTGTCATCAGTGCGGGGCTGATGGCGAATGCACCATTGTGGTTATTAATGTCTGGTCTTTTTTTAGCTGTGTCTGGTATTGGATTAACTGGTCCTAATGCAATGGCTTTGGCGATGTCTAAGCAGGGTGCGCGTGCTGGGACTGCGAGTGCGATTATGGGAAGTATGCAGTTTGCATGTGGTTTATTAGGTGGTGTGATTTTAAATTTCTTGTTATGGAAAGCGAGCCTCAATATGGGCATTATGATGTTGATGTTTACTAGCGCAGGTTTGTTTGCAATTTTAAAAGTTGGAAAACAGCTACAAAACAGTACCTCTGCATAGAGATACTGTTATTTAAATAATTTACTGGTCTAAAAATACTGTAAAGTTTTCAACGGGTTCGCGGGGAGTAATGAAGGTATTTACGATATGATCAGGATCAGCATAACCTAAGGCAACAGTACATACTAATTCTTCATCTTCTGGGGCATCTAATACCTCTAAAACGATGGGATGAAAATGATTCCATGCGGCTTGTGGGCACGTATCTAAGCCACGTGCTTTGGCCGCAATCATTACATTTTGGATCATCATGGAAATATCCATTTTTGAACCAATTCCCATTGCTTTATTGACTGTAAAATAAAGTGCGACAGGCGCATCAAACAATTGATAGTTACGCAATTGTTGCGCCGCCATTTTTTCTTTTTCGCCTTTTTGAATACCTAGCAAACCATACAGTCCCCAACCATTTTCACGACGACGATCAATAAATGGTGAAATCCATGTTTCAGGGTAGTAGGCGAAAGTTTCTTGATATTGTTCAGCGAGTTCTGGTTGTTGAAAAAGTGCTTGTTGAGCAGCACAAACTCGCTCAATCATCTCGGCGCGTTTTTGGCCTGTCACCACATAAACTTTCCATGGTTGAGTGTTTGTACCTGATGGCGCACGAGCGGCAACATTTAAAATATCCTTGATTGTCTCTGTTGCAACAGGTGTATCTAAAAATGCACGTACAGAATGACGGGCTGTAATCGCATCATCCACATAACGGATTTGTTCCATGTTCATCTTAAGGTTCCTAAGCTTATGGCTCTTTCTCATGTAATGAGACTATAAAGTAATAAGATAGATTTGAGGATGGAATTTTAGTCGTAGATTGAGATTTGAATAAAAAATAGTCGAGTAAAGATTCACGAGATGAGATTATCCATAAAATTTTTTAATTTGTTATCTTTATGTGAAAAAGAAATTTATTTGTAACGCAATGAAATAGAAATAGTATTTATTGATACACGCTGAAATCGTTATGATGATTGGAATAAAAAAATACACACAATAATCTAAATTTATGCATAATACGCCCTTTTCAAAAATCGATTAGGCTTTTCTAACCAAGAAGGTGAGGGAAGTTTTCTATGATAAGCATATTTATTTACCCAATTTTATGCTTATGAAAAATGTTGAAATATACACGAATACAGGAGCTTCTCATGAGTTTACCTCTCATCCGTAAGCCGTTCATAGTTCAGGGATTGGCGTTTACCATTGCTGTCTTCATGATGAACAATGCGCAGGCTGCTAGCGAACAAGAACAAATTCAACAACTTCGAGATGAAGTAAAAGAATTAAGAGCTTTATTGGAACAATATGTTCCTCAGTCAAAACAAAAAAATAATGTACCGCAGTACGATACCCAGCGATCTACTACTGTTGCTTCAGTATCCACTCAAAATATTTCATCTAATACTCAGATGGCTGCTCAAAAATCGCCTTTGAGTTTTAATTCTGCTTCGGGTGCGCAAGTACAGCTATACGGTTTTTTACGTGGCGATGCCTCGTATCAGGCAAAAGGCGGCGATGCTATTTTTAACCGAATCAATAAAGTTGATCTCGAAGGCAATGAAAAAAATAGTGATCGTTTTTATAGTACGGCAACAGTTACGCGATTAGGTCTAGATTTTAAAGCACCCATTCAAGAAGCAGATGTTGGTGGGAAATTAGAAATTGATTTTCGTGGTGGTAGTAGTAACGATACGATTCGTATCCGTCATGCGTATATGACTTTAAATAATTGGTTATTTGGTCAAACCACATCTACGTTCTTGGCGACAGATTTACAGCCAGAAATGATTGATTTCAATTCTCCTTTAGGGGTCGGTACTTATCGTACTTCGATGGTTCGCTATAGCGGAAAATTTAATCCAGACACCAGTTATATGCTTGCTTTAGAAAAAGGCAATGACGACAACCGAGCGCCAGCTTTAACCTCTAAGTTAAAATATGATTTTGATGATGGCAAAGGTACGGCTTCAGCCCGTGTTTTAGTAACAGAAGCGCGTAGCAGAGCGAGTTACGACAAGAATAATAATCAATTAACAGCTGATGATGCTGATCTCGGGTGGGGTATTGCAGTAGGAACTAAGTATAAATTTACTGATTCTTTACAAGCGATGATCGATTATTCGCATGTAAAAGGTGATAGTAAGTTTTTGCTCTATACCAATAGTGCTTTTAATGTAAATCCCAATAATTTTGAGTTGAATCTGAATGAGTTTGATGCACTCACCATTGGTACAACTTATCAAGTTAGCCCTAAATTGCGTAGTACTTTAGCGTATGGTGCAATGTTTGCAAAAGATAATAATCAGTTTGCACAACAAGCATTTGCGGATACAACGCAGAACAAAACCTTACAACAAGGTTGGTGGAACATCATGTATTCACCAGTTACTCCGATTACGTTTGGTTTGGAATATATCTATGGCGAACGTAAAACCTTTAATGGTCTAAAAGGTAAGGATAACCGTGTAGGCGCAATGGCTCGCTACAACTTCTAGCCTAATCCTATAAACCTAATCATCCGTGGAAACCAATCACTTTATTTGGTTGAGTTCTTACAAAGAACTGTATGCTTTTTATTAAGTTGATTGAGTTTTCACTCATTGTGAGAGTTACTATTTTATTAGCTACATGATGGAAAAACCGTCTAAAAGACTAATAAAATAAACGGAAGAAGATATGGAATTTACTTTTAATGGTTTTTATACCCTGATTTCAGCCGTCATTGTGCTGCTGTTAGGGCGTTTTCTTGTCAATCAAATTGATTTCTTGCGTCGTTACAATATTCCTGAACCTGTAGCTGGTGGCTTGGTTGCAGCTATTGTTTCGTTATTGGTACATTCAATGTGGGGTTATAGCATTGTTTTTAGTAGCCAATTACAAACGAGTTTTATGCTGATTTTCTTTGCTTCAATTGGTTTGAGTGCCAATTTTATGAAGTTGAAAGAAGGTGGACTTGGGCTGGTTATTTTTCTGGTCTGTGTTGCTTCGTTTATCGTGGTTCAAAATGCTGTCGGCATGAGCCTCGCAACGCTTTTAGGTATTGATCCTTTGGTCGGATTGATTGCAGGCTCAATTACTTTAACAGGTGGACACGGTACAGCAGGGGCATGGGGTGAAATTCTTGAAAGCCAACATGGAATTCAGGGTGCATTAGCGCTAGGCATGGCAAGTGCAACTTTTGGTTTGATTATCGGCGGCATCATTGGTGGGCCACTTGCAAAACTATTAATCAATCGTTATAGCCTTGCTCAAGAGCAATCATCCACTGCGATTAAGAATCATGATACCCATTTAGATCAACACCCTGATGAACTCGCACCATTTGAAAATCCACATCAAGTGCGTTTAATCACAGCCGATAATGCGATTACCACACTGGGGATGTTTGCGGCGTGTCTAGCATTTGCTGAGTTTATGACAGGTTATAGTAAAGGCACATGGTTTGAGTTACCCACCTTTGTATGGGCGCTGGGCGGTGGTGTCATCCTGCGTAATATTTTAGAAAGCGTATTAAAAGTTGATATTTTTGATCGTGCAATCGATGTGTTTGGTAATGCATCTTTGTCACTTTATTTAGCGATGGCATTGTTGTCATTAAAGTTGTGGCAATTAGTCGATTTGGCTGGCCCGCTGGTTGTAATTTTGGGTGCACAAACCATTACCATGGCGTTGTATGCAGCATTTATTACTTTCCGTGTCATGGGCAAAAATTATGATGCAGCAGTTCTTGCTGCTGGTCACTGTGGTTTCGGTATGGGAGCAACGCCAACAGCTGTTGCTAACATGCAAGCAATTACCAACATGTATGGACCATCACATAAAGCATTTTTAATTGTTCCGCTTTGTGGTGCGTTCTTTGTTGATTTAATTAATGCAACAGTAATTCAATTAATTTTGAAATTCTTTGCCTAAGTCGGATCAAAAGCCCCATGTGGGGCTTTTTTGGTTCATCGATTGTTATCGTATATGTACGGCCGTACATAAAATATTTTAAAGCGAATAAGTGATGAATGAGCAATTAAATGCCACGCTGATGTCGTGGGTACAATTCCTGAATGATCCACTCTGGAATTTTCTGGTCGTCTTATTGGTTGCGGTTGGGGTGTTTTACACATTCGTTACGGGTGCGGTACAGCTTCGCTTGTTCCTGCACAGCATCCTTGTGATGAAAGGAAGCCGTAAAGAGACGCAAGATGAACATGGCATTACACCATTTCAGGCTTTCGTCACGGGTCTTGCAAGCCGTGTCGGTGTTGGTAACGTTGCTGGTGTTGCCATAGCAATCGCCATTGGTGGTCCTGGGGCCGTGTTCTGGATGTGGTTCACTGCCTTTCTTGGCATGAGTTCTGCATTTGTTGAATCATCGCTTGCCCAGTTGTTTAAGGTGAGAGACCATCAAAACAAGCAATTCCGAGGTGGACCTGCGTACTATATTACTCAGGGCTTAAAACAAAAATGGCTGGGGATTGTTTTTGCACTGTCACTCATTCTGGCTTATGGCTTTGTATTTAATGCCGTGCAGGCAAATGCGATTATTGGGGCAACCTCACATGCATGGGGGTGGGATAAAGCCAATTTTGTATTGGGTCTTGGTAGTCTTAATTTTGAAGTGTCATGGGTTGGTATTGCATTGGTGGTTATGACGGCATTGATCATCTTTGGTGGGATCAAGCGTATCGCCAGGGTTGCCGAAGGTATTGTTCCTTTCATGGCATTGCTTTATATCATGGTCGCCTTGTACATCGCGATAACCAACTTGCCGATGTTGCCTGAGATTTTTAAACTGATCTTCACGGAAGCATTCCAGTTTAATGCGGCAGCAGGTGGTTTCTTTGGTGCGATGATTTCTATGGCAATGATGATGGGCATCAAGCGTGGCTTGTTCTCCAACGAGGCAGGCATGGGTTCAGCGCCAAACGCTGCTGCTGCCTCTGATGTGAAGCATCCTGTGAATCAGGGGTTGGTACAAATGCTGGGTGTATTTGTTGATACTTTCGTGGTGTGTTCATGTACTGCGATCATCATCATGGTGTCTGGTCTGTATCATGAAGCTGGCTTTGAGGGCGTGACATTGACCCAAAAAGCATTGGAGAGCCAAATTGGGGGTTGGGGTGGAGGCTTCCTTGCCATTATCCTGTTCCTGTTTGCCTTTACCTCAATTATTGGTAACTATGCCTATGCTGAAAGCAATGTACAGTTCATTAATGACAACCCAAAGGTCATGTTCATTTTCCGCCTGCTGGTATTGGCAATGGTCTATTTCGGGGCGATCACAAGTGTACCTTTAGTCTGGTCAATGGCCGACCTTTCAATGGGCTTGATGGCCACCATTAACCTTGTGGCAATCCTGCTGTTAACACCAATGGCACGCATATTGTTGAAAGATTATACCTCTCAGCTTAAAAAAGGGATCAAGGAACCAGAGTTCAAGATTGATCAATATCCTGAGCTAAAGAAAAAAGTTGGTTCAGATATCTGGTGATTTTGATGGAAGTCCCTTTCGAGGGGCTTTTTTTATGAAGTGCCAGTCATGGCAGCAAAAAAACTGATACAGCATTTCTGGCTGGGCGGAGATAAAATTTAAGCTGTAAACACAGTAAATATGGCAACAACTGCATATGAAACGGCTTAAATCATGCGTACTCGGACTTTCAGTGATCATTTTAACAGGTTGCCAAACAACCTCACATTTACGTCCAGCGATTGAAGATGCTCAGGCACAGGTGCTGAGCCAGCCTTATAGCTATATCAAACAACAGCAAAAACGGCCTGTAATCGCTTTGGTTCTGGGAAGTGGTGGCGCGCGTGGCTATGCACATATTGGAGTGATAGAGGTGCTGGAGCGACAGGGGATTCGTCCGGACTTTATTGTAGGCACCAGTGCAGGCAGTATTGTTGGTTCAATCTATGCCAGTGGAAAAAGCGCAGCAGAATTAAGAGATATTGCACTTAAACTAAAACCCAATGATGTGCGTGATGTCAGTGTAAGTCTGAAAGGTTTTTTTGATGGTAAAAAAGTTGAAGACTATATCAATCAACAAGTTCATAACATGCCATTACAAAAACTTAAAATTCCAATGTATGTGGTTGCAACTGAGTTAAAATCAGGTTCTAAAACTGTCTTTAATTATGGTAATACTGGGCAGGCGGTACGTGCTTCGGCTTCGATTCCCAGCATGTTTGTGCCCACCAAAATCCATGATGTTGAATATGTGGATGGCGGTCTAGTCAGTCCTGTGCCTGTGCAGGTTGCACGGGATTTAGGTGCAGATGTGGTGATTGCAGTGGATATTTTGGCACAACCTATTCATACCGAAACCAGTAATGTTTGGGGGCTATTCAACCAAAATATCAACATTATGCAAGGACGTTTAGCTGAAGAAGAATTGAAAAATGCAGATATTGTCATTCAGCCTGATCTACGTGAAAAAGCGCATATCTTTGATATCAAAGGTCGTGAAATGACTATGCAAGCAGGTATTGATGCTGCAAAAGAAAAATTGGCTAATATTCAATGGGTAATTAAAAGCAAAACAAAGCAAGTTGATTTAAATCAACAGGATTTAGCTTTAAAAATGAGTAGCCTTGAGCCATAGTTTCTGCAAAATATTGAATTAAGGATAGACAGCGATAATGTTTAAGTTCGTCTATCCAGTTGATGTTTATTAAACAAATTGTAAATACGCTACAAAAAGCTATCAAAAAATTGAGAAAACAGGTAAATAACTACCATTCATTAAACTTTTTTATCAGACAAATTTAAGTTTGAAATTATAGGATGACGTTCCAACGTCAATAGCAACACTACAAGGATTGTTAAACGCGATGTTTAAATCTTTTTTTCCTAATCCACGCTTGTTCTTTATTTCAGTCGTTGTGTGGTTAGCCCTGAATATGCTGCTTTGGTATACAGGTGGTCATAGTTGGGGTGAATATCTCGGTTTTACCAAAGGTTATGCTGAAGTAGAGCTACCTGTTGGTGTGAGTCGATTTTTATCAGCATCGTTTATTTGGTTTTATATTTGGTTTTTGGCTTCAACAGCACTTTTTGCAGGATTCTGGCGATTTTTTTCTGATAATAAATGGCAGAAATGGTCAGTTTGGGGTTCTGCATTTATTTTGTTTAATATCTGGTTTGGCGTGCAGGTGAGTGTTGCGATCAATGCTTGGTATGGTCCATTTTGGGATATGATCCAAAAGATGCTAAGTGAAGGTGGCGGTAATATTAATGATCTATATAAAGGTACGCTAACATTCCTTTATATTGCGATGGTTGCTGTTACATTTGCCGTAATTAATGCCTTTTTCACCAGTCATTATGTATTCCGTTGGCGGACAGCAATGAATGAATACTACACAGAAAATTGGGAGCAATTACGCCACGTTGAAGGGGCTTCGCAGCGTATTCAGGAAGATACGATGCGCTTCGCAACTATCGTCGAGGATTTAGGTGTTGAGTTGATTAAATCTGTGATGGTTCTCATTGCCTTTTTACCGCTATTGTTCAAAATTTCAGAAAAAGTACCTGTCTTACCTGTCGTTGGTGAAATCAAACACTCATTGGTGTGGGCGGCTGTGGTTTGGGCTATCGTGGGTACGATTATTTTAATGTTTGTCGGGCAAAAACTACCAGGCTTGCAATTTAACAATCAAAAAGTTGAAGCAGCTTATCGTAAGGAACTGGTTTATGGGGAAGACCATGAAAATCGTGCTGACCCGCTTACATTGAAAGAGTTATTTGGTCGTGTTCGGTATAACTATTTCAAGCTTTATTTCCACTATGCTTATTTTAATCTAGTCGCGATTTGGTATAAGCAACTCGATGTTTTATACAGCTTAGTTGTCCTATTTCCAGCGATTGCATCAGGTAAAATGACTTTAGGCTTGATCAATCAAATCAGTAACATCTTTGATAAAGTGCGTGAATCATTTCAATATCTCATCAGTTCATGGAAAACCATTATTGAATTACTCTCAATTTATAAACGTTTAAAAGCTTTCGAGTCAATTTTAAAAAAATAAGTGTGATTAAAAAAACCTGCAACTAGCAGGTTTTTTTGTGCCCATGATTTGATTAGTGAGTCGCGTTGTAAAAGTTTAGAATAGCTCCAACCAAATGCTGTTGTGATTGATCAATGGTGACTTTGATTTCTCTAAAGTTAAACGTGTCTTCATCTTGATATTTGGCTACGCCATGTGTTCTGTTCTTCAGCTTAGGAATTTGATAACTAAAGAAAGCGATTTGTTTTGAAGGGTGTACAATCTTCAATAATTTAAGCGGATCTTGATAACCGCCGTATTCATATTCCACACTTTGTTTTAAAAGATGTGGAAAATAAAGCGTTGCATTTGGCATGCCGCAACCTACACAAAATGATGAATCATAAAGCTGAATTGCTTGTTTCTGATTTGGACTCATAATTAAGGCAGATCCAGTACCATTCGCTCCTGCATTTGATTGTATGTCTTGCCAATTTCTAGGTACAAGCACAATTCCTATTTCAGGAATAGCCCATAATTTGAATTGTTCAGCTTGTTTAGCATCTAATTTAAAATCGAAATGACAGCTTTTTGCGGAACATGATTTAAAGTCTTTTAATAAACCATCTTCCACAGGATTGAGTGCGGTTACCCCGTAAAAAGGCACTCGAACATCATTTGCAAAAGAAGCTTCACCGAGAGGGTAAATTTGATTTTCTGCTTTTCGTTCTTTTGCACTATTTGAAAACTGAGGAAAATTTGCTTTAAATACTGTAATTTCAGCATGAGTGGCTGAGGAGAACATACTCATTAAAATCGCGGGAAATAAAATTGTTCTTTTCATTTTTAAATTTGACCAAACTCAGTTTGCTTTAAGCTCATATCTTCTGCAATAAAATGACATATGACAAGTGTAGATCAGCCCTTTAAACTGTTTCAAGTTTGATAATAAATATGAGTAATACAGAATGATACCAGTGAAGAATATACTTTCAGTTTGCTGCTTTATGGCATTCAGTTCTACTAGCTTCGCACAAGAAATCAAAGGTATTTCCTTTAGTCATCAGGAATGGGAAATATACTGTAGCAATACAGGAACCTGCCGAACAGCAGGCTATCACAATGAATCCAGTGATGATTATCCAGCATCTCTCCTATTAACACGTCAGGCGGGCAAAGCTCAGCAAGTCACAGGTGAGTTTGCTTTGGGTGATGGGTTTACCGAACCTCAAATTCCTAAAAATCAGCTTAAAAATATTCATTTTTATATCAATGGCAAGGATTTAGGGCTTGTCTTGGTGGATGGCACTGA
>JACCDZ011347037.1_pt1 | contig 18352 bp, 21 predicted proteins | sample 7449551 | NCBI WGS metagenome assembly JACCDZ01 (sample SAMN15323452, study PRJNA562643) | freshwater metagenome | isolation source: river surface water | place: USA:Blue River Watershed | collected 2017-08-18
ATAATGCATCTTCTGTGTCCCGAATACTAATTTGCATCCATGATGGACATTCAAAAATTCCGTCACCTAAAGAGTAGGCTTGCGATAGTAATTCTGTCATTCCATACTCCGAATGGATGGACTTGACACCAAAGCCATTACAAAGTTCTTGGTGTAATTCTTCGCGAATCATCTCTTTGCGTTTGCCCTTCATACCACCTGTTTCCATAATAATAGTATTCTCTAACTGGAAAGACTGTTTTTCGATTAAATCAAGTAAAGCATAAGTGACGCCAATTAGAATCACATTTTGACCTGATTGGTCCAACTGAATTATTTTTTCAATAAGTTCATCGTAATTATGCAAGTAAAATCCGCTTTCAGGATGTTTAGATAGTTGGATTAAATCATCCACCATATGAATTAATGAGGAGCCTTCTCGCTCTAAATAGGAGGGAAGCAAAGCCAATACTACATAATCTTCAATGTTGCCATAAAATTGCGAAAATGCTTTACGGTAGCTTTCTTCATAAATACTGACATCAGTAACTAAATGTTTGCTCGTAACCATTCCGGTCGTTCCGCTACTTGTGAAAATAGTTTGGATAGGATTGGAATTTGAAACTACTTCGTGACTTTTAAAAAACTGAATAGGCAAAAAAGGAATTTGTTGGATGGTTTTTACTTTTTGCACGTCGGTTTTTAAGAAATCGCAAAATTCGCGATACACCCCATTGTTTTCGTATTGGTAACGAAAAACTTTCAAAGCCATTTTGTCAAATTGCTTTTGATTATTTATTGTGAATATATCGTAAGATGAAATCAAGAAGTATTATTTTTTCACAAAAGTAATCCAAATAAATGGGAAAAGAAACGGGCAAAAAAAAGCTCCTTATTTGGAGTCCGTCATTTGTTAATGAACTATTAATTTTCGCGTAGTAGAAGCTTCTTCTTCTTTGATTTTGATAATATACACTCCTGGTGTTAGTGTAGATATATTAAGTTCTCTTGAACTCAAAAGGGTTTGAAAAACTTTTTTACCTAAAACATCAAAAATTTGAATTTCTTTATCTAAATCATTTTTGGTAGTGATGTATACTTTTCCAGAACTAACGGGGTTAGGGTACAAGCTCAATCCCTCAATAATGGTTGATTGTTGTGACCTAGATGGTTGTTTTATATCTTGAGCAGAGCTGCTCAAAATAAAAAAGAACAAAAATAAAAGAGTACTATAAAAATATTTATTTCTCATTAAGTCAATAATAATCAAGTTATAAAAGTAAAAAAAATAGTTGAAAAATTACAATAAAAAGAAATATATTCCGTTAACAGGATTTTTTAAATTTAAATGTTTTTTATAAAAGATTACAGTCTTGTTACCTCAATGTTATTAATTTATTATCTTACTCAATAGCAATAGCTGATTTACCTTGTTTTGTTTTATATTTACAATGAAAATCCAAATACAGTATACATTCTCATAATGAAAAAGCGAAGTACAAAAATATTATTGGTAGATGACGAACCCGATATTTTAGAGATTGTAGGGTATAATTTAGCACAAGAAGGCTATCAAATTAGCACAGCAATTAATGGTAAAGAAGCAATTATTAAAGCTAAGAATGAAGTACCAGATTTAATTATTATAGATGTTATGATGCCAGAAATGGATGGAATGGAAGCCTGTGAAAGCATCAGAAAAATACCTGAACTAAACCATGTTATTATTGCTTTTTTGACAGCAAGAAGTGAAGATTATTCACAAGTAGCTGGATTTGAAGCAGGCGCTGACGATTATATTACAAAACCAATCAAACCAAAATTATTAGTAAGTAAAGTAAAAGCATTATTGCGTCGTTCTAAGGAACAAGAACAAAATTCGGAAACATTAAATGTAGGAGGAATTGTGATTAATCGTGAGGAATACAAAATCACAAAAGATAATGTAGAAATTGTCCTGCCTCGAAAAGAATTTGAATTACTATATTTGTTAGCTTCTAAACCTGGGAAAGTATTTAAAAGAGAGGAAATATTAGACACTATATGGGGGAATGATGTAATTGTTGGTGGAAGAACTATAGATGTTCATATTCGAAAGTTAAGAGAAAAAATAGGTGATGATTTTTTCAAAACTATAAAAGGAGTCGGATATAAGTTAGAAGTATAACTCAATTCTTTTTTTGTTTATTATTCGATAACGCATCTTTTGCGTTATCTTTATTTAAAAGAACCTAGGCTATAAATGAAAATAAGTTTTAAAAAGAATTACCGATTTGCTTCAAAATCAGCACTCCTTATTAGTATCTCTACTTCTTTGTTTGGGATGATTTTAGCAAAATATATGTTGAAATTAGAACAACATAGTGTATTCTCATTTGGCTTTATTTTATTTCTATTCACTTTGTTTTTTTCTTTTTTGGTACTACAATTTCGTGTAGAGCGGTTCATATATAGTAGGATTAAAAAAATATATGATGATGTAGCTTTACTTGAATCGTCAGCATTTATCAATCAGCCCATCATGTCTGATATTGAAACACTTTCACGAAAAGTGAAAAAATTTGCCGCCGATAAGAAATTAGAAATTGAAATGCTTCAGGTGAGAGAAGAATATCGGAGAGAATTTCTAGGAAATGTTTCTCATGAATTAAAAACACCATTATTTACTGTTCAAGGATATATTGATACCCTACTGGAAGGGGCTATGGAGGATAAAAATATTCGAAAAAAATATTTGAAGCGTGCCGAAAAAGGAGTCGAAAGATTAATATATATAGTTGAAGATTTAGACATGATTACCAAATTAGAATCTGGAGATTTACATTTAGAAATATCTGAATTTGATTTGGTAGAATTAATTCAAAGCGTTTTGGATCTTTTAGAAATGAAAGCCGAGAAAAAGAAAATCAAGCTAATACTAGAAAATTCTTTTGAGAAGCAATTTATTGTAAAAGGAGATAAGGATAAACTGCAACAAGTAGTCGAGAATCTAATTGTGAATTCAATTAAATATGGTAAAGAAGAAGGGTTAACCGAGGTTAGTATCGTTAATTTGACCAAGAAAAAATTGTTAGTACGAATAACTGATAACGGCGAGGGTGTAGAACAACAATATGTGCCTAGATTATTTGAACGTTTCTTTCGCGTAGATAAAAGCGGATCACGTACTGAAGGAGGATCAGGTTTGGGCCTAGCCATAGTAAAACACATTATTGAAGCACACAAACAAAAAATATATGTAGAAAGTGAGTTTGGGGTAGGTTCTGAATTTTCTTTTACACTTGACAAGGCATCTCCCCTTTCAAAAGAATAATTTCATTGCTTTTTTGAAATCTTTCTTTTTAAATTGTATTCTTTAAATAACAATTGGATAACAATTATTTCTTCACAAGATAATATCAGATTAACATTGTGTTAACATAGCTGATTCATCTTTGCATTAAAATTAATAGCAAATAAAGATGAAAAAAGTTTTAGGTTTAGGTTTAGTCTTGTTTTCTTATATAGTAAGTGCACAAGAGACAAATAAAGAAACAATTACTAAAGAAGTTGTTCGAGTTTTAGACTCAATAAATAAAGTAAAATTAGCTGAGGAAAAAGCGAAGGCAAAAAAAGATCTTTGGTATGATAAAATATCGTTGCGAGGATACGCTCAAATTCGTTACAACGGTTTATTGTCAACCAATGATAAAGTATCCTGTGATCAGTGTGATAAATCTTGGGGAACAACTTCAACCGCAGTAGATGCTAAATCTAATAACGGATTTTTTATAAGACGAGCCCGATTAGTTTTCTCAGGGCAGGTTCATCCTAACGTTTACATTTATATTCAACCTGATGTTGCCAGTTCTCCAGCTTCGGGAGTAAATCATTTTGTGCAATTAAGAGATGCGTATTTTGATTTGTCTTTTGATACAAAAAAAGAATTTAGAGTTAGAGTAGGACAGAGTAAAGTGCCTTTTGGATTTGAAAATTTACAATCAAGTCAAAATCGTTTGACTTTAGATCGTAATGATGCGTTGAATAGTGCTGTAGCTAATGAGCGTGATTTAGGAGCATTTTTCTACTGGGCGCCAAGTAAAATAAGAGATCGTTTTGCTATGTTAGTTAAAGATGGATATAAAGGTTCTGGCGATTATGGTGTATTTGCTTTTGGAGCTTATAATGGACAAACCGCCAATAAGTCAGAAGCAAATAGAAATTTACATGTAGTGACTAGAATTAGCTACCCGTTTGAAATAGGGGGACAGATTGTTGAGCCAGGAATTCAAGCATACAAAGGGAAGTGGGCTTTTGGAAGCGAAATCTCAACCGGTGTATCTATAAACGAAAAACAGTATGTAGCAGACGAACGAATAGCAGCCTCATTTATTTTATATCCAAAACCATTTGGAATTCAAGCAGAGTATACTATTGGAAAAGGGCCTCGATACGATAGGCTTACCAATTCTGTAAATGTATCACATTTAGAAGGAGGTTATCTAACATTGAACTATAAAATAGACATGCCAAAACAGCAATATTTATACCCTTTTGCAAAATTTCAGTACTATGATGGTGGAAAGAAATTTGAAAAAGATGCCAGAAGTTATGTTGTTAGAGATTACGAATTAGGGATCGAATGGCAGCCTTATAAAGCGTTTGAATTAACTGCAGAGTGGGTTATTGCCGATAGAACTTTTGAGGATAGTGCTTTAAGAAACAACAGACAGCAAGGTAATTTATTGCGTTTACAAGCTCAATTTAATTTTTAATAAATAACAATAGTAAAATTATCAAAATGAAAACAACAAAATTAAAAATTGCTGCTGTTTTAGTAGTACTAATGGTAATTGGGTATTCTTTTACTTCTTTAGGTAAAATTACAATTAAGGGGTCTGACACAATGGTTATTTTATCTCAACAATGGGCTGAGGTTTATATGAAAAAAAATCCAGGTACCGTGATTCAAGTAACTGGAGGCGGTTCAGGAGTAGGATTAGCTGCATTAATTAATGGTTCAACAGATATAGCTAATTCAAGTCGTCCAATTAAACCAACAGAATTAGAAAAAATAAAAGCAAAATTTGGTAAAAATGCGATTCAAATTCCTTGTGCAAAAGATGGTTTGTCAGTTTTTTTAAACAAAGGCAACAAAGTTTCAGAATTGACTATAGCACAAATAGGAGCGATATTTTCGGGAAAAATTACCAATTGGAAACAAGTAGGAGGAGACGATGCTAAAATTCAATTGTACGGAAGAGAAAGTAGTTCAGGTACGTTTGAATTTTTTAAAGAACACGTAGTTCAAACTGATTTTGCAGCAACTTGTCAAACTTTACCTGGGACCGCAGCGATTATTAATGCAGTAAAAAAAGACAAATATAGTATTGGTTATGGTGGTGCAGCTTATGCTGAAGGAGTAAAAGATTGTAAGGTGAAAAAAGATGCTAATAGCAAAGGTTATTTACCAACAGAAGCTAATATTAAAAATAAAAAATATCCAATAGCAAGGTATTTGTTTATGTATTTAACTTCAAAACCAACAGGGGAAACTAAAAAATTCATTGATTGGATTTTGAGTTCAGAAGGACAAAAAATAATTACAGGAGTAGGATACTTTCCAGTAAAATAAACAATAAGTAATTATCCCTTCCAATTAGGTAGGGATAATTTTTTAAAACTCATTTTGTTTTTCTTAATCCATCCAGATGAATTCTCCAATATCAAACACTAATTTTTCAAAAGAGAGTCTAAAAAAACAGTTTAGGCTTTCAGAGTTTCTAGCTGAGAAAATTATCTCTTCGGTAGCTTTTTTATCTATTGCTATCATTTTTTTAATTTTCGTTTTTGTTTTTAAAGAGTCTTTACCAATTTTTAACTTTGGAAAAGAAGATAAAAAAGCAATTACCATTGAGTCTACTAGTACAACTCCAGAAAATTATGAAGTAACTTCTCCTGATGACATAGAACCGGAATCGTATGGTAGTATTTCAACAGAAGACTTAATGCCTGAATCAAGTACTGAAATCAGTTCTGAAAATGATTCATCTCCAGAATCTTATGGAGGGGTTGAATTGGAAACTTTATCTGAACCTACACAAGAAATTGCGATTGAAAGTACTGGTGCTCAAAATAAAGAAGGGGAGGATAAAACCTGGAGTACATTTTTAACTTCTGAATGGGTTCCAGTATCCGATAATCCAAGATTTGGTTTAATAGCCTTGCTTATTGGGACATTGAAAGTTACCTTCATTGCAATGGCTATTGCAGGGCCTCTAGCTGTTTTAGCAGCTTTATTCACGTCTTGTTTTGCTTCTAAAAGAACCAAAGAAATTATAAAACCAGTTATAGAAATGTTAGCGGCTTTTCCGTCAGTTGTGATTGGATTTTTTGCTCTGATGGTATTAGCTTCTTTTTTTCAAAATGTATTTGGGTACGATTCAAGGTTGAATGCATTTATTGGCGGAATTGCTATGGCTTTAGCTGCTATCCCTATTATTTACACTATTTCTGAAGATGCTTTATCATCAATCCCTAAAACCTATACAGAGGCTAGTTTAGCCTTAGGTGCAAGCAAATGGCAAACCGCTTTTTTTGTGGTTTTACCTGCGGCAACACCTGGAATTTTTGCAGCTTTATTATTAGGTGTGGGACGTGTTTTTGGAGAAACTATGATTGCTTTAATGGCTACTGGAAATGCAGCTTTAGTTTCAGCAAATCCTTTTGAGAGTGTGCGAACATTTGCAGCAACGATTGGAGCTGAAATGGCAGAGACTGTTTTTGGCGAGACGCACTATAGTGTTTTATTCTTTATAGGATCGTTACTATTTATTTTTTCATTTGCATTGAATGCCTTGGCAGAGTTTTATGTAAAAGGAAAACTAATCAAAAAATTTCAAGGGAAATAATATGAATGTAAATGCAAAAACAACAGAGAATCATTTCTTTTCTAGTAAAGGAAAAGGAATAGATATTAAAGGGAAATTGATTGTTGGTTCAACACAACTTGCAGTAACATTAATCATAGCGATCCTTTTTATTATACTTGGAATAATTGTGTATGAAGGGAGAACTCAATTTTCTTGGGAATTTATAAGTTCATTTCCAACAGATGGGATGACTAAAGGGGGAATTTTTCCAGCTTTAATAGGTACTTTTATATTAGTAGTTGTGATGTCAATAGCTGCTGTGCCTTTTGGAACTATTACAGCAATTTATTTGACGGAATATGCTAAAGAAAATTCAAAAACAGCTACAGCAGTTCGCTTTTCAATTCGAACTTTAGCAGTAGTTCCATCTATTATATTTGGATTATTTGGCTTAGGTTTTTTTATTCAATTTGTAGGTTCGGGTGCTGATACTGTTTTTAATGGTGGTCAATTGCGTTGGGGTCAACCCAATTTGCTTTGGGCTAGTCTTACTATGTCATTATTGACATTGCCAGTTATTATAGTATCTGTTGAGGAATCACTAAAAACAATCCCGCGTGAATTGCGAGAAGCAAGTTTGGCATTAGGAGCAACCAAATGGCAAACTATAAAAAAAGTAGTTTTTCCAGGGTCTGTTTCCGGAATAATGACCGGGACTATATTAGCAGTAAGTCGGGGTGCTGGAGAAGTTGCACCTATTTTATTTACGGGGGCAGCCTACTATTTAGCCACTTTACCAGGTTCATTGAGTGACCAATTTATGAATTTGGGATACCACATTTATATTATGTCAACGCAATCATCTGATGTAGAAAAAACAATGCCGATTCAATTTGCCACTACTTTGGTTCTATTATTACTTACCTTATCATTAAATCTTGTGGCAGTTGTAATACGATCTAGAATTAGAAGAAAAGCAAAGTAATTAAACTTATTATTGGTGTAATAAAAAGAAAATGAAAGATATTAAAATTACGGTTGAAGATTTATCTTTATACTATGGAGAAAAAAAAGCGTTAAAAGAAATTTGTTTGGAGATCCCAAAGAACAAAGTAACTGCTTTAATAGGTCCTTCAGGATGTGGAAAATCTACTTTTTTAAGATGTATTAATCGAATGAACGATTTAATTCCGGACGTTAAAATCACCGGAAATTTATTAGTTGAAGGAATTGATATTTATGATGAATATGTTGATGTTGTAAATATTAGAAAGAAAATCGGGATGGTTTTTCAAAAATCAAATCCGTTTCCAAAATCTATCTACGAGAATATCGCTTATGGCCCGAGAATTAACGGAATAAAGGATAAAACAGAATTAGATGAAATTGTTGAAACTTCTTTGCGTAAAGCTGCTATTTGGGATGAAATCAAAGATCGTTTAGGTGATTCGGCTTTAGGCCTATCAGGCGGACAACAACAACGTTTGTGTATTGCTAGAACTTTGGCGGTAAGTCCGGATATTATTTTAATGGATGAACCCGCAAGTGCATTAGATCCTATTTCTACTTCTAAAATCGAAGAATTAGTTCACGAATTAAAAGAGCAATACACTATCATTATTGTGACGCATAACATGCAACAAGCAGCGAGAACGAGTGATTATACAGCATTTTTTTATATGGGAGAGTTGATTGAGATGGGTAAAACAAATACTATTTTTACCAAACCAGAGAAAAAACAAACTGAGGATTATATCACTGGTAGATTTGGATAATTTCAGAAATAAGAAAAGTCAAGAATTAGAATTTGTAATTTTATCTTTAACAATAGTAAGATGACACACTTTGAAATAGAATTAGAAAAGTTAAAAAACGCAATCGAAAAAATAGGTGATCTTGCTCAAAATCAAGTAGGCGAATCTGTTAAATCGTTACTTTTTGAACCAACGGTTGAAGGGAAAGAGGTAAAAAAGACGGAGCATAAAATTGATAAGTTAGATGTAAAAATTGACGAAATCTGTCAGAGTATATTCGCTTTACAGCAACCAGTAGCTTCAGATTTACGTTTTATTATGTCAGCCATGCAAATCAGTAATGAAATTGAACGCATTGGAGACTTAGCAATAAGTATTATCAAAAAAGCAAAAAACACTAAAGATAAGCACGATTTGATATCTAGATTTCAGGTTGATGTGTTGGCAAAAGAAGTGGAAAAAATCACGATTAAAACAAATGAGTGTTTTTTAACGCGTGATGAAAATACAATTGGCGAAATTTTTATTTTAAATAAAAGTATCAAGAATACTACAGATGATACTATTCATAACATTGTTGGTGAAATGAAAGTAAATTCTAAAGCGGTTGTTTCAGGTACTAATTTGGTAATTGTCTTAAAACATTTAGAGCGAATTTCAGAGCATTGTACCAATATTGCTGAGAATGTATTTTTTATGATTAATGCTAAAAACATTAAGCACGAGAAATTTTAATAATAAGGCCATTGAAATAGGTTTTTTATTGTGTTAATTTTTTTAAAATTAGCGCCTTTACTACAAGATTAATTCTATTTTTGTTGTAATGAAAAAACTAGCCAGTATATTACTTTTTTTATTCGTTTTATTTTTAATAACACCTACCGTAGTTAGTGCTATTGAAAATGATGGAGATGTCTCGGTAGTTTCTAATTTTTCGGAAGAAGAGCAAGTTCAAAAAGATTTCAAGCTCATTTTTTACTTCGAACAAATTCACAATAAACTGTATTTGCCTTCGGTAAGAAATCAATTTATCTCTTCGGAAAATTCAGTTAAATACAATACTATTTCTTTAGGAATTCTTATTCCGCCACCAAAACTAAGTTAAATCATAATTCATTTTTTAATCCAATCGATTTAAAAATTTTGGACACTCTAACAAAAGTGTGTTTTGTCTTTATGTGTAATTTAGTTCAATATCATGTCAAAAAAAATTAATCTTTTTGCTAACCTTAAATCTGATTTTGCTTCCGGTTTAGTGGTTTTTTTGGTGGCGCTACCTTTGTGTTTAGGAATTGCAATGGCTTCTGGAGCTCCATTGTTTTCAGGAATTATTTCCGGAGTTATAGGCGGAATCGTAGTCGGCTATCTAAGTCAATCTCATATTAGTGTTTCAGGTCCGGCAGCGGGATTAACCGCTATCGTTTTAACTGCTATAACTGATTTGGGTGCCTTTGATGTATTTTTAACTGCTGTTTTTATTGCGGGTTTATTTCAATTGGTTCTTGGATTTTTAAAAGCAGGTACGATTTCAAATTATTTCCCTACTAATGTAATCGAAGGAATGTTAGCTGGTATCGGAATCATTATAATTATGAAACAATTGCCTCATGCCGTTGGTTTTGATAGTGATTTTGAAGGCGACCAATCTTTTATTCAAGCTGATGGGAGTAACACTTTTTCTTCTTTGCTTCACGTTTTTAATTATGTGCAATTAGGTTCGATTGTGATTTCGATATTATCATTGTGTATTTTGATTTCGTGGGATAAAATATCGTTTCTAAAAAAATTAAAATTAATCCCTGGAGCTTTAGTGGCAGTTATCACCGGAATCGTTTTAAATGAATTCTTTGTCAATTCAGGAAGTAGTTTGGCTATCGCTAAAGAACATTTAGTTTCCTTGCCTGTTCCGTCTTCAATAGAAGATTTGAAGCAAATTATAGTTACACCTAATTTTGAAGGCATTTTAAATCCACAAGTTTGGGTAGTAGGGCTAACTATTGCAATTGTGGCTTCTATCGAAACCTTATTGTGTATTGAAGCTGCAGATAGAATGGATGTTCAAAAAAGATATACCGATACTAATGTGGAACTGAAGGCGCAAGGTATAGGAAATATTGTAAGTTCGCTTTTGGGTGGTTTGCCAATGACTTCTGTAGTGGTTCGATCTTCAGCTAATAACAATGCAGGAGCCAAAACCAAAATGTCAGCCATTATTCATGGTATTTTGCTTTTAATTAGTGTGCTTTCGATTCCGTTTCTACTGAATAAAATTCCTTTAGCTACTCTGGCTGCTGTATTGCTTTTAGTAGGGTATAAATTGGCAAAGCCTGCAACATTTCTTCATTTTTGGCAAAAAGGAAAATACCAGTTTATTCCGTTTGTAGCAACTTTAATTGCGGTAGTTTTTACAGACTTGTTAAAAGGTGTAGCTCTGGGAATGATCATTAGCGTAGTGTTTATTTTAAAAGGCAATTTAAAAAGAGCTTATATTTTTAGAAAAGAAGAATATGCGGATGGTGATGTAATTCATATTGATCTAGCTCAGGAAGTTTCTTTCTTAAATAAAGCGGCTATCAAAGAAACATTACAATCAATACCAGGAAATTCTAAGGTGATTATTGATGCCAAAGACACCATTTATATTGCCCATGATATTTTGGATTTGATTCATGAATTCAAAACAATTAGAGCTAAAGAAGAACATATTAAAGTAAAACTAAAAGGATTTAAAAAAGAATATCAATTACAAAATAATGATGATAATCATGTTACTATTGTTCATGAGTACGATGCGTTGAAAAGAGTAATGGTTCAAAAAGAAGTCAAACATTTCGACAAAGAATAATTGTGGTTTTAAATTTGTTTAATACCTTTAAAAATAAAAAAGAGAATGAAAGAATTCTATAAAAAAATACTGGATAACAATAAGAAGTGGGTAGAAGAATCGTTAGAATTAGACCCCAATTATTTTGAGGATTTGGCGAAAGGTCAAACGCCGCCTTTGTTATGGATAGGTTGTTCAGATAGCCGAGTACCAGCGAATGAAATCATTGGCGCCAAGCCAGGAGAGGTATTTGTACATAGAAATATTGCCAATATGGTGATTCATTCTGATATGAATATGTTGAGTGTGTTAGATTACGCAGTCAATGTGCTTAAAGTAAAACACGTTTTAGTTTGTGGTCATTACGGTTGCGGTGGGGTTAAAGCGGCGATGAGCAATGATTCTATTGGGATAATTGACAATTGGATTCGCCATATCAAAGATGTTTACCGTTTGCACAATCACTATTTGGATTCTATCCTAGATGAAACAGAACGCTTCAATAAGTTTGTTGAATTGAATGTGAAAGAACAAGTGTTTGATTTGGCAAAAACATCAATCGTACAGTCGGCTTGGAAAAAAGGTCAAGATTTAACTTTACACGGTTGGGTGTATGGATTGAACTCGGGGTTTGTCACCGATCTTGATGTGAATATCAGTTCGGATAAAGATTTAGATGATGTGTATCAGTTAAAATTTTAAAATAAAAAAGCACCTGTATAGGTGCTTTTTTATTTTAAAAGAGATATTGTTCTTATTCTTTAGTTACAATTTGCATTGTTTCTCTACTGATTTGTTTTAATAAAACAGTTTTGTCATTTTCGACTGTTTTTGCTGCCGCATCATCAAAATGACGAATTGTATACAGCGTAACATTTTCTTCAAAATCAACTTTGAATTTTTTCGATAGTATAGCATTCAATGTATTGAATTCGCCAAATTTATCCTCAACACATACGGAGAAACTGATCGCCGAATTTTGAATTAAATTCACTTTGATTTTATGATCGTGGAATAATCCAAAAATTTCACTGATGTTTTCCTCCATTATAAAAGAGAAGTCAATAGAAGAAAGTGAAATTAATAATTGGTTTCTTTTTACAATGAAACAAGGTAAATGAGGTTCTAAATCCACTCCTTTGGAAACGCTGGTTCCTTTTAATAATGGATTGATAAATGATTTAACATACAAAGGAATTTCTTTCTTTTGTAGCGGTTGTAATGTTTTTGGATGAATTACTGAAGCGCCATAGAATGCTAATTCAATAGCTTCTCTATAGGAAATCTGATTTAACAAACTCGCGTTTTCAAAATAACGTGGATCTGCGTTCATTACTCCTGGTACATCTTTCCAAATAGTTACACTTTCTGCATTCAAGCAATAAGCAAAAATAGCAGCAGTATAATCAGAACCTTCACGGCCTAGAGTGGTAGTAAAGTTGTTTTCGTCTGATCCTAAGAAACCTTGTGTGATATTTAAAATTTTAGGAGCTATGTTTTTGGCAATATTTTTTTGAGTTAATTCCCAATCTACCTCTGCATCTCTATAATTGGCGTTTGTTTTAATAAAATTTCGTACGTCGATCCATTGGGTTTTAATACCCATAAAATTCATAAAATGACTTAGAATTGTAGTTGAAATTAATTCTCCAAAACTCACAATCTGATCGTAAACAAAATTGTAATTTGGCGATTTATTGTGTGCTAAAAAGTATTCTAGATCAGTGAATTGCTCATTGACAGCTGTGAAAACTGGATCTTTGTCATTTTCAAACAAATCCAATAAGATTTGATTATGGTATTTCTTAATTTCTTGAACTGATGCACTTAACTCAGGAGATTTATCGAAGTAATTTTTGATTACTATTTCTAATGCATTAGTCGTTTTTCCCATAGCAGAAACAACTAAAAGAACATCTTCATACCCTGCTTTTTGTAATACGTCATATACGTTTTTGATTCCATCGGCATCTTTAACTGAGGCGCCACCAAATTTGAATATTTTCATAGTTATATGCTATTTTAGTTTATTATCAACAAAATAATTGATGCTTTCTTCGTCCATTTGAGCTATTTTCCATTCGTCAAATACTTTCGCACCTGAATTTTCATAAAATGCTATAGCTGGAGTATTCCAATCCAGGACAGCCCATTCAATACGTCGTACGTTATCTTTTTTACCCTGTTTAATTATTTCTGAATACAAGGCGTAACCAAGACCGGTTCCTCTCATGCTTTGTTTTACTACCAGGTCTTCTAGATGAATCGTTTTTCCTTTCCATGTAGAATAACGGTAATAGTACAAAGCGATACCAACAATGTTATCATCAACTTCGGCTACAAATACATGAAATAAAGGATGAGTTCCAAATCCATCTCGAATTAAATCGTCTACAGTAATAACAACCGCATTAGGCTCTTTTTCATAATCAGCTAATTCCTGGATTAGAGCCAAAACGCCTTTCATATCTTCCGGTTTTCCTTTTCGAATAGTCATAAATTAATAACGTAATGAGTTAAATTTTATAATTATAGGTCTAATTCAGTTATTTGTTTGACAAATATACAATGATAGCTAGCTTCGCAACAAAATTTATGTCATTTTCACAAAAAATACATTATTTGTGACTTGACTTTTGAATTACATCAGATTGTTGAATAAAAAAAGCCCTTAAAAAGGGCTTCTACATTCAAAGAGTATAAAGGAATTATTTATACATGTTTTTCATTTCGTAAATAAAAGTGTCTAAGTCTACTTTTTTATCGATTAAAGTAAGTGCTTTGTGTATGATATAGCTCACATTACTTGGCGTGAAGCCCAAAGCAATACCCAATTTTTCTAATAATTTTTCTTGTCCATCACCTAAATGATGATCAATGTGTACCATACGTCCTAAATCAAATAAGCGTTCTAATCTTTCATTATACGAATACGGCGGATTGATGGGATATAAAGATGGGTTTTCTAAAATTTCTTCATATTCTGAGGTAGAAATTTGAAGGTTGGTTGCTAATTTGTCTAAGAAAGCTTTTTCCTCTGCAGAAGAATGTCCATCGGCAAGTGCTACTCTAACTATAGCTGAAAAATGACCTTTGTTTCTGGCTTTGAATTCGCTATCAAATAAATCGGAAAATGACATAATAAGTGGGTTTAATAATAAGCATAAAGGTACATATTTTTTCAAAAGTAGACTATGGTTAGTGCTTATTTGGAATGTTTTTTTATTGCAAAATTTTTCTCATTCAACAAAATTCGCTTTTTCAAAATTAATTGTAAGTTTACCAATAATTAGAAACTAAAAATAGTTTATGTCAGAGTTTTGGGTTTACTTTCAAATTGGCTTGCATCATGTTTTAGATATCCAGGCTTATGATCATGTCTTGTTTATGATGGCTTTAGTTTTGCCTTTTACCTTCAAAGATTGGAAAAGATTACTGTTTTCGGTTACGCTTTTTACGTTAGGCCATACGACTGCTTTATTGTTATCTGTTTATGAAATCTTGGTGATCAAAGCTACTATTGTTGAATTGCTAATTCCTATAACGATATTAACTACTGCTGTTTTTAATCTATTTACTCTTGGCAAAACCAATAGAAAAGAAAATTTGAATTTGGTGTACTTGATCACGCTTTTCTTCGGAATAATTCACGGTTTAGGATTTTCAAATTATTTTAAAACCCTGTTGGGAGGCAGTTCCAATTCCAAATTAGTACCTTTGTTGGAGTTTGCTTTAGGAATTGAAGGAGCGCAAATTACAGTGGTACTCGCGATGTTGATCGTGGCATATAGTGTGCAAAGCCTATTTAAATTTTCAAGAAGAGATTGGATTTTAGTAGGATCGGCATTTATAATTGGTGTTGTGGTACCAATGATTATAGAAAATGAAATTTGGAATCAATAAAGATGGAAGATAAAAAATTAAATAAGTACGATAAGGCCTATTTGCGAATTGCAAAAGAGTGGAGTCAATTATCATACTGTAAACGCAAACAGGTTGGTGCTATTATTGTTAAAGACCGAATGATTATTTCGGATGGATACAATGGAACACCTTCGGGATTTGAAAACTGCTGCGAAGACGAAGAAGGATTGACCCGCTGGGATGTTTTACATGCTGAGGCCAATGCAATTCTTAAAGTAGCCCGTTCTACACAATCTTGTGAAGGAGCCACTTTATATATTACCCTTTCTCCTTGTAAAGAGTGTAGTAAACTAATTCATCAATCAGGAATAAAAAGAGTCGTGTATCACAATGGTTATCGCGACGATTCAGGGCTTCAATTTTTGACAAAAGCTGGGATTGAGGTAGAGCAGATTGCTATTCTTGAAGAATAAATAAGTTATTTTTTAGTGCTATCATGCATTTGAACAGGAACCCGTTCGTTCCATAAGGTAAGCAAGTCAGTGGCAACCGCAGCTCCACTTCCAGCTGCAATAGTAAGCTGACTTCTACACCCAGCCAATGTTCCAATAACATAAATGCCTTCAGTTACTTTATGATCTGTATTTTGTAGTTGAATCCGTTGTTTTTCGGCTAAAGCTTTTTGATGAGGCTCAACAAACTGAGTAAGTCCTTCAATATTGAAGGTGTTGGCAGAGCCAATTCCTACAATAATAGTTTGAGTTGAATAGGAATTTTTATTTGAGATTACGATAAAATTAGGATATTCCCCTTCTATTTTCAACACTTTTTCATCAGCAATCTGAACGATATGTGGATAGGTTGAAGTGAGATGAGATTTACTTTCAATTAATAATTCTGATCCAAGTTTTCCAGGAGGAATACCATAGGCATTATTAAAAATGGCTTCTTGTAAAGCAGATGATTTTTGGTGGGTAAAAATGCCAATTTTTTTCTCTGAGGCAAAGGCTTTGTTTTTGGCCGAACCTAAAACTAGCGCGCAGGACATTCCAGAAACGCCGCCTCCAATTATGAGAACATCAAAGGTATTAGTCATTCATTCTTTTTTCTATCTCTTTTGACATTCTAAAGATCAACAAAATTAAAATGGCACAAAAAGAAGCCGCAATTCCAATCAAAGCATACATACTTTCACCAGCAAATACATCATTGAAGTTCAATCGAGTGGTGTTAAAAATAAGCAATGCGGATGCCAATAAAATTAAGACAAGTGTAAAAATTTTCATAGGTTGGGGTTTATTATTCCAATTTCTTTACCTAAAAAGGAGCCGTAAATTTATAAAATTAATAATTACACAAACAAACCTTTAACATTAGCGGCAAATAATTTAACAGCAATTGCTAAAAGTACTACTCCAAACGCTTTGCGAATAACCCCTAATCCGTTTTTACCTAGCATCTTTTCTAATTTGGAAGACAGTTTTAAAACGATATAGACCAAGATTAAATTCAAAACAATTGCAATTAGGATATTAATGGTGTGAAACTCTGAACGTAATGAAAGCAACGTGGTCATGGTTCCTGCACCCGCAATTAAGGGAAAGGCAATTGGTACTATTGAAGCTGAACTGGATTCTTCGTCTCTATAAATCCGAATTCCTAAAATCATTTCTAAGGCAATGAAAAAAAGAACGAAAGAACCTGCAACTGCGAAGGAGTGAACATCTATTCCGATTACTTTTAGAAACTCTTCTCCTATAAATAAAAAAACAATCATGATTACTCCAGCAACGAGCGATGCTTTTTCAGATTCAATATGTCCGTGTTTGGTTCGTAAATCTACTATAATTGGAATACTGCCTACAATATCAATTACGGCAAACAATACCATTCCAACAGTCAGGATCTCTCTAAAGTCAATTTCAAACATCTCTTTTTTTTTGCTGTAAAGGTACACTTTTAAAGAAATTAATGATGAGGATATTTCCATCGACATTTTAATTTAAGGTCAATTTAGTGTTATTTTCTTCAACTGCTTTGATTACCTTTGCGCTTCATTATTCAATATATGTATCCAATGTTTCAATTAGGAAAAACCATCGTATCAGAAGAAATACTCGAAAGAGATTTTGTTTGTAATTTATCTGCTTGTAAAGGAAATTGTTGTATCGATGGGGATGCTGGTGCTCCTTTGAGTGCAGAAGAAACTAAAATCATGGAAGAAATTTATCCAAAAGTAAAACCTTATTTACGTCCAGAAGGAATTGCTGCAATCGAAGCGCAAGGAACTTGGGTTAAAGGAGAAGATGGTGATTTTGAAACTACTTTAATTGAAGGAAAAGATTGTGCCTATGTTATTTTTGACGGCGCAACGGCTTTGTGCGGAATTGAACAAGCCTATAACGAAGGAATTGTGAGTTGGAAAAAACCAGTTTCTTGTCATTTGTATCCAATTCGAGTAAAAGATTTTTCGGAGTTTACAGCAGTCAATTACGATAAATGGGACATTTGTAATGATGCCTGTACTTTAGGTAAAGAATTACAAGTTCCGGTCTATAAATTTGTCAAAGAAGCCCTGGTGAGAAGGTTTGGTGAAGATTGGTATTTGGAGCTTGAAAAAGTAGCTTTGGATCTAAAAAAATAAAGCTAGCTACTGCTACAATTTATAGTTCACACTATTTTTAAAAATCCTATATTTTACGGGACTATAACGATTTTTAATTTTTCAAAACATTGATTTATAATCAATTATGTTTTGGATTAGAATCACTGTGTTTTTTCGACTTTGTTAAAAACTAGAGCCGATTGTGAATAAGTTTGACTTTTTATACCCGCAATATTTTACAATCTTTGTAAACCCCAAACATTCCAAAATCTAATGTATTTTCAATCAAAAAAACAAACCAGTATTTATGTCTGCTATTGAACCAATTTTACAAGAAAACAAAGATCGTTTTGTTATTTTTCCAATCAAACACCAAGATATTTGGGAATGGTACAAAATACAAGAAGCGTGTATTTGGACAGCAGAAGAAATTGATTTGCATCAAGATTTAAGCGATTGGAACAATAAATTAAAT
>JACCDZ010939163.1_pt1 | contig 18348 bp, 14 predicted proteins | sample 7449551 | NCBI WGS metagenome assembly JACCDZ01 (sample SAMN15323452, study PRJNA562643) | freshwater metagenome | isolation source: river surface water | place: USA:Blue River Watershed | collected 2017-08-18
CCCCCCTGCAGGCTTTGCTGCAGATGAGGTTGCCGCAGAGGTGATTGCTGCTGGGTTAGTCATTCTGGAAAACACCAAGGATTTTTCCAGAGGGTAGATACGGGAGCCAACGACACCGCAACAACGACAGTCAAAACGCTCTGCTTCCTTTTCAGAAAACATGTCTTCAAGAGCGGAGTACTCTTCCTGGACAACCTTACGATCAATGTCGAAGAGGCCGTTGGTACTAACCTTGTTCCCCTTCTCGATAGTTTCTCCGAAGAGAGCGTTGTTGGCACCAGCAGTGAAAACCTTCCCTGAAGAAAACATGATGTCTTTGAAAAGGTCGTTGTTGTTCGCACCTTCCGCAACGACAACTGCTGGAGCTGGTGCTACTGGGGCAGAAGTTGGGGCTTCGCTAGCTTCCTGTTTACGGCGGCGACGAGCTGTTGCTTTGACAACCGGAGCCGCTGCTGCTTTTTCCTCTTCGAGACATTTTGTGTGAGTAATGCCGAAGCAGCAGTCGGAAACGTGATGATCACCTCCCTCCACTAGGGCAATGTTTCCCTTGCAAATGGTACATTTCGCATCTCGTGTTGAGGCGATGAGGATACGGTCTAGTTCCCCAAAAATCCCTTCGCGTTGAGAGATAGAGGAAAGCATTTCTGCCTTCTTTTCGGCATGAGCTGCAGTGAGCCCGCGATAGTTCTCCGAATCAACTGCGAAAAGGGTGCCTGGAGATTGCGATTTTGCGTACTTTGTTTGCTCTTCAAACTTTATGTCAAGAGCAGTAACTTCTGCTTTGGTAGCATGCTTTCCTTCAATGAAGCGGTAGATCTTTTCCATCACACAAGTCTTTTCTGTACCAAGCACCTTTTCCAGTGCTGGGACATCGTAAGCGGAAAGTGCTTCGGTGAGAGAGCTGTAGTCGGTAAGAACAACACCAAAGGCGTTGTAAAAGTTGTCTGCAAAGACTGGGTACTTGACAAAGTCAAGGAAGCCAGAGTTGTCGATTGGGGAGGAGGTATCGCGGACAAGGAAATTGTCCAGGATGATTTCGACGATAGATGGGTCGTCGTAAGTACAAACTTCCGTTTCACCAACACGAGTTGCTTTGTCGCGCCCTGCAAACTCTTCAGTCCCCTTGATCGCATCGTAGCGAGACTGGATCCATTGCTTGATGGTGGTGGAAATCAACCAGGTGAAACGCGCAACAATCTTGCTACTGCTCTTGTACTCGATGGTATCGGGTTCATCGAAGAAAATGCGGTTGAAGGAAAAGAAGTGGGGAGAGACAACGAGACTATCGTTGTACCACTTGTTGGTCATAACGATGATCGAGTTTTCATTACCCCCAATAGCTTCAAGCTGCTCTTTGACACGAGCAACCTTACCGGCATAGTCTGGATCGTCGATGGGATCTTGGGTGGAAAAGTCTTCTTCGGAGGAGATAAAGAGAAACTTTCCAGGAGCACCTTCCGGAGCGAAGCGAGAAGCCATAGCAAGAACCTCATCTTTCCATTGATGGAAAGTGGAAGGGGAGACAACCATCAAGGTTGCACTCAAACACTTGTAACGGATACCCTTTTCAAGCTCATTGCCAAGTTTGTTGACGTTGACATCACTGATTGGGTTGTACTGAAGCTCTTTCGCGCCAAAGAATTGCTTGAAGAGTTGAGTGTCGCCGCCGTCCGGGGTGATCACCTCGCGATAGGTTGTGATTGGGAGTTTACGAAGCGTGCTACCACCGGTTGCTTGGGAGTAGAGATCACGGAAGGCAACCGCAGCAGCGATACGAGTCTTGCCAGATCCAACATCGTTACTAAGCATCCCAAAGTTTGCTCCGATTGCAAAGTTGTTGAGGATTCGCTCATCGAAAAATTCCGACTCGATGATCAAGGCATTGTTGAGTTCCATCTTTTCCATGGAACGGATGGAAGCCTTTTGCTGGTGAGAAAAGTAGTCGCAGAATTCTGGATCAAAGAGAGGAGACTTGTTTTCAACAATCTCTGGATCATTACAGCAGATGTATTCCACAGGAACACCGTCTTCCCGAACAACGTCGTAGACGAGATGGTCCCACTTGATGCCGTGACGATACTGGAGATATTCTTGCTTCACTGTAGAGATCAAGAGATCTTCTTCTCCGGCGTCGACGAGGATATCGTCTGTGGTTCCCTGGGTGGCCTTCTGGGAATCCCCCAAACCATGGAATGGTCCAACCATAAGGTAATCAACAGCACCATTATCACCTTTTTCTGCAACGGTGAAATCACCGTTAAAAACTGCTTTGCGTGCAACTGCACGAGGACAAGTAGTCATATTTACTAAAGTCAACAAATGATTTTCTTTTTTTTTATTTTTTTACTTTGAAACTACGCCGGTGAGAATTGTAGTCTTGTCAATCCCATAATAAACCATCTTTTCCGCCAAGCTTGAAGCTGACTTGTGGCCGAAGGTTGTTGGGTTGTGAAGCATATGCTCCATAATCTCACAAAAGTGAGGGGAGTCGAAATCGTAGAGGACGATAAGCTCTTGAACACTCATCTTTCCAGCAACTACGGAAACTAGAGCGGTAGAACCGATCAGTCGTTTTGGAATACCGGCCTCAAGAAGCTTTTTTGTGGCACCAATCGCGTCAGGAGAGTTGCGGATAAAGTCGTAGATGATGAAATCTATCTTTGGGTGTTTTGCTTTGTAGAAGGCAACAACCTCGTTGTGCGCCTCTTCCTGATCAGGTTGGAACAAGACGTCCTTGACTTCTTGTGGAAGATTGTAGTAGAGAATATCTCGTTCTGGAATCCCGTCCTCAACAAGCTTTGCTTGAAGAGCATTGACTGCTTCCTCACCTTCAGCTCGATGGGTTTCCTTGAGGAGGTGGTAGATACCGTAGGCATTCCGGGAGGAGCGCCTTGTTTGGGTAACCATTGCCTTGCCACCCAAACCCGCTTTCCCGAGGTAGAGTGCAACAGCCTTTTCGTAAGTCAACTCTCCCTTATACTGGAGGTAGTGGCCGGTAAGGTTTGGAAAGTTTACAACGACGTTGATTCCTGCTTCGTCAAGAACTTTTGCACAGTGAACCTTGTCTTTACTACACTTGATTGCGTAACGAATTTGGGTGAACGATCCGCTGAGAACGGCTGTTTCGATGGAGGTATCACGTGCACGGTAGTGTGAACGTAATGGTGACACACCGTCGTTGTAAAGTTGCTTGAGTGATTGATAAGTTGCCATATTTCTGGAACTAGACATCTTGTTTCTTTTTTTTTTTTGGTTTTTTTTGGTGATACTCTTGAGTACCTCTTTGGTGCCGCTTTGGCACATCTTTGGTACCAATTGGGGTGGTAGCGGCAAGCTGCAAGCCCCGCCTTACTCATCCTCAGTAACTGCAGCTTGTGCACCGCGGACTCGTCGTGCTGAAGTTCGTGTAGAGACTTGAACCACTGGAGCTTCTTCTTCTACGACTTGGCCTTGGTCATCGTCGAGGAGAGCTGCGAGGTTGTTGGCAGCCTTTGGTGCTGCAGTTGCTGCAGGTGCCGCCACAGGAGTTTCGTCAATGTCTTCTTCTTCTTGAAGAGCGCGGCGAGTCCCACGTTGTGGTGCAGCCGCTACGACGCGTACTGGAGTGGAACCTTCATCGATGTCAATGTCACCGTCATCACCACAATCTTCGGATTGAACGAAACGAGCATTTTCCAAACGGACCAAGTAGACTGGTTCGAACGCGACTGGATCGATGTTGATGGCCATGGAATCGCGACCGACGAAACACTTGAACTGGACGACAGCATTGAGAACTTGGCTTCGAGCTTTGGAGAACTGGGTGAATGCCGGGTTGTTGTCACCAGCAAAGGTTTCGTCGGCACGGCGATATGGGTGAAGCTCAACACTGCGATCATCCGCGTTGTAGAGTTTACACTTGTGTGTAGAGAGGGCGATTGGGAACTCAAGGATAGAGTTGGAAGCACCTTCCTTCCCAACACGATCAGTGTTGAAATGGCGGAGACAGACCTTGTTGTTTTTCAAAGCAACTTGCTTCCCGTTGATCTTGAACTTGAAGTCTTTTGTGCCAGTTTTGTCAGCATAGATTTTGTTGTAAGCAGTAACGCCTTCGGCATCCAGAGGTTTCGAGATAGGGAAACGGATGTTGAAAAAGTGTTCACTTTCCTTTGTGTGAGGAACGGCTTCGAAACCACCGCTCTTGATGGGCTTTGCATTGCAACGACGATAGAGTGAAGCAAACGCGTCGTCCCCCAAATCGAGTGCGCGTGATTCTACCAAGTGTTGTGGAACACTCTTTTCTGAAAAGAAGACTGCACCTTTTGTTTCGGTGAGCTTGGTCATGTTCGCAGCGAGATCCTTTTGGATCAAGTCGATACAAGTACAAAGGGTTTCGTTGTCAAGTTTCTTGTTGTGAAGAAAGTCACTGTAGGTGTCTTGGTGAATGTTCGAGTTGTGAACACGAACAACAGCCTTGACTGGAACACCTTCCTTGTCGGAACTGACGCGGAAGCCGGTAGTGGTGACGTTGATCAAGATGTTGTCAAGCTTGTCCCAAACTGGAGCCTCGCCGGTTCCTCTGTTCAAGAGGAACATGATGAAGAGACCGTTGGAGTGCATGGAGACTGCGTCGTTAAACTTTTCTTTGGAGACGAGAGCATCGTCAACAAGCTTTTTCGTACGATCGTTGAGAGTTTCGTAGATGTCGTTAGCAAAGTCATCTTCGCCAAGAGCAATCTTTCCTGCTTTTGTGATGTGAAAGTTGAGGAAGGTAACACGGTTACCCTCATCGTTCTTCATAAGGATTTTGAGCAATTCTGCCGGAGTGAGATCTTTGATGCCACGGCGAACCTTTTGGGTGTGCGCGAATGCGTGACCAGAGAGTTTTTGTTGTTCTGCTTCGGTAAAAGTGGACATTTTGGAGATAGGGATTTCTGTTGAAAAGAGTTTTTTCGAGAAAGACATTACTGGGTTCTTTTTTTTCAATTTTTGTGAAAGGCCGTGGAGTGCTGCGCTGCCCATAAGGCCGTCGCCCCGCAAGGCCGCCCATAAGGCCGCCACCTAAGAAGAAAGCCCTAGTTCCAAAGAGTAGCGATAGTCAAGGTAACGGATCAACTCCGCGTTGGTCTGCTTGTGGCGCGATAGTTTTCCCTCAAGTCTCGAACCGAGGAGAAGGTTTGTTTTTCTGTCAAGGAATTGCAAGTTGTCTTGACAATTCGCTGCTCTCTTGTAACGATCAAAGAAAGCAACAGGGTTTTCTTTTCTTGTGAGGTGGGTGTTGAAGAAACGGATTGGGATGATGTGATCGATGGTTGCGGAGGAGAAAGTGAGAAGATTTCCGTAGGGATCCCGGAAGGGAGCACCATAGGGAGCACTGTGTGGCGCACAGGGCGGGACACCAAACTGTGCTACCCAAAGGCGTTCCTTAAAAGAACGAGAAAACTGTTTACGAAGAGCGAAAGTCATGTCAATTTTTATTTTTTTTATTTTTCTATTTTTTTTTTCTTGGGAGAGACTCTTGGGAGAGACTCTTGGGAGAGACTCTTGGGAGAGACTCTTGAGGGGAAGTCTCCTTACGGAGTACCCCATGGAGAACCTTTGTAGTAAAAGAGTTCAGAGACTTCCTTCTCAAGATGCTTCTTGTTGTAGTTAGCAGATTCCTTTGCAAGAACCTTGCGTGTTGCGAGATCCAGGACGTTGACACCGACGCCTCGGTCCTTCCCTTCAGAAACGAGGTGATAGTAAGCAGTCATCCCAATGAACATTTTCTCCGTGGTCATGGAAGGGTCCCATTGTTCTGGATGGTAGTGTGTGAATGAAGTGCACAAGGTTTGTCCCGGTTGGAACACACCATTGTTGGTGAGACAGGTGATCACTGGTGGACCGAATGGGTAATTGTCTGCATGCTTGACTTTGAAAATACTCTCGCAGCCTTCGTCGGACTTGATCATGAAATACCAAATACCAAGATCTTTTGGAAGAAGCTTGAGATGATTTTTCAACTCCGGATCAACACAGGCTTTGCGATACTCGTTGACTAAACGCTTTTGTCTTGTCATCGCTACCGTTGCCACTGGACGAGAGTCTGGAATTGGTGGCGGTGCCACGATTGCGGGTGCCGGAGCGGCTTGTGGAGCAACTGCTGGGGCTGGGGGTACGGGTGCCGGAGCAACCTGTGGGGCAACTGCCGGAGCAACTGCTGGAGCGGCTTGTGTGGCAACTTGTGCCACGTTTCTACGGTATGGAAAACGATACATTTTTTATTTACGACAACTTTCCACACTTTTATTTCACTTTTCGGCGGCCAGAAGTTCGAACCGCGCCAACTTTACTCCATGGAGTATCTTTATAGATACTTACAGGGTAGCCCTTCTGGGTCAAGGCTTCGACGTAAGGGTAACCTTCGAACTGATCAGAGATTAGTGTCAAGAAACCACTCTTCGAGAGCTTGTAACTCATCATGTCGAAGGTGAGATACTCCGTATTGCGGTCGTTGATAAAGATGCCGAAGGAACTCTTACAGAGATAGCGAATGAAATCTGCGTGTTGGTTCTTGATGTAAGTACGGTAAACGAAGGACATGACGTAAAAGTCCGCCTTGTAAGGGTCGAGCTGCTTTTTCAACTCTGCAACTGGTTTGTTGAAATCAATTGTGTCGAACTCGATACCGAGAGGCTCAACAACCTTCGCCCAGAATGGTTCGTAGTCAAGTGAAACGAGACGTAACTTTACCTTTGGAAGGTACTTGGCAAAAACAGCCTTGACTGCCAAGAGTTCGTAGGAACAACCACCACCGAGACTCACGACTGTGACCACCCCCGCAGCCCCACCACGAAAAGCTTCCGGAAGTGCTCCAAAGTGAAACGCTGCATTCATCATCTCGATGGATTCCGGGAAACGTTGCATTGCTTTGTTGAGGCAATACTGGTAGAGGAAGGAAGGGTCTGCATACTCTTCGTCAGACCAGGTTGCACCAAACTTGAGATTTTCCTTTTCGGTGTAGATCTCGAAACCTTTAGCTTCGCTGAAGCCTGGTTGCTTGCGGAGAGTTTCTAGCACTGGTTGTAAGGTCTTTGCAAGATCTTCAAGCATCCCGTAACCTTCCTTTGTGGTAAAGGTTTTGAACTCATTACGAGCATCTGTAGTGAAGGCGTAATCGTGTTCGGAGCTGTGTGGTGTGTGTACGGAAGCGTTGTCAAGGTCTGGACGATGACCGAGCATTTTGGAGTGAAGCACCAGAGGCGTTGTGCCTTCCGAGGGTACTCCGGAAGGCGTTGTGCCTCCAAAGGCTTCCAAGAATTCTTCTTCGCTTCCATACTGTTCCTCGATATCTTCTTTGAAAACCTTGAGGAACGCCTCAGCATTTCCGCCAAACGAAGTGTATTTTTTCAAATTCTGCTCGATGCTAGCTCCGTGTGATCCACCGAAACTTTCGATGAAATTTGCTTTCTCTAAACGATCTTTGTAGTACTCAAGGAACTCTTCATTTTCGGAATTGAAACCACAGAGAGCTTTGTCGCTGAGGTTGACGAAAAAAGCGGGGTGGAGTTCTTGGTCGAGAGAGATGCCTTCCGCGTCCTTTGCGTAGATATCAAAACCATGTTCCACAAGACGATTGAACTTTTTCACAGTGTCTACATAGAAGAGAGGCGTAGTACCATTTGGTTCTGTATACTTTTCAACCGAAGGTTCCTGTTCCAGAACTGCTCGGTAGAGAGAGAGTGGGAGGCCGTGAGTGAACACGTTAGACCCATCTTTAAAAAAAATTTTTTGTTTCTTTCCTTGAAGGAAACCTTGTTTAAGTTTTTCGAAATCCATTTTACTGTTTCAACAATGAGGGCTATTTTTTTTCTACTTTGGCAGCAGACTTCTTCGCGAGTTTCGCTTGGACCGCGGAATAGAAAACGTAAAAGTTGTACTCACCGACAAGGTAGGCGATGTACTTGTTCTTGCTTCGGGCAGCCGCGTTGCCGATAGGAGACCAAACCTTTTCCAAAAGAGGGAATACGGCGAGAACTGCCAATGGGATAAAGTAGCTTAGTGAAGAGAGGAAGCATAGCGCTAGCAGCGCTACGGAGTAAGCACCGATGTTTAGCTTACGAGTTGTTTGGGGAGGAAAGAGAATGGAAGGCATTTAGGCTTGGGGAGTTGTGTGGGGAAACACTACGGAAGTTGTGTGAGAAAACACTACGGGAGTTGTGTGAGAAAACACTACGGGAGTTGTGTGGGGAAACACTACGGTTTAACACTAGCGGGTAACAAAGATTCGAAATACTTTTGAAAAAACCTGACATCTTTTGATGTGCTATCTTCCAGGACGATTGGTTTCGGTGCTACTTCGTGTGATTGTTCTGTAACACCTTCGTAGACTACTGGCGGGGTCTCCAGGGGAGACGGGTCTTTTGGTTCCACTGGTTCCTTTTTCCGGAGTTTCACGACGAGGAAGTAGATTATGGAGATGACACCCATGGTCAGAGCCATGCCAGAGATTGTCATGACAATTTTGAACCAAGTAGTATTTGCAAAACTACCACCTGGGAGCTTTTCAACCTCACTTGGTTTCACGTAGTCGATCCCGGTAGTTTCAGCGGTAGTACTGTAGTAGATAACGTTTGGCTTGCGTTTTGTCTTGTCTGGTGCGTTAAAAAACAACGCACCATCTTTGATTAACTGTTCTTCGGACATTAAATTCGCGATTAACAACTACGAACTTTTTTATTTGCGAATGGTTTTGAGGTGACTACGAAGGGAAGAAGGGAGGAAGTGGTATTCGTACCCTTTGACGATGACGATGTTGTTACCGCGTGGTGTTTCTTCTCGTGAAGAGAAGGGGTTCTGTGTTACCTCTGCACGAGGAGTTTCTGGGATTATCATGGGCACTACTGGCACCTCTGGGGGTAGTGACAAAGGCATCACTGTGGAGCGAGGAGATTCTGGAACTGGTGGTACCGCAACAACCTGTGCTGGCGCTGGTGGTGTCACCACAACCTGCGGTGTTGGTGCGATCACTCCGCACACATCCATCCCATCAACATCGACAAGATTAGCAATCATCTTTTTTGGGATCTTGTTGACGCCGAGTTTATAAAGCTCTTCCAGCTTTGCACCCCAGGTATCACCACCGACATTGTCCTCAATGGCTTTTCGCAAGAGGTGCATAGAAGTTTCCTTACGGTCATTGGCACATTTTGTCAACTGGGAGACACCGTAGTTTTCAATGATTGTTTTGTAGAACATTGCGTAGGTGTTTACCGCTGCAACCGCGGCACCGCTGTTGCCCGCTGTGTTCGCCGAGCCTGCAGCAGCGTTCGCCGCAACGATTGCCGGGAGAAGTTTTGCCCTGATGACTTCATTGACGTAGTAGTCACCAGTAAGACATGGTTTGTTGAAAATAGCAACACCACACTTTTCAACAATCTTGCTAAACTGTGAACCTGATGTGATATGGAAGAGAACATTTTCTCGAGAAAGATCAAAGCCACTAAGCTTTTGACCGAAATTTTTCTCGATGTGTTCTGTGATATCTGCTTGAGAAAGAACTCTGAAATCCATTTTCGTGGATGAACATATTTGTGTTTTTCTTTTTTTTTGTTTTTGTGAGAGCAACTCTTGAGGAGCAACTCCAGGGGAGTAGAACGGCTCTTAAGCTTTCACTGCAGCTTTAGCTTTCTCCAAAGCAGCACGTGCCTTTTCTTCGGCCACCTTGATAGCTGCTGCGTTTGCTTCGATGATGGAGCGGTAGCTTTCGCCTTTGGTACCGGTACCAGAGTCGAGTAACTTGTCGCTCATATGAGTGACTTCAGAGAGGTCGTACTTTGTACCACGAGCATGGTTCAAGTAGGAAAGTTTTGGATCCTTTAACTTGGATTCGTCGATCATGTTGACGTAGTATTGACCACGCAATTGTTTCGCATCGAAACACTTGACAAGACTGCCGGCGGAGTTGACACCGTCGTCATTGTGTTTGTCGTTGATAGGAAGGCCTTCGGTGGTAATCAAGTACTCAGCAACCTTTTTGTAACCGTGCTGGAATGCCCAGTTGAGTAAGGTGTTGCCGTTACCGTCAACACACTTGCCAAGGTTTTCAAGGTCAAAAGCTTTAACTGCGTAAAGGAAAGGTCCGAGGTTGTCGCCTTCGATGAGTTCGTGGAGTGGGGTAGAACCATCCTCTTCATCAATGGCAAAGAAATCTTCTTTGTCATAGTATTTTGAGATAAAGTCTGTCATGTAGACAAGAGTTTCAACACCAGGTGTAAGCTTTTCTTGACGTAAGGATTTACCTGGGGTCCAAGAAACGCTGTTGAGGAAATTGCGTAAACCACGAGTGGTCAATTGCTTTTTCACAGTCTGATCGACTTTGTCATCAGCTTTAACGCGATGAGCGTAACAGCTGAGACTTGTGCCAGAGATTGCTGCAATAGCATCCTCAAAGTGAGAGAGATCGTAATCCTTGTTTGCATTGTGGTAGCAGTTGTGCAACACCTTGAAAACAGTTACGGATTCGCAAAGATGCAAGATATCATTTTCCTTGACAACCTCAGCAACTTCTGCCGGGTTGGATGCGGCGATGCGCTTGATTTCAACTTGGTTGTTGTTGGAGATAAGGTGGTGTAACGGAGTCAAACCGGTATCTGGATCAGCGGTAAAATCAACCTTTGCGGTGATAGCACCTTTTGCGGTGATGGATTCTTTGAAATATTCTGATGGGTATTCAACGTTGACGGACATGAGGAGTGAGGGGCTGTTCTGTTAGATCTATATAGATTCAATCAGGGGAGACACTTCAGGATGAAATTTTTCAATTTTTCAGCGGGCATAGTGAGTAGCCACAAACTTGTCGATGAGCCTGGAATAGGTTCGAAACTCCGCATTTCCCATGGTATCTCTTTTGAAAAAGTATTGGAAGGCATAGTTCAAGAACTTGAAAACGTCAATCATCCCAGTGTTGTACCGTTTGGAGCAGTAGTGGACAAGATCTTTGTCAAGTGCGGCTGTTGAGAAGTATTGCTCTTCTGTGACGAAATAGAACTCGTCTGTTTGGTCCGGGAGAATGGCCCCGTTGGTCTCTAGGTAGAAAATGTAGTCGAGGATCGGTCTCATGGCCTTCACCGTCTTCATGTCGAGGTAAACACCTCGAGCTGTGGAACCTGGGCCGTTTGCGAGGGCGTACTGGTAGGGAGTACCGTTCCCAAAACGAAGATCCACAATTCTGTCGTCGAAATGTTCTCCGACAATGTTTCGCTTGGAAGTGGCGGTGATGGAAGAGGGACGATGCCCCCCGTAAGTCCCATCCTCCATAAGCTCAAACATGTTGGCTCCGTAGAACTCGACAATCTGTGGATTATCTTTGATGTAGGCGATGTTGGTGAAGTAGTCATCCATCGTCTTGTTGGGTGCGCGGAACATTTCGGGAACCTTGAGGCCGACTGGCGGCGGTGGACCCCCAATGTCGACACCGTCGATGTTTGGTTCTGGTGGTCCCATGTAGACACCCCTTACAGCACCGACATGATCAACACAACGTGTTGTCTTGTTCTGGGTAAAGCCGTTGAAGGTGTTTGGCTCGCGATGAAGCATAGCGCCGCCGTATTGGGAACCAACGGATTCTACCCCGAGCCCAACAGCACCAGCGGAAAAGGCGCTTGGGGCCCCAGCCCAGTGAGAGGAGACTGGGGCATCATCTCGATAGTCACTGTCTGCAGTGATTGCTGTTCCGGAGGTGAGGGAAATACCTTGAGGGATTTGGAGCTTACCGTGCTTGTTGCTGAAAGCATACTCTTCTGAACGGGGATCTGGACGTTGATATTCTACCGGCTTGCGTGGATCGCGGAGAAACTCCCTCGTGTCAAAGACTTTGGAACGAGCTTGTGGTGTTGGCGCCGAACCACGAGAACCGGTCGTTGCGAAACCCTCGCGGGATTTCCCAGAAGACTTCTCAGAAGAACTCTTCGAGGAGGATTTCCCAGAAGAACTCTTCGAGGCACTTTTCAAGGCGCTCTTCGAGGAGGATTTCCTGGAAGACTTCCCGGTAGAGAACCCCTCGCGCTCATCACCCATCCCAGCAGCTGTGAGCATTGGGCCGGCGCGCCAGTCACCGCCCGCAACCCTATTCGGTCCCTTTTGTCGACTGTAAAGGTATTCTGCCTCACGTGGAGCACCTTGATGGTCTAGACCAGATGGTCCACCATGGCCACTGTCGTAGCCCTGGTTGTAACGAGTTGGAACTTCCCCGTTTCCCCCTGGTAGTGGAGCGCGGAAACCGGAAGCCACTGAAGTTCCTGTTGGAATACCATCTCCCCCGTTGGCTCTCACAAGGGGAGCGACAAGAGAGTAGGGTGTTGCACCTCTAGCATTAGCCGTACCAGGATAGTACTCAGCTGTAGCTTCGTCCCTTGCGGTTCCCGGGAGGAAGCGGTTGGGGCCGCTGTCAAAACCATCTCCAAAGGAAAAAGAGGAGTAAGGGTAACCGTACTCTTTTCCCCAACCGCGATACTCTGGAGCATTTCGATCGAGCTCGTCGCGTTTGCGTCCCAAGGTGCCGAGGTCTGGAAGACCAAACTCGTCGCAAGGCCCAGCAGCGGAATAGCCTATTCCGCCGTCGCTGTGACCGCCGTAAGCACCGCGACCTCCTGGATCAGCGTCGGCAAGAAACCCAGGACCATAAAGGTTTGCTGGATCGTAATTAAAATTCATCTCTTAAAACTGTAATTCGTTCACGTAATGATTTCACGTAATCTTTTGAGACACTATAGGCACTAGAAATTTTGGTGTAAGTAGCGAGGAAAACTTTTGGGTCTCCGCCGGCAACCCTGGTGGGGTCTGCTGGGAAGTGAACACTGGTTGCACTGGATGCACCTGTTCCACTTGCGCCAGGTGTCGCGTAGTAAAGCCTAACGCAAAAATCCCCAGCAAGCTTGTAGCGATTGTTCATGGTCTTTACAACAATCACTGGGGTGATCCCTTGGGCACCCTGCGGAGCGTTCCCTTGGGCACCTTGAGCGGCGATGCCAAATCCCGTATGCGACGCCTTCACACCAAGTTCCTTTTCCAGTGCCTTGGTAAAAGCTTTTAGCTTTGCAACAGCCTCGGTAGGCTCTCCTGGAGTGGTCGCGACGGACTCACGCCATTCGAGCAAGGCGACCGAAGGAAAGTAGACCTTGATCTTTACAAGTTTTGCAGCATCCTCTCGGATTTTTTCTTCGTGATGTGTTGCCAATTTGTAATCGAGAATTGCTTTAGTATACGAAAGCATGGAAATTTACAAGATAGTTATTATCGTTGTCGTAGCTTATATTATTATCTATAACCTCACACTAGGGTTTTCCTTATTCAACAAAAAACACAGCATCATCATCCACGACTGTAACGCCGACGATCTCCAGACCCTAGGGTTTCAGCACGTGATCAACAAGTACCCAGCGAATTTGATCAACATTGAGTACGACAAAGACCTAAAGACGGCTACCATCAGGGAAGCCTTTGACATCCTCATGATCACTGGTATCGCTGGGCCGAAAAGAATCCAGGTGGACAATACTGTCTACAACGGGATAAATGATTCGATGATGGTGACGAAACTCCCAGTCATCGACCTCCGCATTGAGGGTGGATTCAAGAAGCAAGAGATTTCCGGAATCCACGAAAACACCTTGTTGACTTTCCCGGAAAAGAAGCAAATTCTTCGAATGAAGGAGACGGAGGATAAAGAATTCCTTTACGTTTTCAAGGGAGGAAGCGCGAAGGCGGTGAACATTGTTTTCCTTGAGTAACCACTGGGGGCGGAGCACCATGCCGCGTGCAGTGTTTTTGTTTTGTTTTTTTTGTAAGGAGAGAGCAGCTCCTTTGGGGGGAGGGGGATCCTTAGACTGTTGCCTTGCGTTTGGACCCAAAGTTGTCGCAACGGGAAATGGCTTCGTTGATGATGTCCAAGACAATCTTGCCAACTTCGGCAGTACTGACACCAGGTTCAAATCCGGAGGATACAAAGTGGGAGAGCATTTTGTAGTACGTCTCCGAACTTTTCCATGACGTTGAATTCGAATCCGGTTCCTCTTGTGGTAAAGAGTAATACCTTGTTGTTTCCCCAGCTTGGTGATTCATCCGAAAGTTCTCTTCCGGATTCGCAGTGTTTCCCGTGACACGCTTCATGATCTTCGGTGGAGACCACATCAGTTCTGTGATGTCTTGCGCCATCTCCTGGGTAGTGGAACAGGATGGAAGTGGTAACGAAATCGCCACTGCTACCATCAGTGACAGTGATGCTGGCTGGCTTGCCATAACGATTGACGATGACTGCGATTGGGTGAACGAAAACTGTGTGGTATGCGTGATAGTACTTTTCCTTGTTTGGGAAAAGATCGGGCCAAGCACGGTAGATACCTTTGGACTTGCACTCAATGGCGACAAAGTCTTCTGGTAGAGGGAGGTAAGAAAAGTTGTAACCGATCATCATCTTTGCTTCAAGAGCAGGAGGATAGTCTTCGATCAAGTGAGGCTTTTCAACGAAAACTGGAATTCCGGTTTTGACGGAATGGTCGATTGCCATTTTGTGGAGTTCTGGAGAACCACACGCGACGGGTAGGGAGTGTGGAAACCACCTCTGCGTCACCAAGCCCTGCGTTCCCGAGGGAAACGTTCTTACGACAGACCTTGGTGATCTTGATCTTGCCTTCTTCTTGGAGGCGAAGGAGTGGTTACCGACGCCGAGAATACAGCAAGTTGCTGCGGTAGAGGTTGCGACTTGAGAAGACATTGAGGGTTTGAAAATAGTATTTTCAATGGATTGGGGCATTTTTATTTTTTTGCATTCTGGAGGAGGCATCTTGGTGGTAGCACCCTACAGGCCAGCTTCTCCAAAGGTGACACCCTTTGAAATGTCAAGGGTGGTGACCTTACAGTCACTGTACTTTTCCTTCACAGCCCCCAAGGTGGATTCGAACTTGTCGAGGAGGTGGATGTTGACATTGTGATCCAACCCAAGACGGTCAACACGACCAACAACCTGCTTGAGAATCGCGTCCGAAGTCCGGTTCCAGACAATGAGGTCTGTGGTGTGGGTGAGGTTCAACCCAGCAGCGTTCTTGTGATGTAGCAAGATCAAGATCGGAACCAAGCCAGACTTGTAGGCAGAAAGCATTCTCGCACGTTGAGTGACGGTACCCTTCAGGATGTTGAAATTGGTTCCGGCGGAATAGCCCAAACTTTCGATAAAGGTTTTGATCCCATCATTCTCCCCACATGTCGCGTAGATGAGACAACGAGAGTTTTCCTTCTCGAAAACGTAGCTAAAGACATCGTTACGAACCTTGAGCTGACCTTCGTGGCGTTTCTTTGGAGCTTTGGTCGCTGTGCTCCCTGCAGCGGGGGTTTCCTCTGCGACAGGAGGTTCCTCCCCGGTGTTCACAATACGATCGTAGCAAATGGTGTCAGCAAAGTTGTACATATCTGTAGGACAAGCACGGCAGGCAATACAACGTTCCCCGCCGGTGGCAGTTTTGGTCAAGAGACCAGTACAGCCTTTGTGGGCCATGAGGAAACAACAGTCGAAGAGAATGGCATCGTCTAACTCAAGCTCACAAAGACAAACTGGGCACTCGTCGGCTTTGTGAGTGAGAGTTTCCTTCAGCTTTTTGTCAAGTTCCGCGAGATCCTTCTTGATCACAGCCATTCTCTCGGGTTGTTTTTCCTTGAGCTTTAAAAGATTCTCGAGGTCCCTGAGGTGTTTGTTGTAGATACGATCCATTTTGCACATACGACCTTCCGTAGCCCCAAGGATTCTGGCAATTGTTGCCTCATCTCCTGCAGCAAGAGCTTCGGCGAGCGCCGGATCAATTCTGGCAAAATTGTCCTTGAACTTGTCGATAAAAACTGTGTCTTCAAAGTTTTGATACTCGATGAAATTCAAAAACTTTGAATTGTCAACTGAGTCCTTAGGAACGAAAACTGTAACACCTTCCAGAATACCGTGCTGGTTCCCACAGATCTCGAGGCCTGCAGCTTCGATATCCCCAATACGAGTGTAAGTATTTCGCTTACCCCCTTCTCGAGATGTGTCGATGTCATCGAGAATTCTCTTCCCAATGGTTGCCGAGACAAGCCACTTGAAGCGGCCCTGGGTTTTCTCATTCCCTAAGGGGTAGCGAATTGTGTCTGGTTCGTCAAAGACGATACGGTTGAACATGATGGGATAGTCGATTTTGCAAATGTGACGTTCGTAGAACGTTGAGGTTGTCAAGATCACGTCACAACCCATTGGGATACTGACCTCGGCACCTCGGGTCTTTTCCTTCATGCAGTGAAAGACAACCTTCCCTTCGAGTCCAAACTCTTCGATGATGTTGTCAAACTCATCTTTCCATTGAGGGAAAGTGGAGATGGAAACGACGACAAGAGTCGCATCCTCCTTCTCGTACTCAACATCGTTGAGAGCGATGAAAGAGCGTTTTTCCTTATTCTGCCAATTCTGTGTGGTGTTGATGTTGTAGTACTTGTTCACACGAGTGAACTCGTCGAACTTTTTATGCTCTACCCCAAAGTCTTCTACGTAGATAGCGAGTCCGGGTTCGTAACGAAAGTTGACGTCGCGTGACTTGATCGCGTTACGCAAGACCATCGCTGCAGTGATGCGGGTTTTCCCAGTACCAGGGTTGTTGGCAAGGATGCCGAAATTGGTTTTGATCGCGACGCGGTTGATGCTGTGGCCGTTCATGGTCCCCGGGATGGAGACCTTGTCATCCCCCAAGAGGAAAACGTTTTCGGCTTCAAGTCGTTCCATCATGTAGATGGATTCCTTTTGCTGGTCGAAGAAGTAGTCGGAGTCTTCGTACTCGAGCAGTGGGGTTTGGGTCCGCTCAACGATGTTGTTGAGGTGATAACCTCCCTTCAGGAAGCAGATCTTTTCTGAATGCTTGATGAACGCGTCTACTGCTGCAAAGTTGTTACGGAGTAAATCGCTGTAACGATCGAGGTTCGACTCTGTGTAGTATTGGTAACGAAGATACTCGTTGTTCCAAGACTTTAGGTCATCGGTGACGGAGTAGGCTTTTCCCGTCGGGCGGACAACGTGATGATGTTCTGCTTTGTTTACAAAGAAATCGACGCCCTTGACGATGGCATTGCGCATTTCGGTAATCGCCTTCTTGCGGATTTCTGGTTGGTAGCTTTCACCCTTCGCAAGCTCATCGACGATGAGGTTGTAGAGTGTACGTGCTGGCGTTCCTTCCCTTAGATAGTAAGAGAGGCAGGTAAAGTTGTTACGAAAGTTGTAGTGCTTGCGTACTTTCAACTTCCCAACATCTCCTTCAGGAGAATCGTCTACTGGGAGAAGAGCGACGCCTTCGTCATCTATCAAAGCAGCTTCGACAATGTCCCCGAGGGCCTCGTCTAGCACGTGGTAGCCGGTGCCGATGTAAACCTTCTCGTTTTTGATAACGGTGCAGAGTGCGCGATAGAGGGTGATCAACCGAGCATCAGCTTCGGTTCTAAACTCTTCTTTTTTGACGGTGACCCTTGTGGTACCGAAAGAGATGACGTAGTTGCTTCCTTCGGAGGAAACCGCGACGCCGGTGATGGGTGTTGCAACCATTGTTGCTCTTTGCGGTGCAAAGTTGAATTCTTCTTCGATACGGCGTTGATTTTGCATGTGTACTTGTAAAAATGGAGACAAATAGAGACTTTTTTTTATCAATTTTTTTTAGTGGATCTGGCGACTGATCTCGAAGGAAAAGTCCGGAGTTTCACGAGAGGCGTCGATCCAGAAACAGTTGGTCAGCCGTAAAACGTTTTGGTTTTTTGGGTTGCACTGGAAAAAGCCCTTGGGATCAGTGATTGCACTGTATTCTGTGGGGTAAGCGGACTTTGTGTACTTGATAAGCATTTCCCGAAAGACATCGAGGACGTCAACGTAGATAAAGATGTACTCTACAGTCACCCAAGTACCGATTTTCTCAGCCATATCCCTCTTGAAAACACGACGATTGTATTCCCTATTGAGCATTGGAGAGTCGATGACTATGTGTCTTTTTCCTGCTGAAATGGAGCCTGCGAACTTTGCTTTGTACTCGTTGAGGATAGTGACACTCGCCGCGCCGCCACCGCCACTCCCGCCGCCCGGAGAATCCTGGATGGCTCCCACCACATCGTCGAGATACTCTGTAAACCTCTTTGCAATAAAACTCTTCCCAGAATACTTGTCTCCCATGAAAAGGTAACAGGCTACAGTGACGTCGTCACCCGGTGTTTTCGCTATAGCCTTTCCTTGGAACGTTTCTGCCTTGTTGTTGAAATCCAAAAGGATGTCTTCAAAGACATCGTCAAGTTTTGCCTTGCGGTCGGCCATTTTTGTGAGAAGCCGTTCGGTCTGTGCGTAGG